>JAABVA010005285.1_pt1 | contig 11749 bp, 8 predicted proteins | sample 5560331 | NCBI WGS metagenome assembly JAABVA01 (sample SAMN12812661, study PRJNA571458) | rock metagenome | isolation source: Antarctica rocks | place: Antarctica: Victoria Land, Mt New Zealand sud | collected 2016-01-07
GTGTCGTTCTTCCCCTACACGGTGCCGGCCATCGTCATCGGCATCATCTGGTCGCAGGTCTACGACCCGTCCGGAGGCATCCTCAACGGGTTGCTGACCGGCATCGGCCTCAAGCAGTTCGCGTCGTTCGCCTGGCTGGGCAACCCCCTGACGGCCATGCCCGCCTCGATGTTCGTCATCGTCTGGAGCTTCGTCGGCTTCTACATGGTGCTGTTCGTCGCAGCGATCAAGGGGGTTCCCGCGGAGATCTACGAGGCCGCAAGGCTCGACGGCGCCGGCCGGCTGCGGACGATCTGGTCGGTGACGCTCCCCCTGATCCGCGACAACGTGCAGACCGCCTACATCTATCTCGGCATCGCGGCTCTGGACGCCTTCGTCTACATGCAGGCCCTGAACCCGTTCGGGGGGCCCGACAACAGCACCCTGGTCATGCCTCAGGAGCTGTTCAACACCGCCTTCGGGAAAGGCCAGTTCGGCTACGCCACGGCGATGGGGGTCGTCATGGCGGTCGTGACGCTGCTCTTCGCGGGCGTGGTCTTCGCCGTCAACTGGCTGACCGGCGGACGCGACGCTGGAGCCCGGGTATGAGTGCCGACGCGGCCACCCGGCCCACCACCTCGGGCGATGTGGGAACGACGTCCCCACCGCCGACCGGGGAGCGGTCCGCCAACGCCGTCTCGCACTCCGTGCTCATCCTGTGGTCCGTCGTGGTCATCGTGCCCATGCTGTGGACCCTCATGTCGTCCTTCAAGACGACCAAGGAGATCCTCTCCTCCCCGTTCACCCTGCCGGCCACCTTCAGCCTGGAGAACTACTCCTCGGCCTGGGGCTCCGCCGGTATCGGGTCGTCGTTCCTCAACTCGGTGATCGTCGTCGGGTGCTCGTTGGTGCTGGTCATGGTGCTCGGCGCCATGTGTTCCTACGTCCTGGCGCGGTTCAGGTTCTGGGGCAACCGGGCGATCTACTACCTCATGCTGGCGGGCCTGACCTTTCCGGTGTTCCTCGCGATCGTGCCGCTGTTCTTCATCCTGCGCAGCCTGAGCGTGCTCAACACCAGGCAGGGCCTCATCGTCACCTACGTGGCGTTCGCCCTGCCGTTCACGGTGTTCTTCCTCTTCGCCTTCTTCAGGGCGCTGCCGGACGAGATCTACGAGGCGGCCGAGCTCGATGGCGCAGGGGAGTGGCGCACGTTCTTCCAGGTCATGCTGCCGATGGCCCGGCCCGGGCTGGCCTCCGTGGCCATCTTCAACTTCCTCGGGCTGTGGAACCAGTTCCTCCTCCCGGTCGCCCTCAACTCCGACCCGGGCAAGTACGTGCTGTCCCAGAGCATGGCGTCGTTCGCGTCCCAGGCCGGCTACTCCGTCGACTACGGCGCACTCTTCGCGGCGGTCGTCATCACCGTGCTGCCGGTGCTCATCGTCTACATCATCTTCCAGCGTCAGCTGCAGGGTTCGGTAGCGCAGGGCACCAGCCGCTGACCCGCATACGCCAGGACGTCCCGGTCAGGAGCCCGGGGCGTCCGGTGACGGTGCAGAACCGTCCGGACCACAGCCGAACCGTCGCATGAACCGCTCACGGTCGACGACCGCGCGCTGCACCTCGCCGCGCGCGACCTCTTCACCGGCGTCGTCGAGGACCCGGACGTGGAAGATCAGCCGCCGCCCGTCGCTGACCGGGCGAGAGCTCTTGACGTGCACGGTCGTTCCCACGGGTGTGGCCTTGATGTGCTCCACCGTGACCATGGTGCCGACCGTGGTCTGACCCTCGGTGAGGTTCTCCGCCGCGGCGGCGTAGGCGGCCCGCTCGATCCAGTTGATGAGCCGGGGCGTCGCCAGCACGGGCATGTCGCCGCTGCCGAGTCGCTCGGCCGTGTCGGCGTCGGTGACGGTGTGGTGGCTGGGCTCCATTCGTCCGAGGATAGGTGCGCCCGGGCGCGCACCGCGTCCACCCGGGGTCACGGTTCGTCCGGCCTCCGGTCCGTCGTTCGCCCAGGGCCGCGCCCGGCTGCGATATCGTGAGGCCTGTGACCCGCCGGCTCCTTCTTCCCCGGCCGCGCTGAGCTCACCCACAGCAGCGCGGCGCCCCTCCTGTGTGAGGGGCTTTTGTATGCCCCGACCAGCCCTCGACGGGCTGGATCCACCCGGAGAAGAACGTCGCACCCGACGAAGGACCGTGAGACCCGTGACCGAGCGCCCCGAGACCACCGACGAGAACCCGTTCCGCTACACGGCCGACATGGCCCGCGACATCGAGCTCGCGTGGCAGGACCGGTGGGAGGAGGAGGGCACCTTCCAGGCGCCCAACCCGGCCGGTCCGTGGGCCGAGCCGGAGCAGGTCGCCGGTCGTGGTGCGAAGCTCGTCGTCCTCGACATGTTCCCGTACCCGAGCGGGGCCGGGCTGCACGTCGGTCACCCGCTCGGCTACATCGGCACGGACGTCTACTCACGGTTCCATCGCATGCTCGGCCGTAACGTGCTGCACGCTCTGGGCTACGACGCGTTCGGGCTCCCCGCGGAGCAGTACGCGGTGCAGACGGGCCAGCACCCCCGCAAGACGACCGAGGAGAACATGGTCGTCATGCGGCGCCAGCTGCGACGCCTCGGTCTCGGGTTCGACGACCGGCGCAGCTTCGCGACGGTCGACGAGGACTACCTGCGCTGGACGCAGTGGATCTTCACCCGCATCTACGGCTCCTGGTACGACCCCGACGCCGTGCGGCCCGACGGTTCCCGTGGAGCGGCTCGGCCCATCGAGACCCTGGTCGAGGCGTATGCCTCAGGGCATCGACCGCTTCCGGCGGCCGCTCGAGGGCGGTCGTGGGTCGACCTCGACGAGCCCGAGCGGCAGGCCGTGCTGGCCGAGTCGCGGCTGGCGTACACGTCGGAGGCCCCCGTCAACTGGTGCCCCGGCCTGGGCACCGTGCTCTCCAACGAGGAGGTCACCAACGAGGGTCGCTCCGAGCGCGGCAACTTCCCCGTCTACCGGCGCAGCCTGCGCCAGTGGATGATGCGCATCACCGCGTACGCCGACCGGCTGGCCGACGACCTCGACCGGGTGGACTGGCCCGAGAAGGTCAAGATCATGCAGCGCAACTGGATCGGCCGGTCCAGTGGCGCCCGGGTGACCTTTCCGGTGACCACGGCCGGCGGCGTCTCGGCCGGGATCGAGGTGTTCACGACCAGGCCCGACACCCTCTTCGGGGCCACGTTCATGGTGCTCGCGCCGGAGCACCCCTTGGTCGACGGGATCGTCCCGGCCACCTGGCCCGACGGGACCAAGAGCGCGTGGCGCGGGTCCGACGCCGACGCCGCGTCGTCGCCCGGGGCGGCCGTCGCGGCCTACCGGCAGGCGACATCGCGCAAGAGTGATGTCGAGCGCCAGATGGACGATCGGTCGAAGACGGGTGTCTTCACCGGGGCCTACGCCACGAATCCCGTGACCGGTGAAAGCATTCCGGTCTTCGTCGCCGACTACGTACTGGTGGGCTACGGCACCGGGGCGATCATGGCGGTGCCGGGGCAGGACGAGCGCGACTGGGACTACGCCCTGGCCTTCGACCTTCCGATCGTCCGCACCGTGCAACCGGCCGCGGGTCACCCGGATGACCAGGCGTACACCGGCGACGGTCCAGCCATCAACTCGGTGAACGCCGACCTCGCGCTCGACGGGCTCGGCGTGGCCGACGCCAAGGCGGCGATGACCGCCCACCTTCAGGCGCGCGGGCTCGGCCACGAGACGGTCAACTACCGGCTGCGCGACTGGCTGTTCAGCCGGCAGCGTTACTGGGGTGAGCCGTTCCCCATCGTCTACGACGAAACCGGCACGGCGTACGCGTTGCCCGACTCGATGCTGCCCCTGGCGCTCCCCGACGTGCCCGACTACACACCCAAGACGTTCGCTCCCGACGACGCCGAGAGCTCGCCGGAGCCGCCGCTGTCCCGGGTGCCCGAGTGGGTCGAGACCGAGCTCGACCTTGGCGACGGACGGGGTGTGCAGAGGTACCGCCGCGAGACCAACACCATGCCCAACTGGGCTGGATCTTGTTGGTACTACCTGCGATACCTCGACCCGGCCAACCACGAGACGTTCTGCGACCCCGAGAACGAGCGCTACTGGATGGCCAAGCATCCCAGCCCCGTCGCGGGCGCACCCGCGGGAACCGCTGACCCCGGCGGTGTCGACCTCTACATCGGCGGCGTCGAGCACGCCGTGCTGCACCTTTTGTATGCGCGGTTCTGGCACAAGGTCCTGTTCGACCTCGGGATGGTCTCCAGCGAGGAACCGTTCCGTAAGTACTTCTCGCAGGGCATGATCCAGGCCTACGTATACCGCGACGCGCGCCGCCTACCGATGGATGCCGCCGAGGTCGAGCAGCACGGCGAAGGCCCCGACGCGACGTGGACGTGGCACGGGGAGCCGGTCACGCGGGAGGTCGGCAAGATCGGGAAGTCGCTGCGCAACGCCGTCAGCCCCGACACGATGTACGACGCCTACGGCGCCGACACCTTCCGGGTCTACGAGATGTCCATGGGGCCGTTGGAGCTCTCCAAGCCGTGGGAGACCCGGGCCGTCGTCGGCAGCCAGCGTTTCCTGCAACGGCTGTGGCGCAACGTCATCGACGAGTCCAGCGGCGAGGTCCTCGTCGTCGACGACGCGCCCGATCCGGCGATGCTCGCGGCCATGCACCGCACCATCGCCGGCGTCCGGGAGGACTACGAGCACCTACGGTTCAACACCGCCATCGCCAAGCTCATCGAGCTCAACAACCTGCTGACCAAGCTGGACGCACCGCCGCGGGCCGTGGTCGAGTCATTGGTGCTCATGGTCGCTCCCGTCGCCCCCCACATCGCCGAGGAGATGTGGCGGCGCCTGGGTCACGACGGGGGCATCACCTTCGCCCCCTTTCCGGTCGCGCAGGCCGCGCTCCTCGTCGAGGAGACGGTGACCTGCGTCATCCAGGTGCGGGGCAAGGTCCGCGACCGCGTCGAGGTCCCCACCACCATCAGCGAGGACGAGCTGCGCGACCTGGTGCTGAGCCGCGACAAGGTCGTCGCCGCGACCCCTGACGGTGTTCGCACGGTGATCGTCCGAGCGCCCCGCCTGGTCAACGTCGTTCCCGCCTGACCCGTGGCTCTCCGGACCGTCCGGCCGGCGGCCGCTAGCGTTCTCGGGTGAGCGTCGCCCTGGTCACCGACTCGACGGCATACCTGCCGGTCGAGCTGGTGGCGGGGGCCTCGGCCCACCTCAGGGTCGTCCCCCTCCACGTGGTCCTCGGCGGCGTCGAACGGCGCGAAGGGGTCGACGTCTCGGTGCAGGACCTGTCGGGCGCGCTGCGGTCGTTCACTCCGGTGAGTACCTCGCGTCCGTCACCGCAGGAGCTGCTGTCGGCCTACGAGGGGGCGGCCGAGAAGGGCGCGACCGAGGTCGTGTCGGTCCATCTCTCCTCCGCCATGTCGGGGACCTACGAGTCGGCTGTGCTGGCCGCGCAGCAGAGCCCGGTGCCGGTCCAGGTCGTCGACTCGCGCTCCTTAGGCATGGCGATGGGGTTCGCGGTGCTGTCGGCTGTCGACGCGGCCGCCGAGGGCCGGCCGGCGGTCGAGGTGGCGGAGATCGCGAGCCGCCGCGCGCGGTCGGCCATGGTGGCCTTCTACGTCGACACCCTCGAGTACCTGCGCCGGGGCGGGCGGATCGGGGCGGCGTCGGCGATGCTCGGCTCGGCCCTGGCGATCAAGCCCATCCTGGGGCTCGTCGACGGGTCGATCCGTCCGTTGGAACGGGTGCGAACGTCCGGCCGGGCCCTCGCCCGGCTCGCTGACCTCACCGCCGCGGCCGCCGCACAGATGCAGACCGGGGGGGCCGTCGTCGATATCGCGGTGCAGCACCTGGACTCAGCCGGGCGGGCCCACGCACTGGCGGTGACGCTGCGCGAGCAGGTGCCCGAGGTGGGGCACCTCGTCGTCGCCGAGCTCGGCGCCGTGGTGGGCGCGCACGTGGGCCCGGGAACGCTGGCCGTGGTTGCCTCACCACGGCCGCACTGACCGCGCCGGGCGCGTTTCCTCGTCCACACCCCACGGCCGCGGGATCCCACGGTCCACAGCCCTGGTCGTGGCCATCGCCACCGCGGTGACGGGTGCCTACGGTCGCCGGTATGCCGCGTCGCCGTTCCCCGCCATCTGCGGACCCCGAACGGCTGTCGGCGATGCTGGCCGCGTCACGCAAGGCCCGGGTCGCGGCGTTGTCGGCGGGGGTGACGTACGGCTCGGACGCAGCGCTGGGCGCGCCGCCACGGGGCTGGGTGCCGGAGGGCGAGCCACCGGAGGCCGACACCAGCTGGCTGGATAATCCCTGGGCGGCCGGCACCGTCGACGAGCCGCCGGGTCCGGAGCCGACGGACGTGGGTGCGGGTTCATCGGCGGGTCGACACCGAAGGGGTCCTCGGGTGGTCACCGTGCCGACGCCGTTCCGGGGCGCCCGGCTGGCCGTGCCGTGGCGCGCGGTGGTCGCGTTCGCCGTCGTGGTGCTCGTCGCCGGTGTGGTGTTCGCGGTGCGGGTGGCCCGGGCCCAGGAGGCGGCGGTGCCGCAGGTCGTCCCAGCGGGTGGTCTGGTCGGTCGGACGGCGCTGCCGACCGCGTTCGGGCCCGGGTCGTCGGGCGGGTCGTCGGCCGGGCCGTCGGGCGGGCCGCCGGGAGCTCTGTCGGCCGGAGCGTCAGCGCCGTCGACAGCCATGTCCTCCGCGAATGCATCGGTGCGCCGGTCCCTCGTCATCGACGTCGTCGGGCAGGTCGTGCATCCGGGCGTGGTCTCCGTCCCGGACGGGTCGCGGGTCGCCGACGTCCTGACGGCGGCGGGCGGAGCGCTGCCCGACGCCGACGTCCGCCGGCTCAACCTGGCCCGGCTCGTCAGCGACGGTGAGCAGCTCGTCGTTCCCCGGCCGGGGGAGACCCCGACAGCGCCCCTCGGCGCCAACGGCGGCCCTGGTGGGTCCGGTATGGCCGACCCAGGCGCGTCATCGGTGGGGTCGACCTCGGCCGCCGTGGTCGACCTCAACACCGCGACCCTGGCCGCCCTCGACGGCCTGCCGGGCGTGGGACCCATTCTCGCCCAACGCATTCTCGACTGGCGTGGGCAGCACGGACGGTTCTCCAGCGTCGACGAGCTCGGCGAGGTGAGCGGCATCGGCGACAAGCTCCTGACCCAGATCCGGCCCAGGGTTCGGGTGTGACCGGGTCCGCGCGCACCGCCTCAGCCGACACACCGGCCACCTCCCCGGCGTCCGGCCGCGTGTTGGACCGGGTTCGCGACCTGCGGTTGCTGGTGCCGGCCCTCGTGGGGTGGGCTGGTGTCGCTTCGCTGGTGGGGAGCCCGGTCGACCGCATCGTGTCTGTGGCGGGGGTGTCGGCCGTCGGGGCGCTGGTGGCGGCCGTCCGGGCGATGGTCGGCACCCGACGAGGCCGGTCAGCCACCTCAGGTCGCAGGCTGGCCGCCGCTGCCCTCACCGCCCTCGCCCTCACCCTCACACTGGCCGGGCTGGCCGCGGCGACGGCGGCGCGCGACGCCGGGCCGATCCGGCAGCTGGCGACCGAGCGAGCGGTGGTGACGGTGGTGGGCACCGTGGCGACGGATCCACGTCTGCTCCCCCCGCCGCGCGGTCGTCCGGAGAGCGCGGCATCGGTGCTGCTGCGGATAGATGTCGAACGCGTCGTCGGGCGGGGCGCGCAGTCCAGCGTCGCGGCACCGGTCCTCGTCTTCGGCGACCCTGACTGGGTGGCGGCGCGGTGGCACCAGCGCCTGCAGGTGACCGGACGCCTCGGGCCTCCGAGCGACCCCGCCGACGATGTCCTGGCGGTGCTCACCCCGTCGCGGCTGCCGCAGGTGGTCGACGAACCCGATGTCGTCGCCGCGGCTGCCCAGACTGTGCGTTCCCGCTTCGCCGAAGCCACCGACGCTTTGCCGGCCGACGCCCGAGGGCTGTTGCCCGGCCTGGTCATCGGCGACACCGCCCGCACGCCCAGCGACCTCGACGACGCGATGTTGGTCACGGGCATGACCCACCTGTCGGCGGTCAGCGGGTCCAACGTCGCCATCGTGCTCGTCGCCGCACTGGGGCTGGCCCGGTGGGTGGGCCTGCGACGTCGTTGGCGGCCCGTGCTCGCCGGGGCGCTCCTGCTCGCGTTCGTCGTGCTCGTCCGACCCGAACCCAGCGTGGTCCGGGCGGCGGCGATGGGCGCCGTGGGTCTCGTCGGCCTGAGCGTCTCCCGACGTTCGATCGGCATGCCGGCGTTGGCCGCCGCGGTCATCGGGCTGCTCTGCTGGGACCCCTGGCTCGCCCGCTCACCCGGGTTCGCCCTGTCCACGTTGGCCACCCTCGGGTTGCTGTTGTTCGCCGCCCCCTGGGGAGCGGTGATCTCGCGGTGGCTCCCGTCGCCGATCCGCGGCTGGGGGCCGGCGCTCGCCGTGCCCTGCGCCGCCCAGCTCATGTGCGCACCGGTGATCGTGCTGCTGCAGGGCGCCGTCTCCGTGGTGGGCGTCCTGGCCAACCTGTTGGCGGCACCATTGGTGGCGCCGGCCACGGTCCTCGGGGTTGCCACCGCCCTGGTGTCGGTGCTGTCGCCGGCCGCGGCGAGCCTGGTCGGGTGGGTCGCCGCCCTCCCCACGTTGGGGATCGCCTGGGTGGCACGCACCGGCGCCGCCGTGCCGTTCGCGAGCATCCCGTGGCCCGCGGACGGCTGGGGGGCGGCCGTGCTCGCCGGGCTGTCTCTCGTGCTGCTCCTGACCGCCCCCTGGCTGGCGGACCACGCGCGCCGCCGACCCATGCTGCCGGCCGCGGGGGTGGTCATCCTGCTGGCTGTGGCCGTGCCGACCCGGTTCGCCATCTGGCCGCCGCCCGGCTGGACGATGGTCATGTGCGACGTCGGGCAGGGCGACGGGATCGTGCTGTCGACCGGTCCGGGTCGAGCGGTCGTCGTCGACGCCGGCCCGGACCCGGCGCTCGTCGACGGATGCCTGGCCCGGCTCGGGGTCGATGTCGTCGACGCCCTCGTCCTCACGCACTTCCACGCCGACCATGTCGACGGTTTGCCGGGGGTGCTCCACCGCCGCCGCGTTCTTCAGGTGCTCACCACCCCCGTCCATGAGCCCGACTACCAATGGCGGGAGGTGTCCGACTGGGCGCAGGCCGCCGGCGTACCGCTCGCCGAGGTGCACGCGGGGGATGACCTGTTGTGGCCGGGTCTGACCGCCCACGTCTGGTGGCCGGCGCGGCTGATCGAGGCCGGGTCGGTGCCTAACAACGCCTCCGTGGTGCTGAGCGTCGAGGTGGGCGGGCTACACCTGCTCATGCTCGGCGACGTCGAGCGGGAGGCGGCTCACCAGGTGCTGCTCGCCCTTCGCGCGCACGACCACGGGGGGCGGAGTCCACCGGTCGACGTCCTCAAGGTCGCCCATCACGGATCCGCGAACCGGGACGACGAGCTGCTGGCATACGTCCATGCCCCCGTCGCGCTCGTCAGCGTGGGCGAAGGGAACGACTACGGCCACCCGGCGCCGTCGACGGTCGGCGAACTGGGAAAGGACGGGTTCCGGGTCTACCGCACCGACCACTCGGGGGACATCTCGGTGCGCCGGGCGGACCGCGGAGTTGAGAGTGCCGACGAGGTGGCCGCCGTCGGGGCGGTGGAGGTGGCGACGAGCCGGTGAGGGCGCTCAGCCGTGGTCGGCGAGCTCGTCGACCATCCGGTCGACCGCGCCCACGACGATGCTCAGGTGCCCGTCACCGGGCTCGAGGTGGGGGACCGCCCCTGGCACGTGTGCCGCCAGCCAGGCACCGTGGGCGGCGGGCACCATGAGGTCGGCGCCGCCCTGCCACACGGAGACGGGGATGCCGTGCCGGGCCGGGGCGGCGAGGTCGAACCCCCAGGGTGCGAGGAACGCCAGGTCGTCGTCGACCCAGCCGTCGACCCCTGACCTCAGGCCCTCCTGGAAGCTGGCCAGGAGGAAGGTGGCGAAGTCGTCGGTGAACGCGGCCTGGTCGACGTCCGGGAGCAGGCTGCGCATCCCCTCGACGAGGGCCGCGGAGTCTCCGCTGACGAGATCGGGCACCTGCGCCTCCAGCACGGCCCGCAGCGCCGCTTCGCCCTCCCGAGCGGCGGCGAACTCCTCGAGGTTGTCCTCGCCCATCCCGTCGAGGAACTCCAGATCGGTCGCGTCAGCGGGGGCCACGCCCGCCATGAGGATGACCGCGCTGACCCGGTGCGGGAGGAGCGCCGCCGTCGCCAGGGCGTGGGGCCCGCCGCCGGACCATCCGGCGACGGCACACCGCTCGACCGTCAGCTCGTCGAGAACGGCGGCCGCGTCGGACGCGGCGTCGGCGACGCGGCGTCCCGCGTGGCGAGTCGAGGACCCGTAGCCCGCCCGCGAGTAGCTGACCAGGCGCATACCGCGGGCGTGCAGGGCCGCCTGCAGATGGGGCGGCTGGGTCACGGCGCCCGGGGTGCCGTGGTGGTAGAGTAGAACTGGCCCGTCGGGCGGTCCAGAGACCTCGACGTCGATCCGGCGCTCGCCGACCGTGACGAACATCAGGCGGGGACGAACGACTGGGAGCGGGCACTCTCACTCAGGGCGTCCAGGGTCGCCCTCACCGCAGGGACCCGTTGGAGATCCTCGGTCGTCACGGCGTGGATCTGCCGACGGGACGCGGGTTGGAGAGACAGCGTGGCGACGTCGCTCGTATGGGCGGCGGCCAGGATGAGGTCGGGCACGAGGGCGACGCCCAGGCCGGCCGCGACGAGCCCGAGCACAGCGATGTAGTCCTCGGTCTCGAACGAGACGGTCGGGGCGAAGTCCGCTTGACGGCTCAACGAGAGCAGGTGACCTCGGCACCGGGGGCACCCGGCGATCCAGCTCTCGGCCGCGAAGTCGGCCAACCGCACGTGCTCCTGACCGGCCAGCGGATGCTGGAGTGGCACGGCAAGGCGCACCTCGTCGTCGAGGAGCTTCTGGGTTACCAGGTTGTCGAGGTCCTCGCCCCGCCCGATGTCGGTGCCCTCGTAGGCGAACGCCACGGCGATGTCGCACTCGCCGGCGCGCAGCGCCGCAAGTGACTCAGGCGGCTCGCCCTCGCTGAAGGTGACCGTGACGTCGGGGTAGCGCTCCTTGACCAGCGCCAGGGCCTTGGGCACCAGGGAGGCGGAGGACGAGGGAAAGGCCATCAGCCGCACCCGACCGGCCCGCAGACCGGCGATCGCCGCGACCTCCTCCTCGGCGGCGTCGAGCGCGCTCAGCACGCCGACGGCGTGGCGGGCGAGCACGTCGCCGGCCTCGGTGAGGCGGACGTTACGCCCGATCCGCTCGACGAGCACGGTGCCGGTGCGCTGCTCGAGTCGGCGCACCATCTGCGAGACGGCGGGCTGGGAGTACCCCAGGGCCACGGCGGCCCCGGTGAAGCTGCCTTCGTCGGCGATGGCGCGCATCACGCGAAGTCCTGCGGCGTCGATCATGCACCCATCGTATAACACCGGGTTATCGAAATGGCGCTTGTCACAACGTGCTGACTCCCACTGAACCCTCTCCTCACCGCCCGCATACTGGTCCCATGTCCTCACCGACAGTGGCTGCGCCGGCCCCCGCCGACGTCGACGCGCTCGCCGTCCTCGTCGCCGGCGGTGACTGCGTCGTGCTGAGCGGAGCGGGCCTGTCCACGGAGTCGGGCATCCCCGACTACCGCGGTCCGGACGGGACCCGGCGCGTCACG
>JAABVA010005286.1_pt1 | contig 11744 bp, 12 predicted proteins | sample 5560331 | NCBI WGS metagenome assembly JAABVA01 (sample SAMN12812661, study PRJNA571458) | rock metagenome | isolation source: Antarctica rocks | place: Antarctica: Victoria Land, Mt New Zealand sud | collected 2016-01-07
AGGCGGACCCCGCCGGCAGTGAGCTCGTCGACGATGTTCCGTGCATCCGGCACCGACCGGGCCAGGCGGTCCAGCTTCGTGACGACGAACAGGTCCCCGCCCGGACCGCGGCCAGGGCCTGCTCGAGCCCCGGACGGGCCCGGTTGGTGCCGGTGAGGCCGTGGTCGGCGTACACCCGGTCAGCGGGCACACCGAGCCTGGCGAGAGCGTCGCGCTGCGCGGTGAGGTCCTGGGCGTCGGTCGACACCCGCGCGTACCCGACCGTCAGCCCCGCCAACCGCACACCGTCGTACATGAGCAACCATGACCGGGCACTCTCCCGCACGGGCCTCTTGCGACATGCCGACCGGGCCGATGCACGCGGCGACGTGGCCGTCGGGGTGTTTCGCCGGAGGGGACGTCTGAGATACAAGATCGCGCCCACGCCGAGCCGTATGGGCGTTCGTTTGCCTTTCGGCTTTCGGGACGGCTCAGCCCGTCGCGATGACGAGGCGCTCGAGGGGTTGGGCGGTGACCTCGGCGATCAGCTCGAAGTCCTTGTCGAGGTGGACGACGGTCAACCCGGCCAGTTCCGCGGTGGCGGCGACGATCAGGTCTGCGACGGACGGGGCCCGGTGCTGTCCGCGGTCGGCCAGGCGCAGCTGCACCTCGATCGCGCGGTCCTCGATGGCCGGTGTCTGGTACTCCACGGGCATCGATGCCAGCGGCGGACGATGCGTCGCAGCGCGCAGCTCCGGGCCGGACCGTGCCGAGTAGCCGATCTCCAGACGGGTGACGGTGCTGATCCGCACCAGTCCCCGCTCGATCCGCTCGGTCCACGTGGCGGCCTCCGGAGACCGCGCCAGCCGGGTTAAAGCTGAGGTGTCCATGAGCCAGGACGTCACTCCCAGGCGCCGTTCATGACCTTCGGGTCGGCGAGGTCGGCGAAGGTCTCCGCGAAGGCGGCCAGATGGGCTGTGGTCATCGGTTGCGGTTTGGTCAGCGCCTCCTGGGCCAGCCGTCGACGCAGGTACTCACTTCGGGACAGCCCGAGGCTGGCGGCTCGAGAGTCCAGTGCGGTGATCACCTCATCGGGCACGTCACGGACGAGGACGTCGGTCATGTCGCCACACCTCCCACTTGATATCAGACGATAGCATGGCGTCGTTCGTAGCGGGTCGCTGGCAACCCCCGGACGCGGGAGAGCGGGTGGCGAGGATGCGGGGGGACGGGCAACTGCGAGGCTGAGCAGGTGCGGCGGGGCGGGACTACACGGGTGTCCGATCGCCTCTACGGCCATTAGACAGGATCACTGCCGCCGCCGCGGTCGCTGCCGTGTCACATGGCGCTGCGCAAACCGCGCCACATATCGCTGAAGGTCACACCTCACCGTCGACGTCCTCCGGGCTTGAGCCACCCACAGCGTCGGCTCCAACGGCAACGTCATCGCCGAGACCTTCGGGGCGGTCATGGGCGCCGCCTGAGGCGCTCATGCGGTAAGCAGGGTGTGTTCACGGGGTCAACGCGGCACATAGGGCGGGATCGCCAACCAGGGGAACTGCCCGAGGCCGCGCGGGACCGCGGCCCTCGGTCAGCTTTCGAAACGGTGAGTCCATCGGTCCTAGGCAGCCGGTCCCCGGCGTGGGTGGGAAGGGTCGGCGATACTGACCGGGTTGCCGGTGCGGGAACAGCTGACCCAGCCGGGTCGGATGGTAGCGAAGACGGGCGGGTGTGGACATGATCGAGGCTGTGCTCAACGGGCAGGTGATCGCGCGTAGCGAGCGGACGGCGGTGGTTGAGAGCAACCACGATTTTCCTCCGGTTGATGTTGACTCCCAGTTTCTCCGGCGTTCACGGGTGAAGCCACTGTGTCCGTGGAGGGGCATCGCGAGCTATGACACCGTTGATGTCGGGGGAGTTGGTGGCCGGCAGTCGGCCTGGACCTACCGGGATCCCTCCCCCTGGCGCGGCGGCTCAGGGACCACGTCGCGTTCGCTGGCGACGTGCGCGGGCGGGTGACCGGGTGAGCCTCGTAGGCCGCCTGCGGGCATGGGAGTTCGCGTCCCGCCCCGTGCATCCCGAGACGCGCGCCGCGCTGCGGCGACGCTGGGTGGAGTTGCCGCTCGCTGCCCGCACCCCCGCTCAGCTCCTCGGTCAGCATGCGGTCGGCTGCGAAGGCACCCATGGGGTCTTTCCGCGGTGCAACTTGGCCTGCACCCCGTGCTACCACTCCCGTGACGCGAACAAGGTTGCGGTCAGCGGCAGTCACACCCAATCCGAGGTCACCCGGCAGATGGCGCTGTTCCGCAGGATCCGGGGGCCACGGGCGCATGCTCAGTTGATTGGCGGCGAGGTGTCGATGCTGCCGGCGGCTGACCACGCGGCGACGCTGCAGCTCATGCGCGAGCACGGCCGGGAACCGATGAGCTTCACCCACGGCGACTTCGACTACGCTTACCTTCGCGATGTCGCTGTCGGACCCGACGGGCGTCGGCGTCAACGCCGGTTGTCCTTCGCCGCACATTTCGACATGTTGATGTATGGCCGACGAGGGATCGAGCGGCCGCCCGACGAGGCGTCACTGGATTCGTACCGGCTGGCCTTCGTCGACATGTTCACCCGGCTGAAGCGCGAACATGGCGTGCGTTCCTTCCTGGCTCACAACATGACCGTCACACCGCGCAACCTCAAGCAGCTCGCAGGGGTCATCCGCGCCTGCAAAGACGCCGGCTTTGGGATGTTCTCCTTCCAGCCGGCCGCTTTCGTCGGCGATGAACGTCGGTGGCACGAGGGCTACCGGGACAGCACCGCCGACGCCGTCTGGGCACAGATCGAGACGGGCGTAGGCCGAAAGCTGCCCTACCGCGCATTGCAGTTCGGTGATGAACGGTGCAACCGCACCACGTTCGGCTTCTACGTGGGCGATCGATACTTCCCAATCCTCGACGACCAGATACCTGCCGATCTGGCCGCCCGTGACGCCTTCCTGCGCTACTTCGGGGGGGTCAACGTCTCCGGGACACCGGTCCCACTGCTCGCCGTGAAGTTCGCCCGGGCCATGTTCCGGCATCCGTCGGTCGTCGTTCATGCCGGCAGGTGGCTGGTTCGTACGATGCGCGCGGTCGGAGTCGGCAGGCTCCTGAGGAATCGAGTCCGTCCGGTGACCTTCACCATGCACTCCTTCATGGACGCCGCTGACGTCGCACCGGCGTGGCAGTTGATGCAGGACGGACGGGTCAGCGACGACCCGCGGATCGCTGAGACCCAGCAGCGGCTGGCTGCGTGTTCCTACGCCATGGCGCACCCCGAGACCGGGGAGCTCGTGCCGGCGTGCGTTCAGCACAGCGTCCTCGACCCGGCGGAGAACGTGGCCCTCCGTGTGCTGCTGCCGCTGACGCCCGTGCGCCGCCCGCGGGCGGGAGTAGCCACGGATGCTTGACGCGCGGGCGCGCCGCGTCCTGTCACCGGCGTTGGGTGCTGTCGGCGCCCGGCTCGCCGACGTCGGCGTCCCGTCGCTCGCGCTGACCGCGGCAGGGTGGGTCGTCGGAGTCGCCGCCTGCCTGGAAGTCGTGGCGCACGCGTGGCTGTGGGCGCTTGCGCTGTGGCTGGTCAACCGGCTCTTGGACGGGTTGGACGGTCCGGTTGCGCGACGGCGCGGCGCCACTGACCTCGGGGGTTTCCTCGACATCGTCGCCGACTTCAGCATCTACGCGGGGTTCCTCGTCGCGGTGGCTGTCGCCGTCCCGGACGCCCGGTTGGCCTGCGTGGCGCTGCTGACCGCCTACTACATCTCCGGTACCGCGTTCCTCGCACTCTCATCGTTGATCGAACGCCGCCGCGGCGGCGGCGGTGACGGTCGGTCCCTGCGGTTCATCGGCGGCCTGGCCGAGGGTACCGAGACCGTCGCCGTGTACATCCTGTTCTGCCTGTTCCCCACCCATGCGGCGGTGATCGCGTGGGCCTTCACGGCTGCCGTCGCGATCACCGCCGCCCAGCGGGTCATCCTCGGCGTCCGCACGCTCAACGGTCCCGCTCCCGCCCCGGCGAGCGAGGTCGACCTCCCCGACCGGCCCCGCACCGGGTGGCGTGTCGTCGGCACCTCCCGGGAGATCCAATGAGGGACCCGATCCGGACCCGATCCGGACCACCGACGCCCCGCCGTCCTGGGCAGCATCGCCAGGGGCTGCGACTGGCCGCAGTCGCTAGCATCGGCGCGGTGATTCTTGCCGCGTGCAGCAGCGGCTCGCAGCCCGCGGCCTCGAGTGCCCCCCTCGACGTGAAGAACTGGTCGAGCGTGCTGGCCCAGGCGAAGGGTCAGACCGTCAGCTGGTACATGTACGGCGGGGACACCGTGCTGAACACCTTTGTCACCGGCTATGTCGCCGACCAGCTGAGCAAGGACGGCGTCACGCTCAAACAGGTCAGGGTCACCGACACCGTCGCCGCCGTAGATACGGTGCTCGGGGAGAAGCAGGCGGCCAAGAACACCGGCGGGTCGGTCGATGCGATCTGGGTGAACGGCGAAAATTTCGCGACCGGGGTTCAGGCGAAGCTCTGGGACTGCGGCTGGCCCCGGGACCTGCCCAATGCCAGGTATGTCGACTTCGCCAACCCTGCGGTCGCGAAGGACTTCGGTGTCCCGGTCGGCGGCTGCGAAGCGGCGTGGCAGCAGGCCGACTCCGCGCTGGTGTACGACAGCGCCGAACTCGGCAGCGCAGACGTGGCCTCGGTGGCCTCGCTGTTCGCGTGGACCAGGGCTCATCCCGGTAAGTTCACCTACCCGGCGCTGCCGGACTTCACCGGGTCGATGGCGGTCCGCACGATTCTCTACGACACCCTCGGCGGTCCGTCCTCCCTGGCCGGACCGTTCACTGAGGCCAGGTACCCACCCGCCGCCACCCAGCTGTGGGCGCGGCTGAACGCGATAGCGCCGTCGCTGTGGCGGGGCGGCAGGACCTATCCGGTCTCGCAGGACGCGGTCGAGAAGCTGTACAGCGACGGCGAGATCAGCGCCTACTTCACCTACGGGCCCGGCGCGGTCGGAAAGCAGGTCAAACAGGGGCTGTTCCCGTCGACGACCCGCGAGGCGGTGTTGGCCGGCGGCAACATCGGCAACGAGAGTTTCCTGGCCATCCCCTACAACGCCGCCCACACGGCGGGTGCCCTCGTCCTGGCCAACGTGCTGCAGAGCCCACCGGCCCAGCTCGCGCTGTACCAGGCCGAGGGGATCTACCCGGGCATCGACGTCGCCAAGACCGGTGTCGCCACCCAGGCCCGGTTCGCGGCGGTGCCGATCAGCCCGTCGGTGCTGTCGCTCGCCGCGCTGACCCGCGACGCCCAGCCGGAACTGGCCAGCGGCTACATCACCCGTCTCGAGGCGGACTGGAAGACCCACGTCCTGCAGAAGTAGCCGGAACACCCGGCACCCGATGACCCCCATCCCGGCCCCCGACCTCGACGGCGCCGGGCTCGGCGGCCTCGGACTCAACGACCCTGGGCTCAACGCGCGAACCGGACGACGTTCCCGGTGGGACTTCCGGAACGGTCACCGCGGTCGGATCCGGCTTCCCCGGCCGGCCCGGATCGGGCTGCTCCTGGCACCGGCGTTGCTGGTGGTCGGCGTGTTCTTCGTCGGCGGGGTCGCCCAGGCGGTGGCGCAGAGCTTCGGGTATCAGCCCTACCTGACCGGTGCGCGGCTGTCGCCGGCCGCGTACACGACGTTGTGGAGCGACCCCGCCGTGCGCGCCTCGCTGCTGCTCACGGCCCGCGTCGCGGTGCTCTCCACCTTCGCCGCAGCCGTGCTGGCCGTGGCGGCGGCGCTGCTGATCCGCCGCCTCGGGCGCTCCCGGGGTTGGGTGACCGGCCTGTTCCAGGCGAACCTCGCGGCGCCGCACCTGGTCGGGGCGCTGTGCATGATGCTGTTGTTGTCCCAGTCCGGGCTGCTGTCGCGGCTGAGCCACGCTCTCGGGTGGACAGCCGGCCCGGCGGAGTTTCCGGCGTTGACCGGTGACTGGTTCGGCTGGTCCATCATCGCCGAGTACGTGTGGAAGGAGACACCGTTCCTGACCGTCATCGTTCTTGCGGCCCTCACCCGTGGGGTGTCCGATCTGGAGGATGCGGCACGCTCTCTAGGAGCGGGGCGCTGGCAACGGCTGACCCACGTCACGATGCCGATCCTGACGCCGTCGCTGGCTGCGGGCTCAGTGCTGGTGCTCGCGTTCGCCGCCGGTTCCTACGAGGTGCCGTATCTGCTCGGTCGGCCCTACCCGGCGACGCTGCCGGTGGTGGCATTGCAGTACGACAACTCCACCGATCTCACCGCGCGCCCGGAGGCGATGGCGGTCGCGGTACTCATTGCCGTGTCGACAGCGGTCGTCGCTGCCGCGTACCTCACCCTGCTCACCCGCCTGTCCCGACGGCCGCTGTGACGCCTCCCGCCGCGACCGCCCCGCGGCTGCCGGCTCCAAGCCCACGGGGCCGTCGACCCGGGCCGGCGGTCGCGCGGGGAGCAGCGACCGTGGTGCTGCTCGCCGGGGCGCTGGTGCCACTCGTGGCGTTGCTCGTCTGGGCGGTCAGCGGACAGTGGCGCTACCCGGGGCTGATTCCCCAACGGGGCAGCCTGCGCGGTCTGCGGCTGCTCACCGATCCGCGGGCACAGATCCCCCACGCCCTGGCCACCTCGACCGTCATAGGGCTCAGCGTTGCCTGTCTCGCGTGCCTGATCGGGTTCCCGGCCGGGCGGGCGATCGGACTGTATGAGTTCCGGGGGCGGCGGCTGGTGCAGTTCCTGCTCCTGGCACCGGTGATCGTGCCCGGCTTGGCGGTCACGCTCGGGTTACAGGTGTTCTTCATCCGCTACGGCCTGGCCGACACCACCGCCGGCGTGGTGCTCGTGCAGCTGATGCCGACCGTCCCCTACTCGGCGACCATCCTTGCCGGTGCGTTCGCCAACCTGGACGTGGGCTACGAACAGCAGGCCCGCGTCCTGGGCGCCGGCCCGATCCGGGTGCTGCTCCTCGTGACCGTGCCGCTGCTGCGCGCCCCGATCGGTGTGGCGGCACTGTTCGCGTTCCTCATCTCGTGGAGTGAATACGTGCTGACGCTGCTGATCGGCGGGGGACAGGTCACAACGCTCCCGCTGTTGCTGTTTGCCGCGATCGGATCGGCGGATACCACCGCGGCCGCCGCGTTGGCGTTGCTCGTCATCGTGCCGCCGGTGCTGCTGGTGCTGGCCGCGACCCGGCTGCTCTCGGGCCGCAACGCAGCCGTCGTCGGGTTCGGTCGACTGTGACCGCGACGCAGATTTCCCTCACCGGGCTCAGTAAGCGGTTCGCGATGACCGCGGCGGTCGAGGATCTGAGCATCGAGGTCGCGCCCGGCTCGTTCACCGCCCTACTCGGGCCGTCCGGCTGCGGGAAGAGCACGACGTTGTCGATGATCGCCGGCCTGCTCAGTCCCGACGCCGGTGACATCCGCTTCGACGGTGCCAGCGTGGTCGCGGTCGCCGCGGAGCGACGCAACGTGGGGTTGGTGTCCCAGAAGCCGCTGCTGTTCCCGCACCTCACCGTCGAGCAGAATGTGGCGTTCGGATTACGCGTGCGACACCTGGACCGAGCCGAGGCCGGGGCCCGCGTGCGGGGGATGCTGGAGCGCGTCCAGCTGAGCGGGCTGGCCCGACGCCGGGTCGGCGACCTGTCGGGTGGGCAGGAGCAGCGGGCCGCGCTGGCGCGGGCGCTCGTCCTGACGCCGAAGGTCCTGTTGCTGGACGAGCCGTTCTCCCAACTCGACGCCGCGCTGCGCAGCGAGATGCGGGCGCTGCTCCGCGGACTGCACGACGAATCAGCGGTGACCACGGTGTTCGTGACCCACGATCAGGGTGAGGCCGTGGAGATGGCGGACACCGTCGCCTTGCTCCTGGACGGTCGGCTGGCCGGGCACGGTGAACCCCGTCAGTTCTACACCCACCCGCCGTCGCTGGCGGCGGCCCGCTTCTTCGGCGTCACCAACGAGATCGGCGGCCGCGTCGCCGCCGGACAGTTCGCTGGCGACGCGTCCCGGCCGGGCGCCACCATCTGCGCGCCGGCGGCGGTGGGAGACGGCCGGGCAGTTCTGGTCATCCGACCCGAAGCCGTCCAGCTGTGCGAGCGGGCCGGGACCGACACGATCGAGGGTGTCGCGCTCACAGCCCGGTTCGCCGGCACTCACCTCGATCTCGACATCGACATCGGCGCCGCGCGTCCACTCCGTGCGCAGCAGCCGGTGGGTGCCCCGCTCGGCCTGGGCCGGACGGTGCATGTCCGCCTGCCGCCCCACGCCTGCGCCGTCTTCAGCTGTGGACCGTCATGACCCGCCGTGCCGCGGTGCTGCGCCTGGTCGCTCTAGCCGTGGTGGTCGCGATCACGATCGTGGTCGCCGTGATCGTCGGCATCCCCAGCGAGACGCAACTGAGGTCCGGCGTCGCCGGACTCGGTCCCTCGGCACCGCTGCTGTTCGCCGCCGCTTACGCCGTCGCCACCCTGTCGCCGCTGCCGAAGTCGGTCTTCACTCTGGCCGCCGGCGCGGTGTTCGGGCTCACCGAAGGTCTGCTCGTCGTCCTCGCTGGTGCGGTAGCCGGTGCGCTGCTCGCGTTCTTCCTGGCCCGCGCCCTCGGGCGTGACGGGGTCACGCGGCTGACCGGTCTACGCACCGACCGCTTCGACGAGCAGCTCGCCCGGCGCGGTTTCCTGGCCGTCCTCCTCGCCCGGCTCATCCCGGTCGTGCCCTTCACCGCCGTCAACTACTTTGCCGGTCTCACCGTGATCCGGGGACGGGTATTCCTGGGGGCCACCGCCCTCGGCATCCTGCCCGCGACCACCACCTACGTCACTCTCGGCGCGTACGGCGCGCAACCGCGATCGTGGCCGTTCTGGGCCGCGGTGGGAGCGCTCGCCGTGTTGACCGCGTCCGGTGGAGTCCTCCAGGGGTGGCGGCGCCGACGGTCCCGAACCCGGACGACTCGCCGGGGCGACCACAACGAGCCCTCGGTCAGCGGTCCACCCAGCGACGGCGGATTGCCGTCAACACGGTCGTGAGCCGGTGCACGGCGGTACCGGTGAGTTGGGCCTGCACCTGCTCGATCGCGGCCTTCCACACCCCGTCGCCGTAGGTCGGGTAGGCGTGGGTCGCAGCGGCGAGGTCGCGGGCGCGCAGGCCATGCCGGGCGGCCAGCACGGCCTCGGGCAACGACTCCCCCGCTCGGGGGCCGACGATGGTCGCCCCGACGACACGGCCCCTGCCGTCGAGGATGAGCCGGGAGAACCCCGACGTCTGCTGCTCCGCGATCGCCCGGTCGACGTCGACATGCGCGATCGTGCGCACCGTCAGGCCCTGGCTCCGGGCCTGTTCCAGGCTCACCCCGACCGCGGCCACCTCGGGCTGGGTGAACGTGACCCGAGGAACAGTCGCACGCTCGACGCGGCGGCGTAACCCGAGAATGGCGTTGCTGGCTGCGAGACTGCCGTGGACCCCGGCCGTGTGGGTGAACTGGGGATGCCCGGTCACATCGCCGGCGGCCCAGATCCGCGGATTCGTCGTTCGCAGCTGAGCATCGACACAGACGAAACCATGCCCGTCGATGTCGACACCGGCCGCAGCCAGCCCGAGATCGGTGGTCCGCGGCCGGCGCCCGACGGCGACCAGGACCGTGTCGAACCCCACCTCAGTGCCGTCGGTGAGCTCGGCGATCCAGCCACCCTCGCGACGCCGGATCGCGGTCGCCGCAACCGGGGACCGGATCGTGACCCCGTCGCCGGCCAGCACGGCGGTGACCAGCGCGGCCGCATCAGGGTCTTCGCGGACCAGCAGTCGCGGTGCCGCCTCCACGATGGTGACAGACGAGCCGAGCCGGGCGAACGCCTGTCCGAGCTCGCAGCCGATGGCGCCGCCACCCAGCACGAGCAGCCGTGCAGGCAGTTCCGTGAGGGAGAAGACGGTCTCGTTCGTCAGCGGCCCGGCGTCGGAGAGCCTCGGTATCGTGGGTATGACCGGTGCTGCCCCGGTGGCCACCAGCGCCTGTCGGAAACGCACCGCATGGTCGTCGACCTCGGCCGTCTGCCGGCCGGTCAGGCGTGCGGTTCCGTGGGCGACCATGACCCCGGCAGCCCGCATCGCCGTCGGCGAGTCGGTCGGCTCGATGGTGGCGATCGCCTGCCGGACGTGGGCCATCACCGCGGGAAACTCGACGTCGACGTCGCCGACGCGGATCCCGAAACGAGACGCGGTCCGCGCATGGCGGGTGGCGTGGGCGGCGCTCAACAGCGCTTTACTGGGCACGCATCCGGTCCACAGGCAGTCACCGCCGATCCGGTCACGCTCGACCATGAGGACGCTCGCGCCGAACCCGGCCGCGGTCTTCGCCGCCACGAGCCCGGCGGTTCCGCCGCCGATGACCAGCAGATCCCAGGCCTGCCCATCGGGCGGGGCCAGGTCATCCGACGGCCACTCCGCGTTGGTCCGCAGACCGATCGTGTCCTCGACGCCCACCGTCATCGACCGTCCTCGACCATCACGCGTTCGACGGCCAGCCAGACCCTGGCCGTCAACGCCGGGTCCGGCAGCCGTCGCCGCGACCAGCGGGCCAGCGCCCGCCATACCCCGCGGTACTCCTCAGCCGCCACCGAGCACTTCTCACAGGCCAACAGATGCTGCTCAAGCCGATGCACCTCAGCCGGTTCCAGCGACGCCGACGGATCAGCGTCGAGGTAGCGTTGAATGCGCCGAGCCGACCAATGGCAGGTCAGTATCGTCGTCAATGAGGACATCATGGCATTCTCCGGTACTTTGGATCGGAACGAAGCTGGCGACGAACACGGTCACGGGCCCGCGAGAGCCTCGACATCACCGTCCCCATCGGGATCGCGAGCAGGTCCGCCACCTCGGCGTAGGTGAGCTGGTCGACGTCGATCAGCAGCAGCACGGTCCGAAACCTGGGATCCAGATGGGCGACAGCGGCCTCGATGCCGTCATCCAGGACGCGGTCCGTCACCGTCTGCTCCGGACTCGGCACGGTCGAGGCACCGAAAGCCGGCCGTTGACCGTCCAGGTCGCCGACCTTGCTCGCGAGGTCGGGCCGCTGCCGACGAAGAGAGTTCAGGTGGGTGTGCCGCAGGATCGTGAGCAGCCACGCCCGCGGATGGGCGCCATCGAACCCCCCAATGCCGCGGTAAGCGCGGACCAGGGTGTCCTGAACGAGATCCTCGGAGTCCGCCCACGAACCGGTCAAGGTCCGCGCGACCCGCAGCAGCACCTCGATCTCCGGCTCGACGTACACCCCGAACGCGTGTTGCCGCTCCGCAGTGCTGTCCGCCGGCGCATTGCTCACGGACCAGGAAACCCGGTGAGCGTCGCTGATCCTTCCCACTCCGCTGACCTTCTTCCGCGGGCCCGATGTTGTCCTCGTTCCGGCCGTGACCTGGATGTGCCACCCTTTGGGTATCCGGTGACCGGCCCCCATCAGTATCCCCGAGGACGAGAGGCACACCCGATGGGACAGATCGACACCGCCGGCGACGAACGCGGTCCGCGCTGCGGTCGGCAGCGCAGTGTCAGCCGCCAGTTTCGGGTCGAGCTGGAGCGTCTGTCACGCCCCGCCGGGTGCCTTAGCCCGGATCCACCGCGGTTTGTGGTGTTGAGGGCTGATCGCGGGGTCTGAGGGCGCGGCTGGGGTGTTGCTGTGTCGGGGCGTGCGTGTCCGGCCGGTCTGCCGGCTTCTCCGGGTCCTGGTCGTC
>JAABVA010005290.1_pt1 | contig 11740 bp, 16 predicted proteins | sample 5560331 | NCBI WGS metagenome assembly JAABVA01 (sample SAMN12812661, study PRJNA571458) | rock metagenome | isolation source: Antarctica rocks | place: Antarctica: Victoria Land, Mt New Zealand sud | collected 2016-01-07
ACTCATCCCCACCATGCCCGAGCACCGCTTGCTGCCGCTGGTCGAGCGGTTCGCCGCCATGCTCGCCGAACTTCCAGTGTTTGCCGATACTCTCGGACCTATCTGAAAATGAGGGGAGCCTTGAGGCCCCGCTCTACAGTGGTGACCGATCCCCTTACTATCTTCGAAGTCATCAGCAATAGCAGCATGAATAACGACTGGATCGTTAAGAATGTCGAATACCGCGCCACTGCTTCCATTCAACGCTACATCATACTGCAACAAACCGATGCCGGTGCTATCGCTTTTGCGCGCAAGGGCGAGGACTGGGTCAGCGAACTGATTTCTGGGGTCGATGCTGTCTTGTGCATGCCTGAGATTGGCATCGAGATCCCGCTCGCGGAGCTCTATATCGGCATCGACCTACAAACTGAACCGGATGCTGCCGACGCGTAACAACCCTTTTTGACGCCTGTCGACCCACGTGGTTCGTGTCGGGCAGCTTCATGCGCAAAAGCGTTACGAAAGGACTATGTTGCTTAAGCTTAAGCGAATGTCGAAAGTAGATCCTCTACCTGCGTCGGGCTCAATGTCCGTACTGGCGCCATTCGCATCATGAAAAAGAGCTTCGCCGCCTCTTCCAGCTCTTCCGCCGCATAGACCGCATCTGTCAGTGTCCGTCCGCTGACCACCGGCCCATGGTTCGCCAGCAGCACCGCCCGTGCCGTCCGCGCCTGCTCGGCGATCGCGGGCTCCATCGCGGCGTCGCCGGGCCGGTAATATGGTACGATCGGCAGCCGCCTGCCGACGCGCATGACGAAATAGGGCGTCAGCGGCGGGATCGGGTTCTCTGTATCCACGTGTGCCAGGCACGCCACCGCCGTCGCCATCGTCGAATGCAGATGCACCACGGCCCCCGTGTCCGGCCGCGCCTGATAGAACGCGCGGTGCATGAAAACCTCCTTCGACGGTGCGTCGCCACCGATATGCGCAAAGCCAGCGTCCAGCCGTGACAGCCGCGCCGTATCCAGGCGGCCAAGGCAGGAGTTGGTTGGCGTCATCAGAAAGCCGTCCACCAGCCGCACGCTGATGTTCCCGGCGCTGCCGACCGAATAGCCGCGGGCGAACAGGCTCGCCGCCAAGGTCACGAGCAGCGTGCGCAGCTCGGTCTCGCTCACGGCAGCTGCTCGAAGGCCTGCAGGAAGAAGTCTCGCCCGCCGAAATTACCGGACTTGAGCGCCAGCAGCAGCGGCGCTTCGCCTCCCTCGGCATAGGTCCACGGCACGCCGAGGGCGATTTCGGCGCCAATACGCAGCCGCTTCACGCCCAGGCGGCTCACAACCGCCCCGCTCGTCTCGCCGCCCGCTACCACCATTCGCCGCACACCCTGCGCCACCAGCCCGGCTGCGATTCCTGCCATCACATTTTCTACCAGCGCGCCCGCCGCTTCCCGTCCCAGCCGTGCCTGCAGCGCCGCCACCCGATCGGGCGGCGCACTGGCCGCGATCACTACAGGCGTCGCGCCCAGCTTCCCCTTGGCCCAGTCCAACGCCTGCGTCACCAGCGCCGCCGCGTCCGGAGTGGCCAGCGCGTCCAGCTCCAGCGTCGGCACCCGGTCCCGAACGGCGCCCAATTGAAACAGCGTCGCCCGCGAGCACGACCCGGCCAGCACCGCCGCCGCACCCGGCGCATCCGGCAACGCCCCAGCATCCTCTCGCCCCAAGAGCCCTGCCCGGCGAAAGTTTTCCGGCAACCCCATCGCCATCCCAGACCCGCCGGTCACCAGCGCGTGGCCATCTACTGCTTCGCCGATCGCCAGCAGGTCCGCCTCGGTCACCGCGTCCACGATCGCGTAGCGGCGGCCCTGCTCCTTGAGCGCCGACAGCGCCGACCGGATTGTGGCAGCCCCGCGTGCCACCGTCGCGAACGGCACCAATCCCACCGTCCCGTCGGTCTGCCGCGACAGCACGCGCACGAGGTTCGCATCGCGCATCGGAGTCAGCGGATGATCCTGCATCCCGCTTTCCGATAGCAGCGCATAGCCGACAAACAGATGTCCCTGATAAACCGTCCGCACGTTGGCCGGAAATGCCGGACAGGCAGCGGCGAAGCCACAGCCCAGCGCCGCCACGAGCGCGTCCGCCACCGGGCCGATATTTCCCTCATCCGTGCTGTCGAATGTCGAGCAATATTTCTGGAACATCTGCCGGCACCCGGTCGCCTGCAGCCAACCCAGCGCCGCCACGCTTTCGCCGACTGCCTGACGCACCGGCAATGTGCGAGACTTCAGCGCGATTACGATGGCGTCAACGTCTGGCACCGGCTCATCCGGCGCCGGCACGCCGATCAACTGCACGGTACGCATCCCGCCCTGCACCAGAGTGGAGGCCAGGTCAGTGGCCCCAGTGAAATCGTCCGCGATGCAGCCCAGCAACGGCATGGCCTAGCTCCTCAATACCCGGTCCAGCAACGCCGCCTGCGCTGGCCAGCCCGGCAAAAACTGTCCGGCGCGCCAGGCCGCCTCGGCCATATCCGCCCGTAATGCCCGATCGAACACGATCCGCCGCAGGCACTTCGACAGCGTCGGCTCGTCCTCCAGCGCGCAGATCGCACCCGCGTCCGCTGGCACCAGTGCACCGCCGCCCTCGGTCACGATGACCGGCACGCCACGGCGCAGTGCCTCCGCCACGCTTGCAGCGTAGCCTTCCCACCGCGTCGCCAACGCGAACACGTCCGCCCGCTGCCACAACCTGTCCAGCGCAGCGCCGTCTGGATCGGTTAGAAGCCGCACCCGGTCGGTCAATCCGAGGTCCGGGATCATAGCAGCCAGGCGCTCGGCATGCTCTGGGTCTCGCCCGGCCGCGCCGGCGATGGTCAGCGTCCAATCAAGGTCTAAAAGCCGCGCCAGTGCTCGCAGCAGCACGTCGTGCCCCTTTCTGGGCGTGAGCACGCCCACCGAAAGGATGCGGCATGTCCCACCGGCAGGCACACTGCGCGGCAGCTCGTCCGCGCCAGGCTCGACCACGTCGACCGCAGCCACGCCGAACTCCTGCACTAGGCGATCCGCCACGGGCTGGCTTGTTGCGACAACACGTCGAAGCCGCGGCAGCATCGAACCCATTGCGGCCCCAACCTCGATCCGCTGCGCGGCATTCCGTCCGGCAGCGGCGAGGGCGTGATGGATCAATGCCACTGCCCCAGCTTCGACCAGCGTGTCCAGCCGAGGTAGCAAGCGCGGTAGCAGCAATCCGTCAATCACCGGCACGGTGCCGGGCGGCCACGCGGGATCGCGCCCCACGATCATCTCGGCACTATGCCCCAACGCCTCCAGTCCCGTCGCCATGGCGATGGCGTAGGCCAAGCCGCCACCGCCCGTTTCGGCGCGGTCGGGAAGGACAAACGCGATTTGCATCTGGCGGGCGTACCATACGCTGCCTGTCGGGTCACGCCCGCATATGCAGCGCCATCGCACCCCGGTCACGGCCCCCACGATCCAGCGCCGTGGCGCCGCCCGCGCCATAACGCCCGCCAGCCTGCGCCACACCCTGTCGCGCCGCGCGAGCCACCATGTCCAGCACCCGGCCCTGCACTACGATCGCATGCTCCAGCAATAGGCGGTTCTGCTGGGCGAGGTCGCGCAACTGCAGCGCCACCCCGGCCGTATCTGGATTCCGTGCTGCTGGCCGTGCTGCCGAGGCTTGTGCCAATTCCCGCGCCGCTGCCAATTTCTCATCCAGCAATGCCGCCGCCGCTGATATGTCGAGCGCCACCAGCGCCTTATTTTCAGCCGTGAGCACGCGACTCAACCGGCCGGCCGCGGTCAGCATCGAGGACACCATGCCTACGCTCCCAGCCGCTGCGACGTCGTGCGCCGCAGCGGCGGGCGCTCCACCAGGGTCTGCTCGACGGGCGTCCGCTTCTGGGAGCCCTGCAGGACCAGGGGCGCTGCGGCCCCGCTCCGTGCCTCCTGCATCCGCAGCATCTGCTCCATCACCGGGCGTGCCAGGCCCACGCCGCCGGACTTCGCCATCTGCTTGCCAATCTCGTTCACCATCATCGGCTGCCAGGCCTGCTCTCCGGATCCGCCGCCGAATGCGCCCTTCGACGCATCCACCGTCTCGAACATCGGCGCCAGCATCTGGCCCAGCGCCATCGCCTCGAAATCCTGCGCCGCCTTTTGGATGCGGGCCACCTGCTGGGGGGGCAATGTCGTCGGAAGCTGGGTCGTTGAGGTCTGGGTGGGCAACTGTGCTGTGGTCATCGCGGTCTCCTATCGGACAACAAGGTCGGCCTGCAGCGCACCCGCCGCCTTGACGGCCTGCAGGATGCTGATCATGTCGCGCGGCCCGATGCCCAACGCATTCAGGCTTGCCACCAAGTCGCGCAGCGTCACGCCGCCGCGCAGGATCCCAAGCCGGCGGTCATGCTGGTCGTCTACCTGGATATTTGTCCGCGGCACCACCGTGGTCCGCCCGCCCGAAAGCGGCTCCGGCTGGCTCACTTCCGGCGTTTCCGAGACGCGTATCGTCAGGTTCCCCTGCGCGATCGCCACGGTGCTGATACGCACGTTGGCGCCCATGACGATGGTGCCGCTGGCCTCGTCGACGACTACGATAGCCGGGCTGTCAGGCTCGACGCGCAGGTCCTCGATGCGGGCCAGCACGTCGATGATGTCGCGCCCGGCCAACTGCAGCGAGACCGTGCGCGGGTCAGTGGCTCGCGCCGCGGCGCCGCCCAGCGCGCGGTTGATCGCGTCTGCCATGCGCCGCGCAGTCGTGAGGTCCGGGTTGCGCAGGCCCAATCGCAGCACCGTCTTGCTCGCGAGCTGGAACGCGATCTCCCGCTCGACGGTGGCGCCGTTGGCGATGCGGGCAGAGGTCGGCACCCCGCGGGTGACCGATCCGGCCGCACCCCGCGCTGCGATCGCCCCCGTTGCCAGCGCGCCTTGCGAAACTGCATAGACCTCGCCGTCCGCGCCCAGCAGCGGCGTCACGAGCAGCGTGCCGCCCGTCAGGTCCTTGGCGTCGCCCAGGGCGGACACCGCGACGTCGATCCGGCTGCCGCTGCGGGCGAAGGCCGGCAGGTTTGCCGTGACCATGACGGCCGCGACGTTCTTGGTCTGCAGCCGGCTCTCCTGGTCCCGCGTGTTGACGCCCAGACGCTCCAGCATGCCGATGAGCGACTGCCGGGTGAACACCGCGCTGTCCAGCCGGTCCCCGGTGCCGTTCAGGCCGACCACCAGGCCATAGCCGACCAACTGGTTGTCACGGACGCCCTCCATATCGGCGATGTCCTTGATGCGCACCTGTGCCGAGGCGGCGTTGGGCGCCAGCCACAGGCCGAACAGGACGAGGATCAATCCACGGAACAACACGAGCCATCCTTTGCACGGAAACATTAGCGAAGCGTAAACCCTTGGCGGTCCATGATGCCGGCGCCGAGAGCCGCAACTGGAGCATCGCAACTGCCGTGCCATCGCTGAAGCCGAGCAAAGGCTGGCATAGCGGGAGCGGTGGGCTCGGCAGGAATTGCCGCATGGGTCAAAAAGATCGGATAGGTCATGAGCATTATCGTCGCATTGGGCCAGCCCGCCTTTGCCCTGAGCCGCCTGCGCCGTCCGGCCGGTCTGGGCGGTTTTCACATCGAGGAGGATGCCGCTCAGCATGCATCCGCGGCAGCACCCGCGCCTGCCGCCGCGCCCACCAGCCTGCATGGCTTGCTGGCCCTGCAGGAAGCCGACGCCGATGCTGTGCAGGACCGCGCGGCGCAGCGTCACGCCGGGTCGATGCTGGCCGAACTATCGGCCATTCAGCGCGCCCTGCTTCAGGACAACCCGGCCGGAACGTCGGCTGCGCTCGCTCGCCTTTCTGGCCTCACCCGCGACGGCACGGCCGCTCTCGACCCTCGGCTGGCTGCAGTGATACGCGCCATCACCATGCGCGCCGCGGTCGAGGCCCCGCGGCGACAATATCCTGAGGCGCCTAGGTGACAGTTTTCCTCGAAGTTTGTACATGAATGCATGAAATCATCGACTTGCGAAAAGGCAGTCTTGGCAGCGCCGCCATAGCGTAGCTATAAGGCCGGCAACCTCGCCAAGGGGTGATCGTCAGTGAAGGTTCCCCGGCCATGATGCTCACGCTGCCTCCCGACTACCGGCCCACGGACTCGGAAGAGTTCATGAACCCAATCCAGGCGGAGTACTTCCGCCAGAAGTTGCTGCGGTGGCGGTCGGACCTATTGCGCGAGGCGGATGGCACGCTGGCCAGCCTATCGCAGGGCGGCATTCTCGAGCCCGACATTACCGACCGGGCCAGCGTCGAGACCGACCGCGCACTCGAGCTTCGAACCCGCGATCGGGCGCGCAAGTTGATCAGCAAGATCGATCAGGCGCTGTCCCGCATCGATAATGGGGCGTATGGTTTTTGCGAAGAGACGGATGAGCCAATCGGCCTCAAGCGCCTCGAAGCCCGCCCGATTGCCACGATGTCGATCGAGGCGCAGGAGCGGCACGAACGCATGGAGCGCGTCCACCGAGACGACTAGGCCCACGGTGTCGCGACCCTAATTTTTGCAGCTGGCGGCATCATAGCTTTATCAGGGTAAGCCGCAGCAGGGCTGACACGATGCAGCCAAATCAGCGTAGGGTGGAGGATCCGCAGCCGCAGGGTTTAAACGGCGTCTGAGATTTGCGCGGCCGTCGGCTTATCTCTTGGCGCAGTTGGGACCGATCCAGCGCTGGAGAGTTTGATCGTAGCGAGGGCGAAGGAGTCTGGCGCGGCGATCAGCACAGGTTTGTGTTTTCGCCACATCCTTGCCCGCCTCTGCTCCTGCAACTGGACTCTGGCCCTGTGCGCGAGCTGTACTAAGTATCCGACGCCATTGGCATTGATCCCGTTGGCCTTTCGTCCGCACCGTCGCGGCCAATTCGCGCTATGTCCAGATTTGTAGGCAGCCCGAGTTGTATCGCTCCATTGCGCCCCATCTGCCGAGCCCGCCACCTATCGAATTCGATCTTTTTCAGAACCCATCGCTGCGCCACCTCGCTCGCCACCGTCGCGGCCACGGTGGGACATGCGGATCAGAGCCATTTCGCTGCCGCTTTCCACCGCGAGACCGGCATCACCCCAGGACGCTTCCGCACCGCATCTGCGTAAGCCGCAAAGCACGACACAGAATCGCAAGCCGTCTCAAGGCGCGGCGCTATTGGCCCGTCAGAACGCCAACCGTGATTGCGAAATGGCGGGTCCGGCATGGGCGACAGCGATGCGTTTGATCAAGCGACGAGCCTGCGCGATCGTGCGGCGTCTCTCCTGCAGGATGCCACACGCTGCACCGACCCGGCGCGGCGTGACCCTATGCTCAACAAGGCTCTGGTCCGGCTGAACGAGGCCCGTCTCCTGCTGGACCGGGGCAAGGCCAGAATGGATTGCCATCGCGCAAGCGGAGCGGCAACGAGTATGTTCTGATGCGTATTTTAGTAGCTGCCATCCCGGTGCCCGGCTTGCCGAAGGATGCGAAACGCATGTCGAGCGGCGCCGCGGGCGTAATCCTGGTGTTGGCGCCAGCACTCCCAAGGTGCGCCCGGGCCACCAGCGGCGACCTGGACGAGATCGTGGTCCTCTTAGTCTTGCCCAACGGCAAGCTCGCAGCTGCGACGGTAAACAACCTGGGCGCGGCGACACCGTATCTCGGCGGTGAAGCTGGTGGTCGCGTACGCCACCGCGGCGAATGCGCTCGCGGCCTCCATAGACGGCCTCGTGGCGCTGATTACGAAATCATCGCATGGCCAGCGTTTTTCCTGTTAATATAGACATGACCTCGATCGGTTCGGATAGGGTCGAGATCGAGCTGGCTTGTGCTGCCTTGACGTCCGCTCCGACAACGACGAGCGCGCGGACCGGACCGCGCTGATACTCGGTGTGCTGCGTCTGTCCAACTGGATGCGCATCTGGCTGGGCAATCCAGACCTTGTCGCCGCACCCGCGCCTAAAGCGGTCGCAGCCTAGTCTCTCGATCCCAAGGAGAACCCAACAATGACGATGTCGCAAAAACTTTCTGCCGAGTTCCTCGGCACATTCTGGCTGACGTTCGGCGGCTGCGGCAGCGCCGTCCTGGCGGCTGCCTTTCCGCAGCTCGGCATCGGCTTCGCCGGGGTCGCGCTCGCATTCGGGCTGACGGTGCTGACCATGGCCTACGCGGTCGGCAACATCTCCGGCGGGCACTTCAACCCGGCGGTCACGGTTGGCCTCGCCGTAGCCGGCCGCTTTCCGGCCGCGAGCGTTGCACCCTATATCGTCGTGCAGGTGCTCGGCGCGGTGATAGCGGCCGGGGCGCTGTATTTCGTTGCCTCGGGCAAGCCTGGGTTCGAAGTGGCCGGCTTTGCCTCCAACGGTTACGGCGACCTCAGCCCGGGTAAATACAGCATGATGTCCGCATTGGTGATGGAGGTGCTGATGACCTTCTTCTTCCTGTTGGTCATCCTGGGGGCGACCAGCTCGCGCGCTCCATCCGGCTTCGCGCCCATCGCGATCGGCCTGGCGCTGACGCTGATCCACCTCATCTCGATCCCCGTCACCAACACTTCCGTAAACCCGGCCCGCAGCACGGGCCCGGCGTTGTTTGGCGGCGCTGCCTATCTCGGCCAGCTCTGGATGTTTTGGGTCGCGCCGCTGGCTGGCGCGGCGCTTGCCGGCGTCGCGGGGCAGATGCTGTTCAAGGAACACGACCAAACCTTGCCGCGCGCCCTGTCCGCTCTGCCCGAGAAGTCGCCCGTTGCCTGACCCTGTTTGCATCCGGTTCGGCCAAGGATCGGATGCAATCCTTTTGAGAAAGGTAGGACTATGAGCGAGACGATAAAAGCCGATGAAGCTAGGTTGTTGACCGCTGCAGAGCAGGATGCGGTGAACCTCACCTTGCCTCTCGCTATGGCCGGGCTGTCACGTCACGACCTGCTGGCGCTGGCGCGCCGCCTGCGCGAGGCGCGTGATCGCGCACGCGGCATTGCGAGCCAGCAACGGCGCGAGATGCGCGGCAAGGCTGAGCCGCGAGGCGCCACCCCAGCGCGTGACGACGCAGGTACGGTTGCCAAGCAGCAAGTGCTCGCCGATGCGCTCCAGCGGGTGACGGAACACCTGGGGCACACTGCCGATCCGATGGATGCGCTTGTGGATACCGCGAGCCGACCCCTATGTCTGCAGACCCGTTCTCCGTTCTGACGGCGAAGCCGTCCGGGGGACCACCGGTCGTGAGTCGGAGCAAGAAGGCATTGGTGCCACGTCCCATAGCGAAGGGCGCAGTGGCAAAGCCGAGCAAGCTGCCCACGGTGCGTTCCGACCCACGCGAGGTAGGCCGGACATCTAAGTTTGTCATGTCGGCGCAGGCGCGGCGCGATTCGAAACCTCGGTAGCCTGCCGTAGGAGGCAGGCGGCGCGGCTGGTTCGGCGAGGGTTGGCTGCAAGGCGTGCCCCTTCCGCATTCCCCTTCGTTCCGCCTAGAGTCCCTGCCAGGCCCTACAGAGGCCGTTTGGGGAGAACCACATGCTTCGCCGTCGTACTCTGCTGGCCGCCACCGCCGGCGCGCTCGCCTCACCAGCGATCGTCGAACGCGCCAATGCGCAGAGCGCCTTTGACTGGAAGCAGGCCAAGGGCGCCAAGATCGAGGTGAACCTCGCCAAGTCTCCCCGCAGCGACGTGCTGCAAGCTCATCAGAAGGAATTCGAGGAACTGACCGGCATCCGTGTCGGCGCCGAGCAGATCCCGGAGCAGCAGCAGCGCCCCAAGGCCGCGATCGAGATGGCATCCGGCCGGCCCAGCTTCGACGTCGTGAACGTCGCGATGCACGTGCAGAAGCGCCTGATCGAGAAGGGCCGCTGGATGGAGGACCTGCGCCCTTGGATCGCCAATCCGGCCGTCACGGCCCCCGGGCTCGACATGGACGATTTCAGCGCCGCGACTATCCAGGCCGCGACCGGCGCCGACGGCCGGATCAACGTGCTGCCGCTCAATCAGGACCTCTTTATCTTATATTACAACCGCGAGATGTTCGACCAAGCCAAGCTGGCGCCGCCCCGGACCTATGCCGAGATCATGGCCGCCGCCGAGCGCCTGACCGACAAGGCCCACGGCGTCTATGGCTTTACCGGCCGCGGCCTTAAGAACGCCAACGTCGTGCTTTATGACAATATCCTGCTCGGCTGGGACCAGGAAACCCTGTCGGCCGATGGCAAGACGCTGCTCACCGACAGCCCGGCCGCCATCGAGGCCGCGACCTGGTATCAGAAGATCATGCGCGACTATGCCCCCCAGGGCTCGGTCGGCTATAATTGGAGCGAGTGCCAGACCACTTTCGGCCAGGGCCGCGCCGCGATGTGGTGGGACGGCATCGGCTTCTCGGCACCGCTTGTGGACCCAAGCAAGTCGAAGATCGTCGGCAAGGTGGGCTTCGCGCCGATCCCGATGGGGCCGAAGGCGCAGCACAGCGCCACCTTCATTGACGGCATCGGCATTCCGGCTGCCGGTAAGAACAAAACGGCAGCCTGGCTCTATGTGCAGTGGGCCACCAGCAAGACGATGCTCCCCGAATGGCTCCGCACCGGCGCCGGCACGCCGCCCCGCGCCAGCTCCTACAAGGACCTGGCCATCGTCAAGGCCAGCATGTTCCCGCAGGAGTGGTTCGACACGACCCTCACCAGCCTGCGCATCGCCCGGTCCGGCCTGCCCGAGATCGTGCCGGTGACCGAGTTCCGCGACACGATCGGCATCGCGCTCACCAACATCGTGGGCGGCGCCGACCCGGCGGCTGAGCTCAAGAGGGCGAGCGATGCTTTCAGGCCCGTGCTGGCGAAGGATGCTTAGGCCCCCGCCAGCGCCGGTCTTTCTCATGACGAGATAATCCACTCAGAACGGCAGCAGCACGTCCAGCAACTGCTGCCCATAGCGGGGCCGCTGCACGTCCGAGATCTGCCCGCGGCCGCCATAGGCGATCCGCGCCTCCGCCAAGCGGTCGTGACGCACCGTGTTGTCGCTCGCAATATCCTGCGGCCGGATCACACCGCTGACCTGCAGCTCCCGCAACTCGTTGTTCACCCGCACTTCCTGCCGCGCCGCCACGGCCAGGTTGCCGTTGGGCAGGGCCTGCACGATCACGCCCGCCAGCCGCAACGTGACCGTCTCGTTCCGTTTGATGGCGCCGCTGCCTGTGGCGCTCCCCGCACTGTTGGCCGACACCAACTGGCTCGCGTTCACCGCCTTGGCCAACAGCCGGGGCAGGGCGGATTCGATCCCGAGCAGGTTCGGCAGGCCCATGCTCTCCTGCCCGGTGCGGCCCTCGTTCGACTGGTTCTTCAGATCCGCGCCGTCGGTGATGTTGACCAGGATCGTCACGATGTCGCCCACCGCCGCCGCGCGCTGGTCCCTGAAGAAGGCGCGGCTGCCCGATCGCCACAGGCTGTTCGCCTCCGCCGGCACCATCTGCGGCCGCGGCATCGGCAAGCTGATCGGACGGTACGCCGGATCGGCCGTAGGGTCGCCGCTGGGCGTCATCGTCGGCGGGCGCCCGATTTCCGACAGCCGCGTCAAAGCGCCGCAGCCCGGCAACAGCAGGACCAATGCCATCAGGACCCTCATCGTGAGGCCACCTGCGCGCCCGATCGTGATGCTATCGGCAGCAGACCCGTGGCGTTCAGCGGCGAGGTACCCGGCAGCACCCGCGCCCGGCCCGGCCCGGTCACCTCTGCCTCCACCACGACGCGCGACACCGGGTT
>JAABVA010005291.1_pt1 | contig 11736 bp, 9 predicted proteins | sample 5560331 | NCBI WGS metagenome assembly JAABVA01 (sample SAMN12812661, study PRJNA571458) | rock metagenome | isolation source: Antarctica rocks | place: Antarctica: Victoria Land, Mt New Zealand sud | collected 2016-01-07
CCGCCGCACACGTTGATCGAGTGGGAGTGGGCCGCGCTGCTGCACGACGTGGGCAAGATCGCCGTCCCGCTCTCGCTGCTGCGCAAGCCCAGCCCGCTCGACGACGCCGAGTGGGCCACGATCCGCCAGCACCCCTCCGCGGGCGAGCGCATCATCCGCGCCGTCCCGGCGCTGTGCGCCGTCGGCACTGCGGTGCGCCACCACCACGAGCGATGGGACGGCGCTGGCTACCCCGACCGCCTCAGCGGCGACGCCATCCCCCTGGCCTCGCGCGTCGTCACCCTCGTCGACGCCTACGAGACTATGCGCACCGGCCGCCCCTACCGCACTGCTATGACGCGCGACGAGGCACTGGACGAGTTGCGCCGCGCCGCCAGCGCGCAGTTCGACCCGCAACTGGCAGTGCTCTTTTCTCGTGTAGACGTGGGTGCCACCCTACCCTGACCTCCTAACGCCGCAACCCTGGCGCTACGCGCGCGTCGTCACGACGATCACGGGCAATCGCGTAGTGTGTTAACCTCTGATTCACACCGCTGCCCTACAGTGATTGTCGGACTGCGACGTAATACTACATAGAGATACTGTCCCCACGTGCAGGGGCGGGGGAATGGGTAACAACGATAGCGACGGTTCTGAGGGGCAATCACCGGACGAGGACAAGAAATCGGACGCAGACACCCCACCTGGCATTGCCTTCGCGTCCATAGACGACGCGACGCGCTATCGTGCCCTCGTTGCTCGGTCGCGTGCATTAGAGATTGAGCAGGCTGCCATCCAGGCCGAGCAGGCCGCGATCCTGCGGCGCGCGCACTGGTCGCTCGACGGGGTTCTAGAGCGGGACGGATAGGTGTCGAGTGGTGTCTTCCTCAGCTTGTCGCCGTGCCCTTGTCGCCGCCGATGGCGTGGTCACGGTGTCGCGACCAGTCTCGTCGGTCTGAGGGGCGATCGCGCTCGCTCCCCTGAACGACCGCGCCCCCGCGCTGGATCGTGAGTTAGCTGTGATGTCTCAGGAGGATCACAACGTCAGTGTAAACCAGGCGACCCGACGCGCAGCAGCCCAGGCGCACAGGGGCGGGTCGGGCCGGTGCACCGCCTCGGCGACGGTCCCCTCCCAAGACTCAATGAGCGGGGCGACGCCGACGGGTGGCCTCATCGTCCACGATCGCCCGTGAGCGCGGCCGGCTGGCCCTCCCCTCCGCCCCGTCGCTGCGCGCGGGGCCGGCCGTGCCCGCCTCACGCCCGGCCCGCGCACGCGTCTGGCGCGGGGATGGTACTAGAGCCGTGGTGGTACTAGCGCTACGGGTGGTGACTACCCCAGGATAAAGAGTAGCTCTATCGTAGCGCCAAGGCCCCGTTTTCCTGTGTGAATCGTAGCTCCATCGTAGCGCCATGCCGTTAGCACTAGAGCTACGATTGGCGCTACGGTGTGGGAGCCAATGGCGCTATTTTAGCGCCAAAATAGAGCTACGATCTGAGGACCTGGAGAGGACTGCTCGCACCCTTGTAATGGGGTGCGTAGGGGGGTGCGAGCGGCGCGTCCGGGAGGGCTAGGGGCAGCCGTCGGGACGGGGCCGTACGACGCGCAGGACGGCGACGATGAGCAGGACGGCGAGGGCGACGTACGCACCGACGAGGGCGGCGGCGAGGACGGCGGCCACGACATTGAGGGTGGGCGAGGAGGCATGGGCCAGCGGGGTGAGGAGGCCGACGACGGGGCCGGTGAGAGCCGCGAGCACGAGCGCGGCGAGGCAGCGCGTCCAGACGCGGGCACGGGCTGGGTGTCGGTCATACGTCGCCTCCAGCGACTCGCCTGTCCCTCCGGCGATGCTGCTCGTTTATGTCGTGTGCCATGGCCCCTTCTGTCACTGTAGGGAACCCCTGCCCTGACGCGTCACGCCCTCCACCCCGCAACCTTTCGAGTCCTCGTACCTCTCTCGCCAGGCTAGAGCGTACTCAAAAAATGGGGTTCCACGCCCAAACCGCCGATTTTTTGACGCGCTCGCTTTGGGCCGCACATGGAACTGAACGAGAGGCGTAGGTGCCCAAACGCCAGGATGCGACGCCGCCGCAGTACATGCGGGAGAGGGTTGTAAGCCGCGCACAGCCGGGGGTGTGTCACCCGATATCCAAGCCTGCCACGAGGGCATCCAGGTCGATCAGCTTCCCGTCGCTGCGGAAGGTGTAATGTCCATTCAGCAGGATGTGTTGCCACGCTGCCGGCGAGATCTGCGTGATCAACGCACGCGCCTTGGTGTTGCCACTCGCCTCGTACCGAGTGAGCAGCCGCGACAGGATCGCCGAGTTATAGTAAATGATCGCATTGGCGATTAACCGCCCGCACTGATTGCTGATCTCGAGTTCAATATCGGTCCGTCCGGCCAGTTCCTTCTTGCCACCAACCTGGGCGATAGCCGAGCGCAACTGGTGGTACGACTCAATGCGGTTCTGCGAACGGTGCACGGTGCGCTCCAGCTGCGGGTCGCGCAGGTAGCGCAGCGTGTAGATGCTGCGGATGAGCTTGTCGAACTCGAAGATCGCACGCCGCGTTGGATTCGGCATGGTGTAGGTACACAGCTTGCGGATCAGCGTGCCTTGGGTCATCTCTTTCAGCCCCAGCGTGGCCACGATCCGGTCGATATTCGGCGTCTCATCGATGATCACTTGCAGGTCGATCTGGCCAACCGGGCAAATCAAGCACTTCTCATACGACGCCGGCGTGTCGGCACAGTAGAGTTCCTTGAGTTCGGTCTGCAGGTCGGTGAAGCGTGGCTCGAAGCGCCGACCGAACCAGTGCAGAATGGCGAAGTTGGCCCTGTTGACGCTGTGCATGTCACCCGTGATCGCCGTGGGCACGATAGCAGACGTGTTGCGGTACCAGATGTCGAAGACGTAGTGCCCCTCGTACTCGTGCGCCCCGATGAGGGAGCTGTTGAGCGGGACATGGTTGCACAACAGGGAGTAGGCGGCCACGCCCTTGCCGCGGCCAAAGTACGTGCGGGAGTGGCGTGCTTTCACCGTCGGGCGCGCGACGCCGAACTTCTGGCCATCGACGGCACCGTAGAGCGCGTTGAGGTCGAACGAGTAGAACGGGAAGATCGGCAGCGCTGCGGTGGCATTGCTGATGCGGTCGTTGGCCGCCTTGAGCGAGGCCTGGCGCATGTACTGCTGGTAGGTCGCGTGCAACACATGGTACAGGATATCGCTGGTGCGCGCCATGACCTGATTGCCATGGTTCATCGCCTGGGCCATGATCACCGCCATCAGGCTGTCGGCGTCGGCGACCTTCTTCGCGTAGCGCGGCTGCAGCGGCGTCAGCTCCGAGAGGAAGCGGCAGTCGTTGTCGACGAAGCGGAAGACGTCAGCAATGTCGCACAACGGCAGCTTCTCATAGAACGTAGCTTCGCGTGCCGGATGCGTGTCGACCTTGGGTTTGTGCAAGGTCAGGGTCTGTGTGTCCTTGTCGTAGGCCAAGTGCGTCAGCTTGCCCTGCTTCAACTCGCGGTTGAAGGCCAGCCACTGTGCGTGCAGCTCGTCCGTCAGCGCCTTGAGTTGGGATTCGAACGGCTGGCGCAGGTACGGAATATCCATCTGTGCGAGGACGTCAGCCTTCTCGTCCATCGACACCAGTTCGTCCGCGAAGTGGCGGTATTGCAGGCTGTCGTCGAGGAAGAGCTCGCCCGACCGCAGCCGCTTCCTGATCTGCCGGTACAGCCAGAACTCGAAGCGGTCGGCGTGTAGCCCCGTCGGCTTGCCGTCCGCGTCGCTGGTTTGCAGGTACAGTTCCAGTTGCTTGGGAAGCTTGACGGGACACTCGGCAAGTGGTCGTTGCGACAGCCGCTGCTGTTTGGCAAACACGTTCTTGGCCCAGGCCAGCGCAGCAAGCCACGGGTTGTTGGGGGTCACGCCAGCGAAGTCGAGCACCCCGTACAGCGGTCGCACCTGGCGACGGACCCGCTTGGCCACCGTGTCCACGGCTTGCCAGTGCCGCGCCAGCTTGCTCGCCGGCCTCACGCTCATACGCTGGGCGGTATGTTGCAGCCTATCCCGGGGCATGATCGTGTACGCGCGCTGGCGCACGTCGCCGAACGGCGTGGTATCGGCCACCGCATCGTCGACGTACAGCGAGAGGAGGCGACCGACCTGTGGCGTCTCCTGCTGCCGGCGAAGCTGATCGGCGTCGGAGTCCTTTTTCGCGGTGGTGCTGCACGCATCCTCAACCTGCTTCATGTGGTAGGCGAGCGCGTCGACCAGGTTATCCGTGAGCTGCCGGTAGCGCAGCCAGACGTAGCACAGCAGGTACAGATGCGTCTGCTCGAGACGAAGGCGGCGGAGGTCGTACGCGGTGTAGAAGTTCGCTAGGCTTGCGTAGTACAGCACGTTCTGTTGTGAGATACCGAGCGTCGGCAGCACTGCCTTGCCGATCGTGTAGAGCGGACCCAGCAGGGCGCGCTTCTGCCGCTCGTGCGCCATCTGCCGCCAGCGGAAATCCTTGGCGTCCTGTCGCAGCACCGCCAGTTCAGACAATGTGTCGTCGCGTGCGATCAACTGTGCCAGCGCGGCCTTGGCATTGTCATCCAGCGCGTGCTCCAGCAGGTGGCCAAGGCGCTGGCGTTCTGCGAACAGTGCCTTGCCGATCAGTTCCTGCAGGGCGGTGTAGCCAGGACGAACAATCTTGTGTTCATGCAGCCAGACGATCAGTTCGGTCGCCACAAAACCGGGCGTCACATCGCGGCGCATAATCTGCGCCGCTTGCTGTACCAGCTGTGGCAGGAACTCTGTTGACCACAGCCGGTAGCCGAAGAGGGCGGCTATCAAGCCGCGCTGTGTGTAGTGTTCGTAATCGGTGATCTCCTTCCTTTCGAACGGCTCGCCGTGAAAGTAGCGGCTGAGCACGAAGGCACAATCGTCCTCGACCATGGTCCAGTCGAAACGAAAGAAGGCGTGCTTGGCCTTGAAGTAGCCGATCTGCAGGACGCAATAGACGTGAGCGTAGAAGCTGTGTCTGCTGGTAGCCAGTGCCAGTTCGGTCTCAGACAGCGACAGGTACTCCAGTTGCTGGCCGTCGTCGAAGTCGGGCAGCCCATACAAAGCCTCGTGCTCGGCATCGGACAGGACACTCAGGCGCTCGCCCTTCGCCGTCACTCCTCCACGGCCTCGGTGGCGACAGGCCAACCCACCCGCGCGAGTGTCTCCAGCAGTGTCGTGCGCTTCACGCCGAAGTTGCGGCACACTGCCGCCTTCGACATGCCACTATTCAGCGCAGCGAGGATGGCGTCCAGCTTCTCGCCGGCGATCGTCGGCGGGCGGCCGCCGTGCCGACCACGCCGCTTGGCGGCAGCGAGACCGGCCATGACCCGTTCATGGGTGAGCGCCCGCTCGTACTGGGCGAGTGCGCCAAACACATGGAACAGGAACTCGCCTGTTGGCGTCGTGGTGTCCAGAGCCTCCGTGAGCGAACGAAAGGCGACCTGGCGCTCCCGTAAGGTGGTGACGATGGTCAGCAGATGCGACAGCGAGCGGCCGAGCCGGTCCAGCTTCCACACCACCAGCACGTCGCCGGGCTGAACAAAATCGAGCGCCTTGGCTAAGCCAGGTCGGCTGTCTTTGGCACCGGACGCGCGGTCCTCAAATAGGTGACGCGCGTCGACACCGGCCGCCACGAGCGCGTCACGCTGCAGGTCGGTGGATTGGCGATCGTTGTCTGTCGAGACGCGCATGTAGCCGATGAGCATGTACGGAAAACCCCTGAATCACTGTTTTCGTATGATACACCATAACGACAGGGTTTGCCGTACGGATTTCCGGGGGCTGCAGCGACGAAATTGGCTGGTGCCGAAGGCCTGTCGCCAAACACTTGTTTCCCGACACCCCTCGATTAGCCAACACACGGGGGCCGCGTCGCAACCTGGCGCATGCGGGAGCCTACGCCTGCCCTTCAGTGACCTGCACAGTTCGAAGCGAGCGCGTCAAAAAAATCCTTAGCGCGCAGAAGTCCTGGGGTCAGGCGGCGAGGAGGGACGGGAACGTGCGCTGGTGCCAATAGCGATCCCAATCGCCGTTGAGGCGCAGCGTGCGCAGGCGCAGGAGGGCGACGCTGGTCTCCTCGCTCCAGTGCATGCCCTGATTCTTCTGACGGCGCGCCACGAGCAGGTCGTTAGCCTGCTCGGCCTGCCCGCTGCCGCTGTACTGACACTGACGATGCCGCTCCCGATAGCAGGGAATAGAGGTCCGGCGGGCCTCGAGATAGGTGATCCACTCGTCCAGCGGGGCGAGGCGGCGCGGGTCGGGCGGCACTTTGGCCTCCGCCCGGAACGCCTCAGCGGCGGTGATGGCCCCGTCCACGTCGCCGCGCCAGAGCAGGCGACCCATCGTCCCCAGGAAGCGCACCCGCGTGGGCTTGTCGCGGCAGACCTGCGTGGCGACCTGGTAACAGCGGTGGTGCAGGTGGTACCAATCCAAGAGCAGCGTGGCCCCGCGCGGCGCGAGCGTGGCCGCAACGAAGTCGCGCAGCCAGCGCCCGCCGTCGGCGAGGAAGACCACCGGGCGCGGCGCGACACCTGCGGGTGTGCCCTGGCAGAGCGCGCAGAGCACGGCGAGCGTCGCCAGGAAGGTGGCCCCCGTCCCGCTGACGTAGCGGAAGCCCTCCGCCGTGGCCACCCGTGCCGTGCGCACTTCCCAGAACTGTCGGCGCTGGGGCCGTCGCGTGAGCACCTCGTCCGCGCTCGCCACCACCTCGGCGGGGCCGACCTCCGGCCCCAACCGGCGCAACTCCTCCGCGCGCGCCTCGCTCCGTTCCTACCGCCGCGCGGTCAGCACGCGCTCCCAATCCGCCGCGCGCACCCCGCGCGGCGACCGTGTCTCGCCCGCCGCCAACGCCTGGTCCACTGCCGCACGCAGCGCCGCGCCATGGTCGCGCACCACCGTGCGCAACGTGCTCGCGCATAATACGGCTTTCGCCTCGGCTGCCGCCTCCGTTTCGGGTACCGCCTCCGTTTCGAGCACCGCCTGGGTCTGCCAGCCCAGGAGCCGCTCCGCCGAGACGAAGGGCAGCGTGTCCGGCAGCAGGCAGGCCAGCTCTTGCAGTCCCCGCGTGATCACGAGGCCCCCGTGCGGCGGCAGCGCCGCGTTCCCCGGCGTCACATGCGCCTCATGCGCCGTGCCCACCCCCGTCGCCAACACCTGTCGCCGCAGCGTCAGCCGCCCAAAGCGACTCGCCACCTCCAGCGTCGCCAGCCCGTCCCGCTGCCACACCACAGGGGGGGAAACGGCGCCGGTGCGCCGCCACCGCCGCCGCATCCGTCGCCTCCCACTGCGCCTGCAGCACCCCCCGCAGCACCGCCTGCCCGTGTTGGTGCGTCATCTCCTCGATCACGTCGAGCCCCGTTCCCGCCTCCACGACGCTCAGATCGGTCTCTGGCAGGTCGAACCGCGCCACCTCCGTCGTCCGCTCCCCGGCTTCCTCGTCCTCCACCCGGCAGATCACCACCCGTACCCGGCTCATCGTGTCCCCCCTGTCCCTCCTGCGCGCGCCCCGTCAGGCGCGACCGTTAGGGACAGCATACCCTATCCCCCCGCGCTGTGGCACCCCCACCACTTCACCCCAGGACTTCTGCGCGCTAACAAAAAATCGGCGGTTTGGGCTTGGAACCCCATCTTGTGCGCGCCACCGACCGCCTCTTTGGTCCCGACGAGACCGCTGTCGAGCTGCTCCGGCGCTTGGACGCGGGCTACGACAGCGCCGCCAACCACGTGACGCTGGCGGGCCTGCCCGGCTACGTCCTGCTCAAAGGGGCGGACCCCGCGCTGGCCGACCGCCTGGCGCGGCGCATCCCGCTGCAGCACTGGCTGCCCCTCGCCGACGACGTGCATGGCGCGGAGGTGGCCTCCGACGTCAGCGGCCTGCGCCGCCTAGTCTACGAGTTGCACCAGACCGACGGGACCGTGGACTACGCCCTGCTCTACACTAACCTGCCCGCCGCCGCGTGGACGCTCGGCCAACTCTTCGCGCTCTACAACGAGCGCGCCACCATCGAAGCGTTCTTCTGCCACTCGCGCCACGTCTACAATATCAAGAACATGCGCTCACGCAAGTTCCACGCCATTTACGCCTTCCTGCGCTTCGTCGCGCTCACGCACAACCTGCTGGTTTGGACCAAGCAGGCCCGCCTGGCTCGGCCCGATCTGCCGGCAGTAGGCGCCGCCGAGGCCGACACGGACAGCGTGAGCGCGCCCGACCTGGCGACCGCCACGACGTACCAATTGGTGTCCTACGCCGCACGGGTCCGCGCCCACGTCCAGTGGGCGTGGGATGATGGGCGCTGGCATGTGCGCATCCTGCGTCCCCGTGCCCCGTCGTCCCGCTGGGCCGCGCTGCTTATCGCCGTCCTTGTTCCACCCCCGCAGCCCGTTCAATTAGCCCTGCCCTTTGCCCGTTTGCACAAAACTTAGGTAGCTGCGGCGCCAGATCCGAGATTACCACTCCTTGCCGAGCTACTGGTCCGGTCGTTACAGTTCGTCCGCGATCACGTGGTCCCGCCGTGGGCTCCTATATCCTGCGACTCTTGGCTCCCCGCTTGGTAGCGCCCCGGGTCAGCGGCCGCCCATACCGCTGATGCTGATTCCTTCGACGAGGTAACGCTGCAAGACAATCACCAGAAGGATGCCGGGGATCATCGCCATCGTACAGCCGGCCATCATGAAGTTCCACTTGGTGCCGTATTGCCCCTGGTAAAGCTGTAGACCAAGGGGAATCGTCTTGACATCATCACTGTAGGTGACAATGAGGGGCCACAGGAAGGAATTCCAGTAGCCGATGAATGTGAACAGGCCGAGGACTCCAAGGGCCGGCTTGGAGAGCGGGAGCGTGATGCGCCGGAAGATGCCCCATCTCGAACAGCCATCAATATAGGCCGCCTCATCCAACTCATAGGGTATCGACCTGAAAAACTGACGCATCAGGAACGTCCCGAATGCGGTAAAAGCTACTGGGAGGATGAGCGCTTGGAAACTGTTGACCCAGCCCAGATACCGCATCAAGAGGAAGGAGGGAACAACCAGGACGGCTTGCGGCACCATCAAGGTGCCTAGGTACAGGACGAACACGGCCTCACGGCCCGGGAACGCCAGGCGCGCGAAGGCGAAGGCAGCCATACTGGACGTGAGCATGACGATCACGGTGCCGACGCAGGCAACCACCAGGCTATTGAAGACGTAATGGCCGAACGGAAGAAACTGATAGGCCTGAACAAAATTGTCCAGATGTGGTTGGGTTGGTAGCAACGAGGGGGGGGATTGGAACACTTGATTGTCCGGTTTGACGGCGGTGTCGATCATCCAAAAAAGAGGGAACAGGAAGACCAGTGCGGTGAGCACGAGGAGCACGCGTGATAACACGAACCCCGCGCGGGGCATCGGCAACGGAAATTCAGGCTTCATGGCAGACTCACGCTTCATAGTAGACCCACCTCTTCTGCGCTAGAAACTGGATAGCTGTCACCGCCATGATCATGGCGAACAAGACCCATGCGATCGCGGACGCATAGCCCATATGGAAGTACTGGAAGCCGTTCTGGAAGAGATAGAGCACGAGGGTCGTGGTCGCGTTTCCAGGGCCTCCGCTCGTCAACACATAGGCCTGATCGAAGACCTGGAGCGCCGAGATGATCGTCAGGACGATGCCGAAGAACAGGGACGGCGACATCTGGGGGAGTGTGATGTGCCAGAAACGGTGCCATGCGTTGGCTCCGTCGATCGCGGCCGCCTCGTAGTACTGCTGAGGGATCCCCTGCAGTCCCGCCGAAAAGACTAACATGTTGTAGCCGAAACCTTGCCAGACGGAGAGCAAAAGGATGGCCGGCATCGCCCACTGGGTGGAACCAATCCAGCCCGGGGGCGGGATATGGACGATCGACAGCGCCCAGTTGATCACGCCGTGCTGGTCGTACATCAGCGCCCACACCAACGCGACGCCGACGAGCGGGGTCATCACCGGAATAAAGAAGAGGATGCGGAACAAGTTACGCCACCGGGTCAACGTGGAGAGCCACAGCGCGAGGCTCAGCGACACCACGATGTTGAGCGACACGTACGCGGCGACATAGATGAGGGTGTTGCCCACCACCGTATAGAAGACCGGATCTTGCGTGAGGATTTTGACGTAATTGTCGAACCCTATAAAGGCCGGCGGCGTGCTCGACACCGATAGTTGCCAGTTGAAGAAGCTGACGACGAATGATGCAACCAGAGGCCCGAGCGTGAAGATGAGGAACCCGACCATGTTCGGCAGCAGGAAAGCGTAGGCGGCGAGCGCATCCGAGCGCGCACGTCGTCGTTTCTGCACCTTGCCGGTTGCCGCAGTCGCCGTCGCCGCCCCAAAGCGTTCCGATGTGTTCATGGCTTGTTTCTTTCACCCTCGCGGGGCACTCATGGACGCGGAGGGAGGGGACCGCCCCTGGCGGCGCCGTGGTGGCGTCCGCCGCCGACCGTCCCCTCCATCCGCGCTAAGCACATGACCATAAGTCTGGCACAAATCTCGCGGTGCCATGTCGCGGGAGGTGCGGGGTATGATTCGCGTGCAGATCACAGATGACCAACGGCAGGAATTGGAGCGGGTCAGCCGCCAGGCGGTGGGACGGGTGGCGTTGCGGGCGCACATGGTGTTGCTTGCGGGGCGGGACTACAGCGTGCCGCGGATCGCGGAGGTCCACGCCTGTGGACAGGATGTGGTGCGGCTGTGGCTGCAGCGCTATAGCGAGGACGGGGTGCGCGGCGTGGAGGACGCGCCCCGTCCCGGCCGCCCGCGCACGCATCCGCTGGCGGGGCACAGCGTGGAGACGCAGGCCAGCCAGTCGCCGGAGTGCTCCGGCTATATCCAGAGCTGCTGGACAGCCGGCTTGCTCGCGGCCTACCTGGCGACGCGCTTCCGCCTGACGCTCTCCCCGTCGAGCGTCCGCCGCTATCTGCACGCCCTGGGTTGGCGCTGGGCGCGGCCGCGCTTGGCCCCCGCGCACAAGGCCGACCCGGAGGCGACGGAGAAGGAAGCCGCCCTGGCTGCCGCGCGGGCGGAGGCGGCGCGCGGCCGTGCCCACCTGCTCTTCTTTGATGAGTGCGCCCTGCACCTGCTGCCCGTAATCCGGGCCATGTGGATGAAAGGGCCGCGCGTGCGCGTGCCCACGCCGGGCACCAACCGCACGCGTGCCTTCTTCGGCGCGCTCGACGCGGCCACCGGCGCCTGGGTCGCGGTCGATCATGACCGCACGCTGGCTGTCCATGTCGTCGCCTTCCTCCAGCAGATTGCCGCCGCCTACCCCACCGGCCCGCTCTCCCTGGCGCTGGACAATGTCACGATGCACGACGCCACGGTGGTGCGCGCCTAGCTGGCGGTCAACCCGCGCGTCCGGGTGCTCTGGCTGCCTACGTATGCCGCTCACGACGCCAATCCGGTCGAGCGGATCTGGGGCTTGATGAAGGATGCGGTGGCGGCCAATCGCTTGGCCGGTAGCATCGAGGAACTGACCGCCGCGGCCCACCAGTTCTTCGCCGATCTGGCTGCCCATCCCGTCTCCTTACCCCTCGCCGCGTGATTTCTATGCCAAATTTATGGTCACCTGCTTAGTACTACAACGTTAGGTTTGGGCAGAGGTGGAGTAGACTGAGGAGAGGAGGACCGCTGATGATTGCTGCCTACGCCCCCTTGATCGCGCCGCCCTCGGCGCAAGCGCCCACGCCCAACCTGGC
>JAABVA010005293.1_pt1 | contig 11736 bp, 16 predicted proteins | sample 5560331 | NCBI WGS metagenome assembly JAABVA01 (sample SAMN12812661, study PRJNA571458) | rock metagenome | isolation source: Antarctica rocks | place: Antarctica: Victoria Land, Mt New Zealand sud | collected 2016-01-07
GTACAGGCGCAGACGCTGATGGCGTGACTAGCTACAGCTTCAACGATCAAAGACAGTGTTCGAGATCTTCACAGGCGCATCTCTCATGCACAAACACTACGGACTCGCCTCAGTGCAGTAGGTTCCAGGAGCTGCGGTAAAGGTCACTGCCGGAGGATGACGCAACGGTACTTGTGTTGCAGGGTGAACGAGATTGTGCAAAACCACTCATATCAGCAAAGCAAGACCATAGGACTCTATACAGGTACACAGCTCCACATAATATGCATCTGTTGCCCAACAGATGCAATAGCCTGATCCCAACAGGTTGTTGTCACCGGAGGTCAGCGCAGGATCATGATGACACTGATCGGCCCGCGAAGCGAAATTCGGGCTAATTTTGAGAAGAGCCAATTTGCCAGGGGCAATATGGCTACAGCTGTACGAGGGAATGATCAGCCCCGTAGTCACGGTCAGGGCAGCAGTGATTGCCAAACAGTCCAGGGTAGTGTGTGATGCACTCAAGCCCTGATCGTAGGCTGTAGCATTGTATTGCTCGGGCTCTCGAAACAAACAGCATGTCTGACACCGAAGCTGGGCCCGCCACAGACACTGAACAAGCCGATCTTCGCGCGCAATCAGCTGAAGAACTTGCCGTGGTGGAGGCGCCTGAGGAAGAAGAGGAGGTCGCTTACGACGAGGAGCCCGACGAGGCAGAGGCGGACGCGCATTTGCAAGTTCAGCCAGAGTCAGAACAAGCTGAGGACCAGAGCCAAGAGCAGGTGCAATGTTGTTTCGGGCTGTACAGCCAGCCTTGTTTAAAACTTTCCAACTTGCCAAAACCAGCGTTCCCTGTCGTTTGAACCCAGGTCCAGCAAGATATTGCGGTCAATGATCACCTGAATGCTCAGGAGGCCAGTATAGCTGCAGCAGCAGCAGACCTGTATGCTGCAGCCAAAGCTGAAAATATAGAGTCAGAAGAATGGGAGCTTTCGAGCATTCCCAGCGAATGGAAACCTGCTCCACTCTTCAAGGTCAGGCTTTAGGGGTGCCCAACTCACAGCTACAATCCTTGCAGAGTGTGGTCACCTGAGCTAGTGCTTGCAACGCAGGTCAAAAACATCCCTACTGCAGACAATATTACCGAAGAGTCTGTACAAGAGGTACTGGAGAGCGCAGATCTGCAAGTCAAGAGCATAGCTTTTGACTCAGTCAAGGTCCAGGACAAGCGTGTGGCATATGTTCGTCTTCAGCCGCCTCCGCTCCCTTGGGAATCAGCAGACAAGCAGGAGACAGATGTCAGCAAGATAGCCATTGCTGTGGTGAAGCGTCTGAAGGAGGCAGACCCTCCGTTACAGCTTGGAGAGGACAAACTGCAATTTGACACAAGCCACCCTCAAGTGCAGCTGTTCATTGGCAACATCACAGAAGAGTGGTCTGATGATGTCAGCTTGAGGAACAAGATGGAGGAGTATGGCCCTGTTGAGAGGTGCCTTGTAGTGCACAATCACAAAGGCCAGAACAAGGTAAAGCAAGCTTACTGCTTTCGTTGTCTCTGCTCCCAAGCTGCGGATGTGCTGGGCCGAAGGCCTTTTTAAGCAATGAAGGCCTTTCAGCTATGTTGCATGACTTTTTGTGTCTGTGCATTTATTGGGAACCAGTGTTATGCAGGGCTATGCTTTTGTGGAGTACAGCGTCCCGAATGGGGCTTTGAAATGCAAGGAGGGTATGGACAAAATTGAGGCAGAAATGCGCCCAGACTTCCGGCGCAAGGTCTGCTGCAAGCTTACCATATACTGAAACCTCTACCTTGGTCTCAGTGCGCACTCAATACAAATTGGTGCATGCGTAAATCATGCACAGCACATGTTGTCTGTTATTGTCATGGAGCCAAATGCTGTTGTGTGGCACCTTTACCTTTGCACCTTTACCTTTGCACCTTTGGGTGCAGGAGGGTCTTACAATTCAGGCCAATGGGCGCTGGCAGCAGATCAAGCTTTTGCGAGCTGAGTGGGCGCATCCTCGTACCATCCCTGGACTGTATTCTAGGGTTTTGTACATCACCAACTTGACTCCAGTAAGCCAGATTCCCTCATACTGTTCTTATCTGCATGCAAAGGGGAATCACACATGTTTAATGTATGTGCCAGTGGCAGTCACACAATTTTTGTGGCAACATGCTTGGGCATCAGACACATGCACCTGATCAGGCATTGCTTGCCTCTGGGCTCTTCCCGTGTAGCTTTGCTCTGTGCTCAATACCCTATTCACTTGGCAAGATATTTTTGAGCTCACTATACAGCATTGTTCTTTGAGTGAGATTGCGGCTAGCTTGTCAACAAGCAAAGCCTTTGGTTCCTCAGATTGTTGTTTCTCTGCCACCGCAAGAAAGCAATACCAAGACGGCCACATTTGCTGACTGTTGATGGCAATTTTCCAGGGGTTTTCTGATATTTCTGCCCTAAGGCAACTTTTTGAGAAGTTTGGCCCAGTCAATGAGTGCCACCTACCCAGGAACAAACAGACGGGAAACAGCAAAGGCTTTGCTTTTGTAGAATTCAGACAGAGCATCTTTGCAGATGCGTAAGTTTCCTCCAGCAGCACAACCATTGTTTGTTGGTTGCTCTGCAAGGTAGCATAGCATGCATATAACAATATTGGGTTGCCAACCAAGCACTTCATTTTCAACTATGGATTACGCTTTGACTAGCTTCAATGCTTCACCCCTCCTCCTGTCTGACCTGTGTCTGCTTCCTTTCAGCATCGACACTGATGGCTCTCATTTCTTTATGCTTCAATTTTTAATGTGCGATTCTTTCGTGAGGACAGAGTGCTGACCATGAGCAAAAACTATTTAAATCAGCCCAATTATGTATCCTGTTGTTGTGATGCAGTGCGTACAGAGATGTTGATGAGTCTGATCAGGACTTCATGGGTAGTAAGCTTGTGGTGTCTTTTGCCAACCCCGCCAAGCATTATGACACACATGCCATTCGTTCACCAAACAGTATGAACTCTGCGATTGTGGGTGGTACAAATGGCAAATCAGGGCTTCGAAGCAATGGCGGCCTTGCTAGCGGCCTCCTTGCTGGACGCACAGGCATGAATGGCAACAAGCCTGGCTTTGGGGGTAGGCTTTCACCCAGCCAGATGCCCTTTGGAAATGGACGAGGTTGGCCTCGTTGCACTGGGGCATTGTGTGCTTTCTGCCTGCTCATGCTACTGGCCATGAAGTCTTGTGTACACCAAGTGCTGACAGCCTGTGCACATGTTTTGCAGCAGGCGCCTTTGGCGGTGCTGGCCAGCTGGGTGCTGGTGGCATGGGCTTCAACAATGATGACATGGCTGTGCGTCTGCAACAGCAGACCATGCAAATGCAGCAAGTGGGTCACAATCGTTTCTGTGCCCAATAGCATCCCGCTAAGCAATTTGCCTGTGTCAAATGGGGAATGTTTGCTGCCTGAAGTCATGCTGATCTTGTGAAATAGTGCCTCTCATCATTGTTCAAAGCTGTAAGTAATGTGACTCGTTTCATGCAGCAAATGCAACTTCAGTATCAGCGTCAGATGCAGATGACCATGCAGCAACAGCTGCGCACGCAGCAGGCTCTGATGCAAGCACAGCTTCGGGCAGCACAGGCTCAGGTGCAGCAGTATCAGGAGCAGGTGTGTATAAATCAGAAAGCCATGTTTGTGATGCATTTGCTGCTATGCATCAACCATAGCAGTGCCAATGGGCACATCATGAACAATGGCTGTAATCGTGCTGTTATCGTGTAGTAGCCTGTCTGATGACTAGTATCAGCATTGCTTACACTTGTCCAGTGCCTGTGTTGCTCAGGTGCATGCTATGTTATGCTGTATGTCAAGTTTGTTGACACAACACAAGCTGTGCACAGGCATTGCAATACAAGACACAAGCCACTCAAGCCCAGCTGAAGGCTCAACAAGAAGCAGAAGCTCGCAAGCGCATAGAGGCAGAAGCACAAGCTGTGGCAGCTCGGGCGCGCATGTCAGAGAAGCCCAGAGTAGGCGCCTTTCTGGCAGTCAGACAGCGATTGTGTGGTAGCCCTGTATGTCAGATTGTCATATACATTGTCTACGTGCCCTTGTGTTGCATGTACGGATACTTGCTGATGTTGCCTGCAAGCCTGCTGCAAAAACTTCACTGCAAAAAGTTACATGACTGGTGTGTTCCTGCAGAATGAGTATGCGTCAAGTGGCCTTGACACCAGCTACAGTGGAGGGCAAGCAGCTTTTGCAGCCGCCTATGGAGATCAAGCAGGCTATCCATCAAATGCAGTTGGTGCATCTGGCCAAGACGCTTATGGCACAAGTGCCCTCTACAGTCAGGGCTTTGCATCAGCTTCACAGGTTTGTAAAACTCATCATGATCACCTGCTAGCTGTAGCATGCTTGACAGTAACATTTTCTGTCTCAACACAGCGTGCAGATATGCAGATTACAACTTCTGACTAACTGCGCTGCCTGGAATTGGTCAAGTCATGTGCCTGAGCCGCAAGAGCTAGTGCTGCAGGGGTGGCATAGTGCTGTCAGCAATGGTCAGACAGCCACCAATGGCGCAGCCAATGGCGGAGTGTATGGTGCAGTCTCTGGAGGGCAGCAGGCAGGGTACGGTACTGGGCAGGAGGGCTTTGCTCAGTCCTCCAGCTACCCTACTCAGGCTGCCTATGGTGCTTTTGGCCAACAGCAGACAGGGTATGGAGGGTCGCAGGTATGTTTGGCATACTTTTGAGCTTGCTGTGTATGTGAGCTTCACATTCTGTTGGCTCATCCTCCATGCATTGGAAAGAACCTGTGCTGTCAACCATGTGTTCCATGTTCATCTGCAATTACTGCTGGTAGTCCCCATTGCCCCCCGGTGCTGTTTATCTGCATGTGATGTTTGTCATGAATTGAGACCTGCAATGCTTTGGGCCATAGGATTCAGCATTGACAGGTTCCAGCATTTGATGCAGCAGTATGGCTGCAGCTGCAGGCAGCATTGGTCCTTTGGCAGAAGAATCAGCCAGCCCACCATGGTGCTTTCTGCTGCGCCTTGACAACAGTTTGCATTTGTTGATTTTGCAAAGACATGACTAGGTTTTGCCTGTGCAGGCTGCATACAACAGCGTAGCTCAGGGATTTGGAGCAATGCCTGGGACAAGCGGCGGCTATGGCCAAGCGGCTTTTGCACAGGCAGGGATGCCATATGGTCAGACTGTCAACAACTTCCAGTCAGGGCAAAAACGTGATGCTGGCTATGATCAGGCAAGCTTGGCACAAGGATGCAGGATTGCTTGATAGATGTGCACAGCCAATGATATTTTCATCAAATAAACTCCTGACTAACTACATGGAGAAAACAAATGCTGAGGCTATGCTATGTGTCAACTACTTTGCATGTAGTTGCAAGTTTCTGCATGCACCGCGGTGTCTGTTGTGCTGCTCTGGTGCAAGGCCAATGCTGTATCTCATCACACCTTCATGTCTCTCGAGCTGTACCTGCAATCTGTCTGCTCACAAGCAAAACAGAGGAGAACAGAAAGGCCAGCGTTGTCAAGTGAGGCTGTCATGACAGGCATCAAGTCTGTCAGTGCTGATGAGCATCCTTTATGCTGCACAGTAGCCAAACTTATACCCACCTGGTACTTCTTCTTGTCATCAGTGCCTGTGTGTGATGTGCAGGCAGCTGCTTATGGTAACTATGCTGCCTATGGAGGACAAGCCGGTCAGTCAGGTAGGCTGTTGCAAGGGTTAAAGCTGTTCATGTGTGGTGACATCTGCGTGGTAGTTGAAACTGGTCTGTATGCAGGCCAAGACTACAAGAGGCAGCGCTATTGACTTCGGTGGTGCTTTGAAGGCATTGATACAATGCTCAACCCAGGGTAGTTGGCCCTTGGTCCTGTATGTCTGAGCTCACATGTGCTCAGCACAGGCAGTTCCATGCAACTTGTGTTCAACCTCCCAGAGTTGATGCATAGTTTAGCCTTTCAGACTGGTGTACAGTTGCCAGCCGTTTAACCTTTTAGCTGGCAATTTGCTGGTTTTCAGGTTGTAATTGCATATACCATTTCACTTCTTTGCCCACCAAGACAATTGTTTGGAACAGATGATCTGGTCTGCTATTTTTTCTTTATGCTACATGATTTTGTTGCCTTTGAGTGCAACTTAACACATGATTAATTTAACACATGACTCTATATACTAAAAACCCCTTGCCCAACTATACTAGTTGTGGTACCTTATTGGTGATGTTTGGTGATGTACAATGCAAGAGTCTTTTTCCGCGTAAAATAATTGTGTTTTGCAGCTACGCCAGATGTTGCAGAGTGTTGTCAGGATACTGCATAAGTATTGCTGGCCTGACGGTTTGATTGACATTGTATGCATGTCATGCTGAGTTTTACAAGCTTCTTGGCATGTCATGTTGTAGGCCAGTTGAAGTTTGGGTGTTCCTGGGCTTGTGTTTGGTCTATTGAATGCAGCACTGTCAAACGCATACAGGCATCATGTAGACAGACACACAAGACTTGCACTTCTTCAAGCTGTCAGGACGAATCCTTGTGTGAACAAGAAACACATAGCTGACAGGACACTTTGACAAAGCTAGACAAAGTGCTAATTGTGCTGACAGGCATTCGAAAGACACTGGCAGCACTTCACGCATACGCACAGGCTTCGAGGCTGCTTATTCTAAGGGTTGTATTTGGATGCATTGGCAATAAGTTTTTATACCAATGCTCTGCTCCGGTTTGGAGTCCCCGTGTCCCAGCCATGTTGATCCTAGTTGCTCTTCTAGTTTCCACGGTGCTGGTAATTGTGTCATTGAAAGCGAACAATGACACCTCACAGTGACCTCTGCACTGGCTTCTGAGGCAGAGCTGTGACAAGCAAGCTTTCAAAATCCTGCACACCTGGCAGTCACATGGGGTATAGTAAGCGAGCTTGGAGCTTGTCAGCACCGATCAAAGCTCTACATCGACACTCAGTGCAGAACGACGCATCCACGCTGCTGACATAGTACAGAAAGAGATCGTTGCGTCGAGGCACGTATGCTTCAATAACAGTGGCATGTCAATCTCCGTGTTGGCCCCCCGAGAAGTGCAGAGGCTACATTTGCCGGTCGATCTGGAATCCACCAACGACTCAATTTGGCCTGAGATTTTGCGCAATGTCAAACCAGGCCTGCAATACCATGGCCTGGACATTGTAGAGCCTCTATGCTTGTCGTGGTGAGTTTGCGGATTCTGCTCAGGAACAGGTCGCATGTCCCAGCGTAAAAATGCATGCTCCGTGTGTCGGTGTGCGGCGTTGCTTCAATGCACGTTCCCATGCTTTCTCAATGCAGGGGAGCTGGTTATACCATTGTGCACGCTTTGCAGGTACAACGAGTGTGTTCCGGAAAGTTCGGGAGCTCGAATCCCCCCGGGGGAAAGTGCAGGTATTTCAGTGCAGCTTGCTTCATAGCCAAGCACTTCTACCTCGGCAAATTTGATGCACAGTACCTTGACACAAGTTGCACTGCTTGTTTATCGCAGATGAGCAGACACTTGAACAGCAAAAACATCTGGCCTTCCTTCCTAGAAGCCTGTAGACAAGATCCTGCCTTGCTGGCTGTTGCTGACCCTCTCGATAGCTATGTAGAAAGCAGTGTACAAGCAGCCACCCGAAACTGCCTTGCTGGGTGAGATGATTCACTTGCTGTCACTTCTATAACTTGCTGAGGTGTTGAGGATGCAATTTCTGCAGAGCTGCAGAGATCTCCTGACTGATCATGCATTGCTGCTCGATAAACAAGCTGAACTCTGTGCTGCAGATACAGATGCAGATGTTTCTGGTCCCACCATAAGTCAGAGGAGCTAGCAGGCAGCAGATACATTGCTATTCAGCACATGGCGCAAGCAGCAGGTGTAGCATACCTGGATCAGAACAGCCACCTTTGTTTGCACCCCAAGTTTGGGCCCTGGATCGCTCTGCGCTGTGCTTTGGTATTTGATGGCGTGCGATATGACGGTCCCCAGAAAGCGTCTCTTGTGAATCCACTTTCCTCTAGCACTCAGCAATATGTTCAAATGGCCATGAAGAGTGCACAGAGGGAGCCGTCAATGAACCTAGAAGATGCAGGTTGGTTCATCTTCTTCAATGTAATACAGGAGATTGAACTTGACATGCTGTGCGGCTGACATGAGTTCTCACTAGGGTTTACCTTTCAGGGCAGCACATCCCTCATGTTATGCCGTGGATGCACAGCAGTCTTGTATTGCTGCAACATGGTGCAACATAACACCCCTAATGCTTGCTTCACATCTGCAACGCAAACTTGAATATGCTCTGTTACATCGCTGACGCTATGCTGTTTGGCAGGTGCACCTGCCAAGCCACAGCCTTGCAAGAGATGGCTGAAGTGGGTAGCTGTCCGTGATGCTTTGTGTCCCTGTTCTCCTTGGAGATACTTCCAAGAACAGCTTGAATACCATTACACCAAGGACAGGGCTGTTCTTGAGAAGGCTGCCGGGAGAAGATGACACAGATGCAGGCAACCTAGTGTTTTAAACCCGTGATGCCAAACCTACGAGTCACAAGTGAGGATGCAGCCCAGGGTGAGATCATCATGACACAACGATACAAGAATAACATGCTGCGCCCCCCCCCCCCAAAGCAGACCTGTATCATATGCCCTTTTTGACACACCTTGTACCTGATCTATGCCTTGGCTCAAAGTCTTGCATGTCTGCTTGAAATTCTTTTGGCATGCTGTGTCTCTGTGATGTGCTTGTTGCAGGCCATAGTAGGTTGTATACCCTTGCTGGGCATCATTGCACTGCACTTTTCTATGAATGTGTATCCCTGCTTTTTAACATTGTAACCAGTTTGACAACACTATAACTGTTGCAGCATGTTGCCCTGACAGCTTGCCAGCTGCAGATCTCTACCTGTAGTCAAGTCATTTACACAATGTGGTTGTCAATTCATTTGTGTTGCTGCGCTGTTCAATTTCATAGCAACAGGTCTTGCGCTGCAGTGCCAGACGCGCTGACCATGCATCTCGGTCAGTTTGGATTGATGCATTGCGGTGAACATACATAAAGTGATGTTTGGTGCTTTGTGCACAATCTGAAAGCATTGCCAGACACTTGCAGCAAACAGCAACGAGTAGGCCAGCTCTGTTTTACTGTGCATGTCAGCACTTTGTAAGCTGATCAGCTCATGAGCTGCAATTGAGGCCAATGAAACTGATTCAGCACGCCAGGCACTGCACGATGGATGCTCTGCCCCAAAGCCTATCAAAGCAGATCATACAATAACGAAAATTGCCTCAATATTAAGATGAACAATCCAGATGAACAATCAAGATGAACAATACACAAGCCTTATCAATTCACAAGCAAGCTCTGCTGCACAGCCTTTGTCAAATCACACACAATGCAACAGATGCGCACGGACAACTTGTACTGCTTTCACTACTGCTACTGTCTTGATACATCTCTCAGCTCTCTGGTATTCTCTCTGTGGGTCCTGCCACTGATCTTGCTGTAACAACACTGCACCTCATATTTTGTACAGCCTGACACTCAGACTGGCTTGTGTGGAGATGCTGAGCTGTGACTGAGCCGGGATTGGTGCTTATCTCCATTGTGTTGATGGTGAAGCGGGACCTCTTGCAAAATATGCACAGCATTTTCATGATCAGGACGAGCCAGTAATGGTTGGCGCAAGCTGCTGTTGGGCTGAGACGGCCCAAAGCTGACATTTGAGCGGCTACCAGCTTGTTCATCAGCAGCATCATACTCGCTGCTGTGCCCTGCATGCAGCTGCATCAATGGACCAGTCTTCCAGCAACTTGCTCATCATTTCTGAGCATCGGTAACAAGTGCTTTTGCTTTGCACATGTGACATGGTCCCCTGGACACCCATAGGCACAGCATGAACTGGTCAAGTCACCTGCATTGAGTTGCAGGTGTGAACAGAGAGCCATTGCGATGCTGTATCAACAAGGCTCAGTGACATGTACCTTGTTCTGCATAAGCTGCTTCTTGCATGTGCTCACTGTCAAGGGTGTTCCCCTCATCCTCACTCCTTTTAGCAGCACTCTGCAGTGACAACACGCTGATTACACTTAATTCAGCAGGTTCACCCTGACCACAGTACACTGATGGTGCAGACGTCAAGGACCATGCTAGACAGCTCCACGCCACCAGACTATACTTCTTGTCCCTTGGTGATCATTGTACATGCAAGTCTGTCTTTCTTGCCGTTGCATTCTTTCCATGACATTGCATGTCATGCCCAACCTGTAAGAAGCCATCTACTGCTCAGGAAACAGACATGCCTGTTTGGGGAAGAGTCTGGCTCCTTCTGCAGACTCCTGAGGTGTCACCGGCTCCATTGCATGATGCTGTCTGCCTCTAGGATGAGGCGCATCACACCTCGGGACAGACATGTCTTCCTCTGATCTACGTGCTGATAGCACATTCCTGAGGTTTCTATCAGTCTCTACCTTGCCCGCCTCCACTGCAACCATAGTGCAATGTCTCAGGTGCATGAGGATGGTTGAAGCAGACCTACATCTGAGTGCCTCAAGCATTGTTGGTGCAGTGCAGCAAATTGTGTATGACATCAAAGCTGACAGGGTCATGTTATGTCTCAACGGCAGCAGTCTCACCTTCAAGTTGTCTGAACAGAATCTCTCGTTCGTCCAAAAGAAAGCTGTTTTCCCTGCAATGTCACTGTTGATGTTCATGTTTCTGGCATGCAGACAGCAGCTGTCCCCAAAAGCTACATGTACCTTTCCAATCCTGCAATATGTTCTTTGGCAAGAGCTCTTTCCTACAGCACAAAGGTGTAGCACACAAAGTCAATGCGTAATCTATAGAGGCCTGGTTACTGAAATGGCGGGGACTTATGGGAGCGAAGGCCTACGCGAAGCAGCGCTTCCAGTTGCTGCCGTAGGAAGGTAGTATCCTCTGCTTGACCGTGTCTGACCTCCTGTGTGTGTGTCCGGAACGTCGGTGGTGAGCCAGTCCGAAAGTACAGCATATACAATATCACGTCGGTCTACATTACCTGGATGTTCTGCTCTGTCTGCTGCGACAAGTGCTGTAAGACAGTTGTTTTCTCCTGCATCAGGATCTGCAGTCCAAGTGTGTCCACGTTACGTCCATTGTAAAAGCGTAAATTTAGTGCACAGGTGATGTCTGTGACGTACATCGTTGGCTGCATTCTTCGCCCGCAATGCACTTTCTGCCATGTCCAAAAAGCCCTGCACTTGTAGCCAGTCGACACACTGCGCGGAAGGAAAGTACGTGCCAGCCGTGAACGACACCATTTGCGCAGAAGATTGCGCCATTCTCTGCCTGTGTGAGCACTTGCGTTTCACATCATTGCTCGACCATGAACGCTGCAAGTACTTTGACCGGATGAGCTTGAACAGCTGCTGCGCTAATCTGTTCAACGAAAGCAAGGGATGACAAGTTTCAAACTTGGCTGTTCCACTTCTAGCCCATCCTCTTCTTCTCAAAAGTCAACGTAAATCCAGACCCGAAGCATCATAACCAGTGTTGGTTTCTAATGTGTTAACAATCCGAGGGCCGGTTAATTAATTAAAAACCATTATTAACATGTTAATGTTAATGCTTAACAATTGCTGAAACTTGGCAGATGTGTGCAGCAAGGCTGCGCCATCACAGCGCAAGCGTTAAAAACCAGCGTATCAGACTTCAATTATGCAGCGTAGGTCTGCCGTGAGACAACAAAA
>JAABVA010005298.1_pt1 | contig 11730 bp, 8 predicted proteins | sample 5560331 | NCBI WGS metagenome assembly JAABVA01 (sample SAMN12812661, study PRJNA571458) | rock metagenome | isolation source: Antarctica rocks | place: Antarctica: Victoria Land, Mt New Zealand sud | collected 2016-01-07
TACAAGCGTATTTGGAGTGAACATGCGTATTCTTATCCTCGGAGGCGATGGATACCTTGGTTGGCCGCAAGCGTTGTATCTTTCACAACAAGGCCACGAAATCGCCATTTTTGATAATCTCGCACGCCGATATTTCGATTTAGAGCAAGGGTTTCATAGCCTCGTGCCTATCGAAACTCTTCAGAAGCGTGTCGATGTATGGAGAGAGGTTTCGGGACGAACCATCGACGTGCATATTGGCGATGCAATGGACTACGATACCCTTTCCTCTGTGTTCCAAACAGTTCAGCCAGAGGCGGTAATCCACTTCGCGGAGCAACGTTCCGCCCCGTACTCTATGATTGACCGCAAGCATGCTGTTTTTACACAGACAAACAATGTTGTCGGGACTCTCAACGTACTCTATGCAATCAAGGACTTTGCTCCAGACTGTCACCTTATCAAACTGGGCACAATGGGGGAGTATGGCACGCCCAACATTGACATTGAAGAGGGCTTTATCGAAATTCAGCATAAGGGTCGCTCAGATGTTCTCCCTTATCCGAAGCAACCTAGCTCTATGTACCACCTTAGCAAAGTGCATGATAGCCACAATATCATGTTCTGCTGTAAAGTCTGGGGCATTCGTGCCACTGATCTCAATCAAGGCGTTGTGTATGGTGTTGAGACCGATGAAACGCAGCTTGATCCACGTCTCGCGACCCGTTTTGACTACGATCAAATCTATGGTACTGCATTGAATCGCTTTTGTGTACAGTCGGCGGCGGGATATCCTCTCACGGTCTACGGCAAAGGCGGACAGACGCGTGGTTACATTAATGTGCGGGATACCATACGCTGTATAGAGTTGGTTGCATTGTCTGCACCAAAGGCGGGGGAGTATCGTGTATTCAATCAAATCACTGAACAGTTCTCACTCAATGAACTGGCAGAGATAGTGGTCAGGCAAAGCGATTTGCTTGGACTACGTACAGAAGTGCATTACCTGCCTAATCCGCGCGTCGAGCAAGAGCAGCATTATTATAATGCGACTCACACTGGCCTTATTGAACTTGGTCTTGAGCCGCACCTACTTTCAGATACTGTTCTTGAATCACTTGTGAAACTGGCTATGGAGTACAGGGAGGACATTGATTCTCGCTTGATTGCACCCACTGTCAACTGGCGCAATACCACAAATAAAGTCGCCGAGTAGGCACCTCTTTCAAAATTGCAGAGGTGCCTATTCTTTGTTTGTTATGAAATGAGGCCATCTACGATATCGTAGATGGCCTCATTTGCCTGTAAATTCCATGCTCTATAAGTCCGAATGCTCTCGACCTTTTCCGCAAGCATTGCTGGATTGCTGGCAATTTTGTTTATCAACTGTTGTTGGTCCCGCAAATCCAGGCAGACCCAGCCCAGATTATGTCTTTGGAGAAAGCTAAGGTTCGGCGTCTCCTGCCCTGGGATATACGAAGTAATAAGGCATGGTTTCTCTAAGGTAAACGCCTCGGAAAGAAAGCTCGCTCCTGCCTTGCCCGCAATCAAATCCGCAACCGCCATATATGGCGCGATGTTTGTCGTGAATGGTAGCACGCTCAGGTGTTCGACGTCGGCAAAGTGTGCGGCGAGTACCTTATTGTTGCCCACTGCGAGTATAATTTGCGTTGGAGTATTCGCTGCGAGAAAATTCTTCACTGTACGATCAATGCCTGCCGAGCCTTTCGCGCCTCCCTGTAAAAAAATAGTGAAGCGTGTCGGGTCAAGGCCAAGTGTAGGCAGAATATCTGTTTTTGTTGGTAGTGTTTTTTGAAGAAATTGGCGACGTACAGGTCTTCCTGTGACGTGCAGACGTTGCGTCGCGATGCCATGTTGCTCTGCCTGTACACAAATTTCGTCAGTAGGGGCAAGATACGCCTCGGCGCACTTTTCAGTAAACCATGCAGAATGCGTCTGCTCCAAATCAGTAAGTTGAAATACCAGTGGAATCTTTCTGCTTCGTTGTGCGTTGACTCGCGCAATCTCATAGGAGAGCAGAGGGTGTGTCGAGATGATAAGTTGTGGTTGTGTGCATGCAAGCAAAGCGACGAGACGCCTTCGCACGGAAAATGTCAGGACACTATGCACAAGCCATGCACCAATAGCATTATCCATCAGAGCGTACTGGAAATTCCAAAAACCCATGAAGTAGCGGCTGAGCGTGGAGTAGTACTGATGCATGAGATCGGGATAAGGGTCTGCGATGTCAACCTGATACTTCGAGCCAAGCATCTCTTTGAGAGACTGCGCGAGGTTGATATGTCCACCACCTGTATGCGTGGTGATAATCAGAATCTGTGGTCGGGATGATTGCACTAATGGAGTTCCTTTTGTATAGTGACGATTATGCCTGTTGAGCTTTATTATAAAGAGCATACCACGTATCATCGTAGTAGGGCGAGAACATATGTCCGTGCTGCATTCTGCTAATGAAATCGTTATGCCCGTTGAGATACCAGTTGTCTCGGCTCTGAATAAACCAGGGACCACCACTAGAGCCGCCAGTCATATTACAGGGGATAGAGACCACGTTACCGTCTCCATGCTGGTGTATAGTGCCAGAAGAAGCTTCGCAAGACTGTCTGGTCTGACCATCGAAAGGATATCCAGCGGGATAGCCATAGGCGTAGAACGGTTGATTCGTTGGCTGATTATAAGCCCAACCAGCACCGCCAACCACATCGGTTAAGCTACCCTCGCTATTAGGAGCGACAATGGCTATGCCAAAGTCATGATGATAGTCATTGGGCTTAGCATCTATCCAGTCGGAAGGAACCTCTAAATCGCGAGCGGCCCAGCAGCCATAAGGCGTACTGCCCTTGTCGTAGAGAGGACAAAAAATCACATTTCGTGCCCAGCCACCGTACCAGTAGAGACAGTGACCAGCCGTGTCAACGACACTGGAATTGCGGCTTACGACGGCGGTACCAGAACACATGGAATCTTGACCGGCGGCATTAGTGAAAAAGACTTTCCCGACCGTCGAGAGGGGGTATGGGAGGTTCTTATCGCGTGCTGGCTTTCCCGGTTGTTGAACCGCTTTGCCTACGCTTTGATTCGTGTTCTCTTGTGTCAAGTTGGAAGTGGGGTTAATCGGAGGAACAGTGTCGGTAGCACTGTTCATACTTGCCGCTGTCCAATGGTTGACCGTATCGCCAGGGCTTGTTGTCACAAGATGTGTACTGATCGTTGTCGAAGGAGCGAACAACGATATGGGCAGAAAACGCGCATATGCCATGAGATACATCAGATACGTACCAACAAGCAAGCAAAGGAAGACCTTACCTGTCAGCGGATGAAGAATGAAATGATAGAGTCGCTGCATTATGCCCTCTCTTTCATCAAGCCTACTGTGGACGAGATGAGTGTGGAGGACGTTTCTCTCGATTCTGCTCATTGACCTCTGGCAGAGGAGTAGCTTTAGCATTATGCATTTTGTCCGCCGTCCAATAGGCAAGGGTGTCTTCGGCAGAAGTCTCTACTGGGTGCTTTATGACGATAGCTGAGGGACGTGGTTTCAAAAAACGCCTCCGTATAACCAGGTACGCGCTAACAAGTAAGCAAAGAAGGGTCGTACCAACTAGAGGCAAGTAGATGAATCTTCGTTGTCTTGACATCGTGGCTCTCTCTTTCAAAAAGATGATCCGGGCAGAACGCATGCACAGAGTAGTATATATGTTGTTTTCTTCGCTATTCACGTCAGAAGTAGTGCTTACCTGGAAGCAAGAAGAGTTTCCTTTAAAGATAAGTATATCAGATAGTGTATATACAGCATACCTCATATTTGCCCGTAAATGTGTGCAATCAGCAAAGATTGGGAAAAGACATGTGTCCTTTCCCAATCCGAGTCGCTAGCACCATGAAACGGCCTTAAATGCCGCATCATCTAAGCCTTTGTTTAGCACTCGCTATGTCCACAACTGTAGCACTTGCGGCATCCCTCTTCGTTTACCATCGTGTTACAGCCGCATTGCGGACAGAGATTGCCTGTGACATTGAGATGGGTCAAGGGAGCCGAGCCATCGACATGAATGCCAGTCGTGTGTTCTTTAGCCTCATGCCCCTCCGTTTTCGCCGCGTCCGCAGCCGCAACCGTTTGGAGCGATGCCATATGCAACTCTAACGCACGCGCAACGGCATCGGGTAGTGAACGTACCTGCTGTGGACCGAAACCAACCGAGCGGTTGCCACCAATATTACGCAACTGGTCGGCGATCTCCTGAGCGCGTTCAGACTGCGAAACAGGGCTGAGTATTTGCAGATTGAGCGAGATCAAACGGCCAAGTGCCTCGGCTAATGCTGCAATATCGCTGCCAGCCTTACCGACGTTGACAAAGACCTCCAATGGACCGTCGTTATCACTGTTGATAGTAACGTTGATTTTGCCCTCCGGTGCCCGCACCTGTCGCGTGTAGCCCTCGACCAGTGCTGGTCGCTGCTTGACGCCATCATGAATAGAGACGACGGCTGGTGGTACCGATGCAACCGCTTGTTGTGCCTTTTCCGCAGCCTTCTTCTCGTCCTCGACACGGGTTAATACAGCATCACGCGAACCATCACGGTAGTAGGTAATGCCTTTGCATCCCATTTCGTAGGCCAGACGATACAACTTCTGCACCTGCTCAACAGTATGCTCATTGGGCGCGTTCACCGTCTTGCTGATACTAGAGTCGGTGTATTGCTGTACCATCGCCTGCACGCGTACATGCTCTTCTGGCGTCAGGTCCTTCGATGACACAAAGTAGCTTGGTGCCGTCGTTTCATCTGGGTGAGCGTCGCGCCACTCTTGCAGCAACGGATGGTACATGATGTGTTCGCCTGTGCGGTCTCGGCGTATCATCGCGAAGTCATAGACTGGCTCGATACCAGAACTGACCCCTGCCAGTAAGCTTGTCGTACCCGTTGGAGCCTGTGTCAGCAGCACCGCGTTACGAATACCCTGCTGCTGAATCTTCTCCTGCACCTGCTTAGGCAAGCGTTGAATGAAACGTCCCTGCATGTACTTGTCGCGGTCAAACATCAGGAACGCGCCCTTCTCGGCTGCATTGTCCGACGAAGCTTCGTAGGAGGCATCGCGAATGGTAGCATAGATGCGCTCAATGATTGGCAGCGACTCCTCACTTCCATAGGCGACCTGCATCTTAATCAGCGCATCGGCAAGACCCATCGTCCCTAAGCCAGTACGACGTGTGCCCATCTGCGCCTCTTCATTTTCCTTAATGAAGTACTCGTTGGCATCGACCACATTATCGAGGAAGCGCATCGCCACCTTGCTCATCTCCGCCAGATGCTCCCAATCCATCTGCCCGTTCTGCACGAAAGCTGATAAATTCAACGCCCCTAAGTTACACACGCCAAATGCTGGAAGTGGTTGCTCACCGCAATTATGAACAACTAACCCATTTGCAACAAATTTGTGTGCTACTGGCTCAGTCAAGTCATAGACCATCTCTTCACTATCAAAAGTTAAACTCTCGAAGGTGGCTAAGAAGCTTTCGGGTTGGAAACCATTGATGTAAGTAGAAATTTTCTCTTCGAGTTTGCCTTGCTTTTCTGCGGTTAGGAAGCCAATCTGCCTAGCAAATTTCTTCACACTTGCACGAGAAATTATCAGTTCATGATCTGCCTGACACTGATACTCTGCTTTTCCGCCTTTTCCATCGGGAAGTATGCGTGTACCAGCAGGTCTACGCTCCTCCATAACACGGGATGCTATACCGAAGTTGAGAAGTAACTTCTGAACGCCTCCAAGCAATGATAGGTCGCTTGATGCTAAGCGAATATTTACGCCGCTCTTTGGAGGCCCACCCTCCACTGTTCCATCTGCTGTAAAAAGTGCTGAGAGAAAGCCTTTTTGCATTTCACGAGAGCCGCGTAGTACCGAAGGTGGCACTTGATGCTTACTAATAAGTAATTCGGGATCGACAAGACGTAAAAGTCGTACCGACTCAATACGAGATTCATTTCTTCCGTCGATGTCTTGTACACCTACATTATACTTTCGCAGCCTTTGATTTATTTCGGGGCTTGTGACAAGGCGATTAACAGCTTCGGCAAAATGCTTAGCTATTACTCTTTCTGTTCCAAAGAAACAGAGGGTTACACAACCTTGTCTCCTTGTGTTAATATACCCATCGCCAACAAGCCATCCTAGTACCCTTCCCATGTCTTCACTGCCAGTAGTGCCGAAGCCGCCTTCGCCTTCAAGTAGCTGAATTTTGTCACCTACAGTAAGTTCCCCCGCTTCTTTCCATCCTGTGCCAGTTAGAACTTTATGGTCTTTGGTGAGACGTAAACTGTATCCCTCTGACGTTTTGAGTTGATAAACCTCTTTGACTCCCGTTGGGAATACATGACTAGCTTGTTTTATAGATACGTTTTTGTTTTCAGGAGATGTAACTTTAATCGGCGTACCTAATTCTGCTAATTCGCTAGCTGAGAGTAAACCAGAATCCGTATATATAAGGGTATCACCCGTAACACATGGATTTACACATCTAATCTTTTCGTAATACCATGTGTTTGCTTCAGTGTTACACCGATCCATAAACACCATGCCCGGCTCTGCCGACTCCCATGCTGATTTACAGATCAAGTCCCACAGGTCACGAGCGCGAATCGTCCTCTTGACTTCGCCTTGCCACACTAAATCCCAGTTAGCATCTTCCTTGACCGCTGTCATGAACTTATCGGAGATGGCGACGGAAAGGTTAGCATGCTCGATTTTGCCTGCTGTACGTTTGACCGTAATAAACTCTTCTACATCAGGATGATTGTCGTCCAGCATAAGCATTAATGCCCCTCTCCTCGAGCCACCTTGCTGAATTACATCTCCTGTCGCTACTGAGTACAATTGCGCCCATGAGCAAGGACCAGATGCTGTGCCGTTCACTGTCTTGATGTAGGAGCCGCGTGGTCGTAGCGTGGAGAGGTTAATGCCAACGCCGCCACCGCGTGCCATGATTTCGGTCATTAGCTTCAAATTATCCAAAATGCCTTGTCTACTATCTTCAGGTGAAGGTATGACGTAGCAGTTGTAAAATGTTACTTGATGCCCGGAACCTGCACCAGCGAGAATACGCCCACCAGGGACAAACTGGAAGTTCGTGAGAACTTCGTAGAAACGCTTCTCCCATAAAGCGCGTTTTTCCTCAGTCTGCTCGACAGCGGCGATGCCACGCGCAACACGCGCCCATGTCTGTTCGGGGTGTAACTCTAATGGCTTCCCGCTAGCGTCTTTTAGCGAATATCTATCTATGAAGACCTTGTCGCGAATTCCTTCAAGCTGTGTCATACTCTGTGCGTCAACGTTCGACTGGTTGCCAGTGGAACGCTCTTGCTGCTCCAGCATCCTGATAGCTCCTTCTTTTCCTACAGACAAACTACGATAGTGAAATAGCTGTGCAATGCGAAAACTTGTTCTTATTTCGTGTCTACGTAAGCTAGTATACTCGTAATAAACTGTAATTACAACCCTTTTGGCACAAGATATTGATTTTTCTATGCATCTGGCACAAGATGTTGATAGTACATCCTGTGTGGTATGATAGGATGGCTATGATGGGAAGAGACACTACTTCTCACTTTTTACTCCTGATGAAGATGTTCACAACCGTTCCGCATTGGAGGCTTCATGCATGCTGAGATACTTTCCTGTGGTACCGAACTCCTGCTTGGATATATCACCGATACCAACGCAACCTATTTGGCTCAGAGTCTGCCCACGTTGGGCATCGACCTGTATTTTGTGTCACAGGTAGGCGACAATCAGGGGCGCATCGTAGAAACGCTGCAACGTGCGTGGCAACGCTCCGACCTTATTATTATGACGGGCGGCCTTGGTCCCACAGAAGACGACCTTGCACGCGAGTCGATCAGTGCTTTGCTGGGCGAAACGATGCAGGTAGACGCGAAACTAGAGGCTGATTTACGTGCAAAGTTTGCGTATATGAAGACGAAGATGCCAGAAAGCAATGTGAAGCAAGCTACGTTGATTCCCTCAGCACAGGCCATTCCTAATCCAGTTGGCAGTGCCCCCGGTTGGTGGGTCGAGAAGGATAACCATATTATCGTTGCCATGCCAGGAGTGCCGCGCGAGATGTATCGCATGTGGGAAAACGAGGTTGTTCCACGTCTCAGTTCACATACTGGCGGTGTGATTTTTACCCGTATTCTGCGCGTCGCTGGGTTAGGCGAATCTACTGTTGAGGAAAAGCTTGGCTCTTTGATTCATAGCACAAACCCTACGCTCGCAACCTATGCCAAAAATGACGCCATTGACGTGCGTGTTACCGCGAAGGCGGCGACGATAGAGGTGGCTGAGCAACAAGTCAATGAGGCGGAGATTCAAGTACGCGAGATACTGGGCAACGCGGTATTTGGCATTGATAAGGACACGCTCGCGAGTGTTGTAGGCGACCTACTGCAATCACGTAATCAAACATTGGGCGTGATGGAGTCGCTTACTGGTGGCTTGCTTTCAAGCACGATTACCGACGTGAAAAGTAGCTCGAAACATTTTATAGGTGGTATTGTTCCTTATAGTACAGACCTCAAAGCACAAATGGGTGTGCCAAAAGAAATTCTCGAACAATACGGAGCCGTGAGCGAACAAACGGCGCAAGCAATGGCATATGCGGTACGCGAACGACTTGGTACCGATTTTGGAATAGGTATTACAGGTGTGGCTGGTCCTGATATGCAAGAGGGGAAACCCGTTGGCACCGTCCATATCGCTGTCGAGGGACCAATAGGCGTGGTGACAGTGAAAGGCTCTGGCCGCAGTTCCAGTCGTGAAGATAACAAGCGTCTAGCTGTACTCTCTGCGCTCAATTTGCTACGACGGTTTCTCGAAGGGACAATTAAGGCAGAATAATAAAGCTTATTATGAAACTGCTCCTTTGTGACTCGAATCTATGATAAGAAAGTAGTGACAAGGTTCAGACCCTGAGTTGTAAAAGCCATGAACAATATCTGCTGGAAAGAAAACTGAATCTCCGCTTTCCAGGGTAATTTCTTGCTCGCCGAGAATACAATGTAAGCATCCTTGTATCACTGTGATATGTTCTTCAACACCATGTTGATGAGGTGGAAAATCTCCTGTTTTTTGACCAGAGGGGATGATATACCATAGTACCTCGATACCATGATGTTGAAGTGCCGGAGCTAGAAGATGACGTTCAACTCCAGATTGTGGATCAATAAGTATATGTCGCTCGTTCTTTCGCGTCACCTGGATTCTCTCAATGTTCTTCCCAGTTTGTTCTTCACCTAACAGGTACGAAACGGTACATTCTAAGCCCTCAGCGATCTGACTAAGCACCTTGATCGTTGGATTTTTTACATTCCGTTCGATATCAGAAAGCATTGCACGACTGACACCTGCACGTTCTGAAAGCGTTTCCAACGTCAAACCGAGTGCAATGCGGCGTGCCCTAATTGCATGTCCTAAATCTTTCATGTGAACAGATAACTCCTCTTCAAAAATCTCTATAGGGGAAATACATGGTATAAATTCCTCTATAGTTGACAAAGTAATGCTTTTCCCTTATCATGGAATCGGTTCTTTTATTGTAGCTGTTTTGCTTGAAAAGTGAAAGCGTAATAAAGATGAAGCATTTTTTACCTCGGAATATCTCTCAGCAGAATGAAGGCTTTTTGATGGGCGGTATTGGTGTTCTCTGTTTCAGCTTCACCCTTCCAGCAACACGTCTGGCTGATTCACTCCTGGGAGGAACCTTCGTTGGTCTTGGACGTGCGCTTGCTGCTGCTCTTTTAGCGATGTGTGTACTTTTCATTCGGCACGAGTCGCCTCCAGATCGTCGCCATTGGCGGGGACTTGTCATTGTCGCTTTTGGTGTTGTGGTTGGCTTTCCACTTTTTTCTTCGCTTGCACTACAGAGCTTACCGGCTTCTCATGGAGCGGTTGTTACAGGACTTCTTCCTGCGGCAACGGCGGTTATGGCTGTTTTACGTGCGGGAGAGCGACCATCGAAAATGTTTTGGATTAGTTGTATTGCGGGTGCGCTTGCTGTCTTACTTTTTGCAGTTTCGCAGGGAGCGGGTCATTTTCAACCGGGTGATATGCTTTTATTTGTGGCTGTTCTCCTAGGTGGCTTAGGGTATGCAGAGGGTGGACGGCTTGCACGAGAAATGAGAGGATGGCGCGTTATTTGCTGGGCACTTGTCATAGCCGCACCGTTTCTTGTTTTTCCTGTTATCTTTTCTTTTCATCCACATGGAAATATCGCACAACCAGCCGCATGGTTTGGATTTGCCTATGTTTCGGTAGTTAGCTCGTTTCTCGGTTTCTTTGCATGGTATCGTGGTCTTGCCCTTGGTGGAGTAGCACGTATTGGTCAAATACAACTTCTTCAGCCTGTACTAACGCTATTCTGGGCGGCTCTCCTGTTGCATGAGCATGTCACTTTGCTTACCGTACTCGCATCTTTATTGGTTATTGCAAGTGCTGCGGTTAGCCAATGGACGCACAAGCCTCGTACATCGCAAGAAATCCCTTCTCATGAATCTTCTCGGCTGTGATTTCACGCTCCTGCTTTCAGCATTGTTAGGAGTACATATGGAATACCTGAACCTGCGCGTATGTTTTATCGTATAGATAATATAGACGCAAAAGAGATATAAAAAAAGTCATTCCCTGTTTGCGGAATTGAGGCATATTGTGTATCACAATCCTAACGACTTTTCGGAATATAGCGATACGTCGCAAGAGACAAACTACTATAATCCAACCTATTACCAACAGGAGTCTCGTTCTGCCCAACCTGTACAACCGCTTGATCCTTACACTGGCTATAATTCATATACCGAGCCATCGGGATACTATGAGTATGCTAATGGCGCATCGCCTGTTCAACCTAAAGAGACGCCACAAAGTGATGTGCCACAGATGCAAGAGTATCGCGGTCCAGCGAGTATGAATGGTTATACAGCAGATGTTGGTGCTGAGCAGCGTGACGCGGCTACACAGGGCAGCACCGATGGCCCTAAGAAACGTAGAGGGCTAGCTGGACTCGGTGGTCTTGCTGTAACTATTGGTGGCTTGTTGCTTAAATTTAAGGGTCTACTTATCTTTATCAAGTTTGCACCGGCACTGCTTACGGCGGCTATCTCTGTTGTTGTGTACTCACTGCTCTTTGGTTGGCAGTTTGCGTTTGGGCTGGTTGCATTGCTCTTTCTCCATGAGATGGGACACGCACTTGTCATGAAGATCAAGGGTATTCCAGTTGGTGGAATGATCTTCATTCCAATGCTTGGTGCCGCAGTGACCATGCGACAGATGCCAGCGAACGCCAAAGATGAGGCCGAGGTTGGTATCGCAGGGCCAATCGCAGGTGCTATCGCATCGTCGATCTGTCTTGTCTTAGCACAAACATCACCGACAGCACATTCTATCTGGGCGCCACTGGCCTACTTTGGCTTTTTCATGAACCTGTTCAATCTTGTACCAATTGTGCCATTTGATGGTGGACGCGTTTTGGCCGCGATTGACCGTCGCATCTGGATACTTGGCTTTGCAGGTTTGTTGCTCTATCAAATCTGGCTCTGGTTTACGGGCAACTTCTCGATCTTTTTGCTCTTTTTCATTATCATCGCTGCAAGCCAACTCTGGTCACGGAGTAAAGAGAATACACCAGAGTCGAAGGCATACTACGATGTACCAATGGGCACACGTATTGTGATAGGGCT
>JAABVA010005300.1_pt1 | contig 11722 bp, 16 predicted proteins | sample 5560331 | NCBI WGS metagenome assembly JAABVA01 (sample SAMN12812661, study PRJNA571458) | rock metagenome | isolation source: Antarctica rocks | place: Antarctica: Victoria Land, Mt New Zealand sud | collected 2016-01-07
TTTTCAAGTCGGGTAATCCGGCGCAGCGGGCGGAGGCGATCGTGAAGGCGACGACGTTCTTCGATGACCCGGACACGTTGGCCAAGGTGTCCCGCGGCCTGGGGGAGGCGATGGTGGGCATCAACGTGGAGCAGTTGCCCGTCGATCACCGCCTCGCCACCCGCGGCTGGTAACCCGCCCCCGGTGCCGGCTTAAGAACCGCCTTGCCGGCCGGGAGCACGCGGGTGGAACAGGGCGCCGGCACGGAGGATATCGGCAGGAACGGTCTTGAGGTGACCGACGGCCTCGCTCACCGGTACGCGCACGATAGCCCCGCACTGCAGGGCAACCATCTTCCCGAAGTCGTTGTCCCGCACCGCGTCCACCGCCGCAATACCGAACCGCGAGCTGAGTACCCGGTCGAAGGCCACCGGTGAACCGCCGCGCTGCACGTGACCGAGCACCGTGGTCCGGGCCTCGATGCCGGTGAGTCGCTCGATCTCCCGGGCCACCACGTGGCCGACCCCGCCCAGCACCTGGTGGCCGTAGCGATCGATCGCCGGTTCGGCGACGTCCAGAGTTCCCGGTTGGGGGACTGCCCCTTCGGCGACGACCACGATGGTGGCCCACCGTCCCTGCTTGTGCCGCTCGGTGATCCGAGCAGCCACGTCGCCGAGGTCGAACGGCTCCTCGGGGACGAGAGTGATGGTGGCGCCACCGGCCAAGCCGGCCCACACGGCGATGTGCCCCACGTGGCGGCCCATCACCTCCACCACGAGGACCCGGTCGTGGCTCTCCGCGGTGGTGTGCAGCCGGTCGATGGCGTCGGTACAGATCTGCACCGCCGTCTGGAAGCCGAAGGTCATCTCGGTGCACGGAATGTCGTTGTCGATGGTCTTGGGTACGCCGACGACGGGGATCCCGTCGCGGTGCAGGTCGTCGACCACGCCCATGCTGCCCTCGCCGCCGACGGCGATGATGGCGTCGAGGCGGTGGCGCGTGACGGCGTCGGCCACCAGCTGCACGCCGTCCGGATGTTGATAGGGCTGGTCGCGTGAGGTGCCGAGGATGGTGCCGCCGCGGGGCAGGATTCCCCGGCAGCGGTCGATGGACAGCGGCTCCCACCGGTTTTCCAGCACGCCGCGCCAGGCGTCGTGAAAGCCGATCGCCTCGCCAGGGCCGTCCACCGCTACGGCACGGACGGCGGCGCGGATGACGGCATTGAGCCCTGGGCAATCACCGCCTCCGGTGAGGATGCCGACCCGCATGATGTGCCTCCCTGAACCACTCGTTCACGGCGTCCGGGCAGAGCCTACTTCGGGCCGCCCATGCGCAGCGGTGCCGAACCGCTCGCGCGTATCGCCGGACGGTCGGGATGGTCCGCGCGAACCACGACGTCGGCGACGGCGTCGCTGTGCGCGGCATCCTCGTGGGCCACCAGCGCATCCACCGTCCAGCCCAGCTCGGCTGGCGTTCGCCGTCGCAAGGCCGCCGCGCTGAGGTGCAGATGCACGGTGAGCTCGAAGGGCAGACCGCGGCCAAGCAGCATCGGGCCGGCGACGAGCAGCACCATGTCCTCCGGCGCGTGCTCGTGAGCAGCGCGGGTCGCCCGATCGGTGCGCGCATTCCACAGGGTCGGTAACCATCGTCGTTGCCCGCCCGGCCCCAGGGGATCAAGGACTTCGCGTCGCAGTGCGGCGTAGTCGAACCAGTTGGCGCGGTAGCTCTGCGCGTCCTGGTGGCCGTGCTCCAGCCGCAGCGACGCCGGACGCAGCCAGTCGGCGAGTTGCACGGTGGCACACGGGCGCCCGTCCGCGCGCAGCCGTTGCGCCAACGCCACGGCGAGCAGCTCGGGCTCCGCCGCGTCCGCGCCGTCGATCAGCACCCGTAGGGCCTGCCCGCGCGCATCCCGGCAGACGGCGGCGAGCTCGTCCACCATCCCGCCCGGACGCACGGCGCGGTAGGCGGGTGCGCCTGCGGAGCCAGAGCCCATGCTCCTTACGATAAGGAGCGTGACATCGAGGCCGGCGATCGGCGTGCTGGCCATGCAGGGCGACGTGCGCGAACACCTCGCGGCGCTGCGCGAGGCCGGCGCAGATCCGGTCATCGTGCGCCGCGAGCGTGAGCTCGCACAGGTGGATGCCCTGGTGATTCCCGGTGGCGAGTCGACCACGATGAGCAGGTTGCTGAGCACCTTCGAGTTGCTGGAGCCGATCAGGCAACGGCTACGTGAGGGGATGCCGGCCTACGGTTCCTGCGCCGGAATGATCCTGCTGGCCAGCGATGTATTGGATACCCGACCCGACGCCGAACAGCTCCGCGGACTGGACATCACGGTGCGCCGCAACGCCTTCGGGCGTCAAGTGGCGTCGTTTGAGACGGACCTGTCGATGAAGGGCATCTCGGGCAACGCGCTGCGCGCGGTGTTCATCCGGGCGCCGTGGGTGGAACGTGCCGGACCCGCGGTCTCCGTGCTGGCCACCGTGCCACCGGACGCCGACGCCGACACCGAGGCGCTCGGTCGGGTCGTCGCCGTGCGGGAGGGCAACGTCCTGGCCACGTCGTTTCACCCCGAGGTGACGGGCGATCACCGAGTGCACGAGCTGTTCGTGCGCATCGTGCGGGAAAGCCGGTAGCCAGGACGTCGCTGCTCGGCGGCTAGGATTGAGCGACTGGATCTGCAGCGCTGCTGACGCTGTGCCGACGAGCGGAAGGTGCGCGCATCGATGAGCGGCCACTCCAAATGGGCCACCACCAAGCACAAGAAGGCCGTGATCGACGCCCGCCGCGGCAAGGCCTTTGCGAAGCTGGTCAAGAACATCGAGGTGGCTGCCCGCACCGGTGGCGGTGACCCCTCGGGCAACCCGACCCTGTTCGACGCCATCCAGAAGGCCAAGAGGACCTCGGTCCCCAACGACAACATCGAGCGCGCTCGCAAGCGTGGCGCGGGTGAAGAGGCGGGCGGCGCCGATTACCAGACGATCATGTACGAGGGCTACGGGCCAAATGGGGTAGCCGTGTTGGTGGAGTGCCTCACCGACAACCGCAACCGGGCCGCGGGCGAGGTGCGCACCGCCATGACGCGCAACGGCGGCACCATGGCCGACCCGGGCTCCGTGGCCTACCTGTTCGCCCGCAAGGGGATCGTGCTGCTGGACAAGAACGGCCTCAGCGAGGACGACGTCCTCATGGCGGTGCTCGACGCGGGCGCGGAGGAGGTCAACGACCTGGGCGACAGCTTGGAGGTCGTCAGCGAGCCGACGGATCTGGTTGCGGTGCGTACCGCCCTGCAGGACGCGGGCATCGACTACGACTCCGCCGAAGCCAGCTTCCAGGCGTCGGTGAGCGTGCCGGTGGACGGCGACGGCGCCAGGAAGGTGTTCAAGCTGGTCGACGCCCTCGAGGACTCCGACGACGTGCAGAACGTCTGGTCCAATGTGGATGTCCCGGACGAGGTGATGGCCGAGCTCTCCGAGGAGGACTAGCTCCGCCCGCCTTCCGATGCGCTTGACCCTGGCAACACCGAGGGGTTGAGTCGGACGGGAGAGGAGGCTTGGCGATGATCGCACAGGTTCCCCCGCCTGCGAACGAGCCCGTTCACGCATACGCGCCCGGCAGCCCCGAGCGTGTCCTACTGACCGGACGGCTGGCCGAACTCGCGGCCAACCCGACCGAGGTGCCGCACATCATCGGCGGCGAACACCGCTACGGCGACGGCGAGCGCAGGCGCATCGTGCAGCCACACCGACACCGTGCGCTGCTGGGCACGCTGGCCAATGCGACGCACCTCGACGCCAAGGGTGCCATCGAGGCGGCCTGTGGCGCCGCCGCGGAGTGGCGGAGACTGGCCTTCGAGGACCGGGCCGCGGTGTTCCTGCGCGCGGCGGATCTCCTCGCGGGTCCATGGCGCGAAACGCTGGCGGCGTCGACGATGCTCGGCCAATCCAAGTCCGTTCAGCAGGCAGAGATCGACGCTCCCTGCGAGCTGGTGGATTTCTGGCGCTTCAACGTCAGTTTCGCCAGGCAGCTGATGGAGCAGCAGCCGTTGTCCTCGGCGGGCGTGTGGAACCGCATCGAGTACCGGCCGCTGGAGGGTTTCGTCTACGCGATCACGCCGTTCAACTTCAGTGCGATCGCCGGCAACCTGCCCACCGCCCCGGCACTGATGGGCAACACAGTGGTCTGGAAGCCGTCTCCGACCCAGACGCTTGCGGCGTACTGGACGATGCAGCTCCTCGAGGCTGCGGGCCTGCCTCCCGGGGTGATCAACATGGTTACCGGCGACGGGGTGGCCGTCTCCGACGTGGCCTTGGCGGACTCCCGGCTCGCCGGCATCCATTTCACCGGCTCGACGACGACCTTCCAGCATCTCTGGCGCGAGGTCGGCGCGAACATCGCGAACTACGACGGCTACCCGCGGATCGTCGGCGAGACCGGGGGCAAGGACTTCATCGTGGCGGACTCCTCAGCGGACCCGGCCGTGCTGCGGACCGCGCTGGTCCGCGGGGCCTTCGAGTACCAGGGCCAGAAGTGCTCAGCGGCCTCCCGGGCCTACGTGCCGAAGTCGGTGTGGTCGGCGATGGAGGGTGACTTCCTGGGCGAGGTGGAGGAGCTCAGCTTCGGAGACGTGAGCGACCTGTCCAACTTCGGTGGTGCGGTCATCGACGCCCGCGCCTACGCGAAGAATGTCGCCGCGATCGAGCGTGCGCGGGGTGCTGCCGGCGTGCGCATCGTCGCCGGCGGCGGCCACGACGACACTGAGGGCTACTTTGTCCGGCCCACGGTGCTGCTGGCTGACGATCCCGCCGACGAGGCCTTCGGCACCGAATACTTCGGGCCGATCCTGGCGGTGCACGTGTACGACGACGCGGCTCCCGGGGCTTTCGAGCGCGTCCTGCACACCGTGGACACATCCTCGGCCTATGCGCTCACCGGGGCGGTCATCGCCAATGACCGCCGGGCCATCAACGAGGCGCAGGCGGCGTTGCGGTTCAGCGCGGGCAACTTCTACATCAACGACAAGCCGACCGGGGCCGTGGTCGGCCAGCAACCCTTCGGTGGGGCCCGGGCCTCGGGCACCAATGACAAGGCCGGCTCCGTGCAGAACCTGTCGCGGTGGGTCTCGGCCCGCACCATCAAAGAGACCTTCGTTCCGGCGACCAACTACCGCTACCCGCACATGGCCGCCGGAGACGCCTGATGGCTCCGGTGGCGCTGGCCAATCCGCTGCGTCCGGCGCTGTTGGCCTGCGCGCGCTCGCCACGGATCAAGCGTGCTCTCGTTCGGGTTCCGGTCACCAAGCGGGTGGTCGACCGCTTCATCGCCGGATCCCGTCTCGACGAGGCACTCGGTCAGGTTCGGGAAATACTCGCCTCCGGCCGGGCGGTGTCGATCGACCACCTCGGTGAGGACACGACCGACCGTCGGCATGCCGAGGAGGCGGTGGCGGCGTACCTGGAGCTGCTCGACGGCGTGCAAAGCCTCGGGGACCCGCAGGAGGGGACCGTCGAGGTGTCGGTGAAGCTGTCGGCGCTCGGGCAGGCGCTGGGTTCCGACGGGGACGCGGTGGCGCTGGACAATGCGCGGATCGTCTGTGAGCGTGCGGAGCGGGTCGGCAGCCTGGTGACCATCGACGCCGAGGACCACCGCAGCACCGACGCGCGGCTGGCCATCGTCGGCGAGCTGCGCCGGGACCATCCCGGGGTGGGCACCGTGCTGCAGGCCTACCTGCGGCGTACCGAGTCCGACTGTGTGCAGCTCTCGGGCGCGGGCTCGCGGATACGGCTGTGCAAGGGGGCCTACCAGGAGCCCCGGTCGGTCGCCTACGCCGGCAGAGACGACGTCGATGCGTCGTATCTGCGGTGCCTGGACATCCTCATGCGGGGCGAGGGATATCCGATGGTGGCGTCGCACGACCCGGCCATCATCGGCAGGGCCGGTGAGCTGGGGCAGCAGATCGGCCGGGGTGCCGGGGAGTTCGAGTACCAGATGCTCTACGGAATTCGCGATGCCGAACAGCGCAGGCTCGCGGCTGCCGGGAACACCGTGCGCGTCTACCTGCCCTATGGCGCGGAGTGGTACGGATACTTCATGCGCCGCCTCGCGGAGCGCCCGGCCAACCTGGTCTTCCTGCTGCGTGCGCTCGCCGCCAGAGAGAACGGTAAATCGCGCTAGCTCAGTGCACCATGCCGGCCCGAAAGGCGACGAGGGCCGCCGCGACGCGGTTGCGCACGCCGAGTTTTCCCAGCACGGCCGAGACGTGCGTCTTGACCGTGGTTTCTCCGAGGTAGAGCTTGTTGGCGATCTCCGCGTTGGACTTACCCGCGGCCATGGCGATCAGCACCTCCCTTTCCCGCTCGGTCAAAGCTGCGAGCTCAGGGCTCTGCGCCGGCTCGGTGCGGCCGCCGCCGGCGGCGACGATCCGCTGCAACGATTCGGGGCTGAACAGCATGTTGCCCGTGGCCGCCACGCGGACCGCCTGCTGAAAGGTGTGCGGCGGCTCGTCCTTGCTCAGGAAGCTGTGTGCCCCGGCGGCAATGGCTTGGACCACCAGGTCATCGACGTCCAGGGCCGTCATCGCGATGACCTTCGGTGGCGTGCGGACGGTCATCAGCCGCCGGGTGGCCTCCAAGCCGCCGATGCGACGCATCTTCAGGTCCATCAGCACCACATGCGGCCGCAGCCGGATCACCGCGTCCGACACCTGGTCACCGTCCTCGGCTTCACCGACAACGACGATGTCTTCGGTGGCGGCGAAGATCTCACTGATGCCGCGCCGGTTGTAGCGATCGTCATCGGCGATCAACACGGTGATGTGCGGGATACGGGTCATGGCCAGACAAGTATCCCCGGCAGGGCGAAAGATGCCGAGCGCTGGCGGTATTCGTCAGGTAGACCAGGGCAGCCAGCAGTCCACCCGGAACTCCTGATTTCGAACACCCGCCTGCAGCCTCCCGCCGATCTGCCGCGCCTGCTCGGCGAGTCCGCGCAGACCCGTGCCAGAACCGGTGGGTGCCGGAGAAGCCGCGTGGCTCAGTCTATTGCGGACGCACACCCGGACGCCGGCGTCCTCGCTGCCGACAATGGCGATGTGCACCGTCTGGTCGTGGGCATACTTCTGCACATTGGTCAGCGACTCCTGAACAACTCGATACGTCACCTGCCCGGCGAGCTGACCCAGGGTTCCCGCCGCAAGGTCGCTTAACAGCACCGCATGGATGCCCGCTGCGCGCGCCGATTGGACCACGGTGGCTACCGCCTCAAGCCCGCTGTTGACCGAAGCGTGTTCCCGATCCGCCGCGGAGCACGCCGATGATGTCCTTGAGGTCATCGAGTGCTTCGTGGGCGGAGGAGCGGATCAGCGCCGCGCTGTTCGCCACCTTCTTGGGGTCGTCGGCGCCATTGACCTGCAGTCCGCCGGCGAACAAGGAGATCCGGCTGAGGCTGGCGGCCAGCGTGTCGTGCATGTCCCTGGCGATGCGGGTCCGCTCCTGGGTACGCACCATCTCGTCGCGGAGTACCTCGTGCTGTGCAGTGGCTTGGTCACGGGTGCGCTCGGCACGATTCAGGGCCGTCTTCGTACGTAGGAAATACCCGAGGCTCACGGTGGTCGCGACCAGGGTGAGCGCCACTATCCACGGGATCCATCCAGCAACGGCGTACTGCTGGACGGTTGCGCCTTCCACCGCCGGCTTGCTGCCCATGTGAGTACCGAGTACTCCCGGCGCCGGTGCGCGTCGTAGGTCAGCGAGACCCCGCACGCCACGAACACGGCCAGGGCCGCGGACGCTACGTGGCGGCCAGCAGCGACGCGGCACACCGCGACCAGGGCCACGAGAGCCGCCGTGGCGTCGGTGGAGAAGAACAGCGGGCCGAGTACCGCCAGCCCCAGCACGAGCCACGGACGTCGGTGGCGCCAGGTGAGAGCGACCGCTGCCGCCAGATTGAGCGCGGTCCCGGTGCCGAAATTCCATGGCGCCACGACGTGGGACTCCGACGACAGCATCGTCGTCATCAGGGTCGTGCAGACACACAGCGTCACCGCCGCGGTCGTCCACAGACGGCGCCGCAGCACGACGCCCGGAGTCTTCACGAGGTGGACGGTACGCAAGGGCTCCGACACCTGGCCATCCGTCGAACGGCCCGGCGCAGCCGGCAGACCGACCGAAAGGAGGAGCCGCGTCCTACTGTGGTCGGAGGCGCGCAAAGCCCCACGCAGGTTTGACTTCTCGCACTGAAGCCGACCTAAGGACGCATCGCCATGAACAGCCTCAAGACTGCCCTGACCGCTATCGCCGTCGGTGCCGCACTCACTGCGACCATTGCCTCCGGGGAGACCGACACCGCGACGAAGGTGGACGGCAGTAACACCTCGGCACCCGCGGCCGGTCAGACGTTCAAGGTCGGCGACACGGTGAAGCTCGGTGACTGGCAGGCCAAGGTTTACACGGTCACCGACCCCTACCTGCCGGCCAACGAGTTCGGCAAGCCCAAGCCGGGTAACCGGGTCGTCGCGGTGGATGCTGAGGTGACGAACCTCAGCAGCAAGCCACAGACGGTGTCCTCGATCGCCTGCTTCCAACTGCAGGACGGGCAGAACAAGTCCTACAACCTCACGATCACCGGCGACTCCACCGCCGGGCTGGACGGGGAGATCGGGGCCGGTGCCGCCAAGCGTGGCACCTTGGCCTACGAGCTTCCGCAGTCGGCCAACGGGCTCAAGCTGCAGTTCAAGTGCAACCTCCTGGGCTCAGGATCAGCGACCATCGCCCTGTCGTGACTCGCCCCGGTGAGCTGATGCTGCATCCCGCCGTGCTCCTGGCGGTAGCGGTTCTCGCACTCAACGATCACCTGCTCAAGGGCAGATACGGCAATGCGTTGACCGGCAAGCTGTCTGACGTGGCCGGCGTGTTCGTCTTCCCGTTGCTGATCCTGGCGGTGGCGGAGGGGCTGCTGTTCGTGGCCCGAAGTCCGTCCTGGAGGTCGGGCGAGGGCCGGGTGGTATTGGCGGTGGCGATCACCGCCGTCGGCTTCGCGGCGGTGAAGACGGTGCCGGTGGTGGGGGACGCCTACGAGGTGGTAATCGCCACGATGCGCGGCCTGAGGGGTCGCAGCGTGGTCACCAGGGACCCGAGCGACCTGTGGGTGCTGCCGGTGCTGACGCTGTCGTATCTCCTCGCGAGGCGGCGCCTGGTGGAGACGCCCCGACATCGCGCCGAGCGACGATCCCCGGCAGGATGAGCGAGCACCGAGGAGCGCATCTGATGGACTATTCCGAGTACGAGCAGCTGACGTTCGAGCGAAGGGACAACGGCTTCCTGCTCATCACGCTGAACCGGCCGGAGAAGTACAACGCCGCCGACGAGGGAATGCACGGTGAGCTGGCTCGGATCTGGGCTGACGTCTCCCGCGACCCCGGGACCAGGGTGGCGGTGGTGACCGGCGCCGGTAAGGCGTTCTCTGCTGGCGGCGATTTGGCGATGGTGGAGCGGATGGCCGGCGACCACGGCCGGGTAACGCACATGCTCTCGGAGATGAGCGATCTGGTCTACAACATCGTCAACTGTGAGAAGCCGATCGTCTCGGCGATCAACGGAGTAGCGGTCGGCGCCGGACTCGTGGTCGCGTTGCTGGCCGACATCTCGATCTGCGCCGAGGACGCCAAGCTGGGGGACGGTCACGTCAAACTCGGGGTCGCCGCCGGAGACCATGCGGCGATCATCTGGCCGCTGCTGGCCGGCATGGCCAAGGCGCGCTACTACTTGCTGACCGGCGAGATGGTGCTCGGCGCGGAGGCGGAACGCATCGGCCTGGTGAGCAAGGCGCTCCCGCGCGAGGAGGTTCTGGACGAGGCGTTGCGGGTCGCGAACACGCTCGGCACCGGCTCGCAGTCGGCCATCCGGTGGACCAAGCGGGCTCTGAACAACTGGATCAAAACGGCGGGACCGATTTTCGACCAGTCGGCCGCCTACGAGATGTTGGGCTTCCTGGGCCCCGACGTGGTCGAGGGCGTCGCCGCGCTGAAGGAGAAGCGGGCGCCCGAGTTTCCGTCAGTAGGTGGTGCGGTATCGCCGCGTTGACCGTCCCCCCGAACCCGGCGCGCCGCTGCTCGCGGCGGACCACCGGATGGACGCGCCGGAGCGGGGGCCTCTCGGACCGCGCTGACTCTTCTAGCTGATTCGGTACCCCCCCGCACAGACGTGGGCTTTCCTGCGGGCACCGACTGCCGGCGGGCGCGCGCATGAGATGTGGCCGTAGCGATCAAGGCGGGTCGGCGTCGGTGAGGTCCGGCGGGTGATGGAGGGTGTTGATCCGGGGGGTTTGTCCGGGGTCGAGGTGGTGGGGGTCGGTCCATTCGACGCGACCAGTGGCGCCCATGCGGACGGAGAAGCCTTCCTCGGTGATGAGGCGGTGGTCGAAGGGGCACACCAGGCACATCGTGTTCACGTCGGTGGGTCCACCGTATTGCCATTCGTGCAGGTGATGAACCTGGGTCCATTGGGCGGGCATGTCGCAGCCGGGGCGGGTGCAGCCGCGGTCGCGGGCAGCGCCAGGCGCTGCGCGGCCGACGCGAGGCGGGCGCCGCGGGCCAGGTGCAACGGTTGGCCGTCCGTCTCGAACAGGCACAACACCGGGTGCGCGTCGGCGGCCATCGCCAGCGCGTCGCGGATGGGGACGACGCCGCCGGTCCAGCAAGACACGCGGACTACCACTATTAGGGAGTAGCCGCCATGACCACCACTCGCAGCTCCGCGAGCGCGATCACGATACTTCTGTGAGAGGGGCCTGACCACGACAGCACGCCAGTCGAGCGCGCCGCGTGCAGGCAGCGGAGGCGACGCGATGAGCACGGGCGAGGCCTTCGACCTCGACTACATCCCCGCCGACCCGGTTGCGGAGGCGCTGGACATGTTCGCCCGCATGCCGGTCATCATCGGGCGGGAACGGACTCGGAGGTAGCGGCCGTGTTCCAGGACATCGCCGCGATGATGGCGCGGGAAGGTGTGCTTGACGGGCTCGACTGGAACGACGCCCGCGGTGCCGTCGCCGCGATGGCCTACGACCTCATGGAACGCGGTCCCGATCACCTGCTCATCCGCGCCGGATGGATGCGCGCAGAGGTACACAACGGCGGCCCGTTGCACGAGCCGGTTACCCGGATAGGAATGGGCACACCCGGCGAGGGGGCCTGGCGGCGAGGGCTCCGGTACCTGCGCGCCTACGTCGCGCAACACGGCACCGCCACGCCCCCCGTGCACACCGTCGTCGACACCTTTCCGCTCGGGCAGTGGGTCGCCGCACGCCGGCGGGACTACCGGGGCGGAAGGCCGTTAACCGACCGCGTCAGACCCTCTAAGCGTTGCCCGGCTGGACCTGGCACCCCCACCATGAGCGGTGGCGACACCCATCTCGCCGAGCCCACCTTCTTCGCCGCGAGCCTCACCGAAATCACGCGCGGAGGATGGCTGCCGCTGGGCGTGGCCGCAGTGGTGTTCACCGTGCTGATGATCAGGCGACGCAGCCGGATATTGTCACCCGCAACCGCACCACCGAAGAAGGTGTCCTCGCCGAGTTCCTCGATTACCTACACACCTTGGATCCTCCGCTTTGCAGGTGAGGGCTTCGTCCGCTTTCGTTGACTTGCAATAATCACACTTGAGCTGGCCATATGCCGTATTGGTGCTGCTGACGACTGGCGTCAGTATTCGTTGGCTCGCGTTCAAAACTTTGGGTAAACGTTGGG
>JAABVA010005302.1_pt1 | contig 11721 bp, 9 predicted proteins | sample 5560331 | NCBI WGS metagenome assembly JAABVA01 (sample SAMN12812661, study PRJNA571458) | rock metagenome | isolation source: Antarctica rocks | place: Antarctica: Victoria Land, Mt New Zealand sud | collected 2016-01-07
CCACCATCACGTCGTGGCCGTTGAAAGCCGCGATGACCTTCGGCGACCAATGTTCGTTGAAGGCCGAGAGCTTCTTTTCAAGGTTGACCTTGGGCATCGTACAATCCTCCAGCAACCGCCATGATGGCCTGCTTGGGCGACCGCGGCGCGGTGACGGTCATCCCAATCCGCCTGGTTCCGCAGTGTCCAGTGCGCGGTAGAGCGTTGTGTGATGGCAGCGCAGCACACGGGCTGCGGCGCGCACGGAGGTACCCTCGTCCACCAGCCGGCGGCCAAGAGTAATACCAAGCGCCCTAACTGTTGACTGGTCCGAATGGGCTGGGACTCTGGGTGAAGCACATGGACTTGCGCTCCAGAAACCGGTCATTCATCAGGCCGGCTGGTATAACCTGGTCCGCGGTGAGCGCGGGTGGCCGCCCGAAGCGCACGCCCCGCTGCTTGGCAGCCTCACGCCCCGCGCTGGTCCGCTGGTGGATCAGCGCCCGTTCGAACTCGGCGATACCGGCGAACACGGTGAGCACCATCCGGCCCGCGGGCGAGGTGGTGTCGGCCCAAGGCTCGGCCAGGCTGCGCAGCCCGGCATCCCCGTCGCGCAGCCGTTCGGCGATGTCCAGCAGGTCGCGCGTCGAGCGGGCCAGCCGGTCGAGGCGCGTGACCACGACCACATCCTCCTCGCGCACCTGGTCGAGCAGCCGCTCCAGCTCCGGCCGGTCGCGCCGCGCCCCGGATACCTTCTCCGCATAGATTCGCCGACAGCCGGCCTCGCGCAGCGCGCGGCGCTGAAGGGCGAGGTCCTGGTCGTCGGTGGACACGCGGGCGTAGCCGAGGAGCATGAAGCGGAGACGGTCCGGCGGAGTGGTGCAGAACTGTACCGGAACCCTCGGCTTCTGCAACCGACTTCTGCGACGGGCGAAGTGCCTGTCCCGCCTGGCGCCGTGCCGGTGTTGCGGAACTTAGGAATTGTGCGACATGCGTCAGACGCATAGCTTGTGACCTTCAACGGTAATTGGCACTGTTTTACTCGCGCTATGTGGCGCACCTGTCGCCGAATTTGAGGAACTGGACGGTCCAAGCAGACGTCGCCGACTTCGTCGTCGGACAGGTCGCGGAGCCGACCTACCTGCATCGCACCCCGCTGGTTACGTGGTAGATGCACGGCTGGGTAGGTTGTCCGCTAAACCGAGCCCTGCCGTCGCCCGAGCGGGGGCAACACGAACGCCTGCATTGCGCGCGACATGCTGGCGATGCGGAACGGCCTGCTCAACCCGTGCACGGCGCTGACCTGGGACAGTCGGCACGCCAAGCCACTGCCAAAGAGCGTCCTACCGCCGGAATTTTACTCCGGCACAACCGGACAGCCCGGCCACTTCACTGAGGGAGTTTGTCTCCGGCGCTTACATTCAATGAACTAAAATTGAGTAGCTGGCCAATCTGGCCCCCTTCGCTCAGGCAGCTCGAACCAGGTGGGTTGCATAGGACGGTGTTCTGCAGATTTCTGCCTACTAATCAGCCTTTGCACAATTGAGAGTAGGAAGATCTATAGTAATCACTGGTCATAAATGAGGGGAGCCCTGAGCGTCTGCGTAGCTTTGCCTTCAACATCCTCAAAGTTAACCAGACCAATACACTCAGCCAGGACCGCTACCGCGCCGGTCTCGCAGGCATCAGAAACCTGCTCTCACTCACCATCATTCGAAAGCGTTGAACAGCCCTGTGCCCTCCATGTCCGGGTCGGCCAGGATCAGCCCGGCCAGTGCTGTTTGCTCACCCTTATCCAGACGCGGCTTCGGCCCGGGCCGGGGACGGTCCTGCAAACCGGCACTGTCAACTTGACTTGGAGCGGACGTGGCGAGAGCCGTGTGACGGATCGGGCGTGCTGGTGGCTATGCTTGAACGGCAATGCCGGTCACCTTGGCCCAGGTCTGGAAGGCCTGGGCGCGGGCGGCTCGATACTGGTAGGCGGGAAGGTGATCGCGGCGGAGATGGAAAAGGTTGTTGATTCCGTCATGGGCGGAGAGGAAGCGTTGTGCCTGGCCGGCTGACTTGAACCGCTTCATTTGCCGTTCTCGCCTTCGGGTCGGCTGGTGCGAGTTCTCGGCCCGGTTATTCAGCCCCTTGTGCTGCCGGTGCTCGACGCCGGGCATGATCTCACGCTTCGCCGCCCCGTAGCTGGCCAGCTTGTCGGTGATCATGACGCGCGGTGCCCGGCACTGCCGCTTCAGCAGCTTGCGCAGCAGGCACTTGGCGGCCTGTGTGTCGCGCCGACTCTGCACCAGGATGTCCAGCACCATCCCGTTCTGGTCGACCGCGCGCCACAGCCAATGCTTCACGCCGGCGATCGTGATCACGACCTCGTCCATGTGCCATTTGTCGCCGGCCGCGGGCAGCCTGCGGCGGATCTGGTTGGCGAAGCTCTGGCCGAACTTCAGCGCCCACTGGCGCACGGTTTCATGGCTGACGACGATGCCGCGCGGGGCCAGCAGCTCATCCACCATGCGCAAGCTGAGCGGAAAACGGAAGTAGAGCCAAACGGCGTGGCTGATGATCTCAGCCGGGAAGCGGTAGCCGGCGTAGCTCGGGCAGACAGGTGTCATCATCCCGCCCGCCTACCGGGCCCAGCCGAAGCTCGCAAGCCGACCGGCAGTCAAGTTGACGGTGCCATAGATCCTTATGCAATTATCACTTGCACCGGGCCCGCAGCATCCGCAATCGAGATCGGCGTGCAACCTGCTGGGTCGCCATCGGCCTGCGCCGGGCTGGTGCCCGCTCCCTCGCCGCCCAGAATCTCGATCTGGCCAGCCCGCACCAAGCGCAACCCAGGCATCCGCGGGAGCAGGTTCAGCGGCAGCGCTGTGCCATAGAGGAGCGCCGAAAGCGGTCCGGCACCATTGAAGAGCGCCACGGTGAACCCTGGCTCGCTCGGCCGTGCTGAGGGCGCCAGGGTGTAGCGCCCGCCATACAACCGCCCCTTGGACACGATCACGCTCAATGCCCTCACGTCCAGGCCGTCGAGCCGCACCTGGAGCGGAGCAAACTCGTAGCGCACCAACTCGCGCATAGTCTGCGCTACGTAAGCGCCCCGGCCAATCGCGCGTTTAAGTGGCAGTGAAAGCCGATGCACTACCTGCGCGTCCAGACCCACGCCGAGCATCTGCACGAAAACCCGGTCACCTTCCGACCCATGTGCAATCCCTGGCCACAACGTCCGGGTGTGTCCAAACGCGAGGGCGGCCGCTACTGCGCGCGGCGTGAACGGCAGGCCGAACTCGTGGGCCAGCACGTTCGCGGTTCCCAGCGGGATCACTCCGAGGCGCGTGCCGCCACCGGCTATGCCCTCCACCACCTCGGCGATGGTGCCATCGCCGCCCGCCGCGACGACAAGCTTGGCGCCGCCGGCCATGGCCTCGCGGGCCAGCGCCGCCGCGTGGCCGGCATGATGGGTTTCGGCGACTTCGAGCCTTACTCCGCTGGCCGAAAGCAGGTCGAGCACCCGCCACAGCAGGTGCGATCGCTGTCGCCCGGCAGTTGGATTGAAGATCACCATCATTGCTAGATCGATGTTAGCATGGCTGCATGACTAGGCGATGACAGCCAGAAGTTACTGCCGTGACCACCACGCGCGAGGTTTGCGTTGACCGATGAGGCTATCACGCAAGCTTCACGTTACGGTCGCGTTCGAAACGCTATGTCGCAGGAATGCACACGGTCCTCAACAAGAGAGTCGCCTATCGCGCAGTGTTCATCTCCGACGCGCATCTCGGCACGCGAGGTGCCCGGGCCGAAGCGCTTGCCAGTTTCCTGCGCAGCATCACCACGGAGCACCTGTTCCTGGTCGGCGACATGATCGACGGCTGGCGGCTGAAGAAGGCCTGGTACTGGGATGGTGCCCATGACGAGGTGCTGCGCCTGATCCTGAAGCACGCCCGCTCCGGCGCCCACGTGACCTACATTCCCGGCAATCACGACGAGATGCTGCGCCGTTGGCTTGGTCTCGAGGTCGCCGGCATCCGTCTTGCCCGCGAAAGCGAGCACACCACCGCCTCCGGCCTTCGCTTGCTGGTCATGCATGGCGACGAGTTCGATTCCGTGGTGCGCTACGCCCCGTTTCTCGCCCTGCTCGGCGACTGGGCGTACACCCAGGCGTTGGCCGCCAACCGCCATTTCAACGCCTTTCGCCGCCGCATGGGCTATCCCTATTGGTCGCTGTCGCAATGGCTGAAGCGCCAGGTGAAGGGCGCGGTCAAGGCGATCGACCGCTTTGAGGTGGCGCTGGCCGACGACGCGCGCCGCCGCGGTTTCGACGGCGTGGTCTGCGGCCATATTCATCACGCCGAGATGCGCACCGTCGAAGGCATTCTCTACCTCAACGATGGCGACTGGGTTGAAAGCTGCACCGCCCTGGTCGAGCACCCCTGCGGCCGCCTGGAGCTGATCAGCTGGACACTCGACAATCCGGCTGCAACCTCAGCCTCAAGACCTAGCTACCCCCCTCCCGGTCAGCCGACTTCAGCCGAGCTGGAACCCGCACGATCAGTCCTGGCCGAAGCCGTGCAAGCCGAAGCTCCGGCTTCTCGAGCGCGGGCCATGCTGGAAACTTTTGCATTGCCATGTGTGGGCGAATCCGCTTGAGGCAGCGAGAGTGCTTGCCCTTCGCGCCACAACCCCCTGCCGAACGCGGCTGCCGTGCGATGTGCCAGTACAGGCCCTGTTCGTGACCCCACCGCTGCCGGCTTCCGCAGCCGCCGGGCCGCGTCGTGTCACGATCGTCACCGACGCATGGCACCCGCAGGTCAACGGCGTCATCCGCACCCTCTCCACGGTCGCTGCCGAGTTGGAGCGCATGGACATCTTTGTCACCGTGATCGGCCCTGACCGCTTCCGCACCGTGCCCTGCCCCACCTACCCCGAAATCCGCCTCGCCCTGCTGCCTGGCCGCCGGCTCGCGCGTTTGTTGCGCGACAGCCGCCCCGACAGCCTGCACGTCGCCACCGAGGGGCCGCTCGGATTGGCTGCGCGCGCCCTGTGCAAGCGCCACGGTTGGCGCTTCACCACCTCGTTCCACACCCGCTTTCCCGAATACCTGCACGCCCGCACCCGCTTTCCGGTGAGCCTCGCCTACGCGGTCCTCCGGCACTTCCACAACGACGGCGCCGCCACCATGGTCGCCACCGAAAGCCTGCATGCCGAACTCTCGGCTCGCGGCTTCGTCCAGCTCCGTCGTTGGTCCCGAGGCGTCGACCTTGCCCTGTTCGCCCCGGAACCGCGCGATCCGTGGACAGGTTTGACGCGCCCGGTCTTTGCCTGCATCGGCCGCGTCGCGGTGGAGAAGAACATCGAGGCATTCCTTGCGCTCGACCTGCCTGGCTCCAAGGTCGTGGTCGGCGACGGCCCGATGCTCGCCTCCCTTCGCCGACGCTTCCCGCACGCACATTATACCGGTGCCCGCACCGGTGTGGCGCTTTCGGCAAGCTTTGCCGGGGCCGACGTGAAGGTGTTTCCATCGCGGACCGACACCTTTGGCTTGGTGCTGCTCGAGAGCCTTGCCTGCGGCACTCCTATCGCCGCCTACCCGGTGACGGGTCCGCGCGACGTTCTGATCGACGGCGTTACCGGTGGTCTCGATGAGGATCTGCGCGCCGCCTGCCTGCGCGCGCTCTCAGCCAAGCGCGCCACATGCCGTGCACACGCTGAGAAATACTCTTGGACCGCCTATGCCGAGCAGTTCCTGTCGTTCTTGGTGCCCTTGGGCCTCGACACCGCAGACCCGCACGATGCAATGCCAACTCTCATGCACGAGCAGCATCGGAGCGCCGCGAATGCTTGATGCTTGTCAGGCTGACGGTGGCGGGCACCGTGATGGCTTTGGCGGTGGGCCGGCCCGCTTGGTCCGTCAGCGGTGCGACGTGGATGCCGGACGTGAAAGTGAAGGCGGAGCGACCGATGAACGCCTGCACGGGACGGCGTCGGTGCCGAGCGGCACCAAGGCGAACGCATTGTCGGTGTCGGTCCGGCAGCGCTGTCGAGCGCCGGTTCCGCCGGAACCAGACATTCTCTGTTGTAAAACTGTAGTGCAATCGCTCGCGCCGTTCGTGCTAGGGGTCATGCCAGTGTCGCTGCAAGGCAACTCGTTCGAAGTGCAACAAAGAGCGCCGGCATGACACTCGAGATGGAGCGCAAGCAGGTCGCAGGCGCCTACGGGAAGTGGGCGCCGGTGTACGACCTTGTGTTCGGCCCAGTATTCCGTCGCGGCCGGCTCGCAGCGGTCGAGGCGGCCGAGCGCATCGGCGGCCGCATTCTCGAGGTTGGCGTCGGCACGGGCCTGTCGCTGCCGAGCTACGGACGCGCAAACCAGCTGGTCGGCATCGACATCTCCGAGCCCATGCTCGACAAGGCCCGGCTGCGGGTAAAGCGCGAGGGCCTCGACCACGTCGAAAGCATCGCGGTAATGGACGCCGAGCAGCTCGACTACCCCGACGGCTCGTTCGACGTCGTGGTCGCCCAATACGTGGTCACCGCGATCCCCGACCCGGAGCGCGCGCTCGACGAGTTCGTGCGCGTGGTCCGCCCGGGCGGCGAGATCATCCTGACCAGCCGCATCGGTGCCGAGAGCGGCCTGCGCGGCACGATCGAGAAGCTGCTGATGCCAGCGACCAGCCGCCTGGGCTGGCGCACCGAGTTCGCTTGGTCGCGCTATGAGCGCTGGGCCGACCTGCGCCCCGCGGTACGGCTCCTGGAGCGGCGCGCCCTGCCGCCGCTCGGCCACTTCTCGCTGATCCGGTTCTTGCGTCTCCCCGGCGCCGCGCCGGCGACCGCGAGCCGCGCTCCCGCCAACGTCGCGACGATGTCGCCGGCCGGCAACGCCGACTGAACGCCGCGCCCGTCCGCAACCCGGGTCGCTCACACCGCGCCCACCACGGCCCGTCAGCCCGGCAGGCCGCCTCGATCCGAAAGGGACCTCCTTGGCCAGCTTTCTCGAGCTCCTCCGCATGCAGCGCTGGGACGACCACCGCTACTACCACCACAGCCGCGTCAACCAGTCCCTGCACCTGCTCAGCGCCGTCACCTTCGTGGTCGCCTACGCCATCATGGTCAAGGACCCCGCGCTGGCCGCCCTGCTCGCCTGGCTGATGGCGATGACCAGCCGCCAGATCGGGCACCTGGTGTTCGAGCCCAAGGAGTACGACGTGGTCAACCAGGCCACGCACGAGCACAAGGAGGAGATCAAGGTCGGCTACAACCTGCGCCGTAAGATCGTCCTGATGTCGGTCTGGGCGCTTTCGCCGCTGCTGCTCGTGCTCGACCCCACGGCGCTTGGCCTGTGCGCGCCGCCGCAGACCGCCATGGCGTTCGCCCGTCACGTCGGCGACCTCTGGCTCGCGGTCGGCGTCGGCGGCCTGATATTTCGCACCGTGCAGCTGTTCATCGTCAAGGACGTGCAGACCGGCTTGGTCTGGGCGACCAAGATCGTCACCGACCCGTTCCACGACATCATGCTCTACCACCGCGCCCCGGCCGCCCTGTTCGCAGGACACGACGCGGCCGAGGACGAGTTCCAGACCGAGGCGCACGAATTGTATTAGCAAGAAAGGTTGAGGCTCCGCCTTGAACTCTGCCAAAGGCTCGCCTTTGAAATCCTTGACTTAATGGGTGGGTTCCCAAAGGCCCCTGGCCTTTGACGGGTTTGGGCAGAGCCCAATCTTGCTTGCTATGCCCACCCCGTCCGCGTCGCGACCATCTCGCGCAGGATCGAGCGCCGGATTTCCTGGTCGCTGTCGCCGCCAGCCCACCACCAGCCGTCGTCGCGCATTGCCTCGCAGGCCCCGACGAAGCGCCGGGTCACCTCGGCGAAGCTGGCGTCGTCGTAGTCCAGGCTGAAGATCAGCCGCCCGGTGCCGATCCAGCTGAGCGCCAGCCCCGCCGCGCGGAGATAGAATTGCAGCATCCAGTTATAGCGTGATGGACACGTGTAGCAGACCGTCCAGATCGACGACATGCCGGCGACGCTGACCGGCAGGCCCGCCGCTGCGAGCGCGCGGTTCAGCGCCGCCGCTCGCTCGTCCCACGTCGCGTCAAGGTCCCGGTACAGCGCCAGCGTTTTCGGTGCGTCCAGATGATCGAGGAACTCTGCCATCGCGCCCATGACGTAGGGATGCGCGTTGAACGTGCCGCGTGCAAAGCAGATATCTCCCGGCCGGTCGTCGCGGAACCGGCGCATCAGCGCGGCGCGCCCGCACAGCACGCCCACCGGCAGCCCGCCACCGAGGCTCTTGCCGTACGTCACCAGATCAGGCTGCACGCCGAAGTATTCGGCCGCGCCGCCGCGCGCGAGGCGGAAGCCTACGAACACCTCGTCGAACACCAGCACGATGCCGCGCTCGTCGCACACCGCGCGCAGCTCGCGCAGCCACGCCGCATACCCCACGCGGTCGAACCCTGCCCTGCGCGCGCTGTCCACCAGCGAGGAGTCAGACGGCGCGCCCGCGTTGGGGTGCAGCGCCTGCAGCGGGTTGACCAGCACGCACGCGATATCGCGCCGGCTGCGCAGCACGCCGAGTGTGCGCTCCGACATCTCGGACAACGTGTAGGTGTCGCGCGCCGGCTGCGGGTTGCCGATGCCTGGCTGCACGTCGCCCCACCAGCCGTGATACGCGCCGCAGAACCGAACCAGGTGCGTGCGCCGCGTATGGTAGCGGGCAAGCCGCACCGCCTGCATCACCGCCTCGGTGCCTGACATGTGGAACGACACCTCGTCGAGCCCGGAGATCGCGCGCAGCCGCGCCACGTTCTCCGCTACCACCGGGTGATAGGTGCCGAGCACCGGCCCGAGCTCGCGCACCCGCTCCGCCCCGCGCGCGATGCATCCCTTGTAGAAGTCGTAGCCAAACAGGTTGACGCCGTACGACCCGGTGAGATCGTGGAACACGTTGCCATCCAGGTCGGTGACGGTCACGCCCGACGAGGCGGCGAGAAAGGAGCCCACCGGGAGATGGTCCTGCACCAAGCGGCTGAACTGGAACGGCACGCGGTACGCCGCGGTAAACTGCAGGTCGGAGATCGCCGGCGCTGTCTGCGCCGTCAGCGCGTTGGAGCGCGCGAACCGCTCGGTGTACAGCCGCAACAAGCGCGCGAACCCTTCGCGCCGCTGTGCCGCCACCGGCTCCGGCGCACCGTCGCACGCAAAGAAGCGGTCCCCGGCGTAGCTGTAGAACGGTACCAGCCCGGCAACCCGGCGCGCCATGCGCGCGTGGCCTGCGAGCGAGCGGTGCTTGGCGCGCGACAGGCGCAGGCGCGACCTCGCCCTGGCCACCAGCGCGCCCAGCACCACGGCGCCTCCACTCGCCCACGACGCTACGGCAAGGCTCAGCTGCGGCATCCGACACATTCCCGTGCTTGCGCCCCGACCCGTGCGGATCAGGGGGACCGACGATGATCCGCGCCATCATGACTACCATCGGGCGCCATGATCGTGTGAACTTCCTGCTCACCAACCGCATTCCGCGCCGCCTCGCCACAAGCCTCGTCGGCTGGTTCGGCCGCATCGAGCAGCCGCTGGTGCGCGACGCCTCCATCGCCGTCTGGCGCGTCTTCGCCGACCTCGACCTGTCCGACGCCGCCGAGCCCCGCTTCGCCAGCCTGCACTCCTGCTTCACCCGCAGCCTGAAGCCCGGCGCCCGCCCCCCCGATCCGGACCCTGGGGTCCTCGCAAGTCCGAGCGACGCTATCGTCGGCGCGTGCGGCCCGATCCGCGGCGGCGGCGAGATGCTGCAGGTCAAGGGCTCGCCCTACGATTTGGCCGAGTTGCTCGACGACTCCGGACACGCCGCGAGCTTCGCCGGCGGCACCTTTGTCACGCTGCGCCTCACCTCGGCGATGTACCACCGCTTCCACGCGCCGCACGACTGCACCGTCACCTCGGTTGCCCACCTGTTCGGCGACACCTGGAACGTCAATCCCGCCGCCTTGCGCCGCGTGCCCCGCCTCTACTGCCGCAACGAGCGCGCCGTGATCCGCACCACGCTCCACGCCGGCGGCCACGCCGTGACCCTGGTCCCAGTCGCCGCCATTCTCGTCGCCGGCATCCGCCTGCGCTTTCTCAACATGCCCGCGGGCCGCGCACGCCGGTCGCGCTGGAGCGCCGCCTGCCACGCGGTGCTGCGCAAGGGCGAGGAGATGGGCTGGTTCGAGCACGGCTCGACCATCGTGGTGGTCGCGCCGGCGGGGTTCGCGCTGTGCGACGGCATCCGGGACGGGCTCACCATCCGCGCGGGACAGGCGCTGCTGCAGATGCCCGCAGGAAGCCAGCAAGGTTGAGGCTCTGCCTCAAACTCCGCCAAAGGCTCGCTTTTGAAGCTCAACCCTTGAGAAGGCCCAGTCACCTCATAGGTCGGAAAACGGCCAACTGGAGGAACGGACGGTAAACAAGCCGCGCGGTTGACTGTTGCCATTGATGGTCTGATGGTCTGGCTTGGTGGCCGGAGTAGAAGATGTCCGTCGTAAACATTTGGGAAGTGGACGGGCAGTTGGCGGCGCGCTGGAGCCTGGGTTTGGGAGCGTCAAAAACCTGGGGCGTTACGCCGCGAACTGGAATGCGTTCTGGCCGAAGCGTCCGTCCAGTACTGCGGCCCTGACCTGAAGCACACGGTGAGCACCGCGGGGCGACCAGCGCATCTGCCGTCGCTTGTTCATGCGGGCACTCACCAGCTGATTGACCGTGCCCTCGGCCCGTGAAGTGGAGATCGGCTTGCCGGCGCGGTAGCGCTGGCCGTAGTCGATCAACGCGCCCTCGTTGTTCTCGATATAGGCGCGCAGCTCCGTGCAACGCGCGACCAGGCGCCTGGCCTTCGCTTCGACCGCGAGGTTGTTCAGCACGGTGGCGTCCTTGGCCCAGCCCGTGATCCGGCCCAGGGCCTCGCACGCCTTCTCGTGGTGGCCGTTCCAGAGCAGATGCCGCAATCGTTCCACGTCGATCTGAGCCTGGTCGAGCGGGACGAGAGGTGGCAGCTCTCCCATGACCTGCTCGACATGATGCACACGCATGGAGAGATGGAACCAGTCGAGGATGGGCTGCACCGGGCCGCCCGTGGCCGAGCGCACCAGCGCCGGCAGCGCGGGGTCGCCGTCGCTGATCGCGGTGACCACGTCGCCCTCCCGCCAGCCCTGGTCCTGCAGCGCCGCGCGCAGCAGGGCATGGGGCTGCTCGGCCACGCTGCGCACCAGGGCGAAGCGCCGGGTAGGGTGGCCCTCCCGCTCCACCTTGCCGCAGATCGCCTCGAAGTTCCGGGTCTGATGACCGGGCACCGCACGTATGTAGGCGCCATCGAGCATGACGACGGGCCGGCTCGCGTCCGCCGTAGCGGCCTTGGCCGGCTCGCCTCGGACAGCCATGACCTCCGCTGCTGCCTGTCGGTCGGCCGCCTCGATCCGCAGGGCGACCGCATGAGTGCGGGTGCGCAGGCTCTCATGGTTTGCCGGCGAGACGGGCAGCAAAGCTTCCAGGATACGCGCACCATCCCGGAACGAGGTGCGTGCGCCCAGCTCGGCCTGCACCCGCTCCAGCTCCGGCGTGCAGCGGGCGCTCAGCAGTGCGCAGACCGGCGAGACCGTCACCCCCGTCATGGGCACAGGCTGGCGGCAGCGGCAGACCTTGAACCGCGGCGCCTCGACCTCGACCGTGCCGAACAAGGTCTGCAGTCGGCGCGTGCGCCGGTCCTTGAAGGGCTG
>JAABVA010005303.1_pt1 | contig 11719 bp, 8 predicted proteins | sample 5560331 | NCBI WGS metagenome assembly JAABVA01 (sample SAMN12812661, study PRJNA571458) | rock metagenome | isolation source: Antarctica rocks | place: Antarctica: Victoria Land, Mt New Zealand sud | collected 2016-01-07
TATTGGGAAGACTGCGGATGAACTCTATCGTTTCTTGCGTCAGCCACAAAGTTTCTCGCAGATTATGGGAGACATCGCTGAGGTCACGGAAGTAAGCAAGGATCGCGCACACTGGGTGTTGCGTGGTCCGCTCAATCTGCACATGGAATGGGATACCCAGATCGTGGAGGATCGCCCCGGCGAACTTCTGCGTTGGAAATCGCTTGACGGGGCGTCACTACCCAACGAGGACTCAGTGTGCTTCCGGCCCGCACCAGGAGATCGGGGGACTGAGGTAATGTTCCACTTCCGCTTCGAGCCTCCGGGCGACACACTGGGTAGCAGTTTGGCAAAGCGTCTGAACATCGTGCCGCATATGGTTGCGGAAAAAGCTCTCCGACGTTTCAAAAGCCTCGCTGAGACAGGCGAATTTCCAACACTTGAACACAATCCATCTGCCCGCGTGGGCACTCATGCTGATGCATAAAGGAGAATACACTCATGCGAGCACTCTGCTGGAATGGAATTAACGATCTCCGCGTGGAGACCGTGCCCGACCCCGAAATAGTGAATCCACATGACGCCATCTTAAAGGTAACAATGTCTACGACCTGTGGCTCTGACTTGCACTTCATCGATGGGTACATTCCAACTATGCGTGCAGGGGACGTGATCAGTCACGAGTTCATGGGGGAGATCGTAGATGTTGGTCGCGAGGTACGCAACGTGAAGAAAGGGAACCGTGTGGTTGTCCCATCCTTCATCGTCTGTGGTGCCTGTTGGTACTGTGAACACGGCCTCTACTCGCTGTGCGACAACACCAATCCCAACGCGGAACTCCAAGAACCCTTACTAGGATATCCAACTGCTGGCATCTACGGCTACACACACGCCTTCGGCGGCTACGCAGGCGCACATGCACAATACGTGCGAGTGCCATTTGCCGATAACGACTGCTTTCACGTTCCAGAAGGGCTACGTGACGAACAGGTTATTTTCCTTTCTGATGCTGTACCGACTGGATTTATGGGTGCAGACTTCTGCAATATCCAGCGTGGCGACATCATCGCCGTGTGGGGTTGTGGTGGAGTGGGACTGATGGCGATGAAAAGTGCCTATCTTTTGGGAGCCGAGCGAGTGATCGCAATTGATCGTTTCCCAGAGCGTTTGCAAATGGCGAGGGAGAGCGTAGGTGCCGAGACGATCAACTATACAGAAGTTGGTAGTGTTATCGAGACGCTCAAGGAGATGACCGGCGGACGTGGTCCCGATGCTTGCATCGACGCGGTGGGTATGGAGGCGCATGGAACCGGAATTGGCTATGCATATGACCGTGTGAAGCAGACGTTGCGGTTAGAGACAGACCGCGGCGAGGCGTTGCGAGAGGCGATTCTGGCCTGTCGCAAGGGTGGAACGCTGTCGATTCTGGGTGTCTACGGGTTAATGGACAAGTTTCCTATCGGTCTCATCATGAACAAAGGACTCACGGTGCGGAGCGCACAACAGCACGGACAAAAGTATGTGCCACGCTTGTTGGAATATGTTTCAAAAGGTGAGTTAGACCCATCGTTTCTCGCGACCCACCACTTCTCGCTTGAGGACTCACCACACGGGTACGATATATTCAAGCACAAAGAAGATGGATGTGTAAGGGCTGTCTTCATACCTTAGTGAAGCGTAAGAAAAACACTTCAGTACCTGTCCAGGTGAAGAAGACGTTTGCAGAGGCTCACTATCGAGAAAGTCCATGTCGTCGCATTCAAGCCATCTTGGGAAAGAGAGATTTATTATGCCTACTTCTGCCGTTCGCACGATCAAGCTTCCGTCCGGCGAAGCAATGCCAGTAATTGGACAAGGTACATGGGGCATGGCTGAAAATGCACGGCGTCGCAAGGACGAGGTAGCAGCCTTACGCCTCGGCCTCGACCTTGGTATGACATTGATTGACACCGCCGAGATGTACGCTCATGGTGCTACCGAGGAACTCGTTGCCGAAGCAATAGCAGGACGCCGCGATGAAGTCTTTCTGGTCAGCAAAGTGGTACCAAGCAACGCGACACGGCAGGGGACCATTACGGCCCATTAGGCCCGCCGACGAAATTTACAACGCTAAGCTCCTAATGTGCTCCGGAAGCGGGAATCAGGAACAACGCTAAGCATCCCATCAGAATGGTGGAGCCGCAATTCGCAAGGGTCGCAGTTGTCCCTGGCGCTTCTTCGGCGCTTGTAAGTCGAAATGATGTGATCCATGGAGATTGATATGAGCAGAGGTAATCGGGGAAAGGTGTTCCAGATCGCTCTCCTGGACGGGATAGCCTGTTGCACGCAGGTGGTCGAGCGCAGCCTGCATGTATCGCGTATTCCAAGCCGCGATGACGTTGAGCAGCAGGCTCAGGCAAGTGGCGCGATTGAGTTGGCTGGCGAAATCTCGGTCTGTCAGCATGCCCAATTGGCCGTAGGCCACATCGCGGGCCAGGCTGTGAACGGCTTCCCCTTTATTGAGCATACGTCCTACCCTGCGCCGGTGTGGTTGGTCTGAGATGAACGTGAGAATGTCCATGGTGTAGAGGATGCGCCCATATTCCTCAAGACCACGATGAATCAGATTCTTATTATCAAGCGCCTGCAATTTATTGGCCAGCAGCACGGCGGTGACGGTGCCATCTTTGAGCGAGGCCGAGATCCGATGCATATCATCCCAACACTTCACAATCAGATCTCGGCGAATGGTCGGTCCCCGGAAGAGCGGCTTTAAGACTCCGTAATCGGTGATGCCCTCCAGTGGGTAGAGGCAGTGGTCGGCCAGATCGCGAATGCGGGGCGAGAGCTTGAGGCCCTGCAAATCGTAGAGGGCATACATCAGTTCAGTAAACCCTGCAGTATCCACCATCATTTCGTGAATGGGGAGTTCCGTTTCATGATGCAGGATAGCGTCGAGGGCCGCGTGAGCTTCGCGCATATGGGGAGAAATGATCTGGATATAGGGGTGGGAATACTGGTCACTAATCATATCGTGCAGGGTCACGCCGCGCCGGGGGCCAAAATGGCGGGCATGATACTGGGGATGGAGGGATCGTGCGGTGACCTCGAAGCGAATGCCGTCGGACATAGCAGTCGTGCCCGGACCAAAGGCGGATGCGAGAGACAGACTGTGATGGTAGTCCACCACGGCGGTGATGACTCGGCGAATGGTTTCTTCGCGCAGATACCAGTCAGAGACATGGGTCAGTTCATGATAGGGAATATCCGTGGATTCGGCCATCGTCGTGAGTGGCAGATTGAGGCCATGTGCCAGGATCGCCGCAAACAAGGCCATATCCACCCGTGGATCGCGTGTTGACGTGTTTTGGCGCTCGTTGAGATGGCAAAACAGGTCGCGAAACCCGACCCAATCCTCCACCTCGATGAAGACGTCGGCCAGCCGCGCATGCGGCATCACACTCAGGATCGCATCGCGTAGTGGCTCCACCGTGGCGGGTACGGGCAACCTCTCATCCTTGGAGAGGTCCAGAGTGGCCTTGCCATCTTTGGTCACGATCTCCGCAAAATTGTTGGTGTCCCACCCCTTGAGCACGGCACTCAGTGTCGCCTGGTAGCGCTCCTCCAAGGCATCGAGATAGTCATTGGCATCGGCGGCACCAGGACGGCGGGCAAACCAACTGACTTTGCGCTCTGCCCAGGCCGCTTCCGTATGCAGGTACAAGGTCCAGACCTTATGCTGCCGACTACCGGGGACCGAGAGGTCCGAGGAACGTAGGAGCTTGCGCATTTGCTCAGCCAGGCCCAGTTCCCAGACGTGTTTGGCGATCCGTCGGTCCTTCGGGTTTTTTGAGGCGCGGGCGGTTTCAATGGCGGTGCGCCAGTCGGCAGGCAGAAAGTCCAGCAGGACGCTCTTGGGCAGCGTACGCTTTCCTTCTGCATCCATCCGTTTCAGCGCAGAGATAGCCTGAACCACGGGTTTCGCGGCACTGGTTCCGGTAAACTCCAGGGCCGTGAGCAGGTCTGGCAGGAATTTACGGAGAAACGAATAATGGTTGAGGAGCAGATCAAAGGTTTGCCCGTCTTCTGGACGGGCTTTGGTTCCAGCGTCGTCATACACTTCTTGCAACTGGGTTTGCGGAACCACGGCAAAGATCTGTGGGCGCACCTGCTCATCAGGGATAGCAGGGTCGAGCACGACCTTGGCGATTTTGCGCAAGGTGTGGACATGGCGGGTGAGCGCTTTGCCATGAGTGATATGGTGTGTCTGTTCCTTGCGCTCGGTGCGCCGAAAGATGCCCACCACGAGATCAGTAAACGAGGTCAACAGCCGATCCAGCAGCTCCTGCTGGAGGTCCTGGAGATAACAGACCAGCAGCGCCGCCCGTTTCTGTTCCGAAAAACGCAGCAAGGAGTCCCGATGGTATTTTTCCCCCAAATGCGCCAGGACTCGCACACGGTTGCGGTTGAGTGACGAGAGGTCAATGGCACTGACCTGCAAGTGGCGAACGGTCTCCAGCTTCGTGATCAGCATCTTGATCGCTGGCGGCGAAGCTTTCACGGCTGGTTCTTTGAGCCAGGCCAGCGTTGACCCGCGTTTGCCTTGCTCGCGCTGTAACAGTTCCTCCAACGCCTGCGCCTGGGTCATGGTGAGTTGGCAGGTGATGGCGGCGAAGACCTGTTGTTCCGCTTGTGGACGGACTTGGGCAATGATTTTCTGAATGGCCAGCTCAGCAGGAAAGAGAATGCCCTCCTCGCGCAGCCACTCCTCGGCTTCTTCCAACAACACCGCAGGATCATCGCGCTGCAACGCGCGCGTCAAGAGATGCGCGGTGAGACGAGGCTGATCCTGTGCGTGGACATAGGGACGCAGTTTGAGGTGGCCCCGGATCTGGACAAGATGTTCATCACACGTCTGGGGCCGCCGCGCCCCGTACTCGACAAGGGCTTCGGGATGGACATTGAGTTGCATGGCCACAAACTGCACAATACGAGAAGGTATCTGACTGCTGTCGGGAAAAGGACAATGCAGCAGGCGCAGCAACAGCAGGTTGAGTGCAAAACCCAGTCGATTGGCAGCTCCGCGACAGGTTTTGACCTGTTGCGTATCGTCTGGCGTCAGCCAAAAGAAGCGGCCTAATTCTTCAGGCGTCCATTCACCAGCGAGCGCTTTAAAGCGGCGTGCAGTGAGGAAATCGTCAGCCATCGTTTTCCCTTTCCACCTTTTCCACCACAACGATTGAGAGAGCTCTTTAGAGCGTTGTCATATGGGCGATGCAATCCGAGATGATCGAGAACATTAGAGGCCCGCTCGCTCGACTGCTGCCCGCACATCCTCTTCACTGGGAGTGAGATACAGGCCCGTCGTCGAGAGCCGACTATGGCCAAGCATGCGCTGCACTTCAGGGAGCTGCGCCCCTTTCTTGAGCATACGCCGCGCCAGACTATGCCGTAGTTGATGCGGCGAGACGACATCGAGCTGCAATGCCATGCTCTGTAACTGTTCAAGGCGTGCCAGATCCCGCTCGCGTGTGGCCACCTCACGCAGGTGCGTGGCGGCGATTTTGCCCAGATCAGCAATGCGCTGGCGCGCGACGCGCGTTTTGATTCCAGGTATGAGCGGACGCCCAGCAGTCGTAAGACGCATCCCGACCAAGAAGGCTTCCCGTTCCTGTTCACTGCCAATAGAAGGTACCCCCTCTGGGCAGCGGACCTCCTGGAGATAGCGCGTCAGCGTTCGCTGAGCCTCTGAGTGTAACGGCAAGCGACGCGCCTTGCCGCCTTTGCCACTGCGCACCACAAGCGTTCCCGAAGCCAGGTCCAGGTCCCGGAGTTGCACATCGCAGGCTTCCTGCACGCGTAGTCCGGCATACACCAGGAGCGCGAGCAAGGCTTCATCACGCAGGCGCAACCGGAGATCAGGTTCGCTGCGGACCGCTCGCAACAGGGCATCAACCGCCTGGTCTAGCAGCGAGCGCGGTGAGACCGGCGTGGAGGGAATGTCTGTCAGATCCCTGGTCGGGTTCTCTGCAAGCCTCCTGTGTTCCATCGCCCAGGTGCAGAGGCGACGCAGCGTGGACAGGCCACGGTTGATGGTGGTGGGGGCAGCTCCATCCACCTGCTGACGCGCCACTTTCCATGCACGAAGGTCCCGCTCGACAACCTGCGTGAGATCGAACGGGCGCTGGTAGGTGTGTTCCCACCAGGTAGAGAACTGCGTGAGATCTGAGCGGATGGCACGCTGGGTGGCGTGTGATCGGCCTGTGGCTGTCAACTGCGCAAGGTAGTCCTCAAGGATGTGATCAAACATAGCTCCCCTCCTGTCCCTCATCCTGCGATCTCTTTTGGGCCGGTGCATCTTATCGGCAACGTCACTTTACTAGAGAATGCCCTCGAAGTCAACATCTTATCGGCACTGTGGGCAGGTTTTTGGGAGTCTACATTGCCGATAAGGGGAGGTACCAACAGCGTGAGCTTCTTTTGAAGAACTGGCGCTGGACCAGATTGGCAAATACACAAGAGCGGGTACACTATCTACTCAACAAAGCTAAAGCATCCTCGAAGCTTATCTCACCCTTAGAAAGCTGCTCAAGGACGGTAAGTACAAAAGAGAACATCTAGGGGGTAATGTAGTAACCGACCCAAAACGTACGCTAAGCTTTCAGCATCTTTTCTTGTTTTACGCGGTTTCTGCTTGTACTCTCTCAGTACTATTTATGTATCAATAGCTGCTGTTCTGTGATGTACTAGTATGTTATGGACGATGTAGGAGACGATGATTTCTCTATGCGACTGACTCTGGCAACGTCAAGCGATAGGGGTAATGGAGTACTAGACTCAGAACGTATGCTATGCGAGGAGACAAGCAACGTCTTACGCTTTCGCGTACTCACCTTTCGCTTCTTTGGATCAAAAAGGACGTCTACATTTAGGGATTTGGAAGAGAAGGCGTGTGCTGATAGAACCAGTGGAAGTTGTGACTCAGAAATTGGTGCGACCCGAGTAGACCCAAGACCGAGATACGTGTAAAATAGGACATAGGGGAAACGGGTAGAAACGGTAAAAGCCTCTCCTCCTTTCCCACTCGCATCTTGTATTACGCAGACACCTCTTCCAAAAGCGTTTCGGGTGACATCCCTCCCTTATTGGGTAATACTACGTAAGCTGACATAGGGGCAGAGTATCGGCCGTAAGAAGAAGTGCGAGTATGGAGCCGTTTTTCTTCTCTCTTTGGCGTACCGACTTACCAATTGGCAACGGAACTGAGGCCACGTTTGGACTTACATGAGCGAAAAATGGGTACCTTTCAGATCGTTTTCCGGCACCGAGGACTGACTCCATCCTTTTTAGGAACTCCTCACGTACTATACTACGCTTTTTGCTTAAAATGACTGCTTTCTCGCCCTTTATACTGGTTTACGTAGCACTACCCCTATTTGTCTAGTATTTCATTCAAATCAGAATAGTTACACTCTGCCTGACAACTTTTCTCCTACTTCAGAAAGAGGAGGAGAGTGGGTGCAATGACATGGACGATGATATCCCCACAAAAATGTGCCACTATCGCCACAAGCAGGCCTTTACGCCAGTAGAGCCAGCCAAGAATCAGTCCAGGCACAAAATTTGTCAGCACCGCCAGCATAACAAGGGCAAGGGTCGGCGAGGGGAAATTTTGCCAGTGCGATGCTGCAAAGATGAGCGCAGATACCACCAGCCCACCCCATAGTATTGGAAGAGATGGTTTCTCACGCCGCAAAAGCTTACACCCAAGCCAGATCAAAAGGGTCATGATTCCCAGGCGAAACCACACCTCTTCTCGCAACGGTGCGTCAAAGGAAGCCAGCAGTCCTAGTACAGGAGATAGGGACGTTTTTGTATGCAGTACGAACACGTCATAGCCGAAAAATGCTCCCATCAGGAGGGCAAGGACCACAATGATGACACCTGCAACGATTCCTAAGCCAATTGCGAGCGGGAGCGTCCGACGGAATTGACGCGGCATATCAGGATTGCCTGCGAACCAAGCGTCCATCATTGGAGCACCAAGACCTATTGATCTCCCAAGCGATAGTCCTAAAAAAGCGAGGATAGCTGATATCACCAGAGAAGTAAAAAACTGCTCTAGGAGGAGAGTCCAGGTAATCGTAATATGAAGTTGTGCTGCACCAAGGGGGAGAGACAGCAGAGAAACGAAGGCAGGTCCAAGCGTTAAAATGAGAAAGATCTTCCAGTTGAACGGTCGTTTCTCATGAAGCGGGGATGTTTTGACTCGTTGCTCATTCAGATGAGATTCTCTGTCCATGTGCCCTCTTTCCTTCATCAAAAATAGGTTCTTTGTTTTTACAGGGAGAATGACTGTTCCGTTTCATATGAGAAAGTACAAACGAAGCGGCCACACGAGAGATCACCCCATACGCATCAAGCTAAGGATTATGTCAACAAGAAAGCGACCGATGCCCCCCTCAAATGGGGGAAAGGAGGTGACAACGGGATGCTGTTCTGGCATCATGAAGAGGACTGAAAAATACCTTTCAGAGACCAGGAGCAGCATATGAGCAGTGTAACACACGTCAAGGAAGCTATCCAGACCCTGTTCGCGAGTGCCGATGCCCTCGCGCGTCAAACCGGTTTTGTGCAGCGAGAGCAGGCAGGCAAAGTGAGCGGCAAACGCTTTGCCGCCTGCGTGGTTCTGGGACTGCTGCAACGCGGAGAGGTGACGATGAGTGATTTGAGTCATTTTGCCACTCACTTGCAGATGACCATCAGTACCCAAGGACTGCACGACCGCTTCACGCAGTCGGCAGCCGCGTTTCTGGAAGGGATGCTCAACATTGCTTTTACGCAAGTCGTTGCCGCTGATCCGGTTGCCATTCCCTTGTTGCGGCGCTTTCGCGAAGTGATTGTGGAAGATAGTAGCACGTTTTCGTTGCCTGATGCGTGCCGAGAACGATGGCGAGGCTGTGGAGGAAACAGCACCGCTGCATCGCACTCGGCTTTCAAAATCCAGGTACGCTGGGACCTGCTTTCTGGCGGGTTCAAAGGGATGGCGTTACAGGATGGACGCACCCCGGACAATCGCTCGGTCCTCAAAGGACAGCGACGAGGAGCCAAGAGTGTGCGTGATGCCGATTTGGGCTACTTTGACACGGCTGAGTTTGCCGAGGAAGAGGAGGCCGACGAGTACTTTTTCAGTCGCTACAAATGTGCGGTCAAGGTGTTTGACAGGCAGGGCAACGAACTGGATGTGATCGCGCGGCTGAGGGAGCATGCCCAGGACCAAGAGTATGAATGTGAGGTCCTCGTCGGGGCGATGCGTCAGGTGCCCGCTCGCTTGATCGCGGTGCCAGTCCCCGAAGAGGTGGCGGTCAAGCGGCGTGAGACCCACCAGCGCAAGGCTCAAAAGCATAGCCGCACGTCGTCGGCTCAGGGGATGGACCTGTGTCAGTGGACGATCCTGCTGACCAATATTCCCGCCCAGGAGTTGAGTATCCCGGAAGCCTTGATCCTGCTACGGTTGCGCTGGCAAATCGAACTGCTGTTCAAGCTGTGGAAAGACGAAGGGCAGGCCGATGTGTCGCGCAGCGAGCAACCCTGGCATGTGCTGTGCGATATCTCTGCGAAACTCCTGGGCTTGCTGATCGTGCATTGGCTCATGATTATAGGCTGTTGGCACCTCCCGAGCCGAAGCATGGTCAAAGCGACCAAAGCGATTCGTTCGGATATCGTACTCATTGCACGAGCAATGGGAGGCAAAGGCGAGATGGGGGACGTGTTGCAGGAGATCACCGAGAGCTTGGAACACTGTCGCATGAACTTGCGTAAGAAGGTGCCCAATACCTCTCAACTGATGATGCCACCGCCGCCGCCCCCGCTCAAAACAGGGTAAGCGGCTGTGGATGAGTTCTTAGCTTGATGCGTATGGCCACACGAGAGATCACCCCTCTCTTCACTTCGTGGTCTCTCGTTATCGGCTGTCTTGAGAAGCGGCTCTACAGCTTAACGTTAGAACCGTTTCCCGGTCCGTTCCTACTCAATCCTCGCATTCGACTGGCTGATCTGCAATCCAGCACTTCCTGCGGCTGTTTGCCATGATTTGCCTTGCTGTAGATCAGCCACCAATCGGGCCTTGATCACACGGTAGTACTCTTTGTTTAGCTCTTGGCCCTTTCCGTGTGCTGTTTCCTGCCCCTACTCAGTCGAGAGCGTTGCTCTGTCTTCCTGTGGTCGTTCTCTGAGAGAAAGAAGCATTTCCCCTGCTGGACGAACACAACCAAGCCCCTCATCGGCCTCCAAAAAAACTCAAGAAGAGCCAAGGTTCCAGGAGGAGATCAACGAGGATATGGCTGATGATCACGGGTGTCAGACTGCGCTTTCCTAGCAGATAGGTTATCGCCAGCGCGACGCCCAGGACAAACGTGAAACCTTGTACCAGCAGAAGAGAAAGTGGATCAGCAAAGACATACAAATGGAACAACGCAAAAAACACACCGCTCAACACGACCTGCACCCCTCTCTGATAGCTCATACTGTTCAAGGACATCATCACATAGCCTCGGAAGAGGGTTTCTTCGAGGAAACCGCCCGCTATCGCTGCCATCAGCCCCGCAAACTTGAACCAGGAGATATCGAAGAAATGATGAGCGATCATAGGGTTATTGAGCACCGTGTATCCGCTATAGAGAAGTGCAATGCCTATACCAAGGACAAACACCCACCAGATGGTGGGTTGTCCCCATCCCAGATCACGGAGGGTTCTTCCCTCCTGGTGTAGTCGCCAGATAAGGAGTCCGAATGCGGCCAATTCACCAACGGTAGTCCCCAGGAGAATGAGCGTCACAAACCGCTCAGGTGATGTATTCCACCCTACAGTGATGCTCAGGGTGATAGCCGTTGCTAAAGCGATACCGATCACTAGCACTACCAGAAGTAATGTCGCGATCAAGCGTCTCCAAGTCTCGTGAGGCAGGTTGGGAGACGGTGTTTTTGCCATGCTGTTTTCCTCCATGTTCTTGTCTCAACGGAACGATACCTAAACCAATTAGAACAGAAAAGACCGGTTCTGGAAACCCACGACGGGTTGATTCTGGCCCGTCCATTCAGTGGAATGAGGATTCAACCGATGAGTGGAGGCTATTGTGCTGGTATTGTCGTACAATTCCTCTAAAGGGTACTCGATTAGGAAGGAGCATATGACGAAATGATCACGATAAAGGTGCGAAGGCCCGGTACGTTGCATAGACGGAAGGTACTGTCCAGGAGCCTGAACACGTTTCGCTGGGTATTCCTCTGGCATGGGCTCTTCTATGGAGCACTCGTTGTAGTGGCAAGTGTCACTCTGTGGCAGGAGTCCTTCCTCTGGGACGATGCAGCTCTCTTCATCGTTCTTGCCTTCCTTCTTGGAGGGTGGTATGGAATATGTCTTGTCACCGATTCCCTGTACTGGCAACGTTCCCCACTCCTCACACAAGGCTATCTTGCCATCGGATGGGGATTGTGGTTTGTGCTCCTCCAGTTTCACTGGCTCTCCTGGTTCCTCCTCTTCGGACTCTGTTCGCAACTCTACATGCTTTCCTCCAAGCTCTGGAAGCTTCCTGGTCTCCTCATTCTGACCACCCTCATGTCCTGGCAACTCATGAAGAAAGACTCTCTATGTCAAGCCCTAAAAATACATCAATAAGGAATTGAGAAGGAAGAAATGAAGCAGCAGACCAGAGGAACCCTTTCAACAAGGCATGAGGAAGTGTACCATGCCGCGCCACGA
>JAABVA010005304.1_pt1 | contig 11718 bp, 17 predicted proteins | sample 5560331 | NCBI WGS metagenome assembly JAABVA01 (sample SAMN12812661, study PRJNA571458) | rock metagenome | isolation source: Antarctica rocks | place: Antarctica: Victoria Land, Mt New Zealand sud | collected 2016-01-07
GAACATGCCGTACGCGGGCGCAGACAACTTCACGCACGACCACCTGGCGGGCGGCACCAAGGGCGGCATGTGGCGCGCCAAGCGCACGCAGCCCACGCCGGTGGACGTCACCGAGTGGGGCTACAACCAGGCGCGGCAGCTGTAGGGTTTAAAGCAACCCAGTACCCATGCCCTGCTCAAAGTAGGTGAAGGTGGGCGTCATTGGCTGGCGGCCTGCTGGCGGGCGAGTCGAAGCTGCCGCGTCCGCTCGTGCGGTGTCTGCGGGACGCGGGCGTGGCGCCCCCCCCCCCTGCCGAGCCGGCGCGCGTGCGGCGCAGGTGTTCGAGCAGCTGTTCCAGGCGTACGAGCAGAAGCTGCCGAAGAAGGCGCTGCGCGACTTCCGGCGCAGCCAGTGGGTCGACGCGGGCAAGGCGGAGTACGACTGCCCGGGCGAGCGGCTGCTGGCGCTGGAGTACAAGACCAGCCCGCAGGAGCGCAGCCTGTGGTGGGTCTGGGACCTGGGGCCGACGTACGCATTCCTGGCCTTCTCGTTCTCCTTCCTCATCGTCACGCTCGGCATTGGCATCTTCCGGCGCGCGCCTCGAAGCCCTCTTAGGCTTTTCAGGAACTCCCACCGTGCTGCTGCGCACCAGCATGTGGCTGTGTATGGGATCGTGCGCACTGTCGCTGACAGGACCAGAGGCCGAAGGAGCTGCAGCGCAGACGCGCAGGGCAGCGCCGGCCGCTCGGGCGCCCGCTGGACGACTGCATGCGCGCGCATGACAGGGCGCGCTGTACCCCTGTGCCTGCGCGCGGCCGACGCGCGGTGCGTCGGGCGCGCGCAGGCCGCGCAAGCAGATGCCCAACGACCCCATGCAGGCCATCGAGTTTGCGCAGAGCAAGGGCCAGGCGCGCAAGGACGGCAAGACCGGCGTGCTGTTCTCGGACGTGGCCGGCTGCGACGAGGCGCTGCGCAAGCTGGGCTATGTGGTCGAGGCGCGCGCCCGCCCGCTAGGAGAGCACGCTGGTTCCCTACCCTAAATCTAACCAGGGCATGCCAGTGCCGTCCGCGGCTGGGCTACGTGGTCTAGGCGCGCGCCCCGCCTGCCGGCAGCGCACGCTGGTTCCTGGGCATGCAAGGGGTGACCGCGGGGCCGGCGCCGGCTGCGACGAGGCGCCGCGCAAGCTGGGCTGCGTGGTCAGGGTGTGGCCGTGCTCTGCTAGGTGGCCGTGCTCTGCTGGTTCTAGTGGACCGGGAGCTGGCGCTCCTAATCAAGGCCCTGGTGTGCGAGAGCCGGCGGATGCGTATCAGCTCCAAAACAGGGCTAGGTTGGCAGAGTGCGGCTGCCGCCCGCCTGCACCCTCAGCCTGGACGAGGCAATGCTCGCACCGCATTTCGGCATCTGCTCTGCCGCAGCCGACGCGCCGGGGCCGGGGCCGGGCGCGCAGTTCCTGCGCAACCCGCGCAAGTACCAGGTGCTGGGCGGCAAGCCGCCCAAGGGCATCCTGCTGGAGGGCGACCCGGGCACCGGCAAGACGCTGCTGGGTGCGCGCCCGAGCTGCACCAGGACCCGCGCGCCCGCGCCGCACTGCAGGCAAGGCTGCATGCTGAGGGCGACCTTGGGCGGGGGAAGGCGCGGCTGGGTGCTGCGCCGGGGGCTGGTCCGGCTGGGTGTGCGCATGCACTTTCATGCGCTTTCAAGGCAGGCTTGGGGGGCCTGGGCGCTGTCTGGGCTGCAGGCGCGCGAGCCGCGCTGCGTGGCAGATGCCCTGGCTATCCAGGCAGTGGTTTATAAGTGTGGGTGCATTAGGAAAGTCAGCCTTCGGTCTGTGGCTGCTGGGATGCTACGTGCAAGGGCTTCAGCCAACATACTCGACCAGCTCAGACTTTTCACACTGGTACAAGTCTGTACTCAGTGAACGACGCGTTCTATTATGATGTGTGCTGCGTTGAGTCTGACCTCGTCGCGGCGCGGCGCCCGCAGCCAAGGCGATCGCGGGCGAGGCCGGCGTGCCGTTCTACCAGATGTCGGGCAGCGAGTTCGTGGAGGCGATTGTGGGCGTCGGCGCGGCGCGCGTGCGCGACCTTTTCAAGCGCGCGCGCGTGCAGCAGGAGCCCTGCATCATCTTCGTGGACGAGATCGACGCGCTCGGCGTGCGCCGCGCGACGGCCGGTGCGCCGCGGCCTCGCGCCGACGCGGGCGGGGCTCACAATGGGTCACTCTGGCGTCTCTGGACTGCGGCATGGCAGCAGTTGTGTTTCTATGCACATGCGTGCTGCTGTGAGAAAAGACTTTCGTAATACAAACATACAAATGCGCTTACTGCATATAACGAACTCTGTAACGAAAATGACATGCCTGCTATAAACCCCGCAGGCCAGAAGACGAACGAGGAGCGCGAGCAGACTCTGAACCAGCTGCTGAGCGAGATGGACGGCTTCACGCCGGAGCAGGGCGTCGTGTTCGTGGCCGCCACCAACCGCGCCGACCTGCTGGACCCGGCGCTGCTGCGCGCAGGCGTGCCGCACCCCCCACCCTTTCCCAAACCCTGCTCCAAGACACGCATGACATGGCCGACCTGCTGGACCCGGTGCTGCTGTGCGCCGGCGCGCAAACCCCCTTCTTCTTCCCCCAAACCCTGCTCCAAGACACGTGTGTGCACAGCTCCTTTCTCCTCCCCCCAACCCTGCTCCAAGACATGTGTGCACAGTTTGCGTGCTTGTGCGGCCGCCAACGTTCGTCGTCTTGCGCGTCCCTGCGCCGCTGCGCGCGGCCGCGCCGCCTTGCGAGTGCGACCACAAGAGGCTGTGCCCCTGTCCAGGGCTTGTGTAGACATGCCGCCGCCATATGCGCCCACCCCTCCGCTTCCGCGCCGCTGCGCGCTGCTGCGCTGCCGCCTCGCCGAGCAGAGGCATATGAAGCCGGCCAGGGAGTCGAGGGGCGCAGGGATGTGAAGTGACGCAGACGATGCTAGGTGCTGCTTCCTGCAGATGTTGGGCGAGCGCTGCTTCGTGCCTGACACATGCCCGCGCCTGCGCAGGGCGCTTTGACGAGAAGATCCGCATCATCCGGCCGGACACCAAGGGGCGGTACGACATCCTAAAGGTGGCCGCCCCCAGCCGAGCGCCAGTTCCCGGCCGCGCGCAGCAGCAGCAAGGCCGTGCACCCGCTGTCAGGGCATGTCGCGAGCCGACGGCCTGCCTGCTCCTGCCTGCTGTTGCACCGCCTGGCCTGCGGGGGCGCTGGCCGACGTGGCGGTAAGGGTGGGGCTAGGGTAGGGTAATTGGCCAATGAGGCGGCGGCCGGCGCAGGTGCACGCGCGCACGCGGCCGCTGGCGGACGATGTGGACCTCATGCAGCTCGCGCGCGACTTGCCGGGCTTGTCAGGCGCGCCGCGCCCGCTCGGCCCCCACCCGGCGCCTTTCGCGGCGCAGGTCTGCGCCAGGCGATGCCTACGTGTGCTCTCAGTGCGGAGACAGCGTGCGCCTAGAGGAGGTTTTGAACTCCTTCGTAGCGGTCTCAGGGTTGGCCATTCGCTCAGGCGTGTGATATACAGAAAGCTGCCAGGGTGTGGTGATGCATCCGCAGTGTGCACTTCTTTGGGCCGGGCTGCCGCACCCTGGAAAGCCATGGCTCATAGCGGCGGGTGACACGCGCCTGCGGTCCAGCTGGCGTCAGCAGGCCCCCGCCCGACGCGCGAGCGCCCGGCCGCCGCAGGCGCCGAGCTGGCCAACGTGATGAACGAGGCAGCGCTGGAGGCGGTGCGGCGCGGCGGCGAGGTCGTCACTTCCGCGGATGTCTACAACGGCATGGACCGCATCCTGCAGGCGCGCTCGCCGCGCTCGCCCCGCCCGCAACCCTTGCAGGGTTTGCGCTTTCCAGGTTCAGGTTGAGGTACCCCGCAATGTTTGTCATCTTGCACTGCATCGAATTGCGAATTCACGGCTCCTGGTGTGGATAAGTCGGCAGTCCAAATCGGGGTGAAAGATTGTGTAAGCAATATGCGGCCGCGCCTGGAGCAGGGCGTGCGGCGGCCGGGCCTGCCGGAGCGGCTGCGCCAGCGGCACCGCTTTGCGGTGCACGAGGCTGGCAAGGCGGTGGCGGCCACGGTGCTGCGCCAGCGCGCGCTCGACGCCGGCCGGCGGCCGCGCCTGGAACGCGTGGAGCGCGTGTCGCTGGTCGCGCGCGGGCAGGACTGGACGCGCACCACGTTCCTGCGCGGCACCGACGAGGACTACACCATGTCCACGCGCGGGCGCCTGCTGGAGCGCCTGCGCGTCACGGTCGCGGGGCGCGCCGCCGAGGAGGCGCGCGGGCCCCTCACCTAGGGTTAGGGTCAGGTTTTGCGCCGCCGCAGCGCCCCCGGACGCGCGGGCGGCTGAGCGTCGCCCGCCCGGCCTGCTCGTGCCCTGGGCGTGGGTGCATTGGGACAGCTCGGGGTCATTGCTGTCCTGCAGTCAGCATGTAGCCTGAGTGCGCATCGGTCCGATGCGGCGGGCGCGGCCGCGCGCGCAGGTGATGCTGCCGGAGGGCCCGGGCACGTACAGCATCCGAGACCTGGCCGCGGCCGGGAAGCTTGCGCAGAAGGTGGTGGCCAACTACGGCATGACCGACCTGGGCATCACCATGTACGCGCCGCGCGGGCACGCCGAGTACAACATGCGCTCCTTCGAGGCGCGCCCCCGCCCGCGCGGAGACCCCTCGCCGCGCCGCCTGAACGCCGCCATGTGGCGCAGCGCATTCATCCGGAGGTTGAGTGACTCGGATCCTGTGCGTGTGTGCTGTCGACGTGGCGCCGCCTCAGCGTGCCGGCCTGGGCCCCGTGGCCGCTAGCTGCTGCCAAAGCTTAGCGCCAGGGCCGTGCGGGGGCCGGTCAAGGTTCCAGTGGCGGCCCCACCGCCCTCACATCAGCCGCCGAGGCGGGCGGCCCGGGGCGCCAGGTGACGGTGGACAACATCGACGAGGACACCTTTGCGAGCGGTATCCGCGGCGGCATGTTCCAGCCGGCTGACCAGAACCTGTACCAGCTGCGCTGCGCCACGTACGAGCTCGTGCGCGCCGGCTATGCGGACAGCCTGGCGCGCGCCCCGCCCGATGGGACACCGCGGGGCGGCGGCAGCCGGTCGCCGTGCAGGCCGGGCCTGCATGCACGCCGGCCTGCGCGTGCAGCTTGGCGTGATTAGGGTATTATTAGGTTAAGCAGATGACCATACCCTATCCTTAGCCGTGCAGCAGCGTCATGTCCACGGTGCTCGCTCAAAAGCCGCCGCGCCCTAACATGCGCCAGCGCCTGCGGCAGGAGATGCTGGACGCGCACCGCGATGCGCTGACGGCGGTTGTGGCGGCGCTGGAGGAGCGGGAGGTGGTGTCAGGGCCGGAGCTCGAGGCCATTGTGGCCGCGCACCCGCCCTCGCGCCCGCTGCAGCTGCGCGAGCTGGGCGCCGCCGCGAATGGCGCGGGCAGCGGCGGCGGCAACGGCCACGGCCACAGCAATGGCGGCGGCGACAACGGCGCGGGCGCGCATGTGCGGCAGGCGCAGGGCGCCAGCGCGCAGTGACGCGGGAAGGCGGTGGGGCGCGCGGCAGCCATGCAGTGGCCCTCGAGCCCGCATTTATCGCTCGCGCTGGGCACCGGTGCTGAGGCTGCTACCGCGGCCGTGCCGGCCTCGACCAGGGCGATCAGCATGCGAGTGCGCGCTTGCAGCAGACGCAGACCGCCAGCATGCCGTGCACTGTCACGGAGTGGTGTGGATAGGAGGCAGAGCGGCGTGGCCGTTGCCCTGTGCATTGGCGATGTGGCGGGTGTGTGATTTGCTGACCTCCTCTCCGGAGTAAACGGGGTGTAACTGTACGGGCTCGGCAAAGCAGGAACAGGGCTGGAGGAGCACTTTGGACCGAGCTGGCTTGACGAGCCGATCGGATGTGCACCAGCTTGTAAAAGTGCATCACCTGTGATTGGTCCGCCCTGCGATGTCTGCCACGCCTCGCGACGCATGGAGATGCGCATGAACGCACTCTTGATTACACTGCGGCGATGCATGCAAAACGGGCGCTTGCAAATGTGCTTGCTTTCTAGGTCAGACAGAGCGCACCAGTTGTCATACCCAAAACCAAACACTTCTAGACCCCACAAACAGGCTGCAACGCGCAAGTTGAAAGGAACAAGACCTCCTATAAAGTTGTGCTGGCCCTGTGTGCATGCATCACGCACAGCAGCCAACTCACCAGACGCTAAAAACAATAATCGTAGCAGCTGCAGCAGCGCTTGCCAATGAAGCGCCGAACGCCATCAGCCACAGACGGTGCCGGCGCGGCCCCGGAGATGTGGGTCAGGGGCTGCCCGTGCGAACTTTAGCCCTCCAGGAAAATCTTGCCCTCGTCCGAGCGGCCCACCTCCAGGCTGGCCTTGATGGCCTCGTTGGCCTGCTCCAGCGGGAACTTCTTCCCTGCGCGCAGCAGCGTATTGTGGTACTGGCACCACCATGCATGTCCATGCATGCAGTGCTTTGGCTCAGACTACGCTCTCAAGACCCGGCTGCTGCAGGGCATGGTGGTATAAGAGTCACTACCAGCTTGTGTATCTCGGCCGGCTTGCGCATGTAGCAGACTCCCGGTGTGCTCGCAGATTGTAAACTGGCACAAGGGTGTTGTTTGCGTGCATGCAGGAAGTAATAGCACGGCATCCCCGCGCACCGCTGAGCGGCGCGATGGCGCCCTTGGCGAGCAGGTCGACCAGCGTGGACAGCACCTCCGGCGCCTTGGCTCCCAGCGACCCCAGCCACTTGCCCAGCCTGCGGCACAGCCCTCCCTCGGCACGGCCCGGCAGCTCTCGCCAACAGAGCCAACCCGAGCCTGCTACGGCTCTGCCGCCTTCACACAAATGGGGTGCAGGGCCGAAGCGCTGCACTGCACCCCATAAGGTCTGTGCAGCGCGGTGATGCTAAGGACACTGAGCCACTCTCCGAATCTGCTACTTACCCAAAACACGGACTCGCTGTGTTCATGCAGTGATGCGCTGCATTGCGCTTGCATCGAGCCAGCCGGCCCCATGTTGCCGGCGGGCGGCGCGCACCAGAAGCCGTGGATGCGGACTTGGCGGAAGAGCACGTCCGCCACGCCCACCTGCATGGTGAAGCCGGACTGCGCGCGGGCGGCACCAACGGCTTCACGCGCGCGCGCTAAACGCGCGGGCTCCGCCACAGGTCAGCCGCGTGCGGTGCACAGGCACCGCGCGGCGCTGCGCGTGCGAGCTCCTGCATGCCTGGATGCCTTGCACTTATGTGGGCGAGCTCCGCCTTGCAGCATAGGCAGTCACGCTCCGTGTATCTGCACTTTGCGGTTGTAAAAGAGGTGTGACAACCAAACAGGGCAATGAAGAGGCAGAGGCCGGCACCAGCGCGCCGTACACGAGCACCAGGCCGTCCTCGCGGACGGACGCCGCGACGGTGCCTGTCATCGGTCCCGCCACAGCGTCCACGGCCTGCGCCCGCATCGCAGCCTGCGTCAAGCAATGCGCGGCCGCCGGCAGCGGCTATGTAAGGACCCTGCTCGCCTTGCGCCGCACGCCGCGCGCCTGTGAATCAAACTGTGCCTACGCAGAGGGTAAAAGGGTGCCGTGCAGGTACAGATGCAGTGCACGAAGAAGCTGCTTGCTGTGCATATCTAGGACAGCGACACTTGCTGGGAGCATGCTCGCACCGCATACGCAAGCTTGCCGCCGGTGATCTCCTTCACCTTCGCCGGGACGTCCTCCACATCGTCTGTAGCAATGACAGCGTCCGCGCCTGCGCCCGCGGCCTTCACTTTGACAGCACTGGCAGGCCTCATGGGTCATGCATGTGCGGTATGCAGGGGTGGATTCTGCACATGTCCTGATGCATTGAGGTGGCAATGCATGCAGCATCTGCACATAATTTGTAGCTCCGGCCGCTGGTGTGGTCGTAAACCACATCACCAACGCCCAACATTCATCAGGCACATGCAAGCGTGGTGGTGGGCAGGGGGCTCATGCGCATACGACAGGGGCACAGGCATCATAGGCAAGTTTCAGCAAGACGAGCAGCCACTGCCTGTTTTAGAAAAAATCCCCCCAAAAATTACGCTTCGCAAGTTGTACTCTTTCCGGGCGAGGACTACCATGATGCACCTGCTGCAGGTCGACGCTGCAACTTTAAGACAAACATAGCAGATTACAGTACCTACACTGTTCCCTGGCTTGTGCATCGCTGCATTCGATCAGCCCACACCGTTATCCAGCAGGTCCTTGGCCTGCGCCTTGCGCCGCACAATGTTGAGCGTGCGCACGCCGCGCAGCTTGGCCAGTGTGATGAGCATGCGGCCCAGCGTGGACCCGGCCGCCGTCTGCAGCAGCCACTCGCCCTGGGGCACCTGCAGCACCTCCAGGAAGCCGTACGCGGTGACCTGGGGAGGCGCGCGGGGCTGTCATATTAGGGTTTGGGCTAGGTCTTTGCAAGGCTGTGTGGCCATCACCGCGGGAGTCATGCGCAGCGCGGCTGGCACCGGTGCTCAGTGAGCGCCCTGCAAAGAGGGCGCGAGAGCCATATCCACCGCCATAGCTAGACATAGCCAAGCCCGCTCATGCACTCGCCCTTCTGCAAGCAGACACCATACTAAAAAGCAGCAAACCCTTGCTCTGGGTTGCGCATCACGCCCGCTGCTGAAAGTGCCAATAAACGGGCGGACGCTGGGGTAGGCTCACAGGGTTGACGAGGAATTGCGCAGCTGCCGTGTCTGATAACTCATCTGGTATCGGGATCTGTGCAAGAGCACAGCGTGTCAGCACCATGCAAATCATTGTAGGTAGTCAGTGTTCATCTGACAGAAAAAATAGAGACACGCGCACTGGCGTCAGGCACTGAGTCCTTCCGGTGGCATGAAAACCATGCACCTACCGCTGCGTTTTTTAAATCACAGGTAAATCCCATGAACAACGCGTCGTGAAGAGTTGACCACAAGTTTCCCATGTCGCTTTGGGCACCTAGCCTGGTAAGCAAAGATCGCAACACACAGGCTCTGCCAATGCCCAGCAGCACCTACAACCACCGTTCGGCGCGCACCAAGTGCTCCTCGGGCACGCACACGTACTGCTGCCAGGTCCCATTGCCGCTCGCGGTCGGCCAGGGCACAGCCACGACGCGCATGCCCTCCTGCACGCCGTCGCATGCTGCATGGTGAGCTGCCGTGGAGGCGTGCCGCGCGGACGTGCACAGGGGCTGCATGACATGCAGCACACCTGCCGGGTCAATCAGGTGCTGCAGGCGCTGCTAACAGCCAAGCAAATGCAACACAGGGCAGGCTTCCAACATGCCGCCATGGGGACTACATGCATGATTGCATCCGCGCACTGACATGAGCTCATGCAGGCTTGCATGGTTCACTGCGGATACTATGCTGTGCGCCCTTCTTCTGGCTGTCATGAGGCACTAAGGGACGTATAATGTCCATGCAATGCTGCCGATGCATGCAAATGCCCCCTACGATACTATAGGCAGTTTTCAACTCAATCGTGTGCTAACCTTTGAGCCAACCCAGGCGGCGCATGAATCAGCTCACCGCACGAAATCTGATGCAAACATCAAACAATAGCTTCACTGCCAACCAGATTTGCACATCTTAGTACAAAACGGAATAAAACGCCCGCACAAGCATGCAACTGAGAGCGTGCCTTGAGCTTTAAAGCACCCGGGCCGGTCTTCACGACGACGCCCACGCCCTCGAGCCCGGGTACTGCAGGGTAAGCCTCTGGCTTGAAGCTGAAGCACGCTGAGAGCTTGTCAGTGAACACCAAGCAAGCGCATGCAGGACAACACATAGGCGGGTATACGACACTACATGGCAGCTTTATTGCGGCGGCATACCCTGCATAGACCCCTCGGACGCACATGAGGTCTGCTGGGTTCACGGGCCTCAGGTGCAGCTTCACCAGCACCTACGCGCGGGCAGCGTCACCGTGCTTGCTTGCTGATTTGCTGTGTGGAAGCTATGCAGGCTGCAGTAATTTAGAAAAGCAGCTTGCAGCTTGAGACTCCAGCGGCACCTTTGCAGCCTTGTCTACCCACCTATAATCCCTGTAAGATGCAGCACCTACAGGAGACACCATTCAGGCAGCTGTGCGCCATAGCAGCTCGTACAGACGTGCTGGTGTGGACCAGGCAACAGCGGCTGCGTCCCATTACCGCATGATACACATACACAGTCCAAAAAGACTGGAGAGGACGCATAGCAGCATTAAATACACACAGACTGAGCCACAAGAGCTGCACTTGCTGCTCAGACAGCCATGACACCCAATGCCTCATTTCAAGCGCAGGCGGCTCAAAGAACGCAAATCGTGGCCCAGGAGCTCCAGCAGGGTGCAAGAGCCTAGTAAACAGCTAAATAACATACAGCAGTAAGGATTAGGCTGTACTGGCGCTTGTTTGCTTACTCGTTCGCATATGCACACGTAATGTATTGTGTTGTCAGGTGCACACCTGGCCAGAAGACAGGGCAGGAACAGGCGCATCCTTGACAACCTTGACGACATGCTCTTCGTTAGGTGACTCAATCTGCACAGCAGTCTGTGTCTGAACCATGGTGGCAGGTGGCGAGCAAAGCGCAGACCGGTTGTTGGTTACTCCAGCAACTTGAAGGTAGGCTGCACTGTGTGACTGGTTGCAAGTGCAGTATTTAAACAACTCCAGGGACCTGGTAAGCTATATGGCAATGCTGGTGCAAATGAACTCATCGCTCATATAATTTGGGTCCGGAACCATTTCCGTAATACCTTACCCCATGTCCTCTGTCGAAACAAGTTATCTTTTTCTTGTTGTGAGCGCCTGCCCATGCCGTGCTGGCTGCTGGTATATCAGCACGTCGATCTGACGCGTGGATAGGCACCAACTGGTCCATGCAGGGGAGCCTAGCAGTGCGTTTTGCTCCATGGCCTCACCTCTGAGCAAACTTAACCGAGGCATGCAGTTGCCTGGACGCTGAGTTACAGCATGCTTTTTTTCTTTACACGGTGTTGAGATATGACATTCAGCGCATACAAGAGCAGCAGCAGACTCTTACCGCTGCCTACGTGGCACTTCACGTGCTTGCAGCTTGCCATCAAACTGGCATGCCTTACATTGTACTCATATATGTTACGGCTCGACTTGATGGGACTTGCTACAACTCCCATAAGTCAAGCACAGCAATTCCTCAGTCAGTGTCATCTCCAAACTGCGCAGAGTCGTCCAGCACGAGCAGCATCCGCGGCGAGGTCGGGCTCGCGACCGGCGAGCAGTGCACGGCACCCCTGCCTGCAAAGCAAGCACTCTAGAGATTCAAAGTCACCATTTCGCATCAGTCACAGAGCAAAGAGCGCTGCAATGCCCAGCACTAGCATCGCAAATTGACTTGCTCTGGTCAGTGCGTGGCGTCCTTGTCTCCGTAGCGAGGACACGCACGCATTGTCACGGCCAGCAAATTTTGTGACAGAGCGTGCAGGCATGCTGCTACTGGCATATGATATATCTCAAGCACATGCCAATGTTGCAGCAAGCATGCAGCTGACCACGCTGCCTCGAGCGTGCATATTACCCCACCTTCATTGCCGGGGTAGTCGCGGCCTTTGAGCAGCAGGATGTCGCCCGCGTCAGCCTGCAACACCGCCCCATGCCGCCGCACAGCGTGGCCCTGCTTGTCTTCCCCAAAGAAGCGCATGAAGCCGCTTCCTGGCCTGTCCACATCCT
>JAABVA010005305.1_pt1 | contig 11718 bp, 17 predicted proteins | sample 5560331 | NCBI WGS metagenome assembly JAABVA01 (sample SAMN12812661, study PRJNA571458) | rock metagenome | isolation source: Antarctica rocks | place: Antarctica: Victoria Land, Mt New Zealand sud | collected 2016-01-07
TCAGAGATGCCCCTTCGTGCTGTTGAATCAGGTCCTAGACAAACCCGATTCTCTCAGTGCCAGGGGCATTCTCGCTGTTAGGACCCGCTCTACAAGCCACCCAAGTCGGTGGATCCAGGCTAAGTGACGACTGTGAGCGGGCCTTCACCGGCTGTGGGTACCTCGAAGTGGTCGAAGTACCTCTCGGCGACTCCCTCAGGGAGCCTGACGTCGCCAGGGTGGTCATCCGGTCTGCGGCGGACACGGTCCAGAACAATGTGGCGCGGGGTCGCGAGATAGACGGTCTCTGGTTCGACGCCCCAAGGCCGGAGCAGTCCGCGGTATGCGTCCCGCATCGCGCGGAACCAGAACGAGAAGTCGAGGACGACGTCGGTGCCTGCCCGGACCAGTTCGATGAGCCGAGCACGGAGATCGTGCTCGATCTCCTCGTGCGCGTCGTTTGACAGTGGCTGCATCCGAATTCCCCGACGCCAGGCTTCCTCATCGAACGACAGCCGCACCAGCCCTTGTCTTTCGAGTGCTCGCGCGTAGGTTGATTTGCCCGATCCCGCCGGCCCGCACATGAAGACGACACGTGTCACGGACATAATCTAATCCGGACGGGCGCAGCGGCCGATCAACGATCGGTGACCGGCACACCGACCGCCGGTCAGAGAGGACGGCGGCGAGCAAACCAAGTCAGGAAAGCTCATCCGTGGCGATTCCTCGTTCCTCCACTTCACCCCTAGCGATGAAAGCATCGATCAGAGGCGCGGCTCAAGAACGCAGAACTCGTTTCCTTCGGGATCCTGGAGGATTACCCAGGGCACCCCACCTTGGCCGATATTCTCTCGGCGAGCACCGAAAGAGACCAATCGCTCCACCTCAGCAGCCTGATCGATGGTGCGAAAGTCAATGTGCAGGCGGTTCTTGAGCTCCTTCCTCTCAGGAACAGGAACGAACACCAGGCAGGGCGACGCAGACGCAGCGGGCCTTATCTCGAGCCCGAAGCTGTCATCAGTGACCTCCCAGCCCAGGACCGTGGCCCACCAGTTGCCCAGCGCAACCGGATCTGTCGCGTCGACCACGACTGCTTCCCATTCCAAACTCATCACCGGAGTACCCGTGAAGGCGGCCAGAAGCGGACGGCGTTGATGACGACCGCTCAGCCCGGCGAGAAGTAGATGCGGAGGGAAGACATGCCCCTGCGGAGTGAGGCAATCGGCCTCACTCCGGTGCGCAAGTTGCCAGCGAAGGCGTTCGTAGGAAGCAACGGCTGGGCCGTCGTGTTCGGTACGTCCAGCAGAAGCCGAACCCCTGCCGGCCTCGATCTGCGAGTCCAGGCCGATTGACCAGGATGGCGCGATCGTCATTTGGGGATCGGTGACCGGGCACCGATCCGTTTTGGATTGGGCCGATGCCTACGACGAGGCCGAGCGCGTCCCAGCACCCATCCCCGGTTAGGCCCCCGCTTCTGGCGCCCAGCGGGAGAGCGCAGCGCCCTGCTCGAGAAGCGTGGTGCCGATGGTGGTGCGCTCGCGCAGCAGCTCGGAGGTGATCGAGTAGCGCGGCGCCTTCTCGGGTCGGGCTTGCGCCTGGCCCACGATCACGTCGGCGAGCGCACACTCCATCGACAGCCTCGGGTACGCCGCGTGTATGGACGCCGCCTGCTCGTCGCTGACACACTCGGCATCCCGGCCGAAGTCGAGCCCGACGCCGCGCCTCGTGAGGTCGGTGACCGGTCCTCGGCGCTCCGCTATCCCGGCCGAGGTGTGCAACGCGATGGCCTCCCACACCACTGCCCGGTCGACCGCCGAGAACCCTTGCTCGGCGAGGAAGTCGGCGGCCACGTCGGCACCGTCGACCTCGAAGCGCTGGCTGCCGTTGCCCAGGTCGGTGAGACCGACATCGTGCAGCACGCAGGCGAAGAACAGCAGCGCAGGGTCGAAGTCGCTGACCCCGCGGTGCTCGGCGAGCAGCATGCCGAACAGGTAACTGCGGACGCTGTGGTTGGCGATCGCCGGCGACTCAAGAGTGCGAACCAGGGTGAGCGCGGCCCTCGCGGCCGGCGATGCGGGCAGGACGGGAAGGTTGCTTTTCGTCGTCGTCATGTGTGCAGCCTGGCGCGAGGACGCCAGTCACGCGAGTGGCAGGAACGCCATGCTTCGCTAGATTACAGCCATGCCTTCTCACCGCGTCGCGATCCTCGTTCTAGACGGTGTGCTTCCGCTCGATTTCGGCATCCCAGCGCAAGTCTTCCTCGAGCGATCGTGGCTGCCGTATCGGCCCACTCTGTGTGGCGAGCGCCCGGACGTGCAGGTCGCCACCGGCTGCTGCCTCGTAGTGCCCGGCACTCTGGACGACGTCCGCCGCGCAGACACGGTCATTGTGCCGGGGTTCGTCGACCACTCGCGGGTGTTCTCGGACGAAGTCCTCGACGCGCTCCGCTACGTCCACCGGCGCGGCAGGCGCGTGGTGTCGATCTGCACCGGCGCGTTCGCACTCGCCGCCGCCGGCCTGCTCGACGGGCTGCCGGCAACCACCCACTGGCGCGACGTCGTCGAGCTGGCCGAGCGCTACCCGAAGGTCAACGTCGAGCGCGACGCGCTCTACGTCGACAACGGCACGGTCCTCACCTCCGCCGGGGTCGCCTGCGGCATCGACCTGTGCCTGCACCTCGTCCGCCGGGATCTCGGAGCCACGGCAGCCAACCGGCTCGCCCGGCTCATCGTCGCCGCCCCGCACCGTGACGGTGGGCAGTCGCAGTTCATCGAGGCGCCCGTCGGCAACGTCAGCGGTTCGCTCGCACCAACTCGGGCCTGGGCACTCGAGCGGCTCGGCGAGTCGCTCACCGTACGCGGCCTCGCCTGCCATGCAGGTTTCTCCGAGCGCACCCTCGCGCGCCGCTTCGCCGACGAGACCGGTCAGTCGCCCCTGCAGTGGCTGCTGGGCGCGCGCATCCAACTGGCTCGAGAGCTGGTCGAGACAAGCGAACTCACGGTCGACCAGGTGGCAAAGCGGTGCGGGCTGGGCACGGCCGCCAACCTCAGGTTGCACTTCCGGCGACTGGTGGGCACCACACCGACCGCCTACCGCCGAAACTTCACGGGCGGCTGAGCCCAGCTCCGAAACCGTCGCAGCGGGAACGTCTACCGGTCACGATCAGCGATCGCACCAGGGCTCGCTGAGCATGATCGTTTCGTCTCGATCGGGGATCCACTACCGGGCTGTCGTTCCGGCACCACCGACTGGGTTGAAGGACCTTCTGGGCAGGCCGATCGGCGGGGAGACCAAACCCGGCCGACAGGCTGGCGTAAACCCGTCAACCGCCAGCCCCCAGCCCGGCCCAGCCCGGCCCAGCCCGGCCCAGCCCGGCCCGGCCCGGCATTCTTTCGCTGGCTGCCGTTGTGATGCGGGATCGGTAGCATCAGGCGTCATGCCCTACCTGTGTTCACTGCCCTACTGGCGGAAAAGCTGGTGGAACCCATTCACCTGCCGTCCGGTCGTGATGATGCTGGAAGGCCAACGGCTACGCGCTTGGGACAAGCATGAAGCACTCCTCTATGACACTTCTGTCACAGAGGTCCAGGCCCACCTGTCCAGGTTGCAGACCCTCGTCTTACGTATGAATGGGCAGAAGTGGGTCTTCTATGGTCGCGGCGCCGGGTCGTCACCTGACCCGACCCCAGGCCAGCGAGATGCGGTCGAGCGGTTCCTCCACGCCCACTCGGAGGAACCGCTACCGCAGAACGTGAAGGGCCCTGGCTTTGCCGATCAGATATTCAACGGATCTGCTGGCTGGCACATGCGGTTGTGGAACCAGGTGCTCCTGGAAGCCGGCGCTTCCAGAACATGAGGGGACTCGCTCGGAATCCCGACCGAGCCGCGGTGATCGAATCCGGGCGTCGGGGGTTCGCTCCCTAACCCCGATCAGCAGCAGAGGCCGATCCCTGACAAAGCTGGGACGTGCCAGTACTGCCAGATGGTGCGGGTCCGGCGAGCGATGACGGAAAGGAGTACGCGAGGAACCAGCGTTGACGTCCCTTAAAGCTGCGCAGGCCTGCCGAACCTGGTGGATGGGCCGGATGCGAGCCGCGGGCAACGGTTGGCTACCTGCGCTACTAGGGATCAGGACTGGTCTGCGGAGATCTCCTGCACCTCTCGCAATCCCTGGTTGAGTTGAGGCCGCCCAGTTGGTCGTCGGCGTCCTGCAAGCCATGGCAACGGCAAGCGCCGCGGGCCACGCCTTCTTTCTGACAACCTTTTCAGACATGCGGGTGCCCGTCTTCGTAAATGATCTGCTCGTGATGGTGACGGAGCGAGGCTGTGAACCGTTGCATCCGGATACCGCCGGCCCGTCGCGGTTTCGCCCTGGCTCGTCAGATCTAGCATCGCCGCAGGCGGTTCCCCCTGCGAGACGGGAGCGGGTGAGCATCGGGGACCTGCCAGATGGCTAATACTGATTCGTTACGTGCCCTGATCACCCTTGATTGCGTGGCCCCGGGCCCCTTGGTCTGCCAAGCACCGCCGGAGCTGGGGTCGAGACGAGCCGCACGCGTCCGGCCTCGCATTGACTTGCCTCAGCTGTGCCCGTGAGCCTTCCCGAGCCGATAAATTCCGATGACGACGAAGTCCAGCGCACCGACTAATCCGACAAATCCGAGTACTCGAGTGAGCACATCGTTACTCCCAAGGACCAGCCCGAGCGTCGCGGCCGAACCCCCGGATCCCGCCGCGATTAATGCCAATGCCTGTCGCTTGAGGGCATCTGGGCGAGCAGACGTCGGCACGTCTAAGACGGTACGGCAATGCGGTCCACCTACACCGATGCAGGCCCCAGTGAGTCTCGCCAGTACCTATCAGGCCAGCTGTATCGCTGGAACTGTCTTAAGAACTTCTCCGCAGTCGTCTACGTTCAGCGAGTCCGACTATCTACTCAACCGCCTACCGCGGTCCATCGCGTTGCAGTAGCCATCACGACGTTGGTGCCGGTCGCCCACGCGGGTCGCCCGGTCACCGTTCGGTGACCGGTCACGTAAGCGGCGAGGTTGTGCTCAGCAGATACAGGCAGAGCTGCGGTCGGTCACCTGAAGCCGTCGTCCAGCTTGCCGGGCGCTGCCCAACCAGCTGCCAGCCCAGCCGTTCGTACAGCGCCATGGCCGCCGACCCCGGTTCGTTCACGACCTCGAGCACAAGCCCCAGTCCACGGCTCGACCCGACTTGAGTCGCGATGGAGACAAATCCTTCGCCGAGCTGCCGGCCGCGAGCGGCCGACCTGACGAAGAGCCGAGACAGCATCGCCAACTCGGCCGGCGGTCGGCCCGCTGCTGTAATCAGCTGTGCATCATCTACGCCCGCGACAAGCGCAATGTGCCCATCCACGATGCCGTCCTCCTCGGCGACCCACGCACCGAGCAATCTTGGCGAATCGAGCCAGCCCGCCGGGTCCTTTGGCCATCGCGTTGGATATCCGTCTTGTCGGTGAACTTCGGCGAGCACTTCCAAGCACGCCGGAAGGTCATCTGCTCGTCGCGGCCGGATCGTCACACCAACCAGACTGCCGTACCAAACCAGTAGCCGATCGGTGACCGGACACGGATCCGTGACCGGTGACGGATGGGTGAGCGGGCCCTTGTCTCACGGCCCCTGCATACCTCGACGATCGAAGGTGGGCGAATCCCGCGGGATAACATCCAGGTCGTGTTTGACCAATCAGAACCTCACTCGACCGGGTTGCTGCGCGTCGACGATGTGCACGAGATCTATTGGGAGGAGTCCGGTCGGACAGACGGCATCCCAGCCGTGTACCTGCACTGTGAACTTGCACGGTAAGTGGTTCTGGCTCAAGTTTCGTGAAGCTGGGGGCTGGTTGATCGCGTCGAGGATCCACAACCGGTTCGTGCGGTTAGCCGGGTGCACGGGGACGGGGCCCGGGACCCGCACACCCGATGCCGCGGCCGCGTCGTGCAGAAAGCGTGCAGCCAGTGGGCCGTCCGAGCACGCTCGGCCGCCTTCACGAAACTTGAGCCAGAACCCGGTAAGTGGCACGTTCTTGGCGAGCTATTTGGCCGTTCTTGGCGACTTATTTGGCCGCCCTGCCGTCTTCGCCCGTCTCGCTCGAACTATCGTTCGGAAATCAGGCCATTTAGCGTGCAAAGATCCGGCTAGATAAATCGCCAATTCACAACCGTGCTGTCGCCGAAACAATTGCCGCGATTGTTCATATAGAAGCTGGGCGACAGGCCACAAGCTCATCTTTTGGTCGTGGAGCTCGTGAATCTGGGTCAGACGAGCTGCTCGGGCCCGTGCGGCACCGCCTCCCGTCCGAGTGTCCGCGACTACCGGGATTTAGTTCCGGTAGCCCTGCAAACCCCCGGTTGTGGTGACCACGTGTACTTGGTGGACGGTGACGCCGGTCCATGTTGGCCAGGTCGCGCTCGGCTTCATGGTGGGCGTTCCGTCCGCGGTGCATCGGGTCGCTTTCGAGCCGGTGGCGTAGGTGTTCGACGTCCGCCCGTTGACGGTCCGTTCACCGCCAGCCAGCGGTGTTTCGATGCCCACCACGCACACAGCTTGCGTATCGGCGGGTACGGGCCGCGTCGCACCGGTGACGGGGTCGATGAGTTGGGCGACTGTCCGGCCCGACACGAGTAACGTGTCCTCACCGACGACCTCGATGTGGTGGAACGCCGTCGCCGGGCTTTGGCCGGTCGGGTCTGCCAGTGGAACGGTCCAGGTGGTGGCGCCGGTCGCCAGGTTGAATCCTTCGACGCTCAGGCTTGCGGTGCGCAGCGTCAGTTTGTCGCCGACGCGGTGAGCGACGGTGCCGGCGCCCCAGCGGCAGCGGACGTTCACCAGGGCGCCGGCTTCGACGACCGCGGCCTGCGGGATGCACTGGTAGTCGACACCGCCGCTTTGCAGCCATCGGCGGGCACCGGTGGCCAGGTCGATGCCGGCCATCTTCAACGCGGTTCCCAGGTTGATGTCGCCCCGAAACGGCTGATCCGGGTCGTAGGCACCGACCGATCCGATCAACATGTTCTGTTTGGGCAGGACGTGGAATTCCCAACCGCCGTTGGTGGAGTAGCCGTCGCCGAAAATGTTGGTCAACGGTGTGCTCCACACCGTTCTGCTGTCTTTGGTGCGGGTGAGGGTTTCTGGACGGTCCGGGTCTTGGACGGACTGGAGGCCTTCCGGCCCGATGCTGCGTCCACCGGTTCCTGCTCCGGCTGATATGACCTGTCCAGTGGCGGGGTCCATGTTCACGGCCTGCTGGTCGGTTCCGACGTACACCGAGAAGCAGACGGAGTGCTGGCAGCTGACCGGTCGGCTCCCGACCCGGTAATCGTGCTGCGACACCGCGATGTCCTTACCGGTGACGGCGTCGGCGACGACGACCGACGTGGTCGTCATGGAACCTTGGACGGGCCGGAGGTACACAAGGTGCCCGCCGACCAGGACGGGGGAGATCTCGATGCCGGCTGCTGCCGCCCCGGTAGCCGCGGGCCGCTGCCACCGGATCTTCCCGGTGGCGGCGTCGACCACTTCGATGGATAGAACTGATCCGCGGAGAACGTAGACAGCGACGCCGTCGCCGACGGCTACCGGTTGACCTAGCGGCTGGGCTGCGTTCTGGGACCACAGCAGACCGTCACCTGTTCCGGCGACCGGGAGCGGAAATGTCGACGGGCTCGTTGCTGGGCCAGCGCCTGAAGCACCTGAGGAGGTCGATGGAGCGGCTGCGGTGCTGCCGGTCGCCGGTCCCGTCGTGGTCACCTTCACTGCCGTGCCACCGGTCGCGGTGCAAGCTGTCGCACCAGAGATCGCTGACACGAGCATCGCTGCTACCAGCAGCCCTCGCCGCCCCCGGAACGCCATACATTCATAGTGACAGATCGAAACAGAATCCGGACGTGACCGTTGGTAGCCCCGCGACTAAGTGGTGGTCTGTGAACAGGTGACCAAGCGAGGTCCGGCCGCAGCAAGGGCTGCCTTTGAGGGCGACGAGCTCACCGATCTGTTCCGGGAAGCATTCAAGAAGCGCGCCAAGGTCGGCGACACCCATACCCCCCAGGTACTCGACTGAAGTTACGTGGCGCATCCTGCACCATCCCACATTGGTCTGGGGTGTGAACTTGCACGGTAAGTGGTTCTGGCCCAAGTTTCGTGAAGCCGGCCGAGTTGTGCTCGTGCGGCCAGTCGCTGCACGTTCTCCTCACGCCGCGGCCGCGGCGTCAGATGTGATGGTCCCTGGCACCGTCACCGTGCACCCGGCCTACCGCACGAACCGGGTGTCGATCCTCGACGCGATCAACCAGCCGCCAGCATCACGAAACTTGAGCCAGAACCAGTTAATTCGGCGATTCACATGATGACGGCACAGACAGAATGGGCAAAGGCCGCTGTGTCCGCCTCGCTGAACTCACGCTCGGGCGTGAGTGACAGCGAGACCGCGTCTGGACGACAAACGAACGCATTCAGCGGATAGCCAGACGCCCCAGTTCGCAGCAGACGGGACGCCTTTGCCCGGCTCAGATCTGTCCAGCGGAGCACGCGACCGCCGACGAAAGCGACCTGGCCTTGCAGGCCTGGATCGCCGCGGCGCGCGAGGTCGTCCTCGACCACCAGCGTCTTCGCTCCCGTCAGTGCCAGGGCATCGACGACTCGATCGAGCGCCACATCTGCATCGACCTGCGAGATTCCCTGCCCCTGGCCATCGAGCGCTTGACTTTCGTCAAGCGTCGGCCCGATAACGATGGCCTGTGACAGGTCCGAGAGGCGTCGCGCGACCCGTATCGAGAGCTCGGACCCCTGAGCCAGAGAGTCCCGCACCCAATCCGCGGCACGATCGAAATCGATGGGCGCCGGATCGACTTCACTCACTTCGGCACCTGTCCGGCTCCCGCCAGTCGTGGCGCCGGAGACTTTGGAACATGAGGAGATGCGTCTTCTTCGCACATGGATCAAGGATGCCGCACCGAACCGGTCAGCGATCCGCGATCGGCGATTCACAGCGACTCGCGGCAGTGGCGTGAGGCGGCACGGCCGCCGCAGGCCTCAGGGCAGGAGTTCCAAGAACTGCTTGCGCGCTGGCATGGCGTGGATCACCAGTTCCTCACCGCTCTCAAAAATCAGCACGACGGTCTCGAGCAGCCGTACTTGCGTGTCGAAGCCGAGCCGCAGCTCACCATGCGGCCAGTCGTCGTCCTCGAGAGGCTCGATCCACTGCGACCAGTCGGCGGCCTGCACCGCGTCCTCGCTCGACACCCCGTGTTTGAGCGCGCTGCGGTGAACCTTCACGCAGCGAAGTCGGCCAGAGCCCGCCGGATCGCCTCCGAACGTGACAGGTGCTCCCGCTCGGCTACCTCATCCAGCGCAGCTACCTCCTCCGCCGTCAGGCGGACAGCCACAACCTGCATCGGCTCCGCCCCACGCCCCGGACGACCACGCCCGCGACGTTTCAACTCCTGGACGTCGTACCCGGCCTCGGCCTCGTCCGCCCAACTTTGAATCTGCTCTTCGCTCACCATGCAAATATCGTATGACGTAAATCGGATCGGCGATACACCGAAGTCTGCACCGCAACATGCCCGGTCGATTCCACAGGAGCAGCGCGTCCCGCAGGCCGAACGCCGATGGCGGCGATCCTGTCAGCGACCGTCACTGCAACGGGATCCTCAACCGACACTTGAACTGGGAGCGGTAGCGCAATGCGCTACAGTTAGGGAGTGTCGGACACGCTCTGGTGGGATGAGGAGGACGCCGCACACATCCGAAGCAGATCGACTCGCTATCCGGGCGCAACGGACATCGAGCCGGAGTGGACGCTGGAAGCCGCCAGCGACCCCGGACGCGTGGTCCGCGACCCCGACCCGAAGAGCAGAGCGGCCTACACACGGTTGATCGGCTATTCAACAGGCGCTGAGTTCGTCCTGACCGTGATCATTGACCCGGAGGATTTCTCCGGCGTGACGGCCTGGAAAACCCGCGGTGTTGACCTGCGGCACTATCTGTAAGGAAGGGGAACCGCTGATGCCTGAGACCACCGATACGGCCCGCGCGGATCGGCGCGCGCGGCACGAGACGATCAGCGCTGAGGTCGCCGTAGAAGAGGCCGAGGCCGGCGAAGCTGAGGCGGTAGAGAAGACAAATACGCTGGACGTGCCAATGCACCTGCGTATCGACAGCGGCCTCGATGAGCAGTTGCGCCAGCGAGCTAGAGGCGAAGGAATCCCAACTTCCGCCCTGGTCCGTCGCTTGCTACGTCAGGCCATGCAACAAGCCCCGGCTGTCCTATCCCAAGCTGACGTCGAGGATATTGCCCGTCGCGTCGCTCGGGAGGAGCTCCAGAGTCACTGAGCAGAAGTCGTCCTGCGATTCTTCAAACAAATCGACGCCAGCGTCCCTCGCGGCCTGGGCGTCCACGTCGTCCTGGACAACCTGTCCGCCCACTCCACCCCGGAGATCACGAAGTGGTTGGCCCACAAAGATCGCCGCCGATGGCACCTTCACTTCACGCCCACCTCCAGCTCCTGGCTCAACCTCATCGAACGCTGGTTCAAAGAACTCACCGACAAACGACTCCGCCGCGGCACCTTCAACAGCGTCGCCGACCTGAGCACCGCGAAACCACCTGGGCTGCCCACTGGAACGAAAACCCGAAACCGTTCATCTGGAAAGCCGCCGCCCAGGACATCATCGTCAAAGCCCGCCGAGGACGGGCAACCCTCAACCAGACCATTCACAGACGGACCACTAGGCACGTTCCTGCGGGCGTTCACCTTCGGGCATGTCCGGCAACTCGGCGCGGTCGCTGCCGCGCTGCTGGCCACCCTGGCCGCGATGGTGACATTGCTCCGGCGAATCGCCGGAGCCTAATGCGGTGACGTGGCTGGATGTAGATGACACGATGCGGGAAACCTATGGGTATTTGAAGGAAGGCGTCGGCTACGGCTACAACAAAGTGAAAGGGTTGAATGCGTTGCTGGCCATGGCCTCCACCGCCGTGACCGCCCCGATCATCGTGGCCCATCGGCTCCGCAACGGACCGGTGTCCAGCGCCCGGGGGGCCGGGAAGTTCCTGGCCGATGCGATCGCCGCGGCCCGTCGCACCGGGGCGAGCGCGGTCATCCGGTGCCGCCTTGATTCCGCGTTCTACAACCACAAGGTGATCGGCGCGATCCGCACCGCCGGCGCCCAGTTCTGAAGTCACCGCCCGAATGGACCCGGCGATCTGCAAAGCGATCGCCAACATCGATGAAGCCCGGTGGGTGTCGATCAAGTACCGGCAACGCGATCTTCGATCAAGAGCAGCAGCGGTGGATCTGGCGACGCGCAGGTCGCCGAGACGACCTACACGGCGTTCACCTCCGCCGCCAAGACCACCAGGTCACCGCGAGGTTGATCGTGCGTCGGGTGAAACGGGTACCCGAAAGCCGGACCGCAGGGCTGAGGGGAACTGTTAACCGTGTACCGGTTCCACCGCATCGACGTTGACCGCCGAAGCCCAACACCGGGACCACGCCATCGTCGAGCAGGTCATCGCCGATTTGAAAGGCTCGGCCCTGAAACATTTTCCGTCAGGCCGGATGAACGCCAATGGCGCATGGCTGGCCTGCGCGGTGATGGCCTACAACCTCACCCGAGCCGTCGGGGTGCTCGCCGGCGGGGCCCTCGGTCGGGCCCGCACCGCCACGATCCGCTACCAGATCATCAACGTACCCGCTCGGATCTCCTTCT
>JAABVA010005306.1_pt1 | contig 11717 bp, 12 predicted proteins | sample 5560331 | NCBI WGS metagenome assembly JAABVA01 (sample SAMN12812661, study PRJNA571458) | rock metagenome | isolation source: Antarctica rocks | place: Antarctica: Victoria Land, Mt New Zealand sud | collected 2016-01-07
GGCGCGGGTGATCGTGCTGGACCTGGAGGACGTGGCGCCGGCCGGCAGCCCGCGCGACGACCGGCAGACCGAGATCATGTACCTGATGGGCCGCCACATTCTCGGTCGCGACATGTTCCTGCGCCCGGGCTACGTCCGCTATGTGCCGGAGCGGGTGCGGGCCTACCACCGCCGGCGGTTCAGCGAGGTCAAGGAGACCACGAAGCGCCTGTGCTACGACGAGTTCCACCGGGCCGGCGGTCGGCCGCGCATCGTCGCCCAGGTGCAGATCGACCGCCGGGAGGGCCGCAAGCACAACCTGCAGATCGCCTTGTGCTCGCAGATGCTGCGCGACTTCCCGCCCGAGCTGGTGCAGCAGGCGACCGGCATCTTCCTGCTCGGCGCCGGCAACGAGGACGCCAACGCCGAGGCGGCCCGCCGCTTCAACCTGTCGCCTGCCGGCGCGCAGGTGGTGCGCCACCGCCTGAAGGGGCCGGGCCGCAACGGCGAGGGGGCGCCGTTCCTGGCGCTGTTCTCGCTGCGCGCCGGCGCGCGGGTCGAGCAGATGCTGTACAACAGCCTCGGCTCGGTCGAGCTGTGGGCGCTGTCCACCCGGCCGGCCGACGTGGCGCTGCGCGACCGGCTCTACGCGGCCCTGGGGGCGGCCGAGACCTGGCAGCGGCTGTCCCGCGTCTTCCCGCTCGGCACGGCCGAGACGGAGATCGACCGGCGCCGGGAGGAGCTGGTGCGCAGCGGCGAGGAGGACGGGCAGGCGCAGCGGAGCGTGGTGGAAGGGCTGTCCCGCGAGCTGATCGACGGCACCGGCCTCGGCATCGTGCTGCGTCCGGCCGAGGTCGTCGCCTTGCCCCGCCGGCCCGCCCCGGGCGCCGAGCGCATGGCGGCGGAGTAGGCCGTGACCTTCTTTGCTGCACTCGCGTCCGCTTCGGGTTGGATCGGGGTCCCACACCGGAGCCAGCCCATGCGAAGCGGTCGCCTTTCCCCCCTCCTGCTGCTCGCCCTTGCGGGCTGCAACGGGTTCAACGTCGTGCCCACCGAGGTGTCGGCTTCCGGCATGGCCGATGCGGACAAGGCGCTGCGCGAGAGCATCGCGCGCGTGAACCAGGCGATGAACGAGATGGGCGGCAAGGGGGCGGCCCCCCGCCAGCCCACCATCGCCGGCCCGTATGTGCCCGCCGAGCTGCAGCGGCCGGTCATCGCGCCGCTGTCCGGCTCGCTCGACGAGGCAGCCCGGATGCTGGCCATGCGCGCCGGCTACCGCTTCGCCAGCAACGCCGTGCCCGGCACCGCGCCGGTCCCGGTGGTCTTGCCCGGCCAGCCCACGCCGCTGATCGACCTGTTCCGCGCCCTCGGCGACCAGGCCGGCCAGCGCGCCGAGGTGCTGGTGAACGCCGACCAGCGCCAGGTGGAGGTGCGCCACCATGGATAGCACGGTCCGCGCCGTCCTGGCCGCGACGACGATGCTTTTTGGCCTGTCCAGCATAGGGCCGGCCTGTGCTGTGCCGTCCGCGCCGCCGGCCGGCCTAGCGGACGCTCCGGTGCCGCCGCTCGGCATCGGCGCGGACGCCGCGCAGCGGATCCTGGAGCGCGCCAACCCGGCGAATAGCCCGGTGACCGGGGCCTCCGTCGTTCCGGGCAGCATCGGCGGCCACGCCCCGATGTCGCTGGAAGCGCTGATGGCCGCGCGTCCTGGCGTGAACCCGAAGGCCGAACTCCCCCCGGCCCGCGCCGAGGAGCTGTACGGCGCCGCGGTGGCGTTCGGCGCCGCCGGCGGCCTGGCCGCGCGTGGCTTCGCGCTCAACCAGGCGCTGCGCCGCACCGAGGCCCAGCTCGACGCCACCTACGACTTCCGTGCCCTGGTGGTGCCGGTCGGCGGCGGCCAGACCTTGATGCGCCCGCCGGTGGTCAGCGAGGCGCAGCTTGCGTTCGCGCTTGGCGAGGGCGGCCAGAGCGCCCGCGAGACCGGGCGCATCTACCGCATCACCCGCGAGGCGCAGCTCGCCTCCGAGCCGCCGAACTGGCGCACCTACCTCGTGCAGAATTGGCCCGACCCGGTGGCGCCGCCGGACGGCCAGCGCCCGCAAACGGACCAGGAGGTGGAATACTGGAAGAAGTGGGTGGCCGACGGCTGGGCCAGGGGCGAGGCGCAGGGCAACGACATCTTCCTGTCGCAGCTCGGCAAGCTGGAAAGCGACCTGGTCGGCATGGCGCGCTTCCGCGTGCTGCTGCGCGCGGGGCTGGTCGAGCGGCCGCAGGTGGTGTTCGCCCGGCGCGCGGTGCAAGGCGGGCACGACCTGATGCGGGTTGGCGACACCACGATCGACATCCGCCGCCAGCCCGGCCTCAACCCGAACCGGACCCGCTGGCGCCGGCCGGAGGGCCTCTCCCCCGGGCCGATCGGCGCGGTGCCGGCCCGATGAACGCGATCAGCCCGTCCTCGCCCGCCGCCGCCTTCCTGTGCGGCCAGGAGCACCGCATGATCCGCGGCGAGCTGTGGAACGACGTGTTCGTCTGGGGCCACCGGCAGGGCATGTCCGACCTGCACGTGCAGACCAATCACCGCCTGATGATCGACGTGCACGGCCGCCTTTATCCGGCGACCCGGCGCACCATCACCGCGGAGGAGACGGCCAGCGCGGTCGTGCTGCTCTACGGCACCACCGGCCCCGCCCACCTGAAGAAGGCCGAGAGCTTCGACTTGGCCCACGTGGTCGAGCCGCAAGGGGGCGAGCGCTTCAGCGTCGGCGGGCGGGCGAGTGCGGACATCCCGGCGGCGCAGGCGCGCTACCGATTCCGGGTCAACGGCACCTCGATCCTGACCAACGGCATGGACGGCGCCCAGGTCACGCTGCGGGCTATCGAGAACGAGCCGCCGCGCCTGGAGTGCATGGGCATCGAGCCCGGCATCCTGCAAGCCTACCAGCCGCGCAACGGCGTCGTGCTGATCTGCGGCGGCACCGGCACCGGCAAGACGCGGCTGCAGGCCGGCATGACCCGCAGCCTGATCGAGGCTCCCCGCTTCAATGGCAAGATCATCGAGGTGGCCTGGCCGATCGAATACGAGTTCGACGGCATCGTGGGCGCCAGCTCGATCTACTCGCCGAGCGAGATCGGCCGCCACGTGAAGTCGGCCTCGGCCGCCATGCGCGACGCGCTGCGCCGCAAGCCCAAGGTGATCGTCTCGCCCGAGTGCCGCGACCGCGAGACCATGGAGGTGGCGATCGAGGGATCGCAGACCGGGCACGCCGTCTACTCCACCGTGCACACGTCGAGCGTGGTGGAGACGGTGCAGCGCATTCTGGCCATGTTCCCGCAGGAGGAGCGGGCCGACCGCGCCGTCAGCCTGATGCAGTCGCTGCGCCTCATCATCAACTGCGCCCTGGTCCCCTCGCTCGACGGGCGGCGCACCCAACTCCGCGAGTACCTGGCGTTCGGCGCCGAGGAGCGCACCCTGTTCCTCGACACTCCCGTGACCGCCTGGCCGCGGCTGACCGCGCAGCTGGTGGCCGAGCGCGGGCAGAACTATGCGGCCGCCACCGCCCGGGCGCTCGCGGCCGGGCTGATCTCGGACGAGGTGGCGAGCAGCTGGATGGAGGCGGCCTGATGTGGCGCGACACCATGCTGGCGGTCCGGCTCGGCCCGTTCGACGCCCGGGTGCTCGTCACGTCGCTCTTCTGGCTCGCGCACATGCGCTGGTGGACCTTCATCGTCGCCCTGGCAGGCGCGCTGGTGTTCTCCGCCCTGGGATGGCTCGGGCTGTCGCTGCCGGCGCTGGTGCGCACCCTGCGCCGCCTCGTCGTCGGCCGCACCCGGCCCGCGGTGCCGTTCCGCAAGAAGCGGCGGTTTGCTTGAAAAGGAACAGGACATGTCGGACAGCTTCGATATCGCGCGGACGGGTGCGCTTCTGGTCGTCCTGCTGATGCAGTCCGGGCCGCCGCTGCTGCTGCGCGACCCGTCGGGCCACACGGCTCCCGTGCGCCCCGAGACTGCCGGCGCCCTGGACGGGCTGCTGCCGGTGTTCGCGGTCGCCGCCGATGCGGTGTGGCGCGAGGCCACCGGCAACGGCTTCGGCCTCGACCTGCAGCCTGACCCCGCGTCGCTGCTCGGCTACCGCATCGACGGCGCCCGCGCCGCCTCGGCCTCGGCCATGCTGCTCTGCATGCTGGAGGTCATGCACCGCGCCGCCGGGCCGGCCGGCCTGCTGGTCAACGACCTGGCGCGGGTCGCCCGAGAGGCGATGCCGGACCCGGCGCCGGTGCTGTCCGCCGCGGCCACGCCGCAAACGCGGGGAGGCTGACACGATCCGCCGCGTCCTCGCCCTTCCGGTTGCCCTCGCTGTGCTGGCGCTTGCCGGCGCGGCCAGCGCATCCCCATACCGCAACGCCGCCGAGGCGGTCACGCTGGTGCTGCCTGGGGGAGATGCGGCAGCAGTGTTCCGCGGCTGCGTGCGGGTCGCGTCGCGGGTGAACGGGGTGCCGCCCGCCGTGCTGCTGATGCTGCTGCAGTTGGAGGGCGGGCGCCTCGGCGAGGTCAGCGGCAACCGCAACGGCACCGTGGACATCGGCCCGTTCCAGGTGAACGAGATGTGGCTGCCCGCGGTGGCCCGGCACTGGGGCATGCCGGCGGCCCAGGCGTTCCCGATCCTGCGCGACAACTTCTGCGGCAATGCCGACGCGGCAGCCTGGATCCTCCGGGGCGCGTTGGCGGACGCGCACGGCGACGTCTGGGAGGGGGTGGGCCGCTACCATTCCGCGCGCTCCGACCTGCAGGCCGCCTACCTGCGCCGCGTGCTTGCCGCCGCGCGCCGCCTGCGCGCCGGGCAGAACCGTGGCTGAGCCGCGGCACGGCGCGCACGGCGCTCCCCTTCTGGCCCTTCTCATCCTCGGCGTCGCCGCCCTCGGCTTCTCCGTCGAGCTGTGGTGGCTGCTTCACACGAAGATCAGCGTCGCCGTGCTCGCGTGGAAGCACGCCGAGCTGCAGCTGATCGGGCGCTTCACCGGCTACTACGCCGCCCTCGACGCCAACGTCGCCCGGGCCGACCCCGCCACCGTCACCGGGGCGGCGATCTGGCGCCTGTTCACCTACGTGGGGCAGGCCGTGCGGTGGCCGGCGGCCGGGCTGCTCGGTGTCCTCGCCCTGCTGGTGCTGGTTCGCGCGCCGTCGCGCCGCTTCCGCCGCAAGCTCGACCTCGACACCCTGCCCTACGCGCAGGGCGCCCTGCACCGCTACGCCACCGCCTTCGTCGGACGCCGGCAGGACATGGTGGCGCCGCGCATCGAGGGCGGGCCGCGGCCGTCCGACGTGGCCCTGCACGCCCCGGAGTGGATCAGGGCGCATGCCTGGGACCCGAAGCGCGGCTATCGGGCCGACTGGGCGCGGCGCGAGCTGGCCTGCCAGCTTGGCCCGCCCTGGGCTGGGGTGAAACACGCCGCCCCGCACGTGCGCTGCCTGTTCGCCGGCTTCGCGCTGCACGCGGCGCGGCATCGCGAGGACGCGGCCCGCTTCCTCGGCGAACTCGCCGAGACGCTGCCGCGGACCAAGGGCGAGGCGATCCCCGAGCTGCCCGGCGCAGTGGTGGCGCAGGCGGACCTGATCCTGCGCGACCCGGCCCTTGCCGGCCCGTGCGCCGAGGTGGCGGCCTGGCACGCCTTCCAGTCCACCGCCATGCTCGGCGTGCTGGCTTACGCCCGCAAGCGGGCCGGGGTGATGGCGCCGGCGCAGTTCAACTGGCTGAAGCTGGTGGACCGCCGGCTCTGGTATGCGCTGCACAGCCTCGGCATGCCCAACCCCTACGTCGAGGCGCGCGGCGCACGCGACCACTACGCGGCCGAGTGCCTGATCGGCGAGCCGATCCACGCACCTTCCATCGACCGTGCCGCGCTCGGCCTGCACGCCGAGGCCGCTGGCATCGAACCTTCTCCTCCAAGCAGCAAGGAAGCCCCTTATGCCGCCTGACCAGATCGCCGCACGCCCTCCCACGCCAATCCCATGCGTCGTTGCAAAAAAGCGGATCGGACTCGCGTCCGCCTTGGCCAGGGTTGTCCGGCCATCAAACCGGAGGACCCTGCCTATGCTCCAGGCCACGCCTGATGCGTCCAACAACGATCCGTTCTTTGGCCAAGCCGGCCGCTTCCTCGGCGCCATCGCTCCGGTGCTGACCTGGATGCGCGACGAGAAGGGCATCCCCCTCGATCTGGAGAAGGTCCGCGGCGCGACCGAACTGAGCAATGTGGTGCTGCTCGCCACCAAGAAGCAGATCAGGTTCACCGACAGCGCGACCGGCACCTCGGAGACGCTGGAGTTCCCCGACATGCCGGCGGCTTTGGCGCAGACGCTGCACTCCTACCTCGGCCAGATTGGCGGCTTCGACTTCGATGTGCCGCTGAATGACCAGCGCAGCCGGCAGCCTTCCGAGCAGCACTCCTATGTCACCATGCGGCTCACCGATGGGCTTCTGAGTGGTTGGCTTGCCTCTGGCACATCTTGAAGGTGCGGACCGGCAACGTCGGAACGCTCGATGCCGCGCTGATCGGCACGGACCTCGGCGGCGGCCGCGACGATGTTTCGCGCTGGTTCCATGGGTCGTCGTGCTGCAAGCCCTGAAAACGGCACGACGCACTCGCGTCCACTCCAAGCAGGCTTCTTGAACCAGCAACCCGGAGGACCCTGCCTATGATCCATGTCATGCCCGACCAGTCCGTGCGCGTGACCTCGCGTTTCCCGAACGGGCATGGCACCGTCTATTTCGACCTGGAACACGGAAACGGCTTCACGTTGGAACACAACCAGTTCCGCTCCGAGTTCTCCGTCCTGCGCATGATGCACGGCTACAAGGACTTCTCTGCCCGCTACGGTGATCCGGCCGAGGCGGAGGCCGACTTCGCTGACTTGACCACGATGCTCGCCGACCGGCACTGCCCACCTCCGCCCTCTTTGCTGCGTGTTCAGCCCGCGCACGCCTCCCTGCTGCTCCCTGCATCCACCTCCTCTGGTGCGGCCAGGCGCAAAGGGTGGGGCTGGAAGGGCGTGGTCGCCGGCCTGGCGATCGGCGCCATCGGCGCTCATTTCGCACCCAACTGGCGCACGGCAGACACCACCGCCGTCCACGCTGCTGCCCTTGACGATGCCTTGATGCGTCTGGGTTCCCGGGGTGACGACTTCATCCCGTCTTCCCGTCCGTTGATCTCGCCACCGCCTGCTCTCCCGCCCAATCCGGTCGCTCAGGCAAGGCCGCAGCCCCCGTCGAGGCCGGCGGCCTCCGCCCCAAGCTTCGGCCTGCAGCAGTAGGGGCCACCGGCATGGCCGCGATGCACGACACCTTCGGGCCGCAGACCCATCACGAGAAGTCGGCCCGCGACCTGCACCGGGATACCCGGCCGTGGTTCCAGCGCCTCTCGCAGGCGTTGCAGAACGGCACGGCCGCCGGAGCGCTGCTCAGCGCCAGCGCCGCCGGTATCATCCTGGCGCCTGCCATGATCGAGCTGCTGTTCCCCGCAGCAGCCTTCTATGCCCTCTGGGTGATGACCCGGCCCGTCGTGATGCCGCTGCGCCCACCCATGCAGTCCGGCCTGCTCGACGTCACCGACCCCGACCCGGAGACCGGCAAGCCACGCCCGGCGCAAGGGCTCGACCATATCGGCGCCGAGATGGCGACCCGCCGCGAGGTCTGGCACGGCAAGGACGACGTGGCCCAACACACCGCCGTCCCGGGCACCACGGGGGCGGGCAAGACCGAGGCCCTGATTGCGCTTGCCATCATCAACGCCCTCATCCAGGGCACCGGCTGCGTGTTCGTGGACGGCAAGGCCGACCGCAAGCTCTACGCCAAGGTCTTCACCCTCGCCCGCCGCTACGGCCGCGACGACGACGTGTTCGTGTGGAACTTCCTGACGCTCGACGGCCGGGACAGCATGACCTGCAACCCGTTCGGCCCCGCCAGCGCCGACATGATCCGCGAGATCATGGTGGGCCAGCTGACCGAGCCCGGGCAGCAGGGCAACGGCGGCGTGTTCTTCAGCCGCGCGGTCGGCTTCCTCGGCGCCATCGCCCCGGTGCTGACCTGGATGCGAGACGTGCATGGCATCCCGCTCGACCTGGAGAAGATCCGTGACGCCACCGAGCTGAGCAACGTGGTGCTGCTCGCCACCAAGAAGCAGATCAAGTTCACCGACAGCGCGACCGGCGCCTCGGAGCTGCTGGAGTTCCCCGACATGCCGGCGGCGCTCGTGCAGACGCTGCGCTCCTACCTCGGCCAGACTGGCGGCTTCGACCTCGACGTGTCGCTGAAGGACCAGCGCAGCCAGCAGCCCTCCGAGCAGCACTCCTACATCACCATGCAGTTCACCGAGGTGTTCAGCCAGTGGCTTGTCAGCCTCGGCCACATCTTCAAGGTGCGCACCGGCGACGTCGACATGCTCGACGTGGTGCTGAACCGCCGCATCCTGGTGGTGATCCTGCCGTCCCTGGAGAACTCGGACAAGACCAACGCAGGCCTCGGCAAGATCGTGGTGGCCATGCTGCGGAGCATGATGGCGCTCACCCTCGGCTCCAAGCTGGAGGGCGACTACCAGGAGATCGTCGGCAACCGGCCGAGCGAGGCGTTCGCGCCGTTCAAGGTCGTGTTCGACGAGCTGGCCTACTACGTCACCGCCGGCATGGACGGCATGCTGGCCCAAGGGCGCGGGCTCGGCCTGCACTTCCTGCTCGGCTTCCAGGAGGCGGCCGGCCTCGCGGCCCGCATTGGCGAGAAGATGTGGTCGCTGTTGGGCAACGCGAACCTGCAGATCATCATGCGGCTGCAGGACGGCAACCAGACGCGGACCTACATCGAGAAGACGGCGGGCGAGGCGCACGTCACGCAGAGCACCTCGTACAACAGCGCCTCCGACCTGTCCGACGCGCACGTGGCGTCCGACCACGCCGAGGTGCGCCAGGTCAGCCGGGTCAACTGGCTCGACGTGCGGGCGCTGCGTCCGGGCCAGGCCATCGTGCTGTTCCAGAACAGCCGCATCTACACCCAAATTTTCTATCCCAAGGTGAAGCTCGGCGGCATGATCCGGCGCAACAAGCCGTCCATGCTGGACCGGCCGGACGCGGCCGGCCTGCGCCGGCAGTTCTCCCGGACCATCGGCGTGCGCCGGGCCATGGTCGAGGGGAAGGCCACCGCCCAACCCGAGGCAGACAGCTCGCCGGTGCTGGACGACGTGCTGGCCGAGCTGCGGCGGGCGCTCGTCGCGGAAACGAGCACCGGCGAGCGGCTCTCGCCCGTGGAGGCCGCGCTGACGGCCGTGCTCTCCTGCGATGGCGAGCGTGTGCCGGCCTTGCCCGCGCGCGGACCGGCCGACGCGGACCAAGATGAGGAGGAGGCCGATGCGGCTGCGGCGATGCCCGGCACGGCCGAAGCCGAGGGGGCAGCCGGAACGGAGCCGGGCAGCCGGAGCGGCGTGGCGCCCGCGCCCGAGGACCACGCCGTTTCCGATATGCTGCGCCAAGCCGCGCGCGAGCGGGACGCGCCGCTCGCCACGTTCACCGACCCTGGCACGGTCGCACCCGCAGACCAGGAACTGACGCACGCCTTGGTCCTTGTTGAACGTGCCGGCGGCCAGACTATCCGCCAGGCCAAGATCGCCGTCCGGCAGCTGCTGGCTGAGCGGGACCGGGTGCTGCGCGAGCCGGTTGCGATGAGGCTGCCGCCGATAGCGCCGGAGCAGTTGGCCGTCACGATCAAAAGCCTGACGGCCATGCTGGACAGGGCTACATCCGGAACCCCGGCGACGACTGCACAGGCAGGGACGGCGCAGCCGGCGCATCTGGGTGCGGCTGGTCCGGCGTAGCCAGCGCGACGAGCAGGGTGGGTGGCTAAAAGGCCGGTATGGTTTACCGGATTTGCCTATCACGCTGCTTCAGCTCCCGCAGTTCCTGCTCTATGTGCCTGACCACGCTTATGGCGCAAAATGTTGGAAAGCGGTTTTTCATGGGTTAGCTTCCTGCCCGCATCCGTGCTTCACTCGCGGCTATGGCGCCAGTGAATGAAATACGCCTCGTTCTGGAAGCAAAAGCAGCTGCGCTCGTCGCAAGGAACGACATTGGCCTGGAAGCTTTGATCCACAGCGATTTCGTGTACGTCAACACGAGCGGGCAAAGGTTCGACAAAGCGGGCTATATCGAGATTTACTGCACGTCTGGGAAAGTCGTGTTCGCAGAACAGCGGTTTGCAAATCTCGAAATCAAGCTGATCGATGACTTCGCGGTGGCCACCTTGTCAGTCAACGATGAACTCAGGATTGGCGAACGGATGGTGAGCGGACGTTACAAGTCCCTGTGCGTCTTCAGTCGGGCCTCGGGACGTTGGCAATGGACCGCTGGTCAGACGATGGTGACCGAAACAGCGTAGCACCGCTATTGGCCGAAGGACGATCCGGTTTAAAGCTCCCGAGAGGGGTAAGCCGACCTTCGTTGTCACCAGGAGGGCGGCGGCTCCCGACCCTAAGCGGACTTTCCGGCTAAAAATGCAGGCCTTGGGTGCTATCAATGCCCGAGAGGAAGATCGGTAGGATCGCCAGGCATGCATGTAGCTGTAAACGGCACAAAGCTTTTCTTCGACGTAGATGGGGCTAAGTTCGTTCCAGATGGTCGAGAAATGCGCGAAAAACCAAGTTTAATCGTGCTTCACGGCGGCCCCGGACATGATCATAGTATCTTCAAGACCGGGTTCGTAGACCTTACCGACATTGCGCAGGTCATTTACCTCGACCACAGGGGCAACGGCCGTAGCGTAGGCAGCGGCCCTGAGACTTGGAACCTCGCTCAATGGGGCGATGACGTGAAGGGGCTGTGTGACGCGTTGGAGATTACTCGCCCAATCGTCTACGGTGCGTCGTTCGGTGGATTTGTTGCACAGGCATATGCAACAAGACATCCTCACCATCCAGCAGCACTTGTTCTGACTAGCACCGCTGCGAAGATCGACTTCGCACGAGTTTTTGCAGCCTTTGAAGAGCTGGGTGGCCCATCCGCTCGACGCGCAGCTGAGGATTACTGGTCAGAACCAACACCAGAGACGGGCCTGCGCTATCGGCAAATTTGCGTTCCGCTCTACCGCGTTCGACCTAATGTGGATCCCGATGCTCAGCACCGGACGATCAATCGGCGGGAGGTCGGTTTTCATTTCAACGGCCCAAACAATGAGCACGGGCGCATGGACTTTCGGCATGAGCTTGGCGCGATTCAATGCCCTGTACTCGTCATGGCTGGGGATCGCGACCCGGTCACCCCGATAGGTTTTAGCGACGAGATCGCCACTTGCTTACCGCCGCACCTAGTTCAGTTCGAACGGTTTGAAAATTGTGGCCACGGCGTTCTGGGAGATGCCACGGAAGTCGGATTTGCAAAGTTGCGGCGATTCATCGAAGCCCAACTGCCTCTTCGATAATTAGGGCGTGTCCTCAATTGGGTCTTCTGCTTTGGCGCGGAGTTTGGTTCATGGGTGGTCGGCGGGTATGGAGCTGACCGGTGCGACGCTATGGCCTTCGTGACGACCAGTGGGACCGCATTTGCGGTTTGTTGCCGGGGCAGCCGGGCCATGTCGGCGTGACGGCGGCAGACAACCGCTTGTTCGTTGAGGCGGTGCTGTATCGCTACCGTGCCGGCGTGCCGTGGCGGGATCTGCCCGAGCGGTTCGGGGCTTGGAAAGCCGTTCACACCCGGTTCGGCCGGTGGTC
>JAABVA010005310.1_pt1 | contig 11712 bp, 11 predicted proteins | sample 5560331 | NCBI WGS metagenome assembly JAABVA01 (sample SAMN12812661, study PRJNA571458) | rock metagenome | isolation source: Antarctica rocks | place: Antarctica: Victoria Land, Mt New Zealand sud | collected 2016-01-07
GAGGCCGGCCGGACCGACCACGTGCGAGTCGCCGGTGAGCGCGTGCAGCACCATGACGGCGTTGTCGCGGGCGGCGTTGAGCTGCCCCCAGCTCTGCAGCGCCACGGTCACGCGGGGCATGACCACGCCCCCGTCGAGAACCTGCTCACCGACGGTGACGCGCTGCAGGACCCCGTCCGAACGCAGCTGCGGCGGGCGGGGATGCACGGGCGTGCGCTGAGCTATGTCGATCACGCCCCATCCGTGGCCGGGAGGCCTAACCGCCGGCGTGCGCTCCGGCCGGTGTGAACAGCGTCGCTAGCGCGCATGGTGGGGATCCTCGACGAGGGGCCCGCGCTCGCACGGACCCGCGCTTGCCCACCGGAACCGCTCCGGAAGGCCTGGTCATCACCCGGGGCACCCCACCGCGGAACGAGGGTTGCCGGCCAGCGAGCCGGGGCTTGACGCTGGCGCTCATGACCTGGCCAAGAGGATAGCGCGGTACCCGGTGGGCGCGCACGCGTCCCCCTGGCCGGTGAGCAACCGCGATCGTCACGCCCGGAGCAGGCCGAGCTCGCGCACCGCAGCGCGCTCGTCGTCCAGCTCGGCCACCGAGGCGTCGATCCGGCCGCGGGAGAACTCGTCGATCGCCAGGCCAGGCACGATCTGGTATCGGCCGCCCGAGCAGGTAACCGGGAACGACGAGATCAGCCCCTCGGGCACCGCGTAGGAACCGTCGGACGGGACGGCCATGGACACCCAGTCACCGGCGGCAGTGCCATGCACCCAGTCGCGGACGTGGTCGATGGCGGCGCTGGCCGCCGACGCAGCCGACGACGACCCACGGGCCTCGATGATCGCCGCACCCCGCTTCTGCACAGTCGGGATGAAGTCGTCCTCCAGCCACGCCCTGTCGTCCACCGCCGCGGCGGCATTCTGGCCGTTCACCCTCGCGTGGAACAGGTCCGGGTACTGGGTGGCGGAGTGGTTGCCCCAGATGGTCATGGTCGCAATGTCACTCACCGCCGTTCGGGTCTTCGCGGCGAGCTGGGCGATCGCGCGGTTGTGGTCCAGCCGGGTCATCGCGGTGAAGCGCTCGCGCGGCACGTCCGGCGCGTTGCTCATGGCGATGAGCGCGTTGGTGTTGGCGGGGTTACCCACCACGAGGACCCGGAGATCGTCGGCGGCGTGCTCGCTCAGCGCCGCGCCCTGCGTGGTGAAGATGGCGCCGTTCGCGGCCAACAGGTCACCCCGCTCCATGCCCTTGGTGCGCGGGCGTGAACCGACCAGCAGGGCGATGTTCACCCTGTCGAACGCGACGTTCGCATCGTCGCTGATCCCGATGCCGCGCAGCAGGGGGAAGGCGCAGTCGTCGAGTTCCATCGCGACGCCGGTCGCGGCGCCGAGCGCGGGCGCAATCTCGAGCAGGCTCAGCGTCACCGGGGTGTCCGGGCCGAGCAGGGCACCGCTGGCGATGCGGAACAGCAGGCTGTACCCGATCTGGCCAGCCGCTCCCGTGACCGCGACCTTGACGGGGGTTGTGCTCATTGCTGCGCTCCTCAGGTGGTTCGGCGACGATGGCCTACCCGGCCCGGTATGCCCCGGCAGGTACGGCCGACGCTATCAACGTGGCTGGTGGACCTGGGACGGGCGCGCCCTCAGGTAACCGGCCGGCCGGGGGTGCACCAGTGAGCGGTGGGTAGGGAAATTCGTGGTGTCTGCGCAACCCGTCGTCGTGGGTTGGCGCCGTCGTGCCGGAGTGGGTGGTGTCCAAAAATGTCGGCGGATCGAACTAGTGTTCGATGCATGTTGTGGACGGATGCTGCGGTTCGCGCCGTACCCGAGGTCCACGACGAGCCCGCCCTCGGCCAGCGCGGCCCGCACGTCGGGGGAGTGCACCAGCCAGCGGTCGCTGCGCCGCAGCCGGTTGGTGCCGGTGGTGCCGCGCGTGAACGCGCCAACGGGCTTGGGCGTGGTCCCCCCCGACCGGCCTCGACGAGCCCCCGGCAGCGGCGCTCCTAAGTCTCGCGTAGCCACTGCTCGGTGAACCGGTGCTCCGCGACGAGCCGCCGCACCACGTTGTCCGCCACCGCTTGTTCGATCTTCCCGCCGACCAGGGGCACGGGCACCTTCGCCTCGCCCGTCGTCCGCACGGTTGCCGAGGTGTCGTCGCCGGTCAGGGCGCTCGTCCCGCGCACGGTGGGCCGTCACCTCGTAGGTGGCGGTGCTGCCGTCCAGCCCCCCCAGCTCTCGATGCGCACGATCGCGAGGTCACCCGGCTTGATCTTGCTGACGATGCCAGGGAGGTTCTCCGCGGCCACCACCTGGGTGAGGGTGACCTCCACGCCGCCGTCCGTCGCGGTGAGCGCGTCCAGCGTCGCGCCCGTCCCGCCGACCGCCACCACCGCCGCGTGGCGGCCTGGCGTCGTCGCTACGCTGCGGCCCATGGCGAGGGACCACGACAGGCAGCTGTTGGAGTCGGTAGCCGTCCGTCGTGCGCGGCTGCGAGAGACCCTGCTCTGGGGCCGGGACCGCCGCCGCCGTGCCGGCGTTGACAACCTCAAGCGGTTGGCCACGAGCCTCATCGTGACGGCGGTCCTCTGCGCGGGGTGCGTGGGGTTCTCCTTCGTGGAGAAGCTGATCACCTCCCAGCGGGCGAGCACCGGCACGTCCACGTCGCAGTCGACAACCCCGCCCAGGCCGTCCGCGACGGGTACCCCGTGAGCGCGCCGATCACCGGGGTTGGGCTGACCCGCGTGACGCTGTGGGGTGCACGGCGACGGGTGGACCTGGTGCTGCCCTCGGAGAGCTCTGTGGCGACCTTGTTGCCGGACATCACCCGGGTGCTCCATGAGCCGACGGCGGCCTCCCCCCGCAGCTTCGCCCTGACCCTGGCGGACGGCACCGTCCTGGGCCTCGAGCAGAGCCTCCGCTCGGCCCAGGTGCGCGATGGTGCGGTGATCCGGGTGTCGCCGCTGTCGGTCGCCCCGCCACCCGCTGTGGTCCGTGACGTCACCGACGAGGTGGCCGACGACCTGGCGTCAAGGCGGGGACGGTGGGGCCGCGGGCCACTGCAGCTCACCGCGTCCGTCGTCGCGGTGGTCGCGTTCGCGATCGCCTCCTTCCTCACCCGCGACACGGCGCCCGGGGTGGCCGGCGCCGTGCTGTTCGTGGTGGGCGTGGGGCTTGGCGTGCTGGCCAGTCGGCCCGCCGGCGTCACCCTCGTTGTCTCCGGCGGGGTAGCTGCCGCGGTCGACGTGCCTGCCCTGGTGGGGCGACTCGACCAACGGGCCGCACTCGCAGTGGTGGTGCTCGCGGTCGTGGTGCTGGGGCTCGGCGCGGTCACCGCCCGGTTGCGGACCGCCGTGACCGGTGCTACCACGGGCCTGGTCCTGCTCGCGGTCTGGGTGGTGCTCCGCCTCACCGACGTGGCCGTGGGCCGCACCGCCGCCGTGGTCGCGCTGCTGTCGATCGCACTGCTCGGGCTGGCTCCGCGGCTCGCTCTCGTCGCGTCCGGGCTGACCCGCCTGGACGACGAGGTCTCCGCCGGTCGAGCGGTGTCCTCGGTGCCCGTGCGCTCGGCGTTGGACACCGCGCACCGGGGGTTGTCCCTCGCGACCGGTGCTGCAGCGCTGGGAGCGGGCGTGGCCGGGAGCGTCCTCGCGCTGGCCGACGGCGGGTGGTCACTCGCGCTGGCGCTGCTCACGGCCGGCGTGACGATGCTCAGGGCCCGCTCGTTCCCGCTCGCGGCCCAGGTCGTCGCGGCGGTCGCCGCTGCGGCCGCGGTGGGCATCTGCCTCGGGGTGCGCTGGTTGACCGCGCCCGGGACGGAGCCGGTGGCCGTCGCCGGGGGAGCCCTCGCGGTCGCGGTCGCCGCCGTGCTGCTGCTCGACGCCGCCCCGGCCGCGCACGTCCAGGCGCGGTTGCGCGTCACCGCGGACCGGGTGGAGGCGCTCGCCGTCATCGCCGTGCTGCCGGTCGTCGTTGGGGTGTTCGGGGTCTACCCGCGCCTGCTGGACGTGCTGTGAGCGCACCGTCGCCGCACGGCCCTGGTCCAGCGGCCGGCCAGGGCACAGTCCGCCACCAGGGCCGGTGGCCGGCGCCACAGCCCGGCCCGCCTCCGGGACCACAGCGCGCTCCCCGGCAAGCACCGCCTCCCACCACCTCGTCCCGGCCCGGCGGGCGGGTCCCGCTACGGTCCGAGCTCGAGGGGCGGGCACAGTCCGGCGACTCGCGAGCCACCCGGCTGCGAGCCCTGCTCGCCGGCCTGGTCGGCTCCGGCGGGAACACCCGAGAGCTGGCCGAGCAGGTCGCGAACATGCAGCGGCCCGTCAGCACCGGCCGTCGGATCGTCGTCGCGGCTGCCCGTGGCGGTGCTGGCCGCACAACGCTGACCGCCCTGATGGGCACCGCGTTCGCCACCCGTCGAGCCGACCCGGTGCTGGTGGTCGACGCGGCCCCGTGGCCGGGCTCGCTCACCTGGCGGCTCGGCCTCATCGGGGCGGCCCCGCTGTCGGCCACCGCGCCCCGGGTGATGGGCCCGCAGGGTCGTCGCCTCGCGGACCTGGACGGCGTGCTCGCCAGGACGCCCGCGGGGCTGTGGTGCCTGCCCGGCGGCGATGGCGAGCAGGTCCCTGTGCACGTGGTGCGGGACGCGACGCGTGCGCTGTCGCGGTTGTGCGCGGTCACCGTCACCGACACCGGCGAGGGGCTCGGTGCCGCGAGCACCGGGTCCGTGCTCGGTGACGCCCACGCCGTCGTCCTTGCCGCCCCGTCCACGCCGGACGGGGTGGTGGCCACGGCGGCGTCGCTGGCCCGTCTCGGGGTGGGGAGCCCGGGCCTGCTCAGCCGCGTACTCGTCGAGCTCGACCCCAGTGCTCGGTCGGCGCTGCGGGTGTCCGACGCGGTGACGGCCCTCGCGTCGTGGGGGGTCGCCGTGCTGCCGCTGCCCCACGACCGGCACCTCGCTGCCGGTGCCGCCGTCGCCGGTCGCCGTCTGGCCGCCGCCACCGTGCGGGCCACGCACCACATCTGCGCGGAGACCCTGGAACGGGCGGTGCAGTCGTGACCGTGCGCGTGCTGCACCGCCCTGCCCGGGCCGTGCAGCCGGTGCGGGCGCAGGCACCACTGCGGGTGGAGGCGCCGCCGACCATGTCCGACGGGAAGGGGGCCGGCGGTCTGCAGAGTCTGCTGCCCCTGCTCGGCGCCGGGGTCTCCATGTCGGTGATGGTGTTCGCGCGAGGGTCCAGCTTCGCCGCCATCGGAGCCATCGTCATGGTCGTCTCGGTGGGCGCGGCGGGCGCCCTGGTGCTGACCCAGCGGGGCCAGGCGGGGCGCAAGCGGCGGGCCCAGCGCGAGACCTACCTCGACTATCTCGACGGCCTGCGGGACGAGCTGCGGGCGTGGGAGGAGGAGTACCGGGCACGCGCCATGGAGCCGGATCCCGCTCCGGACCGCCTCCTGGACCTGGTGCGCGACCCCGCCCGGCTCTGGGAGCGGAGGCGCACGGACCCGGACTTCCTGCACGTGCGCCTGGGCACCGGTGCCGTGGCGGCGCGTGAGGTCGACGTGCAGTCGTCGGCCTCGATGAGCACGCCCGCCGACCCGTTCATGGTGGCCGAGGCGCAGGGCCTCGTGCGGCGCTTCTCCGAGGTCCGCGACGTGCCGCTGCGCGTGCCCCTGGACCGCGTCGGCGACGTGTCGGTGATCGGCGGACGCGAGCCGGTGCTCGAGGCGGCGCGGACCGTGCTCGCCCAGGTCGTCTCCCTGCACTCCGCCGAGGACGTGCGGGTGGCGGTGCTCTGCGCCCCCGAGCGGCTGACGGACTGGGCGTGGGTCCGCTGGCTGCCGCACGTGACCGCGCCGGGCCGGATCGGTCCCGCGGGACCGCAGCCCCTGGTCGCGAGCACGCCCGAGGCCCTCGTGGAGCTGCTCGCGGAGGACCTCGCCCAGCGGGCTTCCCTGGCTGCCAAGACCTACCGGCAGGAAGTGGGCGGGGCGGACACCGCCCGTGCGAACGGACGACTGCTCGTCGTCGACGACTGCCACGGCAACGTCGCGCAGGCGCTGCTGGGCGACGCGGGCGTCCCGCTCGCCGAGCTGGGGATCACCGTGCTGCACCTGGTGGCCGACCGGCTGCAGGAGCCCGGTGAGGTGTCGGCCAGGCTCACCTGCGACGACGAGGGATCGGTGCTCGTGGAGCGGGTCGGCGCGGGTGCCGCCGCCGGTGTGTCCGGCACGCGGGACATCGTCTCCCTCGACCAGGCCGACGCCCTGGCCCGCGAGCTCGCCCCGCTGCGGCTGTCTGCGGACTCCTACGACGACGGGTACAGCACGTCCCCGGCCAACTTCTCGGAGCTGCTCGGCATCACCGACCCGGAAGACCTGGACGTGGCCTCGTGGTGGCGGCGGCGCAGCGACCGGGACTTCCTCCGCGTTCCGATCGGTGTCGACTCGGCCGGCAGGCCGGTGCTGCTCGACCTCAAGGAGTCCTCGCAGCTGGGCATGGGACCGCACGGGCTGTGCGTCGGCGCCACCGGCTCGGGCAAGAGCGAGCTGCTGCGGACGATGGTCCTGGCCCTGGCGCTGACCCACCCGCCGGAGCAGCTGGCCCTCGTCCTCGTCGACTACAAGGGCGGCGCCACGTTCGCGCCGTTCGAATCACTGCCCCACGTCGCCGGGCTCATCACCAACCTCATCGCTGACGACACCCTCGTCGAACGGATGTACTCGAGTCTCGAGGGCGAGGTCACCCGTCGCCAGCAGGTCCTGGCCGCCGCGGACAAGAGCGTCGACATCACCGAGTACGCGCTGCGCCGCGAGGAACGGGGTGCTCCTGCCTCGATGCCGGCCCTGCCCCACCTGGTGGTGTTCATCGACGAGTTCGGCGAGCTGCTCAGCGCCAAGCCGGAGTTCATCGAGCTGTTCCTCAAGATCGGCCGCATCGGGCGGTCCATCGGCGTGCACCTGCTGCTGTCCAGCCAGCGCATCGAGTCGGGCAAGCTGCGCGGCTTGGACACCTACCTCTCCTACCGCCTCGGCCTGCGCACGCTGTCGGAGATGGAGTCCCGCACGGTGCTGGACACCCCGGACGCGTTCCACCTCCCCGCGGTGCCCGGGTTCGGCTACCTCAAGGTCGACGTCACCGTCTACGAGCAGTTCAAGGCTGCCTACGTCTCCGGGCCGCTCCAGCACGAGGCCGACCCCGCCGCGCCGGCTGCCGCTCCCCGCGTGGTGGCGATGGCCCACTACGGCTCGCGCTCCCCGGCCGCCGGTGCCAACGCGGCGCAGGAGCCGGGAGCGACTGCGCGCAGCACCGGGCCCACCCTGGCCTCCACCGTTATTACCGCGCTGGTCAGGGCCGGCGATCGGGTCGCGCCCATCTGGTTCCCGCCGCTGCCGGACGCCGTGACGCTGGGCACCGTCGGCGGGGGGTGGGTCGTGGAGCACGGCCGAGGCGTCCAGCTGCGATCGACAGCGCCCACCCACGGGCTGTCGGTGCCCGTCGGCCTGCTTGACGACCCGGCGCGCCAGGAGCAGCGGACGTGGTGGGTGGATCTCGACGACGGTGGCGGCAACCTCGCCGTCCTGGGGGGACCGGGCTCTGGGAAGTCCACGGCGCTGCGCACGTTGGCCCTGGGGCTCGCCGCGAGCCACACCCCTGAGCAGGTGGGCATCTACGGGGTGGACCTGCTGGCTCCTCGCTGCGCCCGCTGGAGGAGCTCCCGCACGTCGGCGGCGTCGCGGGCCGCGACGACAGGGAGCGGGTGCGGCGCACCGTGGACGAGGTGCATGCCGTCCTCACCCAGCGGGAGGTGCTGTTCCGCCGGCTGCGGCTGGACGGGCCGGCCGACCTGCGGCGCGCTCGGGCAGACGGGCGGCTGCCGGAGCTGTCGTGCACCGACGTCGTGCTGCTGGTGGACGGTTACGGCCAGCTCGGCGTCGAGTTCGAGCCGCTGGAGCGCAAGATCCACGAGCTCGTCGAGCGTGGTGGGCGGATGGGTGTGCACGTCGTCGTCACCGCGCGCCGCTGGAACGAGGTGCGGGGAGCTCAACAGGTGGCGTTCGGCAACCGGGTGGAGCTACGGATGGCCGAGCCGGCCGAGTCCAGCCTCAGCGCCACGGTGGCGAAGAAGCTGCCCCGCGGTCGGCCTGGCCGCGCCATCACCACCGGGGAGCAGGTCGGCCAGTGGGCGCTGCCGCGCCTGGACACGGTGTCGGACACCGACCTGGCGGGCCTGGGACAGGCTGCGGAGCTGCTGCGGGGTGCGTGGACGGGACCGCTGCCGGCACCCGTGCGGGTGCTCCCTGACGTGCTGCCCGCCGCTGACGTGGTCCCCGACCTGGCCACCCCTGGCGTCGTGGCCCTGGGCCGGTTCGAGGACGACTTCTCCCTGGCGACGCTGGACGTCGACGGCAGGGACCAGCACCTGCTGGCTCTCGGCGACACGGCCAGCGGGAAGACGAACCTGCTGCGCATGGCGATGACTGCGCTCGCCGACCAGTACACGCCGGACGAGCTCGTCTTCGCGGTGTTCGACCCCCGGCGCGGACTGCGCGGGGCTGTGCACGAGGACTACGTCGGCGGTTACGCCGACACCACGGCGCTGGCCACCCAACTGGCCGGTGCTGTCGCCGGTGAGCTGGCTCAGCGGGACGGAGCCCCCGATGGCGGGCCGCTCCCACCCCGTGTCGTGCTGGTCGTCGACGACCATGACGTGCTCGGCGGGGGTGGGACCTTCCCCCTCGCGGCCTTCACTCCGCACCTCGCGAGCTCGCGTGACCTGCGACTGACCGTGTTCATGACCCGGCGCGTCCTGGGGGCAGGCCGTGCGCTGTTCGAGCCGTTCACGCTCGGGGTGCGGGAGTCGGGGGCACTGGTGCTCCTGCTGTCCGGGGACCCGTCCGAGGGGGCGCTCTTCTCGGGCGTGCGCCCCCGCGTGCTGCCGGCCGGGCGCGCGCAGGTCGTGCGGACCGGTGTTTCCACCCGCACCGCGCAGATCGCGTGGTGCCCCGTCCGCCAGGAGGGCCCGTGACGCTGGACACAGTGGCCGTGTGCGCCAGCAAGCCGGACGTGGCCGCCATCCTGGACGCCCTGCTCGCTGCGGGACCGCAGCTGGGTCTGCAGCCCGTGCCCCGCAGCGGCGAGGTGCAGCTGCTCGACGAGGCCGGCCGCGTGCTCGTCACCGTTGCCGGCCCGGTGCTCGTGCAGGTGGCCGGCGAGGCGGAACGGCTGCTGGGGGTGCAGTCCGCACCGAACCCGTCCTGGTGGGTGACCTGCCGGGCCGACGGGTCGCTGCCGGGCGCGGACGGTGCCGCGGAGCGGCTGTGCGCAGAGCTGGTCACCAGCGCCGGGGGGCTGACGTGGCCCCGCTGACCACCGGTCGGCCCGTCACCGACGGGGCGACCGAGCACGTCCTGGTCGTGGAGCAGGGTCGACCCCGGGTCGGACTCAGCACCGCGATCGCGGGAGCCGTGGGCGAGGCGGCCGCCACCGGGCGGGAGCTGGTGCTGATCACCCCGTCACAGACGCGCCTCACCTTGGCGCTCGAGCTTGCTCTGAGCGGCGCGGGCACCCGCTGGGTGGTGCGCACCGGCGACCGGTTCCACGACGGATTCACCGGTCTGGGAGTGCGGTGGGACCGCACCCGCTTCGTCGACGACGAGCCCGACGTGACGGGCGTCCCGGAGTCCCGGCGGACGCTCGCCGCCGTGCTCTCCCAGGATGCCCCGCCAGCGTGGTGGCACCTGCCGCCGATCGACCTCACCGGCACGACGCCCGGTACCTTAAGGGTGACGGCCACCACGCTGCACCCCGCGACCGACGCCCTGGAGCTCGGCGCGAGCTTCGTCGCGCTCTCGGAGGGGCTGACCGGACCACCGCGCGGCTGGGGGGTGGCCGAGCCGGTCACCCAACCGTGGTCGCCCCGCGAGCTGACCCGCCACGTGCGCGGTCGGATGCCCCGCGCGAGTGTCACGGTGCTCGGGGGTTCCGTGTCGGACCCGACACTGGGGCTGCTCGCGGTGCAGCGGGTGGACACCGGGGTGCGGGAGGAGCTGACGATCGCGGTCGGCGCCCGGACGGCACCACCGGACGGCTTCCTGGAACCCCTCGTCCGGCGGGTCGCGGCCACCGGCGTCCGGGCGATGACGGTGTTCTGGCAGCCGGGACGCGGTGGTGTCTACCGCGGCGGCGGGGGCCTGCCCGCGGCCGTCCCGCTGGGGATGTACCTCACCGATCCCGACGGTCTCGCCGCGGTCGGTTCGCTGGCCCTCGGTGCGGGGCTCGTGCCGATCCCGGCGGGCCACAGACACGGCGGTTGGCTGGCCTTCGGCGGCCCCGACCCGTTCGGGCAGCTCGCGCAGGTGCTGCTCGTGGGCGGACAGAGTTCCGGCTGAACCCTTCGCAGGGGTGGTGTCCGGTGCTAACTTGTGAGCGGTGCGACGCTGGGGGCCTGCGGCCTGCCGGGTGCACACATCGAGGTGGCGGGTGCGAGCACGCGTACCGCCCGGGGTTGAGCGGTACGGGGAGGTCGACATGAAGTTCGACATGGGTCAGTCCACGTTGGCGTCGTTGACGAAGCAGACGTCGTCGTCCTCGGACGACCTGGGTTCCTTGATCAGGCAGCTGGTGGACGCGGTGACGCCCCTGGAGGGCAAGTTCAACGGGGCCGGTCGGCAGGCGTTCGACGGGTTCAAGGCTCGCGCGGACGAGGTGACGGCGGAGCTGAACGCGTCGCTGCGGGCCATCGTGGGTGGTCAGTCCGGGATGGACACCGCGTTCGGTCAGGGCGACACGGAGATGTCGGACAACGCTTCGGGCGCCACGGGTTCGGCGAACTTCGACGGGGCGCGGTTCCGCGCACGGTGATCACCGCGCCGCCCCGGTCGGGGTGGGTGCGCGAGTTGTTCTCGAGGGGAGCAGTCATGGCCAGCACGGACAGGCGCAGCTTCGACACCGGTGTGTCGCAGCAGGTTCAGGGTGACATCGCGGGGATCGTGGGTCGGCTGGAGGCGCTGATGGGTCAGCGTGACCAGGCGGTGGCCTCCGCCATGGGCGACTTCACTGCCGACGGTGTGTCGGACGACTACGCGGTGGTGGAGCAACGGTGGAAGTCCGCCTCGCACGAGGTGCGGACGATCATCAACCTGGTGAAGACGACGATGATGCGCAACGACGAGACGGCGGGGACGACGCAGGCCCGCGCGAGGACCGCGGTGCAGAACATCGGCTGAGCAGGGCCGGGACGGGTGCGGTCGGCTGACAAGGGGGTGCGCGGTGGCGGTGTGGGACATCGATGCGGTTGGGGTCCAGGCGGTGCTGAACCGCACGGAGTCCGAGGCGGCACCACTCGACACGTTCGGGGCTGAGCTGAACACGGAGCTGACCGGGGCGTTGACGGAGTCGTCCTCCCAGCTGGTGGCTGCGTCGGTCCAAGGACTGATGGACGTGAAGATGAAGGACATCGAGTTCGTGTACAGGCGGATCGGGTCGGCGACCCAAGCGGCGTACGCGGCGACGTCGGCGTACCTGGCTGGTGACGTGGAGATGGCCGCGAACGCCCAGGCCGCGGCCACAGCGGCTCCGGGGGTGTCCGCCCCCGGCGCCGCCGGGGGCAGCCGGGCGGTGGCCCGGTGATCACCCCGGGGGCGATCCCGCAGGTCACGGGGGATCTGGATGCGTGTTACTCGCACGGGTTCATGGTGTCGGTGTTGGGGTCGCGTTTCGCTGAC
>JAABVA010005311.1_pt1 | contig 11708 bp, 10 predicted proteins | sample 5560331 | NCBI WGS metagenome assembly JAABVA01 (sample SAMN12812661, study PRJNA571458) | rock metagenome | isolation source: Antarctica rocks | place: Antarctica: Victoria Land, Mt New Zealand sud | collected 2016-01-07
CTGGGCTGGCCGGACGAGCGTCCCCCGGCGCCGGGGCTTGAACGCGCGGGCTGGTCACGCCGGGCTCCGTTGAGCAGCGTTGTGCTGTGGAACCGCTGGCCCGGTGCTGCACCGCCCGCCCCTCCGCGCTCCCGGCTGCAGGCCCCGGACCAGGCGGCGGTGGTGGCGGCCCGGGACGACGCGGACTGCATGCTGTCGTCGCCTTCTTCTCTCGGGGTCCTGGACCGGGCCGTCGACCGGGTCGTCGCACTCGGGCACGCCCGTCTCACGTCCGGCACGCTGGTCATCGCCGCCGGCCGCCACGGCGTCGCCGGGCTCGGCGTCAGCGCCTATGACCCGGCGGTGGGTGAGGACGTGCTGGACGCCGCCCGCGTGGGGCGCGCGATGGGCCCAGTGGCTGCAGCGGCGGCCGGGCTGGCAGTGACCGTCCTGGACGCCGGGAGCAGCACGGGGAAACTTGCGTGACCAGGACCCGATGACATCGCCCAGGCCGAAGGGCTGCTTGCCGAGGGCGAGGCGAACGGGTCGCGGCTGGCCCGGGGCGGGCTGCTCGCGCTCGGGGAGGTCGGCATCGGCAACACCACTGTCGCTGCGGCGCTGGCCGCCAGCCTGCTCTCGCTCGAGGCGCAGGACGTCGTTGGCCTGGGCGCCGGCGCGGACAGTTTCATTGTGGAGCGCAAGACCGAGGTGGTGAGGGCAGCCCTGCGCTGGCGGGCCGCCGAGTGCGGCAGCACCGGGGCGGCTGCTCGGGCTGGCGACCCTGGGAGGCCCGGAGTTCGCCACCCTGACGGGGCTGATCATGGGTGCCGCCCGTGCCGGAGCCGTCGTGGTCCTGGACGGGCTGGCGACCAGCGTCGCCGCGCTGATTGCCGTGCAGCTCGAGCCGGCGGTCGCAGCTCACCTGGTGGCAGGCCAGCGCAGCCGGGAACGGGCGCACCCGGCGGTCCTGGCTCGGCTGGGTCTGGAACCGCTGCTGGACCTGCGGCTGCGTGCCGGCGAGGGTGTCGGCGCCGTGCTGGGAGCGCAGCTGCTGCTCACCGGGCTCCAGCTACGGGCACGGACCGCGCAGACCTCAGACGAGCGAGCCAGCAACCTTGCCAGCTAACCAGAGCTCGAGAGCGAACGCGGGCGCTTCACCTCCGGAAGCGCTGACCATCGGCCACCGGGCTGAGGCGCCCGCCCGGGAAGTCCTGCCGGAGGCGCTGTCACAGGTCTCGTTCCGCCGGGTAGGGTCGGCGCCGACCCGCGGGAGCCTCACGGTCCGAGGCTGAGAGGGCGGCAGGCGGCCGCTGACCGTTCGTACCTGACCCGGTTCGTACCGGCGTAGGGAGGAACCCTCATGACCGCTGTCGAAGACCAGCCGGCCACATCCGGCTTGTCGTTCCCGGGCTCGCGCAAGACCTACCTGGCCGGTAGCCGGCCGGAGCTGCAGGTGCCGATGCGCGAGGTTGTGCTGTCCACCGGCGACAGCGTGGTGCTGTACGACACCTCCGGGCCCTACACCGACCCCGAGCTGCGCACCGACATCGGGCTCGGGCTGCCGGCGCTTCGCGGCCCGTGGATCGACGAGCGCGCCGACACGACGCCCTACCCCGGCCGGGCGGTGCGTCCGGTCGACGACGGCCGCAGGCAGCGCGACACCCGCAACCTGGACAGCGTGTCCACCGGCGCCCGCCAGCCCCGTCGGGCGCTGCCCGGCAGAATGGTGACGCAGCTGGCGTACGCCCGGGCCGGGCAGGTCACTGCCGAGATGGAGTTCGTCGCGGTCCGCGAGGGTGTCAGCGTCGAGCACGTCCGCGACGAGCTGGCCCGCGGCCGGGCGGTGCTGCCGGCGAACGTGAACCACCCGGAGAGCGAGCCGATGGCGATCGGGCGCAACCTGCTGGTGAAGGTCAACGCCAATATCGGCAACAGCGCGGTCGCCTCCTCCATCGAAGAAGAGGTCGAGAAGATGACCTGGGCGACCCGGTGGGGCGCCGACACCGTGATGGACCTGTCGACCGGCCGCAACATTCACACCACCCGGGAGTGGATCCTGCGCAACAGCGCGGTACCGATCGGCACCGTCCCGATCTACCAGGCGCTGGAGAAGGTCGACGGCAAGGCCGAGGAGCTGTCCTGGGACATCTACCGCGACACCCTGGTCGAGCAGTTCGAGCAGGGCGTGGACTACATCACCGTGCACGCCGGTGTGCTGCTGCGCTATGTCCCGCTGGCTGCTACCCGCAAGACCGGCATCGTGTCCCGCGGCGGGTCGATCATGGCGGCGCGGTGCCTGGCGCACCACCAGGAGAACTTCCTCTACACCCACTTTCGGGACATGTGCGAGCTGATGGCCGGCTACGACGTGACGTTCTCCCTCGGCGACGGGCTGCGCCCCGGGTGCATCGCCGACGCCAACGACGAGGCGCAGTTCGCCGAGCTGCGGACCCTCGGGGAGCTGACCAAGGTTGCCTGGGAGTACGACGTGCAGGTCATGGTGGAGGGCCCGGGTCACGTCCCGATGCACAAGATCAAGCAGAACATGGACCTGCAGCTGGAGGTCTGCGCGGAGGCGCCGTTCTACACCCTCGGGCCGCTGACCACCGATATCGCACCGGGCTATGACCACATCACCAGCGCGATCGGCGCGGCGATGATCGGCTGGTATGGCACGGCGATGCTGTGCTATGTCACGCCCAAAGAGCACCTGGGGCTGCCCGACCGGGACGACGTCAAGGACGGCGTGATCACCTACAAGATCGCGGCGCACGCGGCGGACCTGGCCAAGGGCCATCCCGGCGCCCAGGCGTGGGACGACGCGCTTTCCGACGCCCGGTTCGAGTTCCGCTGGCAGGACCAGTTCAACCTCTCGCTGGACCCGGGCACCGCCCAGGACTTCCACGACCAGACCCTGCCGGCGGCGCCGGCCAAGACCGCGCACTTCTGCTCGATGTGCGGGCCGCACTTTTGCTCCATGCGGATCAGCCAGGACGTGCGGGCCTACGCCGCCCGCAAGGGCGTCGACGAGACGGCCGCACTCGAGCTCGGCATGGCCGAGAAGTCCAGCGAGTTCCTCGACGAAGGCGCCCGGGTCTACCTGCCCGTCGTCGAACTCGAGCAGGCCGTCACCTCCACCCGGCCCGCAGCCGACAGCCACCTGCCGTAGAACCAGCCACAGCAGGCCGGTCTGGCGTGTCAGGCAGCGCGGCCCGGACCGTGCTGCTACGGCGGGCAGCCTCGCTCGGTCACCTGTGATGGGCCTGTGCGTTCCGCCCGAGAGGACGCGCCACAGAGCGTTGTCAGGTTGCGGCCACTTATCGCTGCGACTCGCACCATTGCCGGGGGAGTGGATCAACCGGTACCGGTGCGGGCTGCTTTAGGGACCGCTGGCCAGCGTTTGGGGGGACAGGCCGCGGGGTGACGCTACCCAGCAACAGGGTGATCCAGCACTTCGGGTCGGACGTGACCCGGACGTGCTCGCCTTGGAACCCGGTCGGGCCCTGCTGCTGGTTCCCGCTGAGAGCGGCTACGTCGCCGTGCTAGGCGTCCGCAGTCGTTCCGTACAGCTGCTCGGCCGGGGACCCGCTCGCCGGCGCCGCGCACGTCGTTGCCGTCGATCCCAGCACAGGCCGGGCCTACTGGCCGCTCGCCGATGTCGCGGGCCGACCGCAGCTGCTGGTCACCACCACTACGGCAAGCCCGTAACCGGTCCTTGGCGCGAACAGGCTCCTACCCGCCCCCCGATCGAAGCCACCCCACTGATGGGAAGCAGCGCGTGGGACGCGCCAACACCCACAGCCAGCCCCGGCGCACCTGACCCCGTCCTGCCAGCCCTTCGGTCACGGGCTCGGCTCGCCGGCCCCTGCTACAGCTGGTGCACGGTGGTTGCCCCGGTGGTTGCGTTCCAGGTGATGGTGCCGTGCTGGAAGGTGTTCTGCCGCCCGCCCGGTGCCGGCTGCTCGTCGCTGGTCGGCAGGGCGAGCGGGGAGCCGGGGCCGCCGTAGGACAGGTAGGCGGAGCGGATGGCGCCGTGTACTTCGTGGGCTCCGGTACCGGACGACCAGTAGATGCTGGCGCCGGTGAAGGTGCTGGCCCGCCCGCCGCCGGCCACGGCGGTCTCGTCGCTGGTGGGCAGCCCGGCGAAGGAGCCCGGACCGCCGAGGGCCAGGTAGTGGGCGCGGATCAGGCCGTGCACTTCGTGGGCGCCGGTCCCGGGTGACCAGTAGATGGCGGCGCCGGTGAAGGTGCTGGCCCGCCCGCCGACCACAGCCTGCTCGTCGCTGGTGGGGAAGCCAGCGAACGAGCCTGGTCCGCCCAGGGCTTGGTAGCGGGCCAGGATCAGGCCGTGTACGGCGTGGGCGCCGGTGGCGGGCGACCAGTAGATGGTGCCGCCGTGGAAGGTCTGCATCCGGCTGCCGGCGGCGGCGGTTTCGGGGGCGGTTGGGGTGCCGAGGTAGGAGGCTGGGCCGCCGAGGTCGTGGTAGTGCTGCCCGATCGCGTCGGGCTGGGCCAGCCCGGCAGCCGCCTGTGTGGTCCAGGCGGGGGAGCCGAGCCCGGTCGTCTGGTCATAGCCGGGTGCGGCGGGGTAGGTGCCGTTGGCGCCGGTGGTGACGTCCCGGAAGGCGCCGGGGTGGGTGTAGAGGGCGGGGTGGATGTCCCCGATTCCGGTGGTTCGGGCGTAGGCGGACAGCATCGAGACCAGCAGCCCGGTCTGGGCGGGGGCGGCGGCGCTGGTGCCGCCGCCGGAGTACCAGCCGGCGGGTTGGCCGGGGGTGCAGGTGCAGTAGATGGCAATGCCGTGCGCCGGGTCGGCGGCGGAGGCGATGTCGGGGACCAGCCGGCCGGTGCCGGTCCCGGGAAGACTGCTTTGGTAGGTGGGGCGGGCAAACAGCCCCGACGCGCCGCCGCCGCCGCCCCGTACCGGTGGCGGGGTGCCCATCGACGGTCCCCAAGCGGTTTCCTGCCAGGCGCCGGGGCTGCCGGTCAGGCTGGTCCCGCCGGCCGCGACCACCGAAGGTGAGGATGCCGGGAAGTCCACCGCCGGGGCGCCGGCGACGGCGGGGTTGGGGTCGCTTCTGGCGCAGTCGTAGGCGCCGTCGTCGCCGGAGGCTGCCAGCACGGTGGTGCCGGCGGCCAGCAGCCGGGTGACGCTCTGCTCGATGGAGGCGGCGATGTTGGGTCGGTGTCGGGTTCGCAGCCTCCCCAGGAGGTGCTGGCCGCGGTGAGCAGCCCGCCTTGGGCGTCGCTGGCCATCGCGGCGTAGACCCCGGATGCTCCGGCGCTGGTGTTGGCGGCGACGTAGACCCGTTGGCGGGCGGCGGGGGCGGTCGCCAGGATCGCTTCGGTGTCCAGGGCGGCTTCGGCGTCGCCGCCGGCGCCGTCGGGGGTGGCGGCCTGGGCGGCGGACAGCCCGACCGGGATGGTCTGGATCTGCCCGGCGCCAAGCGGGATGTTCTCAGCTTGGGCGTAGCTGGCTGCCTCGCTCGGGGTCCAGCCGGAGAACTGGACGGTCCCGACGGTGGTGCCGGCGCCGCGGCCGGTGGTGGCGGAGTAGGCGCTGGCCAGGTCGGCGGGGCCGTAGCCGGCGCCGGTGGCGGCGTGGGGGTGGAACACCGGGCGGGTGTCCAGCCCGGTCACCGCAACCACATCGCGGCGCAGCCCGGCGGGGAGCACCGCGGGGGTGGCGGCGACCCGGCCGCCGGCCAGCCAGGTCAGCCGGGTGCCGAAGACCTGCTCGGCGGCGGTGTCCGGGCCGGTAGCGGTCACCGTCCACGCGTCGCTGCTGGCAACGATGAAGTCGTGGGCGGTCAGATAGCCGCCGACCCGGGCCCGGGCCGCCGGCGTCGGTGCCAGGGCCCGCAGCCGGGCCGCTCGGCCGGCGACGTCGAACGAGGGCGGCAGGTGCGCCGCTCGGACCAGGCGGGCTGGGTCGGCCGCGGCCAGGCTGACCGTCACCCGCACCGACCCGGCCGGGACCGGGCCCGTAAGTTGCTGCACGCCCGTCGTTGCCGGCTGCCCCGCGCTGCTTACCGCCGGCGCCGAAGGCGGGGTCGGTGCCGCTGCTGCCAGGGCAGCCGGTGCCGCGCCGGTGAACGCGGACAACGCCAGGACCGGAGTGATCAGCACGCCGGCGGCGGCGGCAGGTCCGGGCAAGGGCCGAGGCATAGCGCTCCAAGGTGGTGGTGGGCCCCGGGGGATGGCGTTGCCGGTGTAGCCGGAAGGCCCGGGCGTCAGTTTGTGCATCGCACTGCCCGGCGCCGGGGTATGCCGCCGCAGGCCCGTCCCCGTCAGAGCGGGACGGGCCTCGGCGTTGGTCAGCCGCTCGTCGTTGCTGCGGCCGGCGGGGTGAGGGCGGCCAGGGCAGCTTGTGCGGCGGCCAGGTCGGCTGCGGCTGCCTGCAGGGCGGTCTCGGCGCTGTCCAGAGCCGGGCCGGTTGCGTCGCGGGCGGTGCGCAGGTCGGCAGCCGACGGTGCGGCAGGCAGCGCCAGCATGGCGCTGGTCGCGCCCGACAGGGCTGTCTGCGCCGCTGACAGCTGGGCGGCGAGGTCGCCCAGCGGGGTGTCGATGCTGCTGGTGTCGGTGCCGGCCGGCAGGGCGGCTTCCTGCGCCTTGAGTGCGGCCACGTCGCCGGTGAGCGCGGTGATGGCGGCGGTGCCGGTCGCGGCGTCGCTGGCTACCTGGCTGGCGAGTTTGACCGCCTGGGCGGTCCGCTGGCCGGCCTGGATCAGGCTGGCCAGCGCCTGGGGGCTGGTGGCCGAACCGGCGGCGGTGACGTCGCCGGACAGCGCGGTCAGGGCGCCGGCGTCGAAGGCTGCCAGGGTGGCTTTGTCGGCGCTGCCCAGCAGCGAGCTGGCCTGCTCGGCGGCGGCGACGCGCTGCACCGCGGCGGTGGAGGCGGCGAGGGCGTGCAGGGCGCCCTTGCGGGGACCGGCCAACCGGTCGGCGGGCTTGCCGTGGTGGTGGGCCGGCTTGGCGGTCTGGGCAACGGTGGCCCGGTGGCCGGTGCTGTGGCTGGCGGGGGAGGCGAAGGCGGCGGCGGGGGTCGCGAGCGCGAGGCTGGTGGCCCCAGCGAGGGCGAGGGCGAGCAGACGAGGCGAAGGCATGGGTCTCCTTGTGGAGGGGCGTTCCCGTCCAGGACGGGCTCGCTGTGGTGTTCGGCGTCCGTGGCCCGCCGGCGCAGCGCAGGCGGCAACCATCACCCTGATGCGCGCCGGGCACCACCACAGTGGAGCAACCGGTTGGGCCGTTCGGCCCCCCGGCTCTGCCTTTTCGGGCCGGGCGGAGTCGAACCCGCAGCTGGCGGCTGCCGGTACTGAGCCGGCAGCCCAGCTTGGCGGGCCGCCGCCGGCGGGCGCAGCTGGTCGCTGGTGCACCAGGGCGTGCCGGCGTCTTGCTGCGGGCGTGGACGAATAATTCGGCGGGTCAGGTACCCATGCTGAGGACCGGCAAGAGCCTGCCCGTCGCCTGACGGGGACCAGCGCTGCCGGCAGCCGCCCGGGTTGGCCCACTGCGGGGCTGCTGTAGCGGCGCCCGGCGGCTGTCGAGACAGTCGGGGTGAGCCGGGCTGGTGGTGCCATGCCGAAGTGTCCGCGGCTGGTTCACCTTGTGTCCCAGAGCGGCGTCGAGGCTGAGCTGGCCGGGGCCGTCGAGGGCGAGCGAGGCGGCGGTCAGGGCCAGCGTCGGTGAACTGTTCGCCGCTGGCAGCTCCTCGCTTGGCTGCACCGCCAGCGTTGTGCGCAGCGCTCGGGGCAACGTGGTGCTGGCGGCGGCTCACTGCCTGGTGGGGACCGCAGCCGGCACCAGGTTCGTCCCCGGGTACGCCGGGGGTGCCAGGCCGTACGGCACGTGGACTGTCACAGCGGCCTACGTCGACCGGCGATGGCGGCTTTCGCGTGACCGGTTGCACGACTACGCGTTCCTGGTCCTCGCCGGGCAGACCATCGCCGGCCGTCGCCGTCAGGTCCAGGACCTGACCGGAGCCGAACGGCTGTCCCCTGCTGGGCCGCTCACCGCCGGGGTGGCTGTCACGGCGTACATGTCCGGCCGTCAGGTGTCGTGCACGGCCGCGACGTACCGCACGGGCGGCTTCTCGTCGTTCGACTGCGGCGGCTTCGCCGGCGGCACCAGCGGCGGCTCGTGGCTGCTGGCCCCCGCTCCGGCTCCGGGTGCCGGGGACCCGAGCGTCGTCGGCGTCATCGGAGGGCTGCACCAGGGCGGCTGCTACCCGTGGACCTCCTACAGTGCGCCGTTCGATTCAGCGACGGCAGCAGTGTTTGCCCGTGCGGCAACCGGCGGGGCCGCCGACGTGCTACCGGTACCGGGCGGGGACGGCTGCTAGGACCATGTCGCGGGACGTTGACCCGGGCTGTCCAGCATGAGGCCGGGATGCTCCACGCTCACTCGCCTGGGCTACCCCCACCGGGGCTGCCGCGTCCTGCGGTCTAGGCCCCCGGTGGTGGTGAACGGTGCGGTAGCCCTTCGGGTGAGCTGACCTAGAGGGCTTGCTTGGGGCATGCCGGACGTGGCCTCCTGCGAGGTCGGTTGATGTGGTGGTTGATGTGGTGGTTGATGTGGTGGGCAGCGGGCCGACAGTACAAGGGTGGGTGGCAACCGTGGGGACGACGCCGGGTCGGTGTTCCCGCAGGAGATGCTTGAGCAGGCCCGCGCGACGCCGGGCGGCTGGCTGTACGTCATCGACCCGGCGTATGCCCCTGAGGGACCCGGGGGTGCGGTCCCACCCGAGGGAATCAAGGGCGAGTGGAGGGTTGGCGAGGACGGCGTTCCCACTGGGGAGTTCGAGCCCAACCCGGACTACCGAGGTTGACCACACCCAGCGTTTCGGACGGTCCGCAGCAGTCGGTTCGCCGTCGTCGTCACCGACGTCCCCGAACGCGTCGGACAGCTGCTGACCTGATCGACGAGCTGTTGCTCGACCCGGGGGTTGCTGCTTACCTACCCGGCCGTTGTCGCACCCGTCGACGCTGGGCTTCGCCAGCCGGATGGCGCTGCCCGAACCGCGACACGATCAGCGACATGCTGTCGACGGCGGCGGTCAGCAGCAGCGTGCCCAGGAGACTCGTGGGGGGCATCCGACGCCGACCGGGCGGAGCTCGCCGCCGTGTGTGCTTCGGGGCGTCGGCGAGCCGAATGCGGTGGTCACGACTGCTCCTGCGCCCAGCGTGGATCGGACAGGATGTGGTAGCCCTGCGCCGTTAAGGGCACAAATAGGGCATGCCCACGTCGGGAGGCAGCGCTTCCTGCTGCGTCCGCTGCCGGCCTGGCGTCCACGGGAACGCCGTCGGGAGCGTCAACGGCGAGGCTGAGGTGGTACTGCACACGCCGATCACTGTCGCCGAGCAGGCGCCGGCGGGTGCGCCGATGCCGCTGGTGGCTGCTGCGGTGGCTGTCACCGGTGAAGTCGACCGGCCGGTCGTGGGGCTGTTCGTTGCCGGCATGGGGTTGGCGCAGCCCAGTGCCGGCTTCACCGGTCGCCACGCGGTAGCCCTACCCCGGGGGCTGCTCCAGAGCAGTGCCCAACGAGCAACCACCCGGACGGCTGTGCCGTGATCTTCAACCCGGTCTCGATTATGAACCTTGTCGGTCAGCTCGGGGGGGACCACCGGCGAGCCGCCCGACAGCTGCAGGGCATGAACCAGGTCGACTCCCAGCAGCACGCCGGGATGCTCAACCAGCTGGGAGTTGATTCACGGCAGCTGCAAGGCGGGGGCTATCAGCAGCATTTCGACGCCCAGCAGCAGCCGGGGTTCGCCGGCTATCAGCCTGGCAGGAGAACCTACACCGACCAGCAGCCCCGTTTCCGCACCTCCGGCCAGCAGCAGGGCGGCGGCCAGGGGCTGGGCTACGGCGAGCAGCAAGGCGGCGGCCAGGGCTACTGAGAAAAGACCATGCGGTGAAAACGTCGGGATCGTCAGCGGCGCCACGTCGTCTGCACTGCCGCACCCGCCGCGGACCGGCGGCGACGGTCACGCCAGGTTCAGAGGCAGCCTGACGCTGCCGGCGGCGCGACGTTCACACCAGCTTCCTGGGACCGCCCATCTTGCTCAGCCTCCGCTCGGCCCACCACGGTCTGCAGGTTCGGCACCGAAGCGAGCCGCGTCCGCTGGGTGGATCTGCCCGCCGGGAGCATCCCGGACCTGGACGGGTCGTCATGCCCAGCTGATTGCCGCACCAGCCGCGTGGCACTGCGTAGCGACGACCGGGCCGGCGGGTAGGTACTTGCACGAGCACCCCGCACCACGCCGGTCGGGTGGCCCCGTGATGGATGAGGAGAACCCATGGCAGACATTGCTGACAAGTTCGACAAGGCCTACGAGAGCAAGCCGCTCGCGGAGCTGGCGTCGGCCCCGGTCGCTGCCCTGCAGGGTGTCAGCGACAGCGACGCGGACCACTTGAAGGCGGCATTCAACATCACGACGGTGAAGGACCTGGGCACGAACAAGTTCTTTCTGTGGGCTCAGGCGGTGGCCAAGCTCGCAGAGTAGAGCGACTGCGCCCGGCGGAGCCCCCTCACGGTCGGCGCTCAACTCGGGCCGGGGCCTGCGAGCGCCTCCTGCGGCTGTGGGTGGTTGTTCGCTGCGGGAACGTCGTCGGCGGCTCGCTGCGCCGCCGGGCGTTCACCGTTGAGGGTGGGCCAGGTGCGGCGGGACAGCAACCGCAGCCCGTTGAGCCCGACGACGACGGTCGACCCCTCGTGGCCGGCGACACCAAGGGGCAGGGGCAGGTGGGCGAGCAGGTCCCAGCCGACGAGCACGGTGATGATGGTGGCGGCGAAGGCGAGGTTGGCGATGACCACCCGGCGGGCCCGTCTGGCCATGGTCAGGACGGCGGGGACGGTGCGCAGGTCGTCGCGGACGACGACGGCGTCGGCGGCTTGCAGGGCCAGGTCGGAGCCGGCGCCGCCCATGGCGATGCCGACGTCGGCGGTGGCCAGGGCGGGGGCGTCGTTGACTCCGTCGCCGACGAGCAGCACCCGCCGGCCGGTCTGCTGCAGGGTGCGGACAGCTGCGGTCTTGTCCTGGGGCAGCAGTCCGGCGTGCACGGTGTCGATGCCGACCTCGACCGCGAGGCGGCGGGCGGCGTGCACGTTGTCACCGGTGAGCAGCACCGGGCTGCGCTGGACCAGCCTGGCCAGCTCGGACACTGCGACGGGGGCATCCCGGCGCACGGTGTCGGACAGGGCCAGCACGCCGGCGGGGTGGCCGTCGACGACGACGACGACGGCGGTGCGGCCGGCGGTCTCCAGCTCGGCGACCAAGGCCCGCGCCGGGTCGCCTGGTGCCCCTTCGGGGAGCAGGACCGGATGGCCGACGAGCACGTCCCGGTCGTCGACGCGGGCTTGGACACCGCGGCCGGGCCGAGCCCGAAATCGTTGGGCGGACGGTACGCGCAGCCCGCGGGCGCGGGCGGCTGCGGCCACGGCGCGGCCCAGTGGGTGTTCGCTGGGCGCTTCGGCGCCGGCCGCCAGCGTCAGCAGCTGCGTCTCGTCCCGGCCATTGAGGCCGAGGATGTCGGTGACCCGCGGGGTGCCGTGAGTGAGGGTGCCGGTCTTGTCCAAGGCGACTGTGTCGACGCCGGCCAGCTGCTCGAGCACGACGGCGTTCTTGACCAGCACGCCGTGCCGGCCGGCGTTGGCGATCACCGACAGCAGCGGCGGCATCGTCGCGAGCACCACAGCGCACGGCGATGCGACGATCATGAAGGTCATC
>JAABVA010005312.1_pt1 | contig 11707 bp, 6 predicted proteins | sample 5560331 | NCBI WGS metagenome assembly JAABVA01 (sample SAMN12812661, study PRJNA571458) | rock metagenome | isolation source: Antarctica rocks | place: Antarctica: Victoria Land, Mt New Zealand sud | collected 2016-01-07
ATTGCTGAGCTCACTATACTTATGATGATCTCATTAAGATAATAAAGCTCAGAAAGATCTATTAACTTATTATGTTTACAGCAATCTTAGTGAGCACAGTAAGACAGCAATATATATACAGATTATTTCTTTTAAGAAAATGAATGTATTTAATGACAATTCTTACTTGACATACTGCTATCTACTGATTTACTTTAATGTATCTGAAATTGCTCTTATATCATAAGCTTTAATTTCTAGACTCTATATCAGAGAAATCTTCAATCAGAATGTAACATTTTAGATGTTTTGATTAAGTGAATTTTATCTCTTATTGTAGTATAAGAATTAAGTTTCAGAACTTATCAATACAATGAATATACTGTTCTGACTATGTATCTGTGTGATGATAAAGGCTGAATTGCAGTTATTGTTAGAAAAGTGCATATTGTCAATAACTTGAAGACAAAGATACTTATAGATATTGATATTCTTATATTAAAGAACATTTTACTTCTGCTTTTTAGTCAGAAAGTGATTATAAGAAGCTGTAATGACATTAAGATATCATTAATAGTTATTATAGAATCAATTAACTCAGTGTAAAAGATCATATTTATTTACAAAAATACTATTATACTGCTTAAAAGTCACACAAATGTATTAATAGTTAAGACTACTCTATCTTAAAATTATGATCTTCTGTTTAAATCAAATTGTCACAGAGAATACAGCAATATATATTTACATTGTTAATTATACTCTGTCAGCAGTACAGATACAAAATGACTTAAACATATCTCTTATTGTATTATGAAAAGTCTGTCTCAGTTATGTTGTAAAATATAAAGTCAATAGCTGCTATCTGATCAATTTGTAGAATTTGAAACTTGCAGTCTTCACAAACAGAAAACAGACAAATTGAGTCAGAAACGTATTTTTAGAATCTGTTAATTATAATAGCAGCATTTTATTTAAAAATGATAATTAGCTTTAAGAGAAAGATTATGTACAGAGCAACAGTATGCAGATTTAATGCTGTAATAACTTAAATTATAATAATTATGCATTTATATCTTTATCTTTAAACAGATCAAGACAACTTGATAAAAGTACTGAAGAAAGAATGAATAAACATTTTACTTATTGATGACTGAAAATTGCAGTACAAGTATTATAAAGCTTATTTAACTATTTACTTATTTATCTTAAAAGTCTTAATTATATTCATCTCACTTTGTGTTAACTGCCTTTTTAATAAGATAATTGCTTCTTTTCTTCACTGACATAACTAAATATCTCATATAACACTATTACTTAATCTATAACTTGCTTAGTCATAAGTCTATGTATATATAAAGCAGTATTCTCACCATAGCTAGAATTCAGCTTCTTATACACACTCAATTTTAGCAAATTGATAGCATCAACCTGCATCATCAACTCACATATAGCAACATTAGATTCAATTCAATTCATCAGAAACTTAATCATTTAATCTAAGTATTAGTTAGTTATCTTATCATAACATTATAATTCTTCTAATATCTTACTTTCACATCATCACCACATCTCATCAGACCTTATATCTAACTATTAAACTAAATATCTGTTCAAGCTATTATCTACTACTATTAGATAACTTCATAAAGTCTTAACACTATTAAAGTCTTCATTACATATCTAAAAAACTTTTATTTAATTTTAATCTTTTTACTGAAGTCTCTACACAAACAAGAGACAAAAAAAGCAAAGAGAAGATATCTATCTCAATAGAAGTATCTATTAACTCATTTCAGTTATTTAGCAGTCTTCATTACTCTATATTGATTTCTATATCAAACTCAGACAACTTTGACATAGTCTTATCTGAATTAGTTAATCTCATTGAGCTCAATCAGTCTCATCAGTCTGATTTGAAATATCAAAACAACAGCAACATATTGACATCATTGACTCATATTAGTATAATAAAGAAGATACTTTACAATCTTAAATCTCATATCAATATAACAGATAACAACAACAATAATCAGAGCTGACAAGATACTGATTTCACTCATTATCAATGAGAGTTGCTCACTGATCTTATATAAAATCATCTGAATCAAAGCAATAAAGAAAATGATCAGTCATCTGACAATGACAACAGAGACAGTAGTTAAAATAATACTTCAGTTCTCAATGAATAAGTGATTATGTCTGATATGTAAAAACTAAACAATATTGACTACTTTGACTCAGAATTTAATGATTATGAACTTGAAGCTGACCTTATAGATAATTTCAGCCAGCATGTTTACTATCAGGATGTTTTCACTTTTACAGATTGTCTTTGTATTCTTGCTTTAATTAAAGAATCAGAAGCCTTATGTGTGACAATATTAGTCTGTTTATGTGAAACAGTCTTGTTGTAACATATCATCAAGCTCACTAATATGAAACAAGATCTTCTAGACAATGCTGATTTGAAGTAGTGATATACTATTCAGTCTATTCTTGTTAAATGCTTTAAGAAAAGAGCTTCAGCAACACTATAAAATATTCAGAAAAATAAATACATTATGATCAACATCTACAAAGAAAAATCATCTCATGTCTTTACTCAGAAGCTATTCTGTCATGCTAAGATTGCTGAAATGATGTCAGTATATAATTAACTAATTATAGTATGAAACAATCTAGATCTTAAGTTTTGAGTGCATGTGTCAGAACCTCAGTCAAACACTTATATGACTTAATTCAAAAATAAGTATATAAAGAGAAATAACTCAGAAACATCATTACTCAACAGCTTTAACAGTATTAAATTGACTTAATCAGTTTGATTAAGTAATGTTAACAGATCAATACAATCAGCAGAATAGACTGCAACACAGTAAGTATTAATCTTTTGATCAACTCTGTTTTCATGACTAAGGTTTTGATTCAAACTATTAATTATATAATACACTGTATTAGTCAGCTAATCAGTCTAATTCTTAGTATTTAACTCAACAACAAGACTCTTAATATCAGTCAGATTCTCAATATCAGTAAAACTGAAACTCAAATTAATTCTATAACTAAAAGCAACTATTTTATTGAAAATCTTTAACAATAGTCACATCACTGAACAGTCAGCCAAATGTGTACAGTGAACAAAATAATAAAGACAGATTTAAGAAAAAATATAATAAGTCAAAATCTAAAGTCTATGTGACAGAGAAGCAACAGAAGAACAATAAGAATATTAATAATAAGAAAATAGAGAATTCTCTTAAAACAGAGAAGTATAAATCTGACTATTATGTGACAGGTTAAGATGTAAACTATTATGACATTGAAGACTACAATCAGAAAGTCAAGAAATTAGAGATGAACTTCATTACTGCTGCTATAATTTGATGTTATAACTGGCATCAAATCTTTAATGTTAGAAATGTCTTATTTCATCATTTACACTTTAGATCATTCAAAATCATCTATTGTCTCAATAGAAAGATCAAAACTACACTGTTATCAACAGCTATGCTGACAAAGTCTTCAGACAAAACATCAAAATTTTTATTGTTAAGCTCAGTCACAAAGAACATTAAAACAGATTATGAATTTCAAAACTCACATTACATTACTGTCAAAGTATAACTTTCAGATGAGACTACATCAGAGTCTATTTGTCTGAATATTAAGTGTTTCATTACACTACTAGATTAAATCTTCTTTAAATCTCAATGTTAAGACAAAACAGAAATTCACACTATGACTATGCTTATATCAGTACAAGAGATTGATTTCAATAAGTATATGACAAGTAAATATGTCATAGTATTCATACATCTTATGAGCAGTCTAGATACAAATCAACAGAAGATTAAAGTAATAATTACTTGAGAGACTTGCTTAGTCAATGATCTAAAGATAAAGATGTTAATTAATATAAATATCATGAGATCTAAGCAAATTGACATCATCACCTCAAAGAAGCAAGTCACTATTGATACATATTAAAACATCATTATATCAATTGAAGTTCACTTACAAAGCAGTTCTATCAGACATATCATACACATTACTTCACATATTGAGCAGTCTATTTCAGTACATCATATTAGACACTTATCTGAACAGAACTTTCTATTTAAATCTGAAGAATCATTAAATCTTGCACTATTTACTTATATAGTCAATTTCAGTTTATTTACTATTATGACTTGAAACAAGACAGATCAAATCATAAGTATTAGATACAATCAATATCTAGATCATCTTACTGAACTGAACTACAAAGAATGTTATTATATTGTCACTGATGAGTCTATCTAAGATCTAGTAATCTAAAGAAGTGTAATGATTCACAAAGTGAACTGACTACATCATCTATGCTGCATTATCATGACAGCAGCAGTATCAAAACCTTCATACTGATATGAAGAATCAGTCTTAAGCTTAGAACCTAAGCTTAAATTACTTTCTTCACTGAAGATCATTTTACTCATCAGCATCACAGTATACAGAAACACTGCTACAACAAAAGTCTTATTTAATGTGATGAATCAATACAACATATAAAAAGATTCAGACAAATTTGTAAATTTGTCTATGAATAACTGAATGCAAATATTTCTCAAATCAAACTGAAACAATAAGATCATCAGAAAAGCTAGAGTTTATTTATTAGACTTGCAGAATTATAATATAGTGAACAAGATCTTTAATGAACTGCATAGATAGAACTGCATAGCATGAACAGTACAGAAAATGCTGTTCAGTTATTCTGTCTTTGTGATATGAAAGACACTGAAAAATGATGAAAGAAAAGACAGAGTTGTAATAAATATTTAAGATCTTAATGTAATCACTGTATTTGACATCTACTCAGTACTCTTACAAGCAGACATTATCATCACTGTCAAAGATATCTTTTACATCAGTATAGTAAACTGTGCCTTCAATCTGCTAGACAGATTTCAAGGTCAAGAGTGAAAATGCATACATTAAAACATCACAATCACATTAGCTATCAAAAATCCACTTAATGCATGTGAAAGAGCTTATTTACATCTTTAAATCTCTCAAATCTTTTCTCTTCATCATCATTTTTCATGATGGCAAAGCTTCATTTTCAATATCTGAAAATTTTCATCACTACATCATACAATCAATTTCTTTCCACATATATCCATCAACCACACAACAAGCATAGTCACTAATAAGAAACAGACTTCATAATTGTGTTTAAATTTATCTTATTTACATTTTATACACTCATCATTTCTCATTATATCTGCTGCTTTTCAGTGCATTTAAGTGCAAAGCTCTTTGTGCAATCTTTAGTTTTTAATGTTTCTGAGTTTTTACTTATTCACTTATCTATTTTCACTTCAAAACAACTCAAAAACATCAACACTGCAACACTTACACATTAAAACAATCATCTCAACTTTGCTTTTGTGTGCACATCAACAATCAACAAAGATATCAAAAAATCAAAAACAGCAAATTTTTCACATTACATTCTTCTGTATTTCATAAATCAAAATTGTTTTCATATCTCATTTTATCAGAAAGTTATAAGCAAAAACATCACACAACATTGAAAGTTTTGATTTTTCTGACTTCTTGCTTAACAAAATGACACAGCAACAACATTAAAAAAACATTATATCACATTAAAACATTCACAAAACATTAAAATCACATTTACATCATTATATTTTACTCTTAAAACACTACTTTTTCAATCTTTTAAACTACTTTTTCAATCTTTCAGACTACTTTTCAAATCTTTTAAATCAAATTGAGTTCTTTTAGATCAGATTTACTGTTTTAAGTTAATTTCACAATTTCTTTGTGCAGAAAGATCTCTCAAAAGAGAAAGAACAGAATATTAAAGTGTGTCAGTAAATTGTAAAGAATACATATTTAGAGCTTAGTCTTGAGTATAAAGCATTAGATGTGTTGTCTTATTTAATTGTTAATAAAAAGCTCATTGTAAAATAACTTTACTTTAAGTGAATTAAGATATTAAACAAGATTTAAAATAAAGAACTGAGACTCTTTTGCTTTAAATCAGAAATAGATCAAAAGAACTTAATTTAAAATCTTAGAAACATTTAGTTTTATAAAAGCTGAGCAATTACTGCTAAATAAGAAATCTTTTCATGAATTTAAATATGAACTTTCTCATAAAACTTATGATACTCACAGTATTCATCACATCAAAAATTTAAGTTTATGACTTCATCAACTCATTTAACACACTCACACAATCAGTTTATTAAACTATAAATTCTCTGAAAAAACAAAAAGCTATAAATAACTTTATCTTTTCAACAAATTCTATCTTTAGCATTTACATCAATCTGCTAAACAACAACATCACATCATCAATCACTCAACAAAACAGTGATTAGCTACTTCAGTAAATTAAAAATCTTTTAAAATTAGTTTTTCAGCAAATTAAAGTAACAAATTAGTCAAAACTAGCTATTAACATTAATGCTATAGATAAAATTCAACAGTCAGAAGATCTCAATTCTTTAGCTATTGAAGAGAAAAACTTCAGCAAAGAACAATAAACAGTTTAATAACAACTTAATTAATTTAAGAAAGAAGTGAACATCAAATTAAATTAAATTCTCTGTTAAACAGTGCAAACAGCAAAGAAATTCATCTTTTAGTTAGAATTTCAATTTACATTCACATTAAATGACTTCAAAACAGCTATTACACATCTAAAAACAGCTCAAAAAACAGCTCAAAAAACTGTTTTACAACATTAATAATTAAAATTCTATGGTGCTGCACTTAAAAAAAACCTAAAAGTCTTTATATGAATAACTGTTCAAAACAGCAAATCAAAACTCATTATTATATTATAAAACACTGTATTCTATAAAGATAGACATCTTATTATTACATCAATAACTGTTATTAAGATATTAGACTTTATTTCTATGAAAAATAACATTAATAATGTTCTTAAATCTGTAAATCTCAACATCATGATAATCACTGTAACTATGTCTCAGTCAAAATTCAACATAGTTATAACAATCATGTCTGAAGTTACTGCAGAAAATCTGACAACATATTTTAGAATTCATAAAGATCAAAAAGAATGAAAAATGATATAAAATAGTGATATATAATATTTTTACAGCTGTTTTCAACACTGCAAACAGCATATAACTAGTCAAAGAAGAACTAGAAATCTTTAATAAAGATTTTAAATTAATTTATTTATTTACATAGTTAACTTCAGAAGAAGTTTAAAATCAAAAAGTACATTTCTCAGTGATTTTAATCTTTAACTTAGATCAAGAGATCAAAAAAGCTCTGAGAAATAAACTGATTATAGCTGAAGTTTCAGTTAAAACAGCTATCTATAATGTCAATAAGTCAATAGATCAATGCAATAAATGTTAACAGTTTAAATGTTATTTTGTAAAGTGTTAAAACACTGTTAAATGTCAAATCTGTGCTTAAGATTATAACATCAAACAATATAATTGTTTTTTATGTTTTTAAATAGAAAAAGAAACTACTTGCATTCATATTGTGTTGAAATGCAGCAATTATCAGAAAATGCATAGAGCAAATAGCTCAGAATGTATAATTTTTAAAGCATTACAGTTTATTTCTACTCTTTCAATAACAGATCATCTAGTTATGAAGTTATAATAAATAGTACACTTATATTATTCATAAACATCATAATATCAACATTTAAAATTTAGATTATACAACACAACTACACTAAAAATGTCAATGTCATGCATTCTTTGCTAAATTCAACTATGAATAAAGACATAATCTTAATTCAAGAATCATAAATTTTTAAAGATAACAAAATAATTATTTTATATTCAGCATTTACTACTTTACTTTCTTCATCAAGTCTAGATGTTAAATCATAAACAGTGATCTTTATCAACAAAAATAGACAGAATTATATCTGTACATTAAAATTAAATATCTTTATGAATTCAGATTTACAAATCATCATTATATCTATCAATAACTCTTTAAAAACTGTGCTACTTCTTAATATTTATAATGAGAAATCATAAGAAGAAGATAGTTATATATAAATAGTTAAAAGAAAGCTAAAAGATATTTAGCTTTTTTTAAAAATTTATAATCTGTAGTGATTTCAATGCACATCACATATAATGAAATTCAGAAGTTAAACACTCAATTAAAGCTACAGTGTTGACTCAATGACTAGAAAATCAAGATTATGAATTTCTTAACATATTTAATGAATTTATATATATACATTACTCTGAAAATTCTTTCTCTATAATTAACTTGATATTTATCATGTTTGCAATGCTTATCTTTGTCAAAAAGTGACAAATTGATGAAGAAGTGAATATCAGTTCAGATTATGAAGTTATTTACTTCATAATATCAATAAAAGAAGCTGAAATGATTAAAAGCTCATTAAATTCTTTATACAACACAGTTAAAGCAGACTGAACAAAATTTGCAAAAGAATTACAATAGAAATCAGAAAAGATTTTGAATTTAATAAAGAATTTAAATTTTAGTTTGAAAGATTTAAAAAATATAATTATTTCTTTCAGAAATCTAATTGTTGACATTGCAAATCAACATATTTTAAAGAGAAAATCTTTCATAAAGATTAAAATGTAATGACATAATGATCTTAATGCATTAAGAAAGTCATTCAGTTTAGTTAAAAGAAACTGAAAATTCAACAAAACTGAAAGTAATTGAAAAGAAGTTGTTTTCTTTAAAAACAAATACTTTTATGCTATTTAAATAGTTAAACAAGTCTTATAAATTACTTTTCTTCAGAGAGCTGCAGAAAAAGATATGTTTACAGTATATTATTTCATTAAATCTAGAAAAATAGTCAAAATTTCATCAATTTAGCACAAAAACAGTCTTGAAATAACTTTTCAGAAAAAATTTAAAATGTTTTTAAAGATTATGTTTTCATCATCTTCAGAATCAACAGTCACAGCTTTAAAATCTGATGATTTAGACATAATAACATAAAAATTAACTATTTTTAAAGAAGTTACACAAGCTATGAAGTTCTTATCATTCAGAAAAGCATTTAAATTAAATAAAATTTCTTTTTTAATTCTACAATAAGCATTTCAGACTATTCTGAAGTTATTTTTTGCTATATTTGCAAAATTACTGAATAATGACTATCATTCAATATGCTGATGTCAGACAACTAATGTCATTTTAAAAAAAGATGAAAAATTTAATTATTTTGTTCTCAAAACATATTGAATCATTATGCTGTTAAATTGTTTAAATAAAATATCTAAAAAAATAATAGTTACAAGACTTTCTAAACTGACTGAGATGTCTGATCTGCTTTATAAAGATTAAATGAATGATAGAAGACAAAGATCTGTTATAAATGCAGCATTATATCTTATACATGACATTTAATTCATAAATCATCATAAAAGAATTCTTTCAGCACTACTTTTAAATATTAAAAGAACATTTAATTATGTTTTACTAAATTAATTGCTGAAAATTATGCAAAATCTTTATCTATTATACATTTTGACAAAATGAGTTCAATCATTTCTATCAGATAAAACTGTCAATCTTGTCTTTAATGAAGAAGGAGACTTTAATTAAAAAGTTAAATCTGAAATATTATAGAGCTCATCAATTTCATCTATACTTTTTCTGATGTATATCAGATTTCTGTTTACTTAAGTTAAAAAACAATACACAGATTCACAAATCAAAATACTTAGCTATATTGATGATGTAACTGTGATGATTGAGGATAAATCAGCAGAAGAAAATAGTATAGTGTTTAAAAAAGTAATTAAATCATTATTTTTATGAGTAAAAGACAATGCAATTGTCTTTAATGACAGCAAAACAGAGCTTATACACTTCAATAAAGATAAAGAAATAATTATTTCAACTATTATACTTTTAAACAACATTATTATCAAATCTTCTGAAGTTATATAATGACTAAAAGTGTAATTTAATCAAAAATTTACTTTTAAATTTATTATACAGATTATTCAGTTCAAAATGAGATTTATTAGCTGCTGCTGATAGACAGCTCTATATTGTATGCATTATATCTATTAATAACTATGAATGTTAAGTTTGATTCAACAATCAGAAAGAATTTCTGAATTATTTTCAGAAACTTTAAAATTCAGTATTCAGAAAGATCTTAAAGATCTTTAAAACATCATTTTTCTCAGCAATGAAAATAGAAGCAATTATTTGTTCTTTCATAGTGAGATTTCAGAAAACATACAGATTATATGCACTCAGAATAGTCTGCATAACTGAAAATCATTTTATAAGATAAAGAACTTCTATTACAGTACTAGGTCAAAAGTCTTTGTGAATGATCTGTTTATCATCAAAACTCATTACTATCAGTGCTATAGAATTCAGAACTTTAGGCAGTTAAAAATTCTGAAAATTCAGAATGTTTTAAAATTTTACTTTAACAAGACTTTTATCAATTCAGAATTTATAGATTAATTGTGGTGTTCTGTTGTACACAGTGTGTACTTGATGAACAAGAAAAACATTGAAATTTATATGTAAAATCAAAGTTTTTAATGTATACTCAGCAATTCAGCTATACTACTCAACATTCTACTTATTATTCATACATAAAATTTATATGCACTCACAGATTCTATAAAAGTCTCTTAAATTCTGAAGTCTCAGAATTTTTAACTGTCTAGAGTTCTGAGTTCTATAGCACTGATAGTAATGAGTTTTAGTGATAAATAGATCATTTGTGAAGACTTTTGATGTGATATTGTATCTACTCACTGAAATATTAAACTGAATTAAATTTGAATAAAAACAAATTTTTAAATTGAAATGAAATTAACATTCAAATCATAAAGAAACACTCAACTTAATTAATTAGAATTTTACACATTCTATTTAAATTGTTATTAAACATCTTAAAATTGAAAAAATATAGCTCAGAAACAAGTCTGAGAGAATTTAATATGAGAGATTTCAACATGAGAAATTTTAACATGAAATATTCTAACATAAAAGAAATGTCTTTCAATTAAAAGTCATGTAACATTCACATTAGCAACAAAGACAAAGACTAAACAACAAAAACTCATTTAAATTTAATTAAAAGAATTCTTTTAAACAACTGAAATTCACAACACACTGTGATTTACATGAATGAATTTAAAATTCAAGACAATGTGAGTGCAAGAATAGTCTATATGTGTGAAAAAATTAATGATGAAAAATCATGAATTCTTGAAAATAATCTAGAAGTCTTTGATGCTGAGCTATTTGCTATATTTTAGGCTCTAAAATGAACACAAAACTTTGATTTAAAAAAAATTAAAGAAATCTAAATTTTTTTTGACAGTTAAACTGCAATTTAAAGACTTCAGAACATCAAATCAGAACTTAAATAGCATTTAATGATTAAATATTATTCAACAATGCATATACTCAAATCTTAAGATTTTACAACTCACATTTACTGAATTTCTAGTCACAAAGACATTGTTGACAACAAAAAGACAGATATAGCTGCACAAAAAATGCAGAACAGAAGATTAAAATCTGTTCTGAAAGATTTATCTTAATTAGCTATATAAAATGTCTTATAAAGACTGAAGCACTTGTCAGCTGAAAAATTCACTGAAATTTAGTTAAAAAAGAACACATCTACATTAAAATGAAGGCTGAATCACACTGAAATCAGGATAAAAATCTT
>JAABVA010005313.1_pt1 | contig 11706 bp, 9 predicted proteins | sample 5560331 | NCBI WGS metagenome assembly JAABVA01 (sample SAMN12812661, study PRJNA571458) | rock metagenome | isolation source: Antarctica rocks | place: Antarctica: Victoria Land, Mt New Zealand sud | collected 2016-01-07
TGTGATCGCTGGCAATGTTCTCGAATGTTGTCATCGAATCGACATGTTTCGACCACCTTCCGACTTGAAGCGATTAGGGAGATATCCCGTAGCATAGCTCTCGGTCGACTTTCGGTCGGTCCACGAGTCATGTTCCCTGTGGGACAAACTACCAGGTAGGATCTTTGCGGGTATGACTGTGCAGTGCAAGTTTCGACGCTGCCAGGGAATTTTGGCCACTCATGTATGAAGCAGCATTCTGTCGGGCAGCAGGGTAAGAAGTTGAGGCGCGCATATGAATTGTCACCCGGCATGGAGATGGAAGCAGCAGATCCATGTCTTGGTCAGGCGGAGAGGGCGTTTCTATTCTACACCCAACTAGTATTTTACTCTATATAATTTACAGTAGTCTTAAATTAATGTATGTGCATAATATCACTGTCATCATAGGCATGATGTTTAATTTAATTAGACTTAATAATCATTAAAATTTGTTGATATAAAGAAAAATCTTGCTGTCATCAAGATCAGTGCTTACTAATGTAAATAATATTAAAATTACTAGAATATGTAACAGCTATCTATACTCACTGTTTGTTACCATTAGGTAAAGTCAAGAGGTAAAAAGCTGTCTTGCTAAGTGAGCAAGAAGCCTCAGCTATATAGTTGTTTAATTATTACATCATAAGGGCAGACAGACAGAAGCAATTTCTCATAATGATGAATAAAGCAAGAATAAATGTCTAAACAGAAAGAAATGATGAAAGATCATTACAGTGAGAAAAGATTATAATGATGAATTAATGTAGTGAGAGAAAGAAAGACATCAGTATTATAATAAGTTGCTGATTACAAAAAAGACATCAGCTTTTAACATTACTTCATTCATTCTGACATTACTTCATCTATTTATTCTTGCTTTTACACTTCATCAAGATTCTCTCATTCTTTATATTCAGCATTATTTACTCATCTTTTATTATCTTAATTATGTCTGCATCTGTTGTTCTGTCATTCTTTCTTAAATATTCAATAATGAAGCTTAATATATTAATTATCTTTATAAAAGTGCTCTAAATTCTCACTACATAATTCTTAATGATGCTTAGTTTTTCTTTTAAAACAACAATGCAATTCTTCACTTCAATAATATAGCTTCATATTTTAATCACTATCTCTATTTATTCATTTAGATGTGCATCTAGTCAGATAAAGCTATTAAGTAATTTTTGTATTATGACTTGTAGAAGAGATACATTGATGATAAGAATTGTAATAAATAAAGATTATAACTTAATTGATGTTGCAGTTAATCTTAAGATGAATAAATTCATTAATTATTATTTATTCATTAAGAAAAAATTAAGTTCTAATTTGTCTGTCTTTTGTTTAAATGTATAAGATATAGTAAATAATGTAAAGACATTGAAGCTAATTGCTATTTATGATGATATAATCATTTCAGTAGATATAATAATAATATTAAATGTAATTAAATCTTAAAGTGTTGACTTTAATGACAGTATTGATTGAATAAAGAAGTTTAAGATAAGCTTTATTGTTAAATTTAATGTAAATAATGATATCATTATATTTGCTAGATTTAATGTAAATAATGATGTCATTACAGTAATGAAGCTGAGTTTAATTTTAATGATGATGTTATTTTAATAAATAAAGTTATATTAATGTTTTAACACAATGAGCTGACTTAATTCAACAGTTCAGCTTTTGTAACTTTTGTAATAAATGTTTTTGCTTTGCTGTCTTTAACAATTTTCTTTGATTTAAAGACTGATTGTAAATTAAGATGTATGATCTTATTATTAAATTAAAATGAATCATTATCTTTAATTTAATATATATCATAATATATCTTTATATCTGCTTCTCTCTTCTCTTCTTTATATAACTAATAATAGCTCTTAAAAACAACATAACAGTTCTCATTAACATTGTTTATTATAACAATCTTATTACTATAATTAACTTTTAAAACTCTGATATTCTTCTGCTGATCAAAATTTACAGATTATATTATATTTTTTTTTGTTTCTCTGCATTTTTTATATAGTCATGTAAACATTGTAATCATCAAATCTTACTTTATCTAATAATGATTTATTTAAATAATTTAACATTTCAGTATAGAGCTTTCATTCTTTTCATACTGTCTGAGAAATATTACTTACTTTAGCTATATTAATCTTTTTGTTTAATTCATTATCATATCATAATTTATGATTCACTAACTCTGAATTTTTCTTTTAATTAATCATTTTGATGTCTCATAATATAAAGAGTGAATAAATGCTGTATGTATCTTATAGAAATGATTGATGTGCTGAAATTATGTAAAAGATATAAAAAATAGTAGTTGATAAAAGTTCTGATGAATAATGATGTTATTTATTTCTAAATGTTTATTTACTTTTCTAATATCTGTTGTTTGAGTTTAAATCATATATATGAAATTCACTGCTTAAATAAGAAATGCTGTCATATAATTATACATTAAATGTTTATCTCAATTCATACAGTCATACTAGTTCTTTAACATTTCTTAAATCTTTAATATTAACTCAGCTGTTAAATTCTGAGCTATACTTTAATCAACAAGCTAAATATTTAATAGTCATATCTCTATCTCTTTAGTACATTCTTTTAAATAATAATTTTTTAATTTCTTATTTCTTTTCATCATTCACTATAACTTCTTCTGACTCTTCTGATCTTAATTATCAATATAAATCATTAATATGAGCTGATTTCAGATGCACTACTGATATAACATCATGAATGCATTAACTTAATGATAATTTCAGTCAATATATCAGTTTTTCAACACAATTCAGAACTTTCAGCAAATTCATAAACTGCTGTCTTAGCTTTTTATTTTTTTTCTTTAGACTGAGTAGCATATAGTTTTTATATAAATATAGATTTATCAAATCTCTTGTCTTGAAGTAGAGAGATTTATGTTTTTAATTGTAGTAATACTTTATTGTTATAATGACATATATTATTGCATCTTTAACATCAATATGCATTAATCAGTACTGATTCATCATTGTAAAAATAATTAACTTTATTTTCATCTATTCTTTATTATAATTAAAGTCTATTCACTCTGTGTCAGACTCTTTTATCTGAAGTAAATTTATAACTTTGCACATTTGCATATCAAAAATGATCTGATTAAGACTGAGTCTGATTGAACTGTACTTAGTTAAGTTGTTTAAAGCAATTTATAAATGTATTAATATAAATGATCAGAGATCTGACTCTTTTAAAGTCATCAGTTAATATTGAAGCACAATTTCAGCTATTTAATTAATTATTTCTGAGCTACTATCTATTTATAGATAATAAACACTTAAATAGAGTAAGCCTATCTTAAGTTGCTTAAATACTTCTTTTTACAGATTTATTAGAAATTTACAGTCTCAATTTAATATAATTATTTTAGACAAATCTCAGTTTAGCAGTGCTAAACAATTTAGTAATGTAATTGCTCAATCTTTTATCATTATAATATTTTAATCAGATATAGAAGTGATAGCTTTGCTGAATTTGTCAATGATTAACATAATTATGTTATACTTATTTGACTTTAATAATGATAAGATCAGAATAAAGTCAATTGTCAATGTATAAAAAGAATAAGAAGATGTAATTATTGACTGTAAAACATTATAAGACTTATAATACAGTGTTTAACTGAGCTGATATTGTGAACAATGTTGTATGTATTTATAAAGATTCTTTAATAGATCATAAAAATAAAATAAATCAATTAATCTTTTATGAATTCATGCATATTCTGAGTAATCAATGTCATCATAAGCTATCTTAAACATTCTGTCATAAAGACTCTTTAATATACATAGATAAAGCTCTTTCTTAAGATTTTTATAAAAGATAAAATTATCTCTTATTTCATATGAAAGTCTTATAGTGTCAAGTCTCAGAGTATTGTTTCTTTTTAATATTTATAAAATACATTTTCATTTTAGTTCTTCAACATATTCATGCTTAATATTCTGTCACAATTGATTTAAGATCTTCATTAAGATTCTTACATAAATAGCTATTCTTAAGTTGATCTGCAAAACTTTCAATATAAAGTTATTCATTTTCAATTGATTCTCTTAATTGACTAAATGCTCACAGATATCATTATCATTAAACAATTAGAACAGAGTATTTAATATTATGTTTAATTTTTTAAACTTATAATGAATGTTTAGGCAAAAGCACTGAAGATATTTAGATACTTAAATAAAATATAAGTTAAGCTTCTTCACTACAGTGATATTTATACTGAATTGATGATTAATTCTTATTGAAATCACATAATCAATGTAAATAATTACATTTTTTACTATTACTTCTATTATATATTTAATCTTCTTAATTACTCAGATCAATTCTGTCACTTCAAGCTCTATTAATCAATATTACATTTTGACATCTTGAAGCAGTCTGCTTAAAAACAGAACAGACTTCATGAACTTTTATTTTAAAGTATTGTTTTCAGCAATCTTTTTTGTATAATATACATGTGCTTCAAAGTCAAATTCTTTAAACATATTTAGATCAATGTAAAGTTGCTGTTTTGATGAGAAATGCATTAAAATGATTGACTGAGAAAATAAAGACTGAAGATGATGAAAGATGTTTAACTTCTTTAAGATTGACTTATTTAATTTAATAATAATAATTATTTACTTTTTAATGTTTTCTTTTGTCTCTTTTACTCAAAGATCTTAATTTAAGAAGATCTTTCACTGCTGAAGTGACTTGATAATAGTTGCATAATGTAAAATATATTATTATAAATAATCAATTAGATCAAGATACTTTTCTAATTGACTTAGACTTAAAGAGAATTTAATTTTAAATATTATAATTAATTTGTCTTTCAAAGTTACAAGACTCAAAGCATTTACTTGTTGACTCAACAGCTGAATGAATAGATATGTTAAATAGAACTTTTTTGACAAAAAATAGATTTTCATTTTGTCTAATATGTCAAATACATTGTAAAGGTAATTTAAGTGTTCTTTTAACATATTGAAGAAAATAACAATATCATTAACATAAACTTTAATGTATAATCTCTGTTGTCATAAAATTCTATTAATCATTTGTTAAATATATATCAATGAGTTTCAATATCTCATAACTACAATCTTAAAGATTTTCTAATCTCAATGCAAAACAACAATCAGACAATGCTGATATGTCTATTTTACTCTTTATTGATAGAAGAAGAAGCTGCAGTCAATTGTAAAGATGTATTTAACTTCTTAAATTGCAGTTAAAATATCACTTTGACTAAATACTGAATAGATATTTAATATAATAATTTTATTAAGTGCTCAGATGTTCACTATTACTCTATCTTTTCAGATCTCATTCAGTAGATTTTTTCATATCATAAAACAGAAATATATAAAAGAAATAAAGCTTATAGTTCATTTTAAGTGATCTTATGTCTGTAACTTATCAAACACTATATCAATTACTTCACAGTTCTTTTACTTAATTAAGTATATACATACTTGTTCTAACTTGTATTGAGTCTTTTAATCATCAATAAACAGAATATTTGTTCATTCTTTCTTTAGAATCTTTATTAAGTTGTTTTAATCTGTTTAAAGATGAAAATATAAATGTATAACTGTTGTAATTTGAACTGCTATGATGTTAAATTTATAAATTGTTACTTCATGCATGATCTTTCTCTCAGAGCTAGTCATCATTCTTAGATAAAATGCTGTCATTATAATTAACAAACTCTGAAAATACATTCTGACTCAATTTGCTCATTTTCTAATTATGAAGATTGCAAATTCTGAATTCTGCAAATTGACTAGATAATATTTATTGACTTCATATTTCACAATATAATTAAGACAGATTTTTTATGAAATGATAAGAGACACATCTAAGTCATTTTGCACTTATATTACTGATAAAATATAATCAATGATGTAAGCATATATTGCTGTGTTCTCTGTGTAACAATCTGATTTAAACAGAAGATTATAATTTTAAGATAAAGTAATCTTAACTATTAATACATTTATGTAACTTCTAAGCTGTATAATCATATTTTTATGAGTCATTATAATCTTTTGCACTGAGTCAATTAACTATGTAATAACTGTTAATGATAGTTCAATGTTGTCATAACTATTCACAATTGCTTTTCTGCTTAAAAGCATGATAGAAATATTCTCTAAAATGAGAATGTTGATGTCTATAAGTATTTTAATCTTCAGATTATTGACAATATGCATTTCTTTAATGATTACTGTGTTATGACACTGACACCTTTCTTTTTCTCACACTAATTTATCATTATGACCTTTCATCATTTCTTTTCATTTAGGCATTTAATCTTGCTTTATTCACTATTATGAGAAATTGCTTCTGTCTACCTATCATTATGATGTAATAGTCAGATAACTATATAGCTAAGACTTCTTACTTACTTAGCAAGACAGCCTTTTTATCTCTTAACTTTACTTAACAGTAACAATTTAATAGCATCAACAGTATTTTATCAAAACAATTATCAATTATTCATCAAGATTTTAACTTGCTAGATTATCAGTTCTACAGCTTAACTTCTGTGCTGCATTAAATAATGATGAGATCAATAAACTAAATCATCAAGAAATCTTATTATCTTACTATTATATCACACTGTTCTTTCACTCTGTAACTTCACCTTATAGTTAAAACATCTCTCAACTCATTAAGCTGACAAAGATCTTTAAGAAATTTTCTTTATTTAATTTATTAAGACTATTTAATCATACAGTAATTCTAGCTTATCAGCTTAAAGAGTATGAATCAGCAAATTTTAACTTTGTCTTATTCATACTTAATGATGTTGTCACTCTTATTCATGAAGTTACAACTCTATATAAACAGTCAAGTATTCAAAAAATCTAAATTACTTTCTCAGTGCTTTCTAACATATTCTTTTTTGCTTAAGCACATAACTGAACTCTATTCAATTCAGTATTACAGATCTTTAATTAGAACACAGTAATATTATATATAGATTCATTCTTTTTTTAGTGAGTAGTCAAAACAGTTAATCAGCAGTTAAAGATTGATGATATGTCTGATTCAGACTTGCTAAATCTCTTTATGACTAAATAAAAACTACAATATTTCATCATTATCTCATCAAAAATTAATCTAAATATCTTAGAGCATTCTATTACATTATAAGCATCTTAAGTTGCTGAATCTGAATTTAACTTCAGTATTACTGAAAACATTCTCTGAAATTCATTACAAAGCATGATAAACAATGATTAAAATGTTGATTTATAAAACAATAATGATAATACATCTTTTTTAACTGATATAAACTCTATCATTTAAGCACAGATTCTGCAGATCATTACTGCATTAATTGTTTAATTATAAGAATAAGATGTCTCACAACAGAGTATATCTGAGTTATCTGATTTATCTAATTTTTTTAATCTTTATGAAGACAATGTCAATGATGATGATAACTTTTATAAAGATAACTTTTATAAAGATAACTTGACTTAAAAGTCAATCAATATTGACTTATTTTATTTAAACTTGCTTAAGAAGTGAGAAGATAACAATATTGTTGATAAGAATAACAAAAATTATTATTAAAATGTTTATGTCTTCATTAATTGAGTCAGAGTGACAGCTATTACTTAAGATGTTAGATAAATATGTTAAAATCTTAATGTTAATTTATGCAGAGAAGCAAAACTGTAATGAAATAATTAGTTATCAGAGATTATCTGTCTTGAATTAGTAGCTTATTTTAATGATGTTGAAGAATGATGCAAGACACTAAAGAAATGCTTTAAAGTATTGCTCAGTGAAGCTTAAAATAAGTTTAATTTGATCAGATATACTGTTGAAGACATTAAAAATTGTTATAGCTCAATAAAATACATTATTATTTTTATGACTATCATTAAAAGCTGTGATCAAGATAAATCAGAATTTAACTTAATAATTTAAACATAAATACATATTGATATGTCTCTTTAATAAAACATCAATGAATCTAAGAATGAAATATTTATCAAAGATTTCATCAATATTCTTTTAGTTAAACAGACAAATTGATACAATAGCTATTTGTGCAATTCTTAATTTAATAGATTCATTCAATGAAATTAACAAGATCAGTATAATTGCAGTAACTATAGTTAAGATAACTATAGTTATCAATCTTTCTTTTTCTTATCATATTTGCTGTTAAGATATGACAATTTCTCATATTCATTCAGATCACAATGATAGCTTAATAATTAATTATAACAGTTTTAACTCTGTTCACAAGACACTTTGTTAAATGCTTAATTAAGCTTTAAGACATCTCTTTAAATCATTTCTAAAAATAAAAGACTGTCATCTGAGATAAATACATCAAATTAGAGATTTAAAAATTAGATTAAAAAATCATTTAATTATTGAAATAGAGGCAATAAGTTCTCATGATGAGGCAATTACAGTGAATACAGTAATTAAATATACTTCATTTAAAAAGCAAATTTTTCTGAGAACAGATCTTCTGTTAATGATCAGACTGACTATTAAGAATTTAAGAATGTCTATTATAATAATATATATTAGAAAGCTGATATACTCAATATTTAGAAAGAAGAAGAGATCTATGAGTCAGATTAAGAGCAAGAACTGAAGAATAAAAAGAATGAAGAAGAAGCTATAAATGTAAATTATATAACTAAAACACAAAATAACTGTTATAGCTACTGTAAAATCTTTCTGTTCAACAACAAATTGCATAAGCATGTGTGCAACAGATACAACAGCAGAAAATTGATTAAACAGAAGCTTAATAAGATAATTTTGTCATGATATCATTATGTACTCATATCAAATCATAGCTGAACTTCTTACACAATGATTAATAAGCAAAGTACTATATAGACAGTCTTTGCATACAAATTTTTTAAGTTTCTTAGTTGTTAATCTTTATCAATACAAGACTTTAACATCAAAACTTCATTGAATAACTATTGTAATGTAGTGTCTCACATTGTTACATATCTTACTCATCAGTCTCTTATAGATAAGAGATTCATAAATTCACAATTTTAACAACTTTATCTTTTTAAAGAGTGAAAATTCATTACATTACAATATGCAGACTAAAAGTCAGCAAAATGAAACAGAGTTATTCTTTGATTGTATTGAGATTTAAATGATTTTTAAAAAATAAAAATCTGCAGAGATTCAGGCTGTTATTTAAACTGCAGAGAAAAAGAATTAATATTTAAATGAATAGATTTATTTAACTGAAATTAAATAAATCAATAATGAAAAAAGATAATGATTCATGAAAATCAATTGTGAACTGTAAGTATTTAACATGTATAATAAGATTAACAAACTTCTGAGAAATAAAGATTCTTAAGTTTTATCTGAGAAAGAATTACATACAGAATCTTTTTATGCTTTCATTAACTTTTTAAATTCAATAAAGTGACATACATTCAAAGTCTTGTATGCACTTTCAGCAAAATGAACTCAATGACTGAAGAACTTATTTATATATAATAAAAAATTTATCTATAAACATACTAAATTTATATACAGTGCTGTAACAGCATTCTACTTAATCTCTGAAAACTTCTTTAATAATTATGATAAAATTCTCTTTGTTATGCAGTTCTTAGCAGAAGAATCTTGAGATGCATAATTTCATTACATTAATGAAAATGAACTTCTAAATAATAAATTATAAATATTCTTTTCAGAGTTTCTGCTCAATCTTATTGAGAACTCAGTGAACTGCAGATTTAATATAATACAGAAATACTTAAAAGTTATATAGAAATTTACTTAATTAGTTTAAGCTTTTGCAACATATTTTAACATACTGAAGAATCAGCTTTTAAGTTATACAGAGAAATAAAGAATAAGTTATTTCTTTATAAAATTTTAATTAAAGATTTAAGTAACTTTAATCAATTATTAAGATTTCTTAAAGACAAGAAAAAGTCTAATAGCTTTAACTGCTAAATTAAAGATTAATCAGTAATTTATAGATAATTGTACAATTTAAAGTTACATTATTAAGAAAATCTATAAACACTGTTTACATTCTTTCATTTAAACAGCAAAGCTGCAGCAGAATAATTGTCTTAATTCTGAGATTATAAAATTAAATTATCATAATAATGCAGACAAACTCTGTTTTAAGATTAATGTTAAAAAGAATAGTTGCTATAACTGTGAAAGATTAAATTATTTCATAAAGAATTGCAGAAATTCTTTAAAAAATCTTAATTACATTAAGATTAATGTAGTTAAGATAAAAAAAGACAGAGTTTCATTGACTGTGCTTTAGTGACAAAAATTAGATTAAAGATCATAAAGAAATTTAGCATTATAAAGAAAGATTAAATTTAAATTAAATTTAATTGAATTTTTATCAATATACTATTAAATACTGCAGTAAAGATCAATATAATGTCTTAGCAATATGCTGTTGTTTATTAATTGACATAAATTGATGAAGAACTTCTAAGATTAAAGCTTTTAAGAAAACAACATGTTTACTGTTATAATGCATATTTAATGAAGCATAAACTCATTAACAGTTAAAAACAAAGCAAACTGAAAAGCAATTATTTTATATTTTAAATAAAAATGAATCTGAACTCATCTTTAGTCTTTTAAATCTGAAACAGCAATGCATTTATATTGATTGTAACTTATACACATAACATTATAAGATAAAATAAATGTCTTTAATTATTGATGAGTCTGAAGCATTTATTAACAACATTTAAAATCAATTTGCTATTTATGCATTGTTAATGATGTCTGAGTTAGATTCATCAATAATTGTTATATATGTTGTTGACAATACATCAATGCTATCTTAACAATACAACAAATATGTAAATGTGTTCTCTGAAGAGAATGTTGATAAGTTATTATTTCATTAAGATCATGATTATGTCATAGAGACAGAGAGACATAAATTATTTTATAATTCACTTTATAATTTGTTAAAAACAGAGCTATAAGTGCTTAAAGAATATTGAGATAATATCTTAATAAAGAAATAAATATAATATTTCATCAACTCTGTAGAAGCATCAGTTCTGTTTATTTTAAAAAATGAAAAAAGCTTACATCTATATATTAACTACAAAAATTTTAACAAAATTACTGTTAAGAATTGTCACTCTCTGTTGCTGATTAGTGAGACACTTAATTATTTAAGTAAAGTTAAGATGTTCATTAAACTAAATCTTAAGAATGCTTATGACTGTATTAGAATTAAGAAAGATAATAAGTGAAAGACTGTGTTTTATATATGTTATAATCATTTTAAGTATATAGTTATGTCATTCAGATTAATTAATGTCTTGATAACTTTTCAAGTCTATGTTAATTAAGTGTTAACTGAATTAATTAATGTCTTTTATGTAATATATTTAAATAATAGTTTAATCTATTTCAGTTTTTTAAAAGAACATCAAAATTATGTAAAATAAATTTTGAAGTGACTTTGATGATTTAAATTGTATATAAATTTAAAGAAGTGCACTTTTTATATTATATAAATAAAATTTCTTAAGTTTATCATCTTCACTACTGATGTTTTGATGAATCAACAACAAGTTAAAATCATAAAGAAATGATCAATATTTAAAAGTTACTGTG
>JAABVA010005317.1_pt1 | contig 11698 bp, 15 predicted proteins | sample 5560331 | NCBI WGS metagenome assembly JAABVA01 (sample SAMN12812661, study PRJNA571458) | rock metagenome | isolation source: Antarctica rocks | place: Antarctica: Victoria Land, Mt New Zealand sud | collected 2016-01-07
CAGGATATCGCGCCCTTCCTTGTACGCGCTCACTCCCAAACCGTGCGCCTTGATGTCGTCCTCGTCGGCATACAGGGTGCAGGGCATGACGGCGGATAATGGCCGCCCTAGTGGCGTCCCAAACCGCTTATGCATGTGAGCGAGGACCCGCTTCGCTTTATCGGGGAGCGCCGTGTTCATGAAGAGGGATTCCCATGCCCGCGCTTGGGACTTCCAGTCGGCCAGTTCGGCGCGCTGGGTGGCGATAAGCTCCTTGGCCGCCGCGCTCAGTGTCGGGGGCGCGTCGGTGTCGGCGCCGCGCTCTACATCACCGATAGGCGCGGCGCCTGCTGTGGCCGCTTCCTCGATGGTTCCAAGGCGCTTGCGGGCCTCGGCCTCGGCCAGGTCGCGGATCACGGCGTCGAGTTCGTGGTGAGGGAATGACGGCTGGCAGCGGTCCACCCAGGGACGCAAGAGGATGGCTATCTCGCGCGTGCTCAGGCCACACTTGATGTAATGTCCGACCAGCCGCGTCATGTCGTGGTGGCGATGGCCGGCGGACGAGCCGTTCGCCAGGAGCGCCGCATATGTATCACCCTGATCATCCGCAAGGACCGCCGCAGCGTCAGTGGGAGCGCCAGCCTTCCCCCGTATGCTTGTGCGACGTGTCTTGATGGTGGCTTGCGCCGCCAGCGCTTCGAGTTGCGCGCGGGTCACAACGCCCGCGCCGTCGGGATACGTCGCTGTGGCGCGGCGCCAGGGGCGCTCAACGGTGTGGTCGCCCTTGGCCGTGACCGTGCCCGGTATGCGCGTGATCCGGCTGGCGTTGGAGTTAGCCACGTCGACCGTGGCGGCTGGCGTGCTAAAACGCTGGTTCAGCGCTTCAAGGACGCGCTTGATGAGTTGCTTGGCGTCGTCGTCGTTGGGCAGGTCGATGACGAAGATTAAGCCGCCACCGTTGCCCGATGATGTCTCGACGCGCGCCGGCCCCCATCCCATAACGTCCCGTAGGTAAGCGTGGATGTCGTCGCGACAGGCCAATGCGGCCGCGCGCTGGTCGTTGGTCGCGGACTCATCGGGGCCGTTGGCCGCGTCGGTGTCGATCAGGAGATGCCGTCGTGTCAGGATGTGCTCGTCGGGGGTTGTATCGCCTTTATAGGCGCGGGTGGCCCCTTTATTAAAAGGGCGGCGGCGTGTCCCGTCTTTCTTCAGCGCCAGGGTTGGTGCGTTGGGATCGACAGGGTTCATGGTGAGGTAGACGCCGGCCGCGTAGGTGGGGTGGATGTGCTGCGCGGCCGCCACAAAAGCGCGTCGGTCGTTGAAGTAGGCGCTGTCTATGAGCTTCTTGCCGTATTGGTCGGTTTCCTGGCGGATGATACGCATCTCACAGATGCCGCCCGGTTCGATCATGGCGTTACAGAAGGCGCCAATAGCGTCTGGGTCGGTGGTGGGGGTTAGGACGTGTGAGTCGGTGTCGTGGGGGTAGGCACTCATTGCACACCCCCGATGATGGCGCTAACTAGCGCATAGGGGGCATGTTGTGCTAAACTGGGTAAGGACATCCCAAAACCTCGTTTGTTTCTAAGGGCTGGCCACGAATCATCTTGCCGGACGGATCGTGGTCGGCCTTTTCTCATGTCCCGCGCCAATCGCACGGGGCTTCATTGTCGCGTTAGGTAGCCCCTCCGTTGTGCTTCCCTAAAAAATAAGGCCCACCTCCGCGCATGAGAGCGATGCGTGGCGGCGGGCGTTGACCTACCTCGGCGATATCGGACCGACCCGCTAGCAACCGTGCGACTTGCCTTTGTCGCTTGACAGATCATGCAATCTGTCCGATGCTAGTGTTACACAGCACGCGCTCTCGGTTGGCATGACCTAGTGTGCTGTGCTCCGCTGGCGCATTCTACTCGGCCTAAAGTTTTTCTGGACCAAAGCCGAGTGGAATGCGCTTTTCTATGTCCTCCTCTGATACCTCCTAAGTGTAAGGATCACGCTGTCTTTGTCAAGTGCCGTGAATATGGGTGTATCCACAAACTGTGACAACACGGTGTGTACACACGTATAAAGTGAAAAGAATAATCAGTTATGATAATGGTTTGCTTTCATGCTAAATGCTCCTGATAGACATAGTGTACCCTGGTGTATCCTGGTGTACTCATAGGCATCAGGTCGTTAAAACACATGTTTAGATTTATGCACATAGCCATCTCCGTTACCCCTGCGCGCCATACGGCACATGCAGCAAGCCAGCCGCCTTTGCTTTGACCGCCTCGCCGCGGCGGTCGTAGCGTTGCGTCGTCGTCACGTTGGAGTGGCCGGCCAACTTCTGCACCGTCGAGATGTCCGCGCCGGCGTCGAGCAGATCGCTAATCATCGTGCGCCGCAAGTCGTGAGGTGAGCACGCCTTGACGCCGGCCTGCACGCAGCGCCGCTGGAGAATGTCCAGTACGGCCTGGTCGGTCAGGCGCGTCGGCACGAGCACGCCGCCCTTGCGCAGGCGCTGGAAGAGCGGGCCGGGCGCATCGCCCCGGATCGCCAGCCAGTCGCTCATGGCCGTGCGCGCCCCGTTCTGGACGTAGACGATGCGCTCTTTATGGCCTTTGCCGTGTCGCACCATGAGCGCACTCGCGTCGGCGCTGTAGGTGGGGTCGTAGTCGGCCAGGTCGAGCGCGACGGCCTCGGAGCGGCGCAGGCCGCCGGCGTAGAGCGTCGCCAGGAGGGACGCGTCGCGCGCCCCGGCCGCGCTCCCATCGGAACAGACGGCGAAGAGGGCGCGCAGCTCGCCGCCTTTGAGAGCCCGCCCGCGTGGGATCGTGGTCCCGCGCACCGCCGCCACATCGGACGCCCGCGCCCGCACCTCGGCGTCCATTAATCCGAGTCGCCAGCATTCGGTCAGTACACCGCGCAGGGCGGCGAGCATCCGGTTGGCCGTCGCCGGGGCGTACCGCTCAGCCAGCAGCGTGCGCAGCGCCTGCGTGTGCTGATAGCCTAACTGGTGCCAGGGCAGGGTGAAGGGGTCGGCGTCCGGCCCGGCCAAAAGGTGGGCCATCGTGCGTAGCGCGCCCAGTTGCGAGCGCCGCGCACCTACGGCGAGCCGGGCCAGGTAGACGGCGGCCGGACGTTGGTCGAGCGGCGCGGCGACTGATGAGGCGACCACGCGCGCGTCTGGATGGCCCTCGTGTACGGTGCTGCTGATGGTGGTCGATGTCATGGTCATGACTCCCCCTCTTTAGGGCCGGCGATCCTCAACGTCCTGTTGTGCGCAACGTACGGTGCCCTGTGCGAGGTCCAGGGCGTCGTGGACCTCGGGCCAGGTGGTCCGCGGATAGCGCCGGATATAGCCGTTGATGACACCCAGTATCTCGGTCGTTAGTTGATCGGGTAGAGGCGGGCGCGCCGCGGTCCGGTACCGACGTATTAGGTGTATCGCGTCCTCCCGCGACGGCTGACGCGCACATACCTGCATCGCGATGGCAAGCAGGGCGTCGTCGTCGTCGATGCGCCCGAGTTCCGTCAGAATGCTAGGCTGCCAGGCACTATCGTTCCCCTGCTTCGCGCCCTCACTGTCGTACAGCCAGTGACAGGCGGCGATGTCTTTGAGAAGGGCACAGGCCCGTATGCGATAGGCGATGTCCACGAGCCCTCGCCTACTGCGCACCTCAGGATATAGGGTGGCAACGTAGGCCATCGTTTCATCGCTGAATCGCGCCGGGCGTCCCTCACGCCGTTTAGTTTCGGAAGTCACTTCCGTTTCCACAACCACGTATCCCCCCTGCTATCTGCCGAGAACAACCATTCTCATAAGTAATCGCCAGGTGTGTGCTGTTAGCGCTTGTCCATCTCTGCCAGGTCCTCGTCGCCGTGCTGTATGATCTCCGCGACGCGTTGCTCGACGAGGCGCTGCATCACCGGAAACGGTGCCTGCCCGAGCGGGACAAACCCACGCCCCACATAGGCGCGCCACACGGCGGCGCCAGGCGTTACGGCGACGTAGCCCGCGTAGAGGTCCGCACCCTCGGTGGTTGTGACGCGGGCCTCGTGGAGGTAGGGCGAACGCTCGATCCAGCGGATTAGAGGGGCCACTATCTCACTCAATCCCGTTGGCCTGCATCACGCGGTTTGTGTCTACGGAGCCGTCTTCCTTCAAGCGGCATACGTCGATGCGGCTGACGTCGTAGCGGCTGCCCTCCGCACCCATTCCACGCCCAGGCTGATCAACGTCCTTGCCATCATTGCCCACGAGACTGCCGCGCCGATAGCCGGCACCGATGTAGTCGCACGCGATAGCCACCACCTCATCAGCAAGCGGCCCGCCAGTCCATTCGATATCGATGCTCCGCTCCATGCCATGCGTCACGCGGACTTTGAAACGTACATCCGGGTGGCGATTTTTCAATGTTGAGCGCAGCAGGCGCACGGTCTCCTTGTATGCAATAATGGTCGGTCCCTGCGCACTGATCGTGTACGGAGCCGCCTGGGTGTGCCCATCACTTACCCCGACGATCTCGCTCTGTAAGACAGCGCGCGGCTCGCCGTCAGCAGCGCCGTGCTCGTTGGCCGCGTGGGTGCCGTGCTCGTCAATGAAGCCGTCTTGCTCAGTCATGATTAATGTGCGTCATGGTCGCGTGCCGGCAGGGCTTCAAGGACCAGGCGCCGTAGTGCGCTGGACAGGCTGCGGTCCTCTTCCTGGGCCATCTCCTGTAGCTGGTCCCGCGCCCAATCAGGAAGGCGTACGGCGACCCATGTCTCACCCTCGCGTGTTTGCTTGCCCTTCTTTTCAGCCACGTCTTGGTAATCCTCAATCTCTACCGCTGTGACCATCGCTGTCTCCTTTCGTTTTACCATGGGTTAACTCCCATCCATGTGAATTATATCAGGTTATGTCAGTCCTTGACAATCCTGGTAAGATTATGTTAGAATGAAGGGGTGGAGAATAGCCCACAAACAAAGATGCCGGTGAGTGCTGAAGACACTCACCGGCCGGTAGGTACGGAGGAACACGCAAATGCCAACCATACCCAACTCCCATTCTACGGCGAAGCGCACAGCGGCAGCCAGCACTTTCAAGCCACGCGTGCGCCGCCTCGACGCCGGACGCTATCTGATCGAGAGCGCATCACGGCCGGGTCGGGGCCACACGACGACGGCGACGACCTGCTCGTGCATCGGCTTCTCGTATCGTGGAGCATGCCGTCATACGAAGCTCGTGGCCGCGCTGGAGCCTTCCATGCAGCAGTGGTACGCGCAGGCCATGACGCCGACGGCTCCGGTAGAGCCGTCAGTCGTCGTGCCGATGACGGCGGGCGCGCCGAGCGGCATCGTGCGGCCCGTGCAAGGCAATCCCACCGCCGGTCTCGACGCGCAGACCGACGATGCTGAGGCGCGGCTTGCCAGCGCGCGGCGGGCGCTCCACGATGCGGACTCCCGCGACGACTTCTACGCCGTCTTATGGCGCCAGGTTAACGGCCTGGAGCGTGACGTGGCCGCGCTCCACTACGCGTTGATGCGAGCGGCGTAGCGTCATGCTGAACCCACGTACAGCCACCACGACCACGAAGGCCCTGCATCGACATGATGCAGGGCCGCCGGCCGCGCTCGCCGACGACCAGCCCCGCTACGCCTACGCCGGCAATGGCACGTTCCTACCGGCCAATGATGCCGCGATTGAGGAGTGTCGGCGCTTCAATGCCTGGGTTGAAGAAGTCAACGCCAGGGCAAGCAGGAGCGTCCAATGACCATCTCACAGCCAGTACCATCGGCGCCCTACACCCCAGCGTGGGCGCTTTATGTCTACAACGACATCGCGTATCTGACGTTCAACGGGCGGCTCGCCGCGACGGCCGCGTACCACACCTCGACCGAGCAGACAAGGATCAACGGCGTCTATGCCCGGCTCACGGGCGCGCGTATCACGAGTGACAGAAGGACACGGCCATGAAAGCACCCATCGCACCCATCACTTCCCCGCCACCGTCTGCTGGCTACCAGGGCCATCTCCGTGCTGACGAGCGCTTCTACTTGACCTTGGACAAGCCCCTCGTTGTCTATCAGCGCCGCGGCGGCCTGGTCGTCGTGCCCTTCGCTCTCGACGGGGCTCCGCACGTCGTGTGCGTCCGCATCGACCCCCTGACGGACGCAGAGACCGTCGAAACGGTCCCCGCCTATCCGCGTGATCCTGGCGCGGCGTTAGAGGCGCTTGTCGAGGGCCTGGACGCCGTGAGGGACGCCACAACACAGGCGCGTGAGCGGGGGCACGATGAAGCCGTGCGGTTGTGTGAGCGTGCCGTCGGGGCCATTGAGACGGCGGCGCAGGACGCGGCTGAGGCGCGGTATACGCCCCCGTCAGAGCGGCGTCAGCAGGCGCCCGCACTGCCCTCCTCGCGGCGTGTCCGCTCCTTACCGGCATCGACGCCACTCGTGCGATCACGCCCTGTGGCGCGGGCGTCCGCTAGGAGCGGTGCGCGATGACAAGGCGGCACCAGTGTAGGCTGTGGGCGCGGGGGCCGCCCTCGTGGTCACGCTAGCCCCAGGTCCACCCATTCCGATTTCTGATGACATCACCATGACAACCAGGAGACTAGACAGCATGAGCACAACACCAACACCTAAGCACACAGACAACACCTCCTCACCACAAGACCCTATGAAGACGGACGCCTATCGACGGTGGCGCGCAAACCAGGTTGAGCGTCAACTGGCCGACGGCCCAGCCCTCCTTGAGTTGGACGACGCCATCGAGATCCTCTGGCACTACCAGAACCGCATTGCCGCATGGAACGGTATCGGCGCCGATGACCTAGACGTGGAACTGTTCAGCCTGGCGAAGGACGCGGGCCTTATTGCCGGTCTCTGCCACGCGATTATTACGGGCGATGACTTCTATTGCAGTACCCGAAAAGAGGCCCGTACGCACGCGACCAAAGAGGTACGCCGCGCACAGTCTACCCTCACGGACGCCTAAAGGCTGGGGGATGGCCACAGAGGCTGAGAGGGGCCATAGGGGATAGATCCCCTATGGCCCCTCTTTCGCGTGCAGGGACGCGTGCAACGCCGGCGCCTGCGTGCGTGCATACCTACCTGCGTACCTGCATAGGCAGGCAATAGGATGCAAACGGACCTGCACGCGTCGTTTCCGCGTCCCAGGCCCACTTAGCGACTCAGGAAGAGCCGCATCCACCACGGGAGACGCCGACGTTCCAGCCGTTCCTGCTCGGCGACGCGCAGGCGCTCTTGCAGGACGGCGTTCTCGGCCGCTAACTGCTCCGTGCGGTCACGCGCCTGGCGCAGCTCGTCAACCAGCGGTTCGACCAACGCGTGCATGAGGGCGAGCATCTGCCTGCGTGCGTCCGTGCTTGCCTGCACGCGTGCCTCCGTCGGTCGCGTTCCTGCCTGGGTTGGCGTCGCCGCGGGAGGGGGATCGCCGCCCATGGCCGGTTCACCCTCGACGGCATCCTGACGGTCGCGCAGGTCCGTCACATCGTCGGGGCGTAGGCGATACTCGACGGTGCGTTCGCCTTGCACGCGGGTGTGGGAGAGCTTGCCCTGTCGGATGTAGCGGCGCACGGTATCGACCGACTTGCCGAGCAGGGGGGCCGCGTCCTCGACGGTCAGCGTATACGCGTGCACGTCGGTCTCCGTGCCTGCCTGCGTGCCTGCCTGCGTGCCTGCGTCCGTGTCATCCATGCCCATAGTGTAGCGGGCGCGGGTGTGCCGCGTTGCCGCTCGTTAGGGGTGGCTCCCCCCGCGCGTGGGCGCTCGATACGGTCGCCATCATTGAGGTCGCGCGGTTCGGCACCGTTGATGGGTGGAGCTGCGTGCAACTCGTGGCTGCCTTGGAGGCGGTCGGTGACGACGATACGCCGGCGTCCGTTTATCTCCACTAATAGCGCGGGCGGACCATGACACCGCGTGTCTGCGTGCCTTGACGTGGAAGACTGGACGCGTGGTGTCTGCCCTATACTTTATGTTGAGTGTGCGCGTGTTTGTCGCGCACGTTTGCCATGTCGAAAGGGCGCCCCATGACACAAGCCATCGGCCGGTCCACCACACCCCACAGCGCCGGCATCCAGCCAGACACCGACGCGCGGGGCCGCGATCGCTACAATGAGCGTGACGAGGACCTGACGGCGCGCGGTTTTCCGGGAACGTTCGTGACGCGCGACAAAATCGAGGCGGGGATTGCCACACGCGACGGCGCGCTCACCATGATCGACCCGCGCCCCTACGCCTCACTCCTCTACGATGGCGCGGGGATGCCGGTGCTATCCCCGCAGATGTTGACGTACCTGGCCGGGCCTGATCCCAAGCGCGGCGCGGTGAAGCGGCTTATCACGGCGTTACAGGCGCTCAAGGACCGCGACGAGCGCGCCTACGGCATGCTGTGCGCGCGCTTTGACGAGGGGCACTCGTACGCGCGCATCGGGGCTGATTTCGGCGTCTGCCGCTCGACGGCCCACACGACGATCCTGCGCTGTGTCGAGGCGCTCACGGATTGGCTGGACACCCGCGCGGCGATGGACCTGGAGCAGGCCGCGCTGGAGGCCGGGTCGCTGGATGATGACGCCGGCGGCGTGCCCGAGGCGCGAGCGGCAGTCATCCCGGCTCCGACTCAGGGGCAGGAGCAGGGGCTACCCCTTGTGGCCGCACCGCCGACGCCGGATGAGGCGGGGAGAGCGCCGGCGCCGCTTGACACGTATTGGCGTGCGGTCGAACGCCGCCGCGCGCGCGATGCCTACGAGCGGGGGGCCTAGCAGAGGGCAGGGGCAGCGCGCACGCTCGGATAATCACCGCTTTTCATGCGGTCCAAGATGTCGGGGTGGTCACGAGCGATACGCGCCGCCAAGTAATCAGGATCATTCCCATATAAACGGCTTACATTGTCAGGTGTTTTATGGCCCCTGCCTGGTCCAGGCTTGCCCTTGCCAATCTCTTGAATAGGTTGCGGTTGCGCTACCTCCGCCCGCATCATCAGCGTACCGCAGGGCATGCACATAGCGCGCTTATCGGGGGTACGCATCGCTAGTGGCGGCTCCCCGCGCGTGCGGGCGCGAGGGGCAGCGCGGCGGGCTCGGCGGCCATGAGCAGGGCGGCTCCCCGCGCGTGCGGGCGCGAGGCAGAGTTGATATCATCAACTCTGCTATGGCCGCGGAGGCTCCCCGCGCGTGCGGGCGCGAGGCGACCTATTCCACGACGGCGCACGACGGGCGGCCGCGTCGGGGGGTCATGGGGCGGACGGTTGCCGACGGCGTGTATCTTCTTTTTTCAAGTAGAGAGGCCACGATCCCCCTCACCATCGCGGGTGGCGGGATCGTGGCCTTGCTGTGGCTACACGCCTGGGCTGGTTTTAGGGCTCCCTCTCGTCGCCGTCGTCGGTCGCACCACCTGCCATGAACTCCTCCATCACCGTGTCGGTGAGATTGTTGCGTATGGCATAGGTCAGCGTTTCGCGTACCACCGTGGCGATGCTTTGCCGGTACTTTCGTGCGACGCGCTCTAACGCGGATCGCTCCGACGGCGACAGCCGTGTGGTGACCGTTGGGTACTTTTTGTTTGCCTCATCGGACACGTCGATTCCACACCCTGTATCTTCGATCTCAATGTTCAGTGACACGCTTCCCCCCCATTGTCGCTGATTGAACATATGTCTCGCCAGCAGACAGTCCACACAAGGAATACAATATCTCTTGCTCTTGTCTGTATACATTTGTTTATATGTATTGAATGTATTATAGTATGAGAAGGATGGGAACAACAAGGGCAGTTCGCCCGTTAGCCCTCTAAAGAAAGGACCGTAGATCATGCAGACACTTCTCGACCTCATCAACACATTTGGTACGCAGATCGTGCTGGCCGCCGTCGGCCTGGGCATCGTCGGCGTGTTTATGGGTGTCTTCGCGGGCATCCTGGGCTACCGCCACGGCGCGGATGTCACCCGCACGGCGCTTGTCGGGATGGCCCTGTTGATCCTGATCCGGGTCATCGCTGCCACACTCGCCAAGCAGGCTGGGGCCAACATCGGGTAGCCCGTCATCACTCAGCACCGAGGCTGGCGGTGGACCTGGCTCTGGCCGGCGTCCACCGCTTTGCTGTCTCCAGGGAGATCGCCCATTATGCAACCCATGAGTAATCGCCGTTCACCCCGCGTCCCCAATGAACCGTGGCGCGGCGGACCGGGCAACCTGACTATCGCGCAGACCGTAGCCCTGCTCACTGCCGGGATCGCCGCCGGCGGTGTCTGGTGGCTGGGCGGCTTCGTCTTCGGCACGACGCTGCTCGCCGTGTTCGGCCACATCATCCTGACGAGCATCGCTGGCGGTGGCCTGGCCCTCGTGTTCTACGCTATGGCCGACCCCAACCGCGAGCCGACGATCCGGCAACACCTGTTCTTTAGCCTGCGCCGTCACACCTACATTAGCAAGGAGCCGCGCCATGACACCCAGCCGATCCCGCTCCACACGCCCCACGGGCCGCGCCACGCCCCCACGACCATGGGCAGGGGCCACGCGTCACATCTGGCCTTCTCGTCGCTCAGGCGTCGCCTCAGCACCCGGCACCGGCGAGCCCGCTAACACCGCTCCTAAACCACCGCGCGTCGTGGGGCCGTTGCCGCTACCTGCTGGCCCAGGTCGCTTCACCATCGAGCCGGACGGCACGCTCATCTTTGCCGACGGGTCCTGCCTGGCTATCGTGCGGGTCGACGCCTTCCTCAACCTGCGCAGCCTCGGCGCGCACGACCAGGAGCGCGTCTGTCGTGAGTTCGCGGCCCTTGTGCATGGGCTGGCTCAGGCCCAGGCGTTGCAGGTCATCATCGAGAGTAACCCGGTGCGGCCTGACGCCGTGATCGACGCCGTGAGCGCGACCGTGACCACGCCTGATCGCACGCTACGCGGGATCGCCGCCCCGACACTGGGATGGTTAGAGCGCGAAGTGGCGCGCACCCACGTCCCCGATCTCTCGGGCTATCTCATCGTCGCCCCCGCCCCGGAAGCGCGTGGCGGTCTGGCTGGCGTCCTCGACGAGGCGCGTGACCAGCTCGGGCTGCGGCGCGTGGATGAGGAGCGTATCGACCGCCACGGACTCGACGCCGCGGTGGACGACACGCTCGCGCAAGTCAAGGCGTCCGACCTCGCGGCGCACCGCATACGACGCGCCGACGTGCTGGCCCTGCTGTGGCGCACGGCCAACCCTGGCGCCATGCAACCCGATGATCTGGCCGATGCGCAGGACCTGACCGAGGCGCTGACGCCCCGCCACTGGCAGGAGCGTCGCCGCGAGATCGTGCACACCACCACCGCCGACGGCGCGATCGTCTATACCCGGAGCCTGTACCTGCTCACGCCCAAGGAACTCACCAGCCCCGGCTACCTGGGCGACCTGATCGCCATCGAGTGTACCGCGCGCCTGTCCTGGCATCTGCGCGGCCTGGACAATCTCAGGGAGCGCACGCGCGTCTTGCGCAAGCGCAAAGCGTCTGCCGCGTCCGTGCGCCGGGCCTACGAACGTAAGCGCCTGCCCTCGCTCGACGACGAGGACGCGCTGCAGGAGGCGGGCGCGCTCGCCCAGGACCTGCACAGCGCCGTTGAGGGATTGGCGTTGTCTACGGTCGTGCTGACGCTCCAGGCTGAGAGCATGGCGGCGTTGGACACGGCCACGCGCCGCGCCCTCTCGCTCATCGGCACGCGCCTGGGTATCCAGCCCGGCAAAGGGCGCGGCTACCAGG
>JAABVA010005318.1_pt1 | contig 11698 bp, 11 predicted proteins | sample 5560331 | NCBI WGS metagenome assembly JAABVA01 (sample SAMN12812661, study PRJNA571458) | rock metagenome | isolation source: Antarctica rocks | place: Antarctica: Victoria Land, Mt New Zealand sud | collected 2016-01-07
CACAAGCCGAGGCAGGGGGCGTGGTTCAAAAAGTGCCATTCCCAGGTAACACCGGAAATCGATAGAGAGCTGATGGTAAAGGGATTTCTCGTTTTGGGTGTTACCCTGATTTGAACCACGCCCATCAACCTACCCCGACAAGGGCCTTTTGCAACAACCCTCCAACCGAGCGGGTCACAGCCCGGCATCACAAGCGTCGGCCCGCGACACCGAAGGCCGATGCGGCAACCAGCACGGCCGCACCGCCGTAAAGCAGAGACGCCGGCAGGACCGGCAGCAGCAGCCCTGCCAGCAGCGGCCCGGCGCCCGCGCCCAGGTCGCGCCAAGTCGCCAGCCGCGCCAGCGCCGGCACCCGCGTCGCGCCTGGGTTGGCCGCCGCCGTCACCGGCGCGGGCAAGGACTGGATCAGCCCGCGCACCAGTACGACCAGCACCGCCCCTGCCCACAGCAGCCCGGCCCCCACGAGGGCGAGGCCGCCCGCCCCGATGAGCGACAACAGCACCAGCACCCGCCGCGCTCCGTGCCGTTCGGCCAACGCGCCGCCCGCTGGCCCCAAGAGGATCTCCGCGGCATAGCGCAGGGCAAGCGCCGCCCCGGCGGCAAGGGCGGCGTGGCCCGGCACTGCGGCTGCTGCCAGCACCGACAAGCCGAGCACGAACAGGCCATCAACCGTCAACCCTTGCACAAAGGACCACACGTCCAGCCGGGACGGCAGGGCGAAGCGTGGCCCGCCCGGCGCGCGTCCGGTGGCCGCCTCCACACCGGGTGGCAGCCGAAGCGCGAACGGCGCGGCGAGCAGCGCCGCGGCGCCCAGCACCAGGAAGGCAGGGCGCAGTCCCGCCACCTGCGACAGCAGGACGCCCCCGAGCAGCCCCAGGGGCTACGCACGAGAAGCTCTGGGTTGAACCAGACCGTTTGCTATTAACTAGCAAGCAATCATCTACGCTTCGCACGTACGCGTTTTCTCAACCACGATAATCATGCCAGACCAGGCTGAGCTACCTGGGCGATCTCATGCGTGAGCCCTGCGAGCAGCCCCAGCAAGGGTCCTGTGGCGATGACCGCGCGCGAGCGCCCGCTGCGCCGGGCCGCGCCCGCCGGTTCGGCCGTGGTCATGGCCTGCGTTGCGATGTTCAACGCTGCGAAGCACATCCCCCAAAGCAGGCGCGCGAGCAGCAGCGCCAACAAGCCCGAGAGCAGGGCATAGCCGAATGCTGCCAGCGCCGACCCGAAGGCCGCGAGCAGACAGGCCAGGCGAGGGCCGCGCCGGTCATAGAAGCGCGCCACCCAGCCATAGCCCGCGATCCGCACCAGGCGGTTGGCCGCCAGCAGCAGCCCGGCCTCGCCCAGCGTCACGCCGAAGGCGGCATGGTGCAGCGGCAGCAGCAAGTAGAGCAGCGTGTCGGCGGGCAGGGCGAGGCCCTGCACGAGCGAGGCGTCCCGCGACGCCCGGTCTGCGGCAGGGGCGTCCATCGCTGCTACCGGCCTTCGGGCGGCGGCACGTCCGCACCGGGGCCGAGCGGGCGCGTCATCAGCACGGAGTCCACCCAGCGCCCGTGCTTCCAGCCCACCGCCGGCAGCACGCCCGCGTGGCCGTCACTGCACCGGATCATCCTGGAACGACGCCAGGCTCTGGCGACGCCGGTCCACAACCAGGCGGGTCACATCGGAACGGGCGTAGTGCCCGGCAAGGTCGAAGTTCTGCCGCTCACGCCGCACCTCGCGATGGTCCAGCGTCGCCACGACCAGGTGCTCCCGCCCCGCCACCGGTGGCACTACCCACGCCCCGTCCGGCCCGGCAATGCACGACCCGCCATCAGCCAGCACGTCCGGGCACCGGTCCAGCATGGCCGCCGCCGGGCTGCCCGCCGGCACGTCCTCGCGGCGCATCAGGCCAGACACCGCCAACACGTAGCTCCGCCCTTCCCTGGCCAGGAAGCGCGTCGTGTCAGCGGTGTTGCGGAGGCTGCCCGGCCACAGCGCCACGTGCAGGTCCTCGCCCTGCGCGTAAAGCGCGGCCCGGGACAGCGGCATCCAGTTCTCGTAGCAGTTCAGGCCGCCTGCGGTGAACGGGCCGACGGGGTGGACCTGTAGCCCGTGCCCGTCGCCGGGCGCCCAGCTCAGCCGCTCCTCGTAGGTCGGCAGCAGCTTGCGATGGACCGACGCGACCTTGCCATCGGCGCCGACATGGACGCGAGAACAATAAACGCTGTGCCCGCCCCGGTCGGCCGGGCGCTCGATGGTGCCCAGCATAACGGCAACGCGGAGCCGGGCGGCGGCGGCGCAGACGCCATCCAGGTGGCCGGCTTCCACCTGGACAGCTTGGTCCAGGTAGTGGGCATGCATGTCTTTCTGCAAACCGGACTCGAAGCGCGCCCCGTCCGTGTGCTCGATCCAGAACGGGTAGCCCGGCACCAGCGCCTCCCCGAACGCCACGAAGCCGCAATCCGCAGCAGCGGCCCGCCCGATCCAGTCCACAACCTTTGCGAGCGTGGCTTCGCGGTCAAGCCACACCGGGGCGATCTGGGCCAAGCCCACCGTCAGCTTGTCTCGGTTACTGGCTGACATGGCTTTGTCCTCTCGTCCCAGGTGGCTTGCCGGCGAGTATGGGATGGACCAGCATCGGTCCAATTAATCTTTGTGATAGGCTGCTATCGTGTTTCCTAATGTCAGCGTTGTGCAGCTACGGTGTTTCCGTGGAGTTGCCGAGCAGGGCAGCTTTACTGCTGCCGCCGACCACCTTTGCATGTCGCAGTCCGCCGTGAGCCAGGCTGTCGCGCTGCTGGAGCGGACCCTGGGCGTGCCGTTGCTGCTGCGCGGGCGCGACGGCGCCACCTTGACCACGGCAGGCGCCACGGCGCTCGCCGAGGTACGGGCGGCGCTGGCCGCGGTTGAGCGGCTCGCGGCCTGCATGGCATCCCCCAAGACGCTGAGCGGGCCGCTTCGTGTTGGCGTCGTGCAGAGCGCGGCGGTGCGGCTTCTGCCTGGGTGGCTGCGGCGGCTGCGCGCCGGGCATCCCGGCATACGGGTGGCGCTGTACGAGGGCAAAGATACGGAGATCATGGATTGGGTGCTTGCCGGCATCGTCGAGGTCGGCATTACTAGCCGCACCCATGCGGACCTGGTGGCCCAGGCCGTGTTCGAGGACGACTACGTGGTCGTGGTGCCAGACGGGCACGCATTGGCCAGGCAGGGGAGCATCAGCCTGCAGCAGCTCAATGGCCAGCGCATGTTGCTGTCCGGCGGCGGGTGCGAAACGCTGGTCGAGGAGTTGCTGGCCGCGGCGGGAAGCCACCCGGAGATCATGTGCGTCGTGCGCGACAACGCGACCCTGGCCAGCATGGTGCGTGAAGGGTTGGGGCTGACGATCATGCCGGAACTTGCCCTGCCGGAGAACCACGACGGGTTGGGAGTGCTGCGGCTGCGGCCAAGCCTGCGCCGGACCTTGCACCTTCCTCACCAGGCCGCCGGACGCGCTCGGGCCGGTTGCCATGGCGTTCGCAGGCGTAGCTCAGGGCGCGGAGCCTCCGAGGTGATGCTTGTCCGCCAAACCAAGCCCAGGCGTTGTGTTTCGTGTGCTGGACGGATGCTGTTAAGGAAATAGACCTTGGGCGGGCAGGCTGGAGGGCTATGCCGCCTTCGGGGCGAGCATGACATCGTATCCCAGGTTGCTCAGGCGCTGGACCAGCTTGGCGATGGAGCGCTTGCGGGCGACCTGGTCGAGGTAGCTCTCGCCGAGGTCTCGGAAGGCCTCGCCTGTGCTCAGCATGTGGAACGCGGCGATGAGCAGCTTGTGGGCGATGGCCATGATCGCCCGCACCGGGCCACGCCGGGCACGCAGACGGTTGTACTTGTCACGGTAGTAGCTGCCCTTGGTCCGCACCGCGGCGGAAGCGGCGGCGAACAGTGCCGACTTGAGGAACACGTTGCCCCTGCGGATCCCAGCGCCTTTCTGCTTGCCCGCGCTCTCGTAGTTGCCCGGTGCGACCCCGGCCCACGCGGCCAGGCGGCGCGCCGTGGCGAACACGTCCATGTCGGTGCCGATCTCGGCGATGATGAATGCCGCCGTCACCCAGTCCACGCCGGGGATCTGCGTCAGCAGCCGGTGCTGAGCCTGGTAGGGTTCAAGCTGGGTCTCGATGCGGGCGTCGAGCACGTCCAGGTCCTGATCGATTGCCTCCAGGCTGCGCAGTTGCATGGCGAGCAAGAAACACTGGGGCTCGCGCACACGCCCGTCGAGCGCGGCTTCAAGGGCGGCGTGCTTGCGCCGCATCCGCCCGCGTGCCAGGCCCGCCATCTCGGTGGCATTGGTCGTGCCGGCGGCGAGCGCCTCCAACATGGCCATGCCGGAGACGCCGAACACGTCGCTGGCGACACCCGAGAGCTTGATGTTGGCCCCTTCCAAGAGCTTCAGCACCCGGTTGCGCACCGCCGTCCGCGTCTCGGTCAGCGTGCGCCGGTGCCGCACCAGCTCGCGCAGGTCGCGGATCGCGGGCGGGGGCACGAAGCTGCTGGCGACCAGGCCATGGCGGACCAATTGGGCGATCCACTCCGCGTCCTTCACGTCGGTCTTGCGGCCGGGCACGTTCTTGATGTGGTGGGCGTTGCCGACGATCAGGTCGACGTGCCCCTCCAGCACGGCATAGACCGGCTTCCAGTAGACGCCGGTGCTCTCCATGCCGACGTGGGTGACGCCGTGCTCGATCAGCCACGCCCGCAAAGCTTCCAGCTCGCGCGTGGCCGTGCCAAAGCTGCGCAGCAGCTTCTGCGCCTTGCGTCCTGGTGTGCCGATCAGGACGCAGCAGACAACGCTGGCCTGGTGGACATCCAGGCCGGCGCAACGTTCAAGGAAAACCTCCATGGCCAGCACCTGTCATAAGGGAACGGGGTGGTGGCCGCTGCGCTGCAGGCAAAATCAGAGACTGTTAATCGTGCTCGCCAAAGCTGGCGGCGACAAAGGATGGTGCCTGAAAACAGCGCGGACCGATCTGCTGAGCGGAGTTGAAACATCCAGTATCCGTCGGCCTCCGAACGGCCACCGGGAGCGCAGATGGAACGCAGTCCGCCAGCCGACAATGAGGCGCCCCATTTCCTGCCTATGATGGTGCGCGCCCCGCGCGCGGTTGATCTGCTGAGGAAATAGCCCCTGGACGGACGGTTCGGCGGGCTACACTGCCTTCGGCATGAGCATGGTGCCGTCATTTCCTCGCCATGATGGTGCGCGCCGCGCGCGCGGTTGATCTGTTGAGGAAATAGGACCAGAGCGTCACCGATAGTAGAACGCCAATGCCTAATTTCCTCCCCATGATGGTGCGCGCCCCGCGCGGTTGATCTGCTACGGAAATAGAGCCAGAGCACTACCAATAGTAGAGCGCTAGTGCTGGATTTCCTCGCCATGATGGTGCGCGCCCCGCGCGCGGTTGATCTGTTGGCGAAGTCGGTGTTGGCTGCTTGTTCGCGGCGGTGATGGCCTTGGTGGACCTCTCCTTGCCCGTCCTGGACGCTTGTCGTGCCATGTCCGGGTAGGTGCCGCGGCGAGCTATGCTGCAATCTGGGTGACGCCGTGATCAGGCGGCGCTCTGTGCTGGCGTGTCGGTGACCTCGACGCCGTTGCGGAATGTGACGCCCTGGACGACTTTGGGCAACTGGTTCTCGCCCTGCAGCCGGCGCCAGGTCTTCGCCGCCGCCATCACCAGCTTGAACACCATCAGCCGGGCCGTGTCCTGCGACAGCGCGCCCTTCGTGCGGACGGTGCGATGCCGGACCGTGGCGAACACGCTCTCGATCGGGTTGGACGTCCGTAGATGGTCCCAGTGCTCGGCTGGGAAGTCGTAGAAGGTCAGCAGCGCGTCCTGGTCCTTCACCAGGCAGGTGACAGCCTTCTCGTACTTGGTCCCATACTTCTCGGCAAACGTCGCGATGGCCGCTTCTGCCGTCGCCCGGTCTGGCGCATTCCAAACCTCGCGCAGGTCCGACTTGGCCGCCGGCTGGACCGACTTGGGCAGCTTGTCCAAGACATTGACAGTCTTGTGGAGGGTGCAGCGCTGGTGCCGGGTGGTCGGCGACACCTCGTCCAGCGCCTTCCAGAAGCCGAGCGCCCCGTCGCCGGTTGCCAGTTCCGGCGCGGCAACCAGGCAGCGGGCTTTGAGGTCAACCAGCAGCTCCCGCCAGTTTTGCGCGCTTTCCCGCACGCCCACCTGGAAGCCGAGCAGCTCCTTCTTGCCCTCCGGCGTCGCCCCGATCAGCACCAGCATACATTCGGCCTGCGGCTCCATGCGGGCCTGCAAGTAGACACCATCGGCCCAGACATACACGTACCGACGGGCCGACAGGTCGCGCCGCTGCCAGCGCATGTAGTCCGCCTCCCAATCGCCCCGTAGCCGCGCGACCACCGATGGCGACAGGTTCCGGGCGTCCTTTCCCAGCAGGGCTGCGAGTGCCTCACCAAAGTCGCCCATTGACACGCCGCGCAGGTAGAGGATCGGCAGCAGCGCATCCAGGCTGCGCGTCCGCCTGGCCCAGCGCGGCAGGATCGCCGACGTGAAGCGGATCCGTTCGGTGCCGACATCCCCGCTGGGCCTGACCGGGGTGGGACAGGGAGACAGAGGACCATCCAGCCTCACTCACGCCGCGTACCGCGCCACCGCCGCCTCGTCCCATTCCAGCCCTGCGCCGGGTGCGCTTGGGAGTGGCTTTCTAACCCGTTGCGGATGTGGACCGCGCTTCGTATGAAGCATCCATGTCCAAACACATCGGCATCGTGGGCTGCTCCGCCGAAGGGGCAGCCCTCTGCTACAAAACAATCTGCGTGGAAGGCGCGAAGCTGTTCGGCCCTCATGGGCATCCCGAAGTGTCGATGCACACGCATTCCTTGGCAGACTACGTGCGGTGTCTTGACCAAGGCGATTTGGACGGCGTCGGAGACCTAATGCTGTCGTCGGCCCGGAAGCTTGCGGCCGCAGGAGCGGACTTCCTGATCTGCCCCGACAACACCATCCATCAGGCGATGAGCTACGTGGAGCGACGCTCACCTCTGCCATGACTGCACATTGCCGAAGTTGTAGCTGACCATGCTGTGAGCAGGGGCTTCCGCCGCCTTGGGCTGACCGGAACGCGGTGGCTCATCGACAGCGACGTGTACCCGGACAGCCTGGCCCGACGCAGCCTAGAATACGTGCGCCCGACTGATTTGGAGCGAGATGAAATCAACCGGATCATCATGCCGGAGTTGGTTTGCGGCCAGTTCACTTCCGGCGCGGTGTACTACTTCCAACGTGTTATGGCCAGGATGAAGGACGCAGGGTGCGATGCCGTTATACTCGGCTGCACGGAGATACCGATTGTCATGAGCGACGCCAACTCTCCGCTGCCGACCCTAAACTCCACCCGCCTTTTAGCCGGCGCGGCCCTTGCTCGGGCGGCGGCTGCGGACGGGATCATGGCGCAACTAACCAAGGCCCTGTGACCCCGTCATACCCAGTATCGCCAAGCGTAGACGACGCTCATGGCAGAGCCGGCCGCGATGACGAAGCCGCGCAAGACTGCGGCCGGAACGACGGCTACGATCCGGGCGGCAGCAACGCCGCCGACCAAGGCGCCCGCCAGCATAATGACCGTCTCCGTCCAGGCGACCGCACCCCCGACGACGAAGACCGCCACGGTCATGGCGCTGACCGCGGAGGCGAGCAGGTTCTTCATTGCGTTGGCCGCGCGCACCTCCTCCTGCCCGGTTAGCCCGAGCACGGCCAGCAGCATCACCCCAAGGCCACCTCCGAAGTAGCCTCCGTACACCGCGGTTGGGACCAGCGCGGCAAGGCGCGGCCCCGCGCTGTCGCGCACTGCACCCTTGCCCTGCGCCGCGCGGCGCAGCACCGGCCCGAGTGCGAAAAGCAACGTGGCGGCACCAACGAGGATGGGCACGCCTGTGGTGAACAGGCGGTCGGGCGTGGCCAGTAGGAGCATGGCGCCGAGGCCGCCGCCGAGGAGTGCCACGACGACCAGTGCCGCAAGCCGGCGGAAATCCCGCGGCAGCGCGGCCCGGTCGGCGATGGCGGCCACGAGGTGCCCCGGCGTCAGCGCCACGGCATTGGAGGCGTTCGCGACGACGGGCGGTAGCCCGGCCGCCAGCATGGCGGGGAAGGTCAATAGGGTCGCGCCGCCGGCAAGCGCATTCACAGCGCCCCCGACCACGCCCGCCCCAAACAGCAGCGCCGCTACCCCCGCCTCCATGCCCGCCTCCCGCACGATGGACCGAACCTGGTGCAATCGCATGGCGGCGTCTGGAACCGGTGTGACGCCGCCCCAGTCAGCCGCCAAGAGCGGCACGGTAGCTCGCGGGGGTCGCACCGAACGCGGCGCGGAAGGCTCGCCCTAGATGGCTCTGATCGGAAAAGCCTGCCTCAGCCGCGGCGGCGGCCGGCGCGACACCCGCACCGAGCAGGGCGCGTGCGTGGTTAAGGCGTAGCACCCGGCGGTACGCGGCCGGCGGCATGCCTGTCGCGCGGGCGAAGCGGCGCGTGAAACCTTCGCGCGAAAGCCCCACGCCGCGGCGGCACTGGTCGAGGTCGGCGCACGCACCACCGACGCGATCAGGTCTTCGTTCAGGGCAGCGTCGGAGGAGGTGATATCTGGAAGGATGCAATCGAGCCAATCCGCGACCTTGCCAGGATCAGGGATGGTGCCCAGCGCCATCCAGCTCGGCAGTTGCAGCACAAGGGCTGCCGCTGGGACGACGGCCGCGCCGCGCCGGGGCTGCAGGTACAGGTTGATGCTTGTCGTCGCGCGGTCGAGTCTGACCGGCCGGTGCGGGATGCGAGCCGGTAATACGGCGATCTTGCCGGAGGCGGCCTCGATCCCCCCGTCTGGCGTCTCGAACCGACGGATGCCGTGGAGCACGACCGTCACCTGATGTTCCTCGTGGAAGTGCGTTTGGAGGGCAGGAGAGCAGCGACCGCGCCAGATAGCCTGCTCCGTGCCTCCGTCGCCTCGACGGTACTTCCAAGCATCGCCTCGGGTCTTCACAGCGCCGAGGCCGCCGGCTGGGATGACCCACTGACAGCGTCCATGATGAAACTTACGGTTATGGGGTTAAAGCAGGTGCCAACGCTTGGATGAAACCGCGATCCGTGGCTGTCCGTCAAACGAACCCTGGCGGACAGCGGGCGGCTCGTTGCCTATGTTGGATGCTGCGGCCAAAACGCACACTCTGCGGTGCTGCAAGGTGTATGCACTCTATCTCTGGGGTTTAGATTCCATACAGGGAGGGACAAGCATCACCATCGCTGGCCCGGAAGTCGCTTGTCTAGACGAGTCGTCACGCGCGGTGGTTTACTGGTGCAACGTCAGGCAAGGCGGCCGGGCGCCGGAGACCGCGCGTCCATGTCTTCCACCGCCCACGCCTCTGGTCCCACACCCGCCCTTTCCGTGCCGCAGGCCCGGCGTACTCTGCTCGGTGCTGGCCTCGCTCACGCGCTGCACGACGGCTATACGGACGCGATTTATGTTCTCCTGCCCGTCTGGCAGGCCGAGTTCGCCCTTGGCTTCACTGCGCTCGCCGCGTTGCGCGGCCTTTACACCGGCACGATGGCGGCCTTGCAGATCCCCGCCGGGCGATTGGCCGAACGGCTGGGCGGCCGGTTTATCCTTTGTGCCGGCACGCTCCTCGCCGCACTCGGCTACGCGCTCGCGGGATTGTCGGGCAGCCTCCTCGGCCTCTGCACCGCGCTCGCCCTCGGGGGCGCGGGGTCGGCCACACAGCATCCACTGGCCTCGGCGGTGGTGTCGCACGCTTATGGGGCCTCAGCGCGCGGCCCGCTTGGCACCTACAACTTTGCCGGCGACCTCGGAAAAGCGGCGCTGCCAGCCCTGCTGGCCCTGCTGCTTGCTTACATGCCCTGGCACTCCGCTTTATGGCTCGTGGCCGCGCTCGGCGTGTTGGTGGCTGCGGCGGTCTGGGCACTGCTGCCCGCCTTTGGCAATGCCGGCGAACCCACGCCAAAAGCCGCACGGGGCAGGGGACGCGGCGGCTTCGGGCTGCTGTTCACCATAGGCGTGTTCGATAGCAGCGTGCGCATGGGCTTCCTCACCTTCCTGCCCTTCCTGCCCTTCCTCCTGCGGGCGAAGGGGGCGGAGCTGCCGCTGGTCGGCCTGGCGCTCACCCTCGTCTTCCTTGGCGGTGCCGCCGGCAAGTTTGCCTGCGGTTGGCTCGGCGCACGCCTCGGCGTGCTGTCCACAGTGCTCCTCACCGAGATCGGGACTGCCGCGGCCATCCTGGCGGTTATCGCCTTGCCACTTACCCCGGCGTTGGTGCTGTTGCCCCTGCTCGGGGTCATGCTGAACGGCACCTCGTCCGTGCTGTATGGGACAGTACCGGAGTTGGTGCCTCCAGGGCGGGAGGCGCGCGCCTTTGCGCTGTTCTACACGGGCACAATCGGCTCAGGCGCGCTCTCGCCCGTGCTCTACGGCATCGTAGGCGACCTCGCCGGGCCGGGTTGGGGAGCGGCCTCTGCCGCGATGGCGGCGCTGGTCACATGCCCACTGGCCGGGCTGCTGGCACCCCGGCTGCGGGCCTCGTAGGTATAGTGGCGCTTCGAGGGGCTATGGCGGTGACGCCGGATGGCCAAAACGCACAGCTTCGCGGGCGCTGGGCCTTCCTGAGTCCTTTGGGCCTTCCCGGCTCCCTACTGGCTGTACACACCATCCACCCTGAATGACAGCCTCGGACGACATGCACTTTCCGTCCCACATCCATCGGCTGGTCACGGGCGATGATGTGACTGCGAGCCCGCTCGTACTATTGCATGGGTCTGGAGGAAGCGAACAAGACTTGATGCCATTGGCGCAGGATTTAACGCCTAAACGGTCGATTCTCGCCGTACGAGGTACCACTTGCTGGGATGGCGGGTTCGCGTTCTTTCGAAGGTTTGCAGATAGGTCGATTGACGAAGTCGATCTTCGTAAGAACGCCACTGAACTTGCGAGTTTTATAGAAGGCGTGCGCGCCAAATACGGCTTTAGAAAACCTCCGATCGCAGTCGGCTTCTCAAACGGTGCCATCATGGCGTCGGCATTGCTTCTGATGCGTCCCAGCATATTTGGTGGCGCTATCCTACTCCGATCTCTTTCCCCATTTTTAGATGAGTTCCAGAGTGAAATTCCCGGCACTCCGGTTCTCGTCGTCGATGGCAAACTAGACGCCCGCCGCTCGCCTGGGGATGGTGATAGGTTAGCGGAGCGTCTCCGCCAAGCTGGTGCTCGCGTCGAACATCACACTCTCCCAATTGGCCATGCCATCACAGCACAGGACAGCCAGATTGCTCGGAAGTGGATAGGGCGATCGCTTTGACGAAAGTCGGCAGTGGGTCGTTTACAGACTGAGGCATCTTGGATGGCTAATGATGGAAGTCGTACGGGTGTCCGCGCTCACCGGGTCGCCGCTGTATCATCCTGGCAATTAGACGTTTGATGAGGTGGTACAGTCCCCAGGGGCTACGCATGAAATCTTGTGCCGGTCCTGCATGGAATTTCTCGGCTACCCCGCCAGGAGCTTGAGCATGTAGGCGTCGTTCCAGGCGGCCTTTTTCCGCCGGGCGCGCACGCTGGCTTTGGTTGTCTTGTCGCGACCGACGATGTTGAGCGCGATCTTGCGCAGGAGAGCCAGGTTGCGCGTAGCCGTGCGATCACGCACGCGGCTGTCGTC
>JAABVA010005319.1_pt1 | contig 11697 bp, 11 predicted proteins | sample 5560331 | NCBI WGS metagenome assembly JAABVA01 (sample SAMN12812661, study PRJNA571458) | rock metagenome | isolation source: Antarctica rocks | place: Antarctica: Victoria Land, Mt New Zealand sud | collected 2016-01-07
GGTATCGGTTTCCACCAGCCCGATTCTCTGTCCCCTTTGTAAGGTTATGTACTCTTCCTGTTCGATGCGTTGCATATTCAGTTGTGTATGTATTCAGTATAGAGGGGTTTTGCAAATGTGTCAAGTGCAAATTTTCCGCTTTTATTGCAAATGGGGACAAAGATGAGTTACTAGTGCAGGTTCAGAGAACTGCTTGTGTAATGGCTGGTTGGCTGACAAAAAGGCCCTTGGAAAAGAATAAGAACACTCAATCTGCCTTCTGGATAAGGTCACGTACTCTAGTCTTCTCACGCAAGGGAGAGAAGTAGCCTATGAGGAGGCTGATCGCCAGCCCGCAAGCCATGATGAGCAGTGCTGGGCGGATAGACGTCAGTTGGGTGAGCAGACCGCCGAGCACAGCCCCGAATGGTGTCCCACCCCAGGCGATCATGCGAGCATAGGCGTTGACCCGGCTCTGCAAATGATCGGGGATGACGAGCTGGCGCAGAGATATGCCGTTCGTCGTGGTCAGGGTGTAGGTGAGGCTCCAGCAGGCGTAGACCACCAGTGCGATACTCAGAATGGAGACCCAGGCAGCTAGTATGAGGAGCAAGAGCAGGTTGAGGCTCATCCCCAGCAATGAGATCCAACCGACGGGGAGACGCCTGGTGAGTTGGGGGAGAAGCAGACTGGCTGCAAAGGAGCCAAGAGAGCCAGCAGCAAAAAGCAGACCTATGCGTGCATCCGTAACCGGGAGCGTAAGGGCGCGTACCGCATAGACTACCAGCAGACCCAGCAGCGCGCCCCCGCTAAGGCTGAGGCCAAAGCTAAGCAAGGTCAGCGTTCTCACAAGGCGATGACGCCATAAAAACGTGAGACCTTCCCAAATGCTCGCCGCCATCCCAGGGTCCTGTGTTGAAGAGCCTCGCCCTGTACGTGAGATTGTGTTCAGTGCCCTGGGGATCAACAGGACGGTCAGCGCTGAGAGCAGATAGCTGAGAGCATCAAAACTGAGGGTTGGGGCCGAACCCAGCAGCGCTGTCAGACTTCCCCCAAGAGCCGGGCCAGCAATACCAACAATGGTACTCATCGAGGTGATTGCGCTATTGGCTCCTATGATATGGTCTCGACCCACCAAGGTTGGTAGTGCCCCGAAATCTGCGGCGTCGAACCAGACAAAGGCCGAGGCGGAAAGTAGGGCCACGATAAAAATGTGAGGAATGGTGAGTACGTTCAGCCAATAGGCGAGCGGAATGCTGCCAAGCAGGAGCACATTGAGCAGGTCGCAGCTAACCATAATGCGCCGTCGATCCATACGGTCGGCGAGCGCACCTGCGAAAAAGCCAAAGATGAAGTAGGGGAGTACTTCCAGTGCTGCCAGCAGTGAGGTCAGGAAGGCTGAGGCGGTCAGGCGATACATCAAAAGAGGGAGCGCGACTCCAGTGATACTGGTGCCGAGCAGTGAGGCGGCGCGTCCCGACCAGAAGAGGAGAAACGACCGGTCGCGCCAGAGAGCTAGAGAAATTGGTTTCTGAGCAGGCATACAGATATCCCCCATTGTGAACTCGGTAACTTCCAAGCCGGAAGTCATTTCAACGAAACGTAGGCATTAGAAGCATATTACCTTGCATTCTTGATAATGTCCAAGATATACTATGCATGATGTTGATAGTTTAAAACTATTAAAGCGGTCAGCGCAGGAGAAAGCATGGAACTGCACCAACTCAGGTATTTTCAAACGGTGGCTCGCCTGGGCCATATGACGCAAGCGGCAGAGATTCTCCACGTCGCGCAACCTTCGTTGAGCCGCTCGATTGCACAGTTAGAGCAGGAAATAGGAGTGCAGCTCTTTGAGCGCACGGGGAGGCGCATCCAGCTGAATCAGTATGGAGAGATACTGCTGCGGCGTGTGGAGTTGATATTCAACGACCTGGAACGGGCCAAGCGTGAGATCAACGACTTGCATGGAGAAGCACAGGGGTTTGTAACGCTCTCGGTATCTCACAGTAGTAGTTTGTATTTGCTGCCACAGTTGGTGAGCAGCTTTCGAGTGCGCTATCCAGAGATCCGTTTTCAGTTCAACTCCTACCAGGATACGCCACACGGCAGGTTCGCGATCTTCAAACAGCTTGAAGAGGGTGGAATTAACCTGTGCCTATGCCCACCTGTGCGCGAGGGAGCAGTATCAACTGAATGGCGGTCAGTGATTACGGATGAACTCTTGTTAGCTGTGCCACCAGGCCACCGATTCGCTGGGAATGAGCGTATACACCTATCCGAAGCGGCCAACGAGCCTTTTATCTGCCTGAGGTCGGGGACGAGTTTTCGCGACCTGACCGATGCCATGTGTCAGCGTGCAAGGTTCGTGCCAGATATTGTTATAGAAGTAGAGGACTTACGCACCAGCTATGACCTGGTCGCTGCGGGTGGAGGGGTTGCGATTGTGCCAGCTCGCTTGAAGAAGCATATCAGCGGGCAAGGCCCTACTCTACAGCGTCTGGAAGGAGAGGCTACTCAATGGACGGTGGGGGTGGCCTGGGATGAACATTACTATCTGCCGTTAGCGGCGCGGTGCTTTCGGCAATTTCTTATCGACTTTTCTGGGACTGACCAAGTTGGCTAGTGCAGGCTCAAGAGATTGCCTGAGCATGATGAGCTTCCCAGAGATGGCGGAATGCCTCCTGGTCTCCAAGTATTGCCTTGCTAATGCACTCGTCTTCGCAGGTATCCACGCTCGTTCCTCTCTTCTATAAAGAAAGTACGGCAAGAACGGGTCAAAAGGTTCCCAAATAGAATGGGGATACCTAATTATCAGGTATCCCCATTGTTCAGCGACACGCACGAATAAATTACTAGAATGTCCGCATCAAGTACATGACACTACGAACGTAGGTCCAGTTGAAGATGCCACGATGCATAACTGCCCATCCGCCTTCATTGTAGGCACTGATAACTTGATAGAGGTTGCCGTGAAATGTGGTGTAGAGCCAGCGTAGATAGGTGGCACCGAGATTGAGGTTATCCCATAGTTTGTAGGGGTCGCGGTGTATGCCTGTGCTGGCATTGATGCTCATGGCAGTGTAGGGCATGAGTTGCATCACGCCGATACCACCATCACGGGCGATGACATGCTGTGTCCATCCACTTTCTTGCCAGCCGATAGCCAGCACAAGATTTGCGGGTAGGCCATAATTCCAGGCAATTTGGCGCAGTTGTGCGGAAACCTGGCTGCGTGACGACCATTGTAACGCTCCATAGTTATACCATCCAACATAGCCATTGGCGAGAATACCGCTGCCATTGCCGCCGCCAGTTGAACCAGAGCCACCAGTCTGTCCACCACCGCCGCCAATATGAGGAAGACAAAGTTGTTGGCCTGCAAAGATTAAGTTGACATTCCCGATGTTGTTTACGCGAGCCAATGTCCAAATATTGGTATGGTAGCCATTGGCGATGTTAGCAAGGGTATCGCCAAAGCGAATTCTATACCATACACAGGTATTGCCAGAACCGGGATTGGCTGCATGTGCATTTTGTTCTATATGTGTGAATAAAAAAGAACCGGACAATAGGACAATAGTACAAACGATCAGTACAATCTGTTTATACATATACGGTTTCAGACGCATCGTTTCAATCCTTCCCTGTGGTGCGTGTCGCTTTATGGAGGGGCATCCCTGCATTGAGTGGTTCATGAGTGATACACCGCTCCTTTCTCTCTCACTATAAGCATTTATAAAATCGGTAGACGTTAATGTATTTTCTGCGGTATAGTTCATCATCAAACTGTATGTGAAGACTCGCCGCCTGTGGCGGCAAGAAGGGAGGGGAACTGGGGCACAGCCCCAGACCCCAGTCAAGGGGCAGCCGCCCCTTGCATCCCCGCTTTTCATCTCTTTCTTGACGCTCTTAGAGGGGCGTGCTACAGTGTTGTTGGATTGTTTAGACATAGCAAGGCACAAACGAATGAAAACACCTGAACTATTAAGTGCAACCGTTGAAGAATACCTGGAATCCATCTACAATATGAGTATGGAAGATGAGGTGGTAATTGGGGCACGCCTTGCTCAGAAATTTGGCGTAGCGGCTCCTACTGTCACTGAGATGTTGAAGCGACTGGTACGCGATGGCTATATCGAGATGGATCAGAAGCGTGTAGTGACGTTGACAGAGACGGGTATCCAGGCAGCGGAGGCGGTATTGCGACGCCATCGCCTGACGGAGCGTTTTCTGGTCGATATGCTGGGCATGCCGTGGCATCAGGTGCATGAAGAGGCATGTCGTTTAGAGCATTTTATCTCTGGCGCGGTAGAGGCGCGAGTTATTGCAAGCCTGAGTAATCCTACTACCTGTCCTCATGGCAACCCAATTCCAGGTTCCGTCGATGCACGCAACTACCTCAAAAATCACAACGCACTACGCCTCTCTACTCTAGCGGCAGGTGAAACTGTAACACTACTATGTATCTCCGAGGTGGTCGAAGACGAAGAGGCATTGATTCACTACTTTGAGGAGAAGGGATTGATGCCAGGGATGCAGTTGACGGTTGTGGCTAAGAATGACGATAGTACATTAGACAACCATGAGAATGTGCGGTTGCGTGTTGCTGACCGTGAGGTATCTATCAGCTCTACGTCGGCGGCGAAACTGTGGGTTACTCGCTAAACATGCAAGGGTGGGTGGCATGGCTGGGGCAAGCCCAGCCACTACTATATCGTGCGCTACTATGTGGCTTCTATATCTTGACGATAAGCATTAGGACGTGCTAATATCATAGTACAGAGGTATGAATTAGTGTGGCATGGTGTTAGTCATGTTGTATAAAATGAGAAAGTGTACACGTCGATGATTGCAGCATTTGTTCTCTTCTTACGAGAAGGGTTGGAGGCGAGTCTTATTGTCAGTTTGCTCTTTGCGGCATTGCGTCAACTCGGTATGACACACCAGATGCGTGCTGTATGGATTGGGATAGGGCTGGCTGTACTCGGTTCGTTGCTTGGTGGAGTTGCGCTTTACGTTACCGTTCATAATTATACGGGGACGACCTTCCAGAGCATTTTTGAGACGATCACGTATCTTATCGCAGTTGTGCTACTAACAACGATGACGTTCTGGATGCAGAGCCATAGCCGTTTAATGAAGAAAGAATTTGTGGCAAAGGCAAGTGCTGCCAGTTCTGGCCTTGCATTGGGCTTGCTGGCCTTCTCGACCGTTGGACGTGAGGGACTGGAGACGGCGGTATTCACGCTGGCCTTTGCTTTCCAGACGAGCGCATCCTTGCTTTTGACTGGTGCCGCGCTAGGTCTACTTGCTGCGCTAGGCTTATGTGTGCTAATCTATCGCCTCGGCTATCGGCTCGATTACCGTGTGTTTTTCCGCGTGATGGGTATTGTCCTCTTGTTCTTCGCGGCTGGCTTGTTGGGTGATGCAATTCAAAATATGCAACAACTCAACTGGATTGCTTTCGGCACAACACCACTATGGAATACAGCGCATTTCCTAAGCGAAGATAGCACACTCGGTGACATTTTACATACCTTCCTCGGTTACGCAGAATCGCCTACGGTCCTACAAGGTACGCTCTACGCGGTTTATCTCCTCATCGCTGGGGGTTTCTTCTTCTGGCTGACACGTAAACCAACCTCAACGAAACCAAATTCGCCGAGCCATCCGAAGTCCGAAAGACGCGAAGCTACTCCTGCTCAAGCATAAGAATATTCGGAAAGAAGCTCTACTCACTAGCAATTGTGCTAGTAAGTAGAGCTTCTTTCTTTGATTTGAGTGCGAGCTTGATTACGATATTCGTAGAATAAATTAGTAATTATGTGATATATCGTAGTTTATATGCCTGACTATTGCTATTTCCAATTTTCTTGGGTACACTATACTGGTAGGGATAAGCGGTATTGTTTCTTGTGTTAAATTGTCAAATATTTTCTGTATCTTGCTACTGATTATTTAAGCTCATCCCCTTAAAAGAAAGGATTTTTTATGCTCAGGGACCCCATTACAGTCAGTCCCAAACTGATTCAAGAGATTATTGCACGCGAGGATGCCGCTTTCAGGAAGCGCACTCCACGTTCGCACGAAATTCATGAGCGTAGTATGGCATCACTGCCACTTGGTGTCTCTAGTTCGTTTCAGGCTGTGCCGCCTTACCCGTTGTTTATTAGCCGCGCCGAGGGAAGCCATATCTGGGATTATGATGGTAACGAGTATGCGGATTTTCACCTTGCCTTTGGTAGCTTGCTCGTCGGGCATTCGCATCCTGTGTTGGTAGAGGCGTTACGCGATCAACTGGGCAAAGGCTCGTTGTATTCGTTACCCAGTGCCGATGTGACCTTCCTTGCTGAGGAGCTGGTACGACGTTTTGCGCCGCTTGAGCAGGTGCGTTTCTCAAACTCTGGTACTGAGGCGACGATGGATGCGCTCAGACTTGCACGCGCACACAAGAATCGTGACAAGATTGTCAAGATCGAGGGTTCTTATCATGGACACCACGACTCTGTGATGATGAGTACCAAGCCATCAAGAGAGGCGGCTGGTTCTCCTGAGCATCCAAACACGGTGCCTGCCTCAAAGGGCATTCCGACTGATGTGAAGGGCAATGTCATCATCGCACCATATAACGATGCTGAGGCACTGGATCGCATTCTGACGGAGCATGAGGGTGAAGTCGCCGTTGTGATTACTGAGGCGGTGCTGATGAATGTTGGTATTATGTTGCCGGACGCGGACTATCTGCAACGTGTGCGTGATGTTACACGCCGTCATGATGTGCTACTCGTTTTTGACGAGGTGAAGACGGGTGTGACCGTTGCTCCAGGTGGTGTGACGGAGATTTATCCTGTCGAGCCAGATCTGATTTGTCTCGCCAAATCTATCGGTGGTGGTATGCCAATCGGTGCATTTGGTGGACGCAAAGAGATTATGGATCATATTAGTAGTGGTGAGGTCTTGCACCTAGGAACCTTCAACGGTAATCCAATGTCGATGCGTGCCGGGCTGGTCACGTTGACGCAAATCTTTACACCAGAGGCTCATGCCCACGCGAATGCGCTCTCGAAGCAGCTTGCCGATGGCTATACAGGGGTTATCGGAGAATTTGACCTACCTATGCATGTAGCCCAGATAGGGGCGAAGGGCTGTGCCATGTTCCGCTATCAGCGAGCGCGTAACTATCGTGCATGGTGGGATATTGATATGGACCTCTCGTATGCCTACTGGCTCTTCCTGGTCAATCGTGGGATTCTCTTCCCACCAGGATTGGATGACCAGTGGACGATTTCGGTCCAGCACACACAGGACGATATCGACCATCATATGCATGTCTTCCGCCAGTTTGTATCAGAGATAAGTCGCTAATTTATTCGTTACAACTTAATGCGCTTGCCACTAAGAGTACTCTTGGTAGCAAGCGCATTGAATTTTATCTTAGTTACCGCAGAAAACCCCTTGCTTCCAGCTATGGAGATGAATGCGGTATCCCTTTCCTCAAAACACTTGACGTAGTGTAGTGTTTATATTACCATACAGTCATGCATAAAAACTTCCAGTATCGGATATATCCAACTAAGAAACAACTCAAAAGTCTTGAAAGCACCCTTGAAGAGTGCCGATGGCTCTACAACCACTTGCTTGAGAACCGCAAAACAGCTTACGCGCAAGAGGGCAAGAGCTTGAGTTGCTATGGGCAAATCAATACCTATCCGATGTTGAAAGAACAACGTCCCTCGTTGAATAGCGTTCATTCCCAAGTCTTGCAAAACGTGGCAGTCCGTGTTGACCTTGCGCGGTCTACGTTCAAACGCGACAACTTCACCCATCAGCAGAGCCGCCAAATTGTAGACCGCTTCGGCGTGATCTGTGTGGAAGATTTGCACGTCAATCGGATGCTGCACAATCATTGTTTGGCAAAGAGCATTAGTGATGCGGCGTGGTCGGCCTTTTTTTCTCACTTGTCCTGCAAAGCGGAAGAAGCTGGCAGACAGTTCATCAAGGTCAACCCTGCTTATACATCGCAAGAGTGCAACCGGTGTCATCATCGGCAGAAAATGCCTTTGAGTGAGCGCATCTATCATTGTCCCTGTTGCCTCCTTTCGATGGATCGTGACCTCAATGCTGCACTGAATATCAAAGCTCTGGATTACAGAGCGTGGGTTTGCCCCTAGAAGCCCTTGCGTTTACGCAGGGGGAGTAATCACGTTCCCGACGTTATATAGTACAGAAGAGCATAGTAGAACTTCTGCCATCCCCACGCCATCCTATACGTTCAATGCTATTCACGAATATACAATCTATGTAAAGTAGCAAATTTTATGAATGAAAATACATCGGCGGTAGCTGCTGATATGGACTCAGTTACGCAACAAAAGAATAATTTGGGGTCCCCTACTCAACCACCTGTCAATCATAAGCATGGAGTGGCTGCATTGTTTTCTCCCTTCTGGCATGATCGCTTCGTGGAAGGCGGCCTCATCCTATCAATGGCACTCTATTATCTTGTTGGTAACGCAAATATCCACATAGGCCGATTCACCTTTGTTCATTCGCTCTCGGCCCATCCGCTCTATATCCTGCCCCTCTTGCTGATCTTTGCGCTATTATGCTGGTATCGTCTGCCATTTGCAGTTGCTTTACTACCGCTCACGTTGCCGTACTATTCACAACAGAAAGTGGTGTACAGTCATTATGCGTTTAGCCTCGCAGAGATAACGCTCGCGACATGTGTGATTGTTGCGCTACTGCAAATGATTGTGCAGCGACAACGCTGGCACTACTGGCTTTCCTGGGGGCAGTTGCGAGATCGGCTTGGACCGTTTCTTGTGCCTATGCTGGTATTTCTGCTGATGGCAGCAGTTTCTATTGTGATTGCTTTCAATCATACTACGGCACTACGCGCATTTCGTGAAGAGGTATTCGACCCGTTAGTATACGTGTTGCTTGTGCTGATGTGTCTGCGTACACGACAAGACATAATGCGGTTCATAGGAGCACTTGTGGGTTGTGGAGTAATAATCGCGCTGCTTGGCATTGCTCAGTTTCTGCTTTTTAGGAATACGCCGCCGCTGGAAAATGGTGTCTGGCGTGTGCATGCAGTGTACGGGAGTGCAAATAGCATTGGCTTACTCTTCGATTATGTGTTGCCAATCGGTTTCGCTTTGTTGCTAGCACGTATTTCATCACGCTTGCGTTTGATCGCTCTTGTTTGTTGTCTCCTGATGCTTATTGTGCTATATATGACGCAATCGCTTGGTGCATGGGTTGCCATTGGGTGTGCATTGCTTTTTGTGGCGGCTTTCTCAGTTCGTAATCGGAAAATTCTGCTTGCTGGTGGCGGTGTACTTGTTGTGGCTTTGCTCATCGTCACGTTTGCGTTCCGTACTCAGGTGGTGAATGTGTTCGTGGATCACCATGTTAGTGCCAGTGGTAAAGGAGTGCAAGCGGTAAGTACGGTGACGAAGCGCATTTTTCTCTGGGAGAGCGCACTACATATGATTCATGATAGTCCGTGGCTGGGCTATGGTATGGACAACTGGCTTTGTTATTATAGCAGCAATACTATTTGCGATTCAGGTAGACACTACTGGATCAAGGTTGACCCTGTGACACACAGAGAGACGGGATTGCGCTATGAGCCAGAGCTATCGCATCCGCATAACATCTTTTTGCATGTATGGGTAAGTATCGGCGTGTTTGGTTTGCTGGCCTTTATAGCAATTATCGTACTATTCTTCTGGCTCTTTGCACGAATCTTACGACGACTTGCTGGACATACGTCTAAAGAAGGTCAGCATTGGCACTGGATGACTGTTGGTGTAGGTGCAGCGATGGTCGCGGCACTGGTGCAGGGGCAGGTAGATAGTGCATTTTTAGAGCAAGACCTGGCCTTCTGTTTCTGGATATTGGTGGTGGCTCTGCTCCTATTACGTGTCTATGCTGGCACCGCATGGCGAGGGAAAACAAGCCTGACAGCAGAAAACATGCCCGTGCGCGGATAGTGTTTGTGAAATAGTCCACATTCATAAAGAGAGTTTTTTCATTGTTACATTCTCCTCAGCTTATTATACTCAACATAAAGTATATCAAGGGAGAATGTGTATGCTATCTGAGATTTCTGCTGCTACACTCCTGATCTGGCTGGCATGTCACTTTGTCGGCGATTTTGCCTTTCAAAGCACCTGGATGAGTATGGAGAAGGGGAAGAGTTGGGAAGTAAATTTTTATCATTGTGCGACATATACTGCAACGTTTGTCCTCTTCGCGCATACCTCATTGCTGGCAACGAGTATCATCCTGATCACTCACTATATTATAGATACGCTGAAGGCACGCTATAAAGTGATTGGGCCTATCTGGGTCGATCAATTCCTGCATATAGGGACGCTGCTATTGATTCTGTTTTTCAGGTTTTGAAATAACTGTAGGGGTCTCATTCATTACACCTTGGTATTGCTTGTGATACGCTTCCAGGGTGTAATGAATGAGACCCCTACAGTTATCTTCTATTGTTGTTCAGGCTGTTGCTGCTGTTCAGCACTAGTACCGTAGATCATGTCAGACAACTCTTTACGGGTGCGCTCGATGATGCTACGAAGTTGTGCCAGTTGCTCTGGATTCTCGAAGGTTTTGCGACCTGCGATAACGAAGAGGCGTGCGACCTCGGCGGCTTCCCCACGAAGTGCCTGCATCTCTGGTCGGCCTGGGCCACCGTGATGACCGCCGGGGCCGAAGCCACGTCCCCAGCGCGGACCACCGAACTCTTCGCCTTTTTCCTGGCGTTCTGTGAGGGCGGCGCGGCCAGCATCGGTGATGCTATAAACTTTCTTGCCCTCGGTCTCATTGACTGTGACGAAGCTACGATCTTCGAGCAGTTGTAGTGTTGGATACACGGAACCAGCACTGGGAGCATAGAAGCCACCGGACCGCTCTTCAAGTGCTTTAATCATCTCGTAGCCGTGCATTGGTCGCTCCTGGAGCAGGCCAAGTAGGGCGAATTTTACATCGCCACGTCCGAAGAAGCGGCGTCCTTCTGCTGGTCCTTCGGGTCCAAAGGGGCCGCCAGGGCCGAAAGGTCCACCACCGAAGGGGCCGCGTCCACGTCTCATTTCAAAGAAGCGAGCAGCACCAGGACCGAAGGGACCACCGCCAAAGGGACCACGTTGCCAGCCACCATGTTCGCCGTGACCGAAAGGTCCACAGTGCCAGCCACCGTGTTCACCACGCCCAAAGGGACCGTGACCGAAGCGACCGCGTTGCCAGTTGCCACGCCATCCACGAGGTCCATGTGGACGCTCGTCATCCTGTAACCAGGGGGGAGTCCAACCGCCCCAATCGCCGCCTTGATTTTGAAATGCAAAATTTCTATTCATTCTACCAAACATAGGTATTGCTTCCTTTCACTCTTCGATATAATGCGATATATCGTTATTGATAGTATAACGATATATCGCATTTTTGTCAAGCCTAAATGGGACGAGTTTTTGGAAGACCTTGGTAATTGACACCAATCTTGGAACAGATGTGCCATGAATTCTCGAACATTCCTCACTTACATAACTTAATGCTTTCTCTTGCACATTGTTGTGGTATACTACAGGTTGTTCGCTACGTAGCACTGTGAGCTTCCTTTGATTGTTTCTTCTTCTGATTGCCGGTCTGCCCGAGATGCCCAAGCTGCTCTAGCAGGGCAAGCTCCCGTTCTCCACGCTCCACTAA
>JAABVA010005320.1_pt1 | contig 11697 bp, 12 predicted proteins | sample 5560331 | NCBI WGS metagenome assembly JAABVA01 (sample SAMN12812661, study PRJNA571458) | rock metagenome | isolation source: Antarctica rocks | place: Antarctica: Victoria Land, Mt New Zealand sud | collected 2016-01-07
GCTGAGCGCGAGAGCGATCTCCGCCGCGCGCATGGTCGTCACACAGGTGGCAATTGCACCGTCACGCCACACGGTAGGACCAGGCACCGACACTCGGAGTGGGACGACATCCAGGTCTTCCGTCCTCGCTCCGCACGACCTCGAGGCGAAGGTGTTGGTCGCCTCGACGACGGCACCTGGGGCGCCGAACGCCCCCAACTGCCCGAGTGGCGCGAGCGCGGGTGGTAGCGGCCGCTCGGGTCTTCACCGTCCGGATGGCCGACGCCGACACCGACGCCCGCGGCCTGGTGGACCGCATCGCCGCCGATCTCGACCGGGCGGCCCCGTCAGAGGCCGTCACCTTCCGCAAGATGCGCGGGGAGCTGGGGGAACTCGTCGTCGGCGACGAGTACCGCGTCCGGCTCCCGGCGCCCTGGGACGGACCCGTGCGGGTGGTGGGCCGCGACGTGACGTCGTTCCGGTTCACCACTCTGCGCCGGCACCTCGAGGCCGGACAGATCGAGTTCCGACGCACGACGACCCGGACGGGCTCCGGTTCACCATCGAGACGTGGTCGCGGGCCGGCGCCCCGCTCGCGCGGGTGGCGTTCCAGCACCTGCGGCTCGGCAAGGAGATCCAGCTCACCATGTGGGCGCAGTTCTGCCTCGCCGTCCCCGAGATGGCGACGGCCCGGCGGACGGGTCCGGTGGAGATCTGCACGCGGCGGTGGGACGGACCAGGTCGTCGGGAGTGAGCGCGCTACCCCGACACGACGCCGAGCATGGTGGTGGTCGGAGCCGACCGGTCGGCGGGGAGCGCCCGGCTCATGAGGGACCGCGCGACGTCGAGCACCGTCATCCGGTCGTAGGTCAGCAGGAAATCGAAGGGGCAGTCCGGGTCGGACGAGCCCGGGTCGAGGTCGCGGGCGACCAGGGCCGCCGCGAAGTGCGGTCCGACCACCACGACGTCCCACTCGCCGAGCACCGGGTCGTCGGGCGCGAGTTCTGCCCCCCGCACCCCCGGGACGGGCTCGGCGGGCATGCCCGCGCCGAGCACGGCGACGAAGGCGCTCGAGGCGGCGAGGCGGGCGTAGCGCCGGGACGTCGCGGACGAGAGGTACTCGACCTTCTCGAAGGTCGCGAGCACGACCGCGAGCCCGCGCAGCTCGCTGGCCTGGCGCTCGAGAAGCCGGCTGATGGCGGCGAGCAGCGACCTCGAGCCCCGTTGCGGCGCGCGCAGGCGGGCCACCGCCCCGTAGGGGCTGCGAGCCGTCGGGGTGAGAGGAGCGCGAGGAAGCACCAGCGGCCGACGGGCGCCGTCGGGCCGGGCACCTCGGTGGCGGCGTGGGGGAGGGGCGCCGGTCGCCCGTACCGCCAGCCCTGCCCGAGCGACGCTCCGAGGCTGAGGGCCGTCCGCTCGTGGACCTCGCTCTCGATGCCCTCGGCCAGCACGATGGCGCCGCACTGCTCGGCGTAGGCCGTGACCGCCGTCATGATCTCGGCGACGGTGGCGTTCGGGCGCCGCTGGACCAGGCGGAGGTCGAGCTTGACCACCTCGGGACGCAGGAACGGCATGAGGGCCAGCGAGTCGGGGTCGGCCCCGACGTCGTCGAGAGCGATACCGACACCGGCCGCCCGAACCCGCTCTGCGAACGCGAGCAGGCGGGCGGGATTGCGCGTCAGGGCCCGTTCGGTGAGCTCGACGACGACCCGGATGCCCCGGCGGTCGGCTCCCGCGAGCACCGCCGGGGGGGCGGCCGGGATCGCGGCCGGCTCGACGTTGACGAAGAGTCCGAAGGGGGCGCGCAGACCCGCCTCGACCGCCGACTCGACGGCGCGCGTGCGGCACAGCTCGTCGAGCTCGTCCAGGCGTCCGGCCTCCCGGGCGGTGTCGAACAGCTCCTGCGGCATCCGCAACGGACCGTCGACCGGACCGCGGGCGAGCGCCTCGTACGCGACGGTGTCGCCGGTGGCGATCTCCACGATCGGCTGGAAGAGCGGGTCGATGGCCCGACGGGACAGGACCGCGTCGAGCTCGTCGATCAGACGGTCGATCACATCGCACCTCGCTCGTTCGACGGACGGGCCGCAATCACCGTACGGACGATGGGCCGAACGGGTGAAGTCCTCCACCCAGTTCCCACTCGACGGGGTGACCTGGTCTCCTCCGGTCGAACCGCCCGGATCCGCGCACGTGTCGGAGCCGACCTCGGTAAGACGGTTCGCCGTCCCGGCCATCGGGCACCACGCGGCGTGACCACGATCGGTATCCCGGGCGCCTACGCGGCCGGAGCGAGGGACCTGGCGGTGATCCATGGCCGCGTCTGACGCCGGCGGACCGGCGGCGCCCCCCGCAGGTCGCGTCGCCCGGGTGCGGATGGTCGAGGGCGGCCCGGTCCTCGTGGAGGGGCCGGTGGAGGTGGAGCTGCCGGACGGGACGCGGATGCGGTCCGGGCGCCCGGTGGTGGCCCTGTGCGCCTGCCGACGCAGCAAGCGCTACCCCTTCTGCGACACGAGCCACCGACGTCGGGTCAAGCCGGCTGCGACCCCGACCGGCTCCGACCGCAGCGACGACGTGCCCGCCGACCAGGCTCGTGAGAGCTGATCGTCGAGCCGGTCCTCGAGGAACGAGGCCGCCCGGATGCCGAACACGACGTCGGCGGCGAGCTCCGGTTCGCGGTCGAGGAGGTCGCCCAGGAGCCCTCGGCGCACCAGCTGCTCGTGTACTGCGTCGGCCTCGACGTGCTCGGCGTAGAAGCGTGCCGCGGCGTCGGACTCCCCGAGCCGGCGCATCGCCCGCACGAGCCGGGCCGACCCCGGCGGTGACGTGATCTCGACGAGGGCGAACTGGCCCACGAGGGCTCCCCGCCAGCGCCGGTGCAGGGCGAACAGGGACATGAGGTTGACGGTGGCCAGGGTGGCCGCCGTCGCCGCGTCCAGGTGCACGCCGTAGCGGGAGTCGAGGCCCAGCTCGTCCATCATGTCGGCGAAGAGCTGGGCGTGAAGATCCTCCCCGCGGCCCGCGCCGTACTCGTCGTGCTCCACCGTGACCAGCGACGCCTTGGCCTGGCCGTCGAGGCGCGGGATGACGAAGGCCTGCGGGTCGGCCTCCTTGAGGTGATAGAGCGAGCGGTGCACCACGTACTCGCGCAGCTGCCACGCCTCACCGTCGGCGAGCAGGTGCCAGGAGGGCCCGGTGCCCTCGGTCGGCTCCACGAGCAGGTCGTCGACGGTGCCCTCGACGTCGTCGTCGGTCCCGCCGCCCGGGACGTCGCGCAGCAGCGCGGCCAGGAACGCGTGCTCGAGCACACGGCGCAGGCGAAGCAGGTCGGGATCCCACTCGAGCTCGGCGTCGACGTCGGCGAAGCCGCGGTAGTGCAGCTCGTAGCAGGCGTAGAGCGCGAGCTGCAGGTCCTCGCCGTAGGGATCCGCCTCGGTCGCGGCGAGGCCGGGGACGCGGGTCAGCCCGGCGGGATCGAACCGACCGGCCAGGGTGTCGAGGACCGCCGCGGACACGGCGCCCCGCGGGCTGGGCAGGTGCGGACGGTGCACGGGCGCGGTACCTCCTCCTGGGCACGGACACGACGGGACCGGAGCCCCGTGGGGCACCGGTCCCGTTCGTCGGTTCGCCCGGGGTCGATCAAGGAGATGGCGCCGGGACGGGAGGGATCACTCGATCCCGGCGATCTCCTTCGCGAGGCCCGCGTAGTGCGTCTGCAGCGCGGACACCACGCGCGGCCGGGCCTTGTTGGTCTCCTCGTAGTGGAGGACCTTGTTGAGCTCGTCGACCGCGGTGATCTCGCGGATCGCGGTGATGGCGTCGTCGGCGGTGAGCTTGTCGTAGCCCTTGATCGGCAGCTCGGACTCGTGGAGCGTGCCGAGCCGCGTCCGGGTCTCGTGCAGGGTGGACGCGGTGTCGGTGTCACCGTCGCGGCGGGCCAGCGTCTCGGCACGGTCGAGAGCCGCGTCGCGCCCGGTGAGGGCCACGTCGCGGGCGTTCGTGCTCAGCTGCGCCGCCTTGCCGGCGGCCCGCTCGACGCGGTCGCGCAGCACCTCGCCGGAGTTCGCGACGTTGTCGAACACGCGGTCGACCTGCTGGCGGGCGATGCGCACGGGGTAGTTGACGGCACGGCTCACGCCGCCGGCCACGACCTGCAGCGGGGTCGGGCGCAGGGCGGCCGGACCGCCGAGGGCGTCCTCGGCGAGCACGGTGCTCAGCCAGTCCACGGTGGCGGTGTGGGCGGTCATGAGGTCGTCGGCGAGCTTCGCGATCTTCTTGTCACCGGCCGCCTCGGCGACCGAGCGCAGGTACCGCGAGCGATCGAGTAGCTGCCGCTCCAGGGCGAGGTCGCCCAGCAGCGCCTCGTCGACCGGCCCGACCTGCTCGACGGTGCCCTTGACGAACGCCGCGACGCGCCCGACCAGGGGGGACACGGCGTCGGCGACGCCTCCGAGGCGGCGCAGCTCGGCGGTGATCGCCGCCGTGCGCTTGTCGGCATTGTCGGCGTTGTGGGTGAGCTCCTTGCGCACGGCCTCGGTGCGAGCCTGGGCGACGCGGATGCGCGCCACCTGGACCTCGGCCTGCGTCAACTGCAGCAGGGCGCGGAGCTGCGAAACCATACGGGTGCTGTGGGCCATGAATGCTCCAGACTTGTCGGGGAGCGTGCGCCGGCTGAGCTCGTGACTGAACAAGGGCGTACGCGGCGTTCGATGGGGGTCGATCGTCGGCCTCGACACCTGCGTACCCGGTGGCCGCCGGGATTACGGGGGCGGGTGGCGCCGATCACCGCCGGATCCTGATCCTCGGGGGCTCGCCCGGACGGCCATGATGGCGCCGATGGAGACGACGCGGGTCGACCGGTGGCTCTGGGCGGTGCGCCTGGCCAAGACCCGCGCCGACGCCGCGGCAGCCTGCCGCGGCGGCCACGTGCGCGTCAACGACCAACCGGCCAAGCCGGCGACGGCGATCCGTCCCGGCGACACCGTGCGCTCCCGGATCCACGACATCCACCGCACCGTCGAGGTGCGCACAGTGATCGAGAAGCGGGTCGGGGCTCCGGTCGCGGTGACCTGCTACGTCGACCACACGCCCCCGCCTCCGGACGAGGGCCCGCCGGTCGCGCTGCGCGAGCGCGGTGCCGGGCGCCCGACCAAGCGCGACCGCCGGCGCCTCGACGCCTTCCAGCGTGCGGTGACTATCGACGGCGTCCACGGCGAGCTCGACGAGCACCCGGGGGACGGGTGAGCGGCTACACGCCGTTCCGGGTGACGGCGAACGCGTCGGTGGACAGCCCGGTGCCGCCGATCCACGGCTCGAACCCGGCCTGGATGTTGGTGAGGAACCAGCCGGGCTGCACGACGCCCTGACGGGTCGCGTCGCGGACGAAGTCGGTGATCGGCAGGTCGAGCACGAGCTTCGTCGGCTCCTGGCGCACGTAGGAGATCACCGGCGTGCCGTTGTTCTGCCCGGTCCACACGTCCCAGGTGGTGCCGCCGACGGTGGCCGTGGCGCTCACGCGGCCGATCGGCTGGACCCGTTCGGTGTGGTCGAGCCAGATCATGAGTTCCGCGCCGGTGTTCGCGCCCTCGCGCCGAGCGGTGGGGTCGAGCCACACGTCGTAGGCGACGTTGTAGTCCCCGGACCCGGGGGTGGTCACCGCCCAGCTCGACCGCACGTCGCCGAGGTCGGCGACGGGGCGGGGGAACGGGGTGCCGCGGGTGCAGGTGCCGTAGTTGCAGCCGTACACGATCGACGGGTATGCGGCGGGTCCGGAGTCCTTGGCGTGCGAGGCCTGTACCGAGAACCCGGTGTCGAACGCCGTGGTGCACTGGGGCGTGTCGGCGCCCCAGGCGTTGTTCTGCACCTCGTAGCGCCCGCCCGCGACCGGGGCCGAGCGGAACTTCTCGCAGATCCGCGGGCCGGAGCGCGGCCCGGCGGCCGGCAGCGGGGCGAGCAGGCCGCCGCGGGTGCCCGGTGCGGCGGCGCCGGGGGCGAGGGGTACGACCGGAGGGGCCTCGGGCCCTCCCGGCGCCGGCGAGACCGCGATCGGCGGCGGCTCGCCCGGCCCCGGCGACGCGCACGCCGCGACGGCGGCCGCGGTCAGGACCGCGGCGAGGACCAGGCGTGTGCGTCGTCCACGAATGCGCTCCCCCACTCGGCTGATGTTAGAGCCGGTCCCGGCGGCCTCGCCGGCGGGTCCCGCGGTCCTCACGTCTGCAGGTCCAGCCCGAGGTCGAGCGCCGGGGACGAGTGGGTGAGCCCCCCGACCGAGAGGTAGTCGACGCCGCTGCGGGCGTAGGCGTGCGCCGAGGGCAGGCTCAGCCCGCCGGACGCCTCGAGCCCCACGGACGGCGCGAGCGTGTCGCGGCACCGGACGGCCTCGGCGCACCCGTCCGGGGAGAAGTTGTCGAGCAGCACGAGCTGCGGGGCGAGCCGGAGCACCTCGTCGAGCTGGTCGAGCGAGTCGACCTCCACCTCACAGGGCAGGTGCCCCGCGGCGGCGCGGGCCGCGGTGAGCGCGGCGGTGACCGATCCGGCGGCGTGGATGTGGTTGTCCTTGATGAGCACCGCGTCGCCCAGCGACCTCCGGTGGTTGACTCCGCCGCCGCAGCGCACCGCGTACTTCTGCAGCACCCGCAGGCCGGGGATGGTCTTACGGGAGTCACGAATGCGCGCGGACGTCCCGGCGGCGGCGTCGACCCACGCCGCGGTCGCCGTCGCGACCCCGGAGAGCTGGCAGAGCAGGTTGAGCGCGGTGCGCTCGGCGGTGAGCAGCGTCGTGAGCGGGGCCCGCACGGTGAGCGCGGTGTCGCCGGGGGCGAGCCGGTCGCCGTCGACCCGCGCGTCGAGGATCTCGAGCGCGTCTCCGCACACCTTCTCCAGCACCCGCGCCGCGACCCCGATGCCGGCGAGCGTCCCGGCCGGCCGCGTCCGGAAGCGGCCCACCGCGACCGTCCCCGCCGGGACGCAGGCCGCGGTGGTCACGTCGGGGCCGTCGCGCAGGTCCTCGGCCAGGGCGAGATCGACGACGCGGTCGACCTCCGCGGCGTCGAGGCCCCCGCCCACGTCGATCCGCCGGGTCGGCGGGTTCGAGGTCGTCATGCCGCGCCTCCCCGGGCCGCGTCCCGCCCGCCGAGGGCGTCGAGCCGCAGGCATCCGCCGCGCAGGACGACGACGCTCGACGCGGCCTGCCAGCGGTCGTCGCGGCGGGGGTGGTCGCGGCGGAGGTGGCAGCCGCGCGACTCGGTGCGCGCACCGGCCGCGGCGAGCAGCACGGTCGCGGCGACGGTGAGGGCGGCGTCCTCGACCGCGGCCCGGCCGTCGAGGACGACCTCGACGGTGGCGGCCTCGACGGCGTCCGACGCCGCGGCGAGCCCGGCGGCGTCGCGGCCGATCCCCGCGCCGCGGGTCATCGCCGCCTGCAGGACGCCCCGATCGGCGGCGGGCGCGGTCGGCGGCGGCACCTCGAGCTCGACGAGCGCCCGGGGCGCCGCGAGGGCGGCCGCGACGTCGGCACCGACCCGCCCGCCCACGACGAGACCCTCGAGCAGGCTGTTGGAGGCGAGGCGGTTGGCCCCGTGCAGCCCGGTGCGCGCGGTCTCGCCCGCGGCCCACAGCCCCCGGACCCCGGTGCGGCCGTGGGTGTCGGTCACGACCCCGCCGCAGGAGTAGTGCGCGGCGGGCCGGACCGGGATCAGGTCGCGGGCGGGGTCGACGCCGAGGCCGGCGCAGGCCGCGGTCACTGTCGGGAACCGGCGGGCGACGTCGTCGATCCCGGTGGCGTCGAGCCAGACGTGCCCGGCGCCGAGCTCGCCGAGGCGACCGGTGATCGCGCAGGCGACGACGTCGCGGGGCGCGAGGTCGCCGCGGGGGTCGACCCCGTCCATCACCGAGCGGCCGGTCGTATCGATGAGCCGCGCGCCCTCGCCCCGCAGCGCCTCGGTGACGAGCGGGGCCCGGCCCCGGATCCCCGGCACGGCGAGGGCGGTCGGGTGGAACTGCACGAACTCCGCGTCGGCAACGCCGGCACCGGCGCGCAGGGCGAGCGACCACCCGTCGGCCGTGGCCACGGCGGGGTTGGTCGTGGACTCGTAGAGCCCGCCCACGCCCCCGGTCGCGAGCAGCACCGCGGGCGCGGCGACCACGCCCGGGCGTCCCGCCTCGTCGAGGACGGCGAGTCCGGCGACGCTCCCGTCGGGCGCGGTCAGGACCGCCGACGCCGTGTGTCCGGCGAGGACGACGGGGCCGTCGCGGCCCTCGGCCACGGAGGCGAGAAGGGTGCGCTCGATCTCGGCACCGGTGGCGTCGCCGCCCGCGTGGATGACGCGGGTCATGCCGTGCCCGCCCTCGCGGGTGCGGGCCAGCCGGCCGGCGACATCCTCGTCGAATACGGCCCCGGCCGAGCGCAGCGCGGCGACCGCGTCGGGACCCGCGGCGAGCAGGTCGCGGGTCGCGGCCTCGTCCACCAGCCCGCCCCCCGCGGCGAGGGTGTCGGCGACGTGGGCGTCGACGGTGTCGCCGGGCACCCGGTCCGCGCCGCCGAGCACGACGGCGACACCGCCCTGCGCCCATCGGGTGCTGCCCTCGGACGGCTCGTCCTTGGTGAGGACGAGGACACGTAGTCCCCGCGTGCGCCCCTCGGCCGCGGCGGTGAGCCCGGCGACGCCGGAGCCGACGACGACGAGGTCGGCGCGCGCTTCCCACGTCACCGTCATGCCGGCTGCCGTCGTCACTCGCCACCCCCCGGGCGGCCGATCTCGATCATCCGGCGGACCGACGCGCGGGCCCGCTCGGCCGTGGCGGGGTCGACGTGGATCTCGTCGCGGCCCTCGCGCAGCGCGCGGGTCAGCGAGCCCGGGGTGATCGTCTTCATGTACCCGCAGGCCGCACGGTCGTTGACGGCACGGAAGTCGACCTCGGGCGCGGCCCGGCGCAGCTGGTGGAGCATGCCCACCTCGGTGGCCACGAGAACGCTCTTCCTGCGGGTCGTGCGGGCGGCGTCGAGCATGCCGCCGGTGGAGAGGATGCGGACCCGCTCGGCGGGGACGGCGCCCGTATCGGCGAGGTACAGCGCGCTGGTGGCGCAGCCGCACTCGGGGTGGACGTAGAGGTCGGCGTCGGGGTCCTCCTCGGCCCGGGCGGCGAGCTCGGCGCCGTTGATCCCGGCGTGCACGTGGCACTCCCCGGCCCAGACGTGGAGATTCTCCCGGCCGGTGAGACGCCGGACGTGCGCGCCGAGGAACTGGTCGGGGAGGAAGAGCACCTCGCGGTCGGGGTCGATCGACTCCACGACCTCGACGGCGTTCGACGAGGTGGCGCAGATGTCGGTCTCGGCCTTCACCGCGGCGGTGGTGTTGACGTAGCTGACGACGACGGGCGGTCGTCCTCCTCGGGCGGTGTGCTCGGCCTTCCACTCCCGGAGCTGGTCGGCGTCGATCGAGTCGGCGAGCGAGCAGCCGGCGCGGGCGTCGGGGATGAGGACCGTCTTCTCCGGCGCGAGGATCTTCGCGGTCTCGGCCATGAAGTGCACACCGCAGAAGACGATGGTGCTCGCGTCCGACTCCGCGGCCAGACGGCTCAACGCGAGGGAGTCGCCGGTGTGGTCGGCGACGTCCTGGATCTCCGGGCGCTGGTAGTTGTGCGCGAGGACCACGGCGTCCCGGGCCCGGGCGAGGCGGCGGACCTCGTCGGCCCAGGCTCCGACCTCTTCGGGGGCCAGCGAGCGCGGCTCGACGAGGTCGGAGGGCGGGCCGTGTCCCCCGTCGGGCAGTCCGGTGTCGGGCAGTGCGGTAACGGTCATCGCGGCCCGTCTCCTCCCCCGGTCCGCACTCGGCGTCGAGCGGCGGGACCGGCGTCCGTTGGTTTTCGCCTGTTGGTCGAAAACATGGCTCGACGGTACCCCGCAACGCCGTGGACCTGCCACCGTCCCTCGGTCCGCGTGTCCGATGCCACCGGTCCTTAGGATCATCGCCCGTGGAGGCCGGGGGCCTGATGGCGCACGACGTGCTGGCCGTCGTCCTGCGGGTCTCGGGCACGGTTCCCTGCGTGCTGCTGTGGCAGCGGGCGCGCGGGCCGCACGAGGGCCGGTGGGCGCTACCGGGGGGGCGGCTCGGGGCGGACGAGGACGTCGAGGGGTCCGTGCGCCGCCATCTCGCCGAGAAGGTCGACCTGGGCGAGGTCGCGCACGTCGAGCAGCTCTCGGTGTTCTCCGACCCGCACCGCGGTCCCGCGCCGCGTCGCGTCGCGACGGCGTTCCTCGGGCTCGTGCCCACCGACGCCGACCCCGCCCTGCCCGCCGACACCGCCTGGCACCACGTCGACGCGCTCCCGCCGACCGCCTTCGACCACGGCCCGATCACCCGCGCGGGCCTCGACCGGCTGCGCGCCAAGCTCTCCTACACCAACATCGGCTTCGCCCTGGCTCCCGACGTCTTCTCGCTGTCCGAGCTGCGTGCGCTCTACGCGGCCGCGCTCGGGCACCGCGTCTCGGCGACGAACCTCCAGCGGGTCCTCACCCGGCGCGGTGTCCTGGTCCCGACCGGGGGGACGGTCGCCCCGGGCCCGGCGGGCGGTCGGCCGGCCGCGCTCTTCCGCTTCCCGGAGCACGTCCTGCGCGTCACCGACCCGTTCGCCGCGTTGCGCCCCCCGGAGGCGGCGGGCTGAACGGTCGACCCCGCACCCGGCCACCCGGCGGAGCGGCCCGAGGAGCCGTAGCGTGACCCCGTGGTCGAGACGTTGCCCCTCTTCCCCATGGGCACGGTCCTGTTGCCGGGGGCACCGCTGCCTCTGCACGTCTTCGAGCCGCGGTACCGGCAGATGACCATCGACCTGGTGACCGGGGCGGTGCCGGGCAAGCAGTTCGGCGTCGTGGCCGTCCGCGAGGGATGGAACCCCGACGACGGCGTCGACGGGCTGCACACGGTGGGGTGCACCGCGTCGCTGCGCGAGGTCCGCCGGCTCCCCGACGGGCGTTTCGACCTCCTGACCCAGGGCGACCGCCGCTTCCGGCTCCTCGACGTCGACGACTCGACGGCCCCGTATCTCGTGGCCAACGTGGAGTGGCTGCCCGACGACGAGGACGACGAGCCCGCGGACACCGAGCCGCTGGTGCTCGCCGCGCGCGCCGCGCACCGTCGCTACTGCCAGACCGCGTGGAAGCAGCGCGGCGGCGGCGACTCGGGCGAGGCCGGGACGGAGGCTCCCTCGGATCCGTCCGCGGGGCCCGACGAGGACACGGTCGCCGGGGTGGAGGCGGCCGTGCTCCCGCACGTGCTCGCGGCCGACTGCCTGCTGCCCCTCGACGACCGCCAGGAGCTCCTCGAGGCGACGTGCCCGGTCCGCCGGCTGCATCTGGTGCGCCAGTACATGGTGCGCGAGGCCGGACTGCTGCGTCACCTGCACGCGGTGTGGGCGCCGACGGCGAAGTTCGCGGTCCAGAGCAGCCAGAACTGAGCCTCGACGGACCGGGGTCAGCCGCGGTCCATGGCCTCCTCGCCCAGCCAGATCGCGGGCAGCAGGTAGGCGAGCGCGGCTCCGAGCCCGGCGAGGGTGATGGTCCACCACGAACCGATCGTCGCCGGGACCGTCGCGAGTACCGCGGGCACCGGCGGCCCGCGAGTACCGCTCGACGACACCTGCGTCCGGTCGAGCAGGACGTCGACCGGCGGAGCCCCGGGAGCTATCGCCACCCCGACCCGCGCGGCGATCCACGCTCCCGCC
>JAABVA010005321.1_pt1 | contig 11697 bp, 8 predicted proteins | sample 5560331 | NCBI WGS metagenome assembly JAABVA01 (sample SAMN12812661, study PRJNA571458) | rock metagenome | isolation source: Antarctica rocks | place: Antarctica: Victoria Land, Mt New Zealand sud | collected 2016-01-07
GGTGAATCTGTTGAAACAGGAGCAGACGGCGAAGGTGGGGATCAAGAACAAACGGCTCAAAGCTGCCTGGGACCAGCGCTACCTGCTCAAAGTCCTCGCCGGTTGAGATGCGATTGCCCTGCGCAGTAATACGGTGCTGTTGCAGACAAGCCATGACAACGTTTATGATCCACGCTGGAGGTAGCCGAGATGTGTTGGATGATCGCTGAACGGCGCTGGTTCAGCAGGAAACACGCCCAGGGATTCTGGTTGGCCGCGTATCCCCCCATTGTGCCTGGATACGCGGCAGGATAGACGGCACGGCCTCGTTCCATGCGTACACATGGGCGGTCGTGACGTTGCGCTCCTGCCACATCGGAGGAGCATCTCACCGTGCAGCATTCACCCGAAAGCATCGAAGAGGCCATCGCCGCAACTGCCGCTGCGCCGCCCGTCGCGCGCTGGCGGCTCCTGCCATTCATTGCCTTCCAACTGCTCACCGCCGGGACATTCACATCGTCCATCTGGGTGCTCTGGCTCCTACATCGCGGGTACTCACTCGGGCAGATCGGCATCGCGGAGGCGTGCTACCACATCGCGAAAGTCGCCCTTGAAGTGCCGACGGGCGCCTTCGCGGACACAATCGGGCGGAAGTGGAGTCTCGTCATCTCGGCTATTGCCGTGACGATCGCAGCCGCACTCACCTGGTGGTCGCCGGTCTTCCCGGTTGTCATGGTCGCGCTGCTGATAGATGGCGCATCCGGCTCGTTCCGCTACGGTGCGGATCAGGCATACCTCTTCGACGCGCTGAAGGACGAGGGGCGGTCGCACGGCTTCGTTCGCATCCTCGCCAATGTGCTCGCCGCATCCTATTTCGTCGCCGCGCTGATGAGTTGGGTGGGTGCGTGGCTGTCAGACTGGTCATATGCATGGCCGTTCAGCCTCAATATCGCAGCAGCGATCATCACCGGCATTCTCGCCGCACTTCTGCCGGAACCCGCGCGCACGACGCAGCACCGGACGCTCGGTGGCGTCGTCCGAACGATGCGCACGGGTATCCGCACCGTCCGGGAGCGTCCGGTACTGCTCCGACTCGTGCTCTTCGCCGCATTCTTCTTCACGGCACACACGCTGGGGAACATCTATCTGCAATCCGTTCTCAAAGGGCATGGCTTCGCGAACGGCACGATCGGCCTGACGCTCGGCATCTCCGGCATCGTCAGTGCGGCGGCGACCTGGCTCGGTGGACGGCTGCCGAAAGGATGGCGGACGTGGACGCCGTTCACGCTGCTCGCGGCGGCGACGGCGCTCGGGACGGTCTTTCAGGGGCTGGCGTTGGTGCCGCTCGTGCTCGTCGGGCTGGGTATGCGGGAAGTGGCAATCGGTCTCTTCGAACCGCTCTTCTCGACGTGGATGAACGACGAAGCGCCCTCGGAGACGCGCGCGACGGTGCTCTCGCTCTCGGAGTTCGGCTTCAGCGTGACGATGGTCTGGTCCTTCCCGCTCACCGGCCTGCTCGCCGACCGCGCGGGCTGGGGTATTGCGTACGGGGCGGTTGCAGGGGTGCTGACGGTCTTAATCGGGGCGGTATTGTTGATTGGGAGAAAGACGGTTGTGTTGTCAGGGGTCGGGTGATCGCTGATACCACCCGGTTTTGCAACCATCCTCTTGTCCTTGTCGGCTCTCAGGAAATCGGGAGGGAGAAATGAACGCGTGAATACGGCAATGCTCGTGTGGATGCGCCTGCGCGCAACGGCTTGATCTAAAGTGTTGTGCGGTCGAATCAAAATCGCGGAGGACGGCGCGTGCCGCGTCGGAGATGACGGCGGTTTCGTACTGCTCGCCAGCGAAGGCGCGGACGGCGTCCAGCGAATCGAAGAGCGTCAGTGGGACGAACTTCGCACCATCCACATCATCGCGCCGCAGAAGATACGCGCTGATGTCCTGTATGAGCATAGCGAAAAGACGGCGACGACCGCACGAAAATCACCCGCCACCCGCGTTTCCAATCAATGCACCGGCGGCGAAGACGAGTCCTCCACCGACGACGATCTGAATCACCGAGAGAATGAACTTCGTGCCGAAATACTTTGTGCGGATCAGGGCGATGGCGATCAGTTCGACGCCGACAACGAGATAGGCGACGATCAGCGCGACGTGGATGTCCGCGATCAGGAAAGGAAGCGCGTGGCCGACACCGCCGACAACCGTCATGCCGCCGGTGATCGCGCCACGGGCGATCGGATGGCCGCGCCCGGTCAGCACGCCATCGTCCGAGAGTGCCTCCGCGAAGCCCATACTGATTCCCGCACCGACTGCCGCCGCGAGACCGACAACCAGCGTTTTTATGGGACTGTGCGTCGCGAAGGCGGCGGCAAAGAGCGGTGCGAGCGTCGAGACTGAGCCGTCCATCAGCCCGACGAGACCAGGCTGGACGACTTTCAGCAGGAACGCATTGTCCTTATCTTCCTGAGTCGTGTCCGTCCTATCCGTCGCAGCGTTGGATGCGGGCAGGGTGGCGGGGTATGCAGCGTCTAAAGATCGCGACGGCATCGTCACACGATCCGGCTGGATGCTGATCCGCCCGACGCGCTGGAGGGCGGTTGTTGGTACAAGATACGGCTTGCCACCAAGCCGTCCGACGGTCTGAAGGTGGGTTCTGCCAACGTGCTGCTCCGTTTCGGGCCGGTGCAAGGCGGGCCGGAGCAGGTTCGCCACCGCCTCGACCCGGTCACGGCTCGTCCGGCGCGGATCGTAGCGGAGCGCGAGCGTGTTGTCTTTTTCCATCTCGATGCCGGTGATGCCATCATTGGCGAGCAGAGCATCAAGGACGAGCGCACCGCAGCGCGGCAACACATCGTCAACGGGGATATTCACAGCGTGTGAATCAATCATCATCTGACCTCATGTTTTCCTGCAGGATACGATAGCGCACCTAACAGCGGTACGCCCGAACCGACGTTCGCAATCCCTTCTATTGTGCGTCTTTGTAACGGCAAATGTCAAGATGAGGCAAGCAAAATTAGGTGACGCAAACCTCCTTATTAATTCTCTTTCACATTCCTCTTTTCAATCCGTAAGAGGAGCGAAACTACTGTTCCTTCCGGTTGCGAACCCCCGCATAAACGCCTTCGTCCTCGCTTCAACATATCCCACTAGCGATCAATGAAGGATGAAAGGAGCATGTGCTGCAACCGGACAGCAAGGAATACAATGCTCACTGGATGGGGCGGGAGGAGTTACAGCTACACGTTCGTCGCCGCGACAACCGAACGACGCGATGGATCCTGCGCGCGGCTGCGATGAAGCAATGTTCCGTTGTGAGGATGGCGTGGAGGTAGCAGTCCGTCTGATTCGTTTCTCTCTTTAAGGTTAGTTACCCGTCATACCGACCAAAGATAAGGCTGGCGTTCATGCCGCCGAAGCCGAAGGAGTTGGAGAGGATGGTGCGGTAGTCGCCCTCGCGCGGGCCTTCAGTAACGTAGTCGAGGTCGCAGCCGGGGCCGGGAGTTTCGAGATTGGTTGTGGCGGGAATGCAGCGGTGCATGAGGACAAGAGCGCAGAGCGCCGCCTCGATCGCGCCGGACGCGCCGAGGGAGTGCGCGGTCATTCCCTTCGTACCGGAGACAGGAATGCGATCAGCATGGTCGCCGAAGACTGCGCGGATGGACTTTGTCTCGATCGCGTCGTTGAGCGGCGTGCTGCTCGCGTGGGCATTGATATAGTCAATCTGCTCCGGTGCGAGATTGGCGGTAGCGAGGGCCTGGCGCATCGCACGGGCGGTGTGGATGCCCTCCGGGTGCGGCGCGGTCATGTGGTGGGCGTCGTTCGTCGTCGCATAGCCAAGCACTTCGCCGTAGATATGCGCGTCACGCGCCACCGCGTGCGCCTCCGTCTCCAGCACGAGGACGGCTGCACCTTCGCCCATCACGAAACCGTCGCGTTCGGCGTCGAAGGGGCGTGAGGCGTGCCGCGGATCGTCGTTGCGCGTGGACATCGCCTTGATAATCGAGAACGAGCCAAAGATAAGCGGATATAATGGCGCTTCGGAACCGCCAGCGAAGACGACATCGACATAACCGTCTTGCAAGAGCCGCCATGCTTCACCAATCGCTACTGCACCGGAAGCGCAGCCGTTGGCGTTGGAGACCGTCGGACCGGTGATGCTGAGTTCGATCGCGACATTGGACGACGATGCCCCGCCAAAGACTGTGAGGGCGAGGGCGGGATTGACGGCGCGAATGCCCTCATGGACGTACTTTTCGTGCTGCGTCTCCGCGTAGCCGATACCGCCAAGCGCACTACCAATGTAAATCGCCGTCCGCTCGCACAGTTGCGGGCCGAGCGTCAGGTGTGCGTCCTCAACGGCGAGGAGGCTGGCGGCGAGCGAGAATTGCGCGAAGCGGTCCAACCGGTTTTCGCGCCGTTTGGCCATGTATGTGAGCGGGTCGAAGTCGTCAATTTGCCCGGCGACACGAGAGCGAAAGGGCGAGGCATCAAAGCGCGTCAGACAGCGCACCGTGCTCTCATTGCGCATCGTACCCTCCCAGAGCGCCGCCCGGCCTGTGCCAATCGTCGTCACAGCCCCGATGCCGGTAATGAGGACGCGCGTCCGGTTAGCCACAGTTGGAACCCTCACCCGCAGCTCCTCTCCATTGCTTGATAGCAATCGAGAGGGGAGGGGACTCATAGAGAATATCAGATGCTCCAACAGTCACGATGCTCCCCCTCTCTTGCTCCCCCTCTCCTTTCGTCCGCGAAAGGAGAGGGGGCCGGGGGGTGAGGCTCCCCGCTTTTTCTTCCACTATCGCCTTGATACAACGCAGCGTCCGGCGGGCAATAGCATCAACAAAGAACGGGCCAACGATCCGATGCGCGATAAAGTTGCCGATCAGCGGCCATTTCAGCGTGAAATCATGCGTGATTGTGACGCGCGTGGCGTCGCCTTCCGGTTTCAGGAGCCAATACACATCCATTCCCTTCGTGAAGCCGCCGATGTGCAGGAAGTGAAGCCGACCGTTCACTGCGTTGCTCTCCTGAATCGTTTTCCAGCTGACAGGGAGTTTGCCGAGTGGCAGGAGTCGCCACGCCTTCATCGTCGCGATCTTGTGAATCGTGCCATCGGGCTGAATTGTACGCTCCGTCAGCACCACCGAGCGATAATGCGACAGGATCAGCGGCCAATCCTCGATTGCGGCGCCAAGCGCGAAGATCTGTTCTCGTGACCCATGCATGACGACGCTGGTTTCGGTATACACTCCATCTTCCCTTCGGTCGAGCGCACCGAGCGATCCCGCTCAGTCCTCAGTCCTCAGTCCTCAGTCTTTAGGGACGAAGGAGATTCCATAGATATACGGGTGAGAGCAGCCCGCGTTGCTCCCGCTTCGTGCCGAGATCACCGAGCACGAGTACCAATTGGCGTGCCAGTGCAGGACGCGAACCAAGTCGCGGCGTCACATAGTTCATCAGTGATGGCAAATGGACGAACAACTGTACAAGATAGTTCGCGAGCGTCTTCTCCGCGAAGGCGCGCCGCCGCGCCGCGAGATACGGACGGAGCATCGTGACATCCGTCCGCCCGGCGCGCAATGCCCGATCCGCCGTTGTGAACGCAAGTTCCGCGCCTCGCAACGCCTTGTACACCCCCTCGCCAGTGAACGGGTCGAGGTAGATTGCTGCATCGCCGACGAGCAGCACGCCATCCGCGACCGCCCGTCGCGCGCCCTGCGCCAGCGGCCCAACCCCATGAATCCTGCCGACGCGATGCGCCCCAATGAGCGCCTCCCGTACGGGAGGGAGCGCTGCGACGCACTGCTCGAAAAACTGTTCCATTGACATGCCGCGCTGCTTCATCGCGCGCATGTCCATGACAAAGGCGACATTCGTCAGACCATCGCCGAGGGGCGCAATACCACTGTAGCCATGGAAGCCGCGCGGGCCGACGACCATCGCGCCATACTGCTCCAGCGTCGTGACACCTGCGTAATGCGCCATGATACCGACGCGGTGCGGCCAACGGTGCTGCCAACGCGTTGCCGCCAGTCCCGCGCCCTTTGCCACGACGGAGTGATGGCCATCCGCGCCGATCACGAGCCGCGCGCGAATCCGCGTCTCACCCGCTTTCGTTTGCACAGTCAGCGTCCGGCCGCCATCCTCGTACGGCCCGATCGCCTTGACGCGCGCGCCCTCGCGTACCTCGACACCCTGCCATTTCGCCCCGTCGAGAATGACATTGTCGAGCGTCAGGCGCGGGATGGAAAGGGCGTAATGATCGCCGGTGATCGCATGGTAATCTACGGTGTAGTGCGTGCCGTTTGGTGCATAGACACGCATGCCGGAGAGCCGGTGCGGCGGCAACGCCTCAATCGCATCCGCGACGCCAAGCCGCCGCAGAATTGTAATTGTTTGCGGGCTGCTGTACTCACCGCACGGCTTATCGCGCGGGAAGATGGCGCGGTCGAGCAGGAGCGGATCATGCCCGGCCTGCTCGAGGAGGATCGCCGTTGCCGCGCCCGCCGGCCCGCCGCCGACGACGACAACATCGTGTGATTCGACCGCCGCGATCACGAAGCCCGCCGCGCGACGAGCGCCATCCGCCAGAAGAGATGCGACGTGACGGTGATGTTCGTCAGTCCCGCCTCCTGCGCCATCACCGCTAACTCGTCCGGCGTGAAGGCGCGGAGGATAGAAAGCGGCGCGTCGTGGCGGGTAAGGCGGTTCGTCGTCGTCGCGTTGCCGAGTAGCCACGCCCCCACATATCCCGGCCACGTACGGACGAGATCGTTGAGGATAATGCCGCGCCGCGAGACGCGTCCCATCTCCGCAAGGACCCGCACCGCCTCCGCGCGCGGGAAGTGATGGAGGGCGAGCGAGCAGACGGCAATATCAAACGCGCCGTCGCGATAGGGGAGGGCGCGTGCGTCGCACGCCTCGATGGTAATTGTTGGCACATCCGCCGTCTCCCGCCGTGCGACCGCCAGCACGTCTTCGCTGACATCTGTCGCCAGCACGCGGAGATCGTAGTCCTGCTGCCTTCCCCAACGCACGAGCGCGCGGGGAATATCGCCGGAGCCGGTGGCAATGTCGAGGAGCGAGACCGTTGTTCCACGGGAAACGCCGTCAAGCAATTCCCGCAGGTGACGCAGGACGACCGCCGTGCCGCCCGCGAAGCGGTTGACGCGCCGGATATCGCGCAAGTTGTGCGCGAGCGTCGGCGCGGGGATCGTGCCGGGTGTGTCGAGTAATTCCACTGTGTCGCTATGCGGCGGCACCGGCAGAAGCGGACGCGGGAGAAAGGATGTCCAGGCCATTGCGCGTCGTCCATTCCGTACAGGAACAATCCGTGTGCGTCGTTCGCGGGGGAAGCGCACGCGAAACGATACCGCATCACGACGCCTCCGACAACGGCATCGTTGATGGAAACGCTATGGAGCGAAGCCGTGTGCGATACGGTTCGCATACACCGATTCGTCGATCGTCCGCGCCTAGAGCGAATCGCATAATAGTTGTCCCTTGTTTTCGCTTGCACGGTAAGGAGGCAAGACCATCAGAGGGACAATCATTATGAAAAACGCTCTAGTGCGTCGTATTGCGCGCGTTGTCCGGTATTGCGTCGGGGAGTTCGCTAAAATAGCGTGCTTCAATTACCCATTCCGCGACTGGCTAAGGGTAGGATGATCGGTTTTCACGTTCCACCCGGCTGGAATGAGATCGCGAAGTTCGTCGAAAGAGGTGCGGGTACTCGATCTGAAGATAGATGAGAACGGACTTCAACACTTTCTCTACCGACGGTTGCGCGAAAAAGCAGGCATGGCGTGGCGCCAGAGTGAAGAGATGCGCAACCACATCCTCCGCACCTTCAAGGTCTTCGCGTGCATCGTGCATAGCGTAGCCATTCGCGTGTCAGTTCAACGTGCTCATCGCCGGGCATCTCGCTCCATGACGGATCATAGATCTTGGAGCAGCGGAAGACGCGGCGCTAGGATAAAAGCTTGGCGCCGCGCTGCATTTTGCGGTTATTCTCCTCTTCCCAGTGGAGAAGGGATGGGGAATTAAGGCTACTCCCCCGCGAGGATGCCGGACATCAGATCGAGATCGAGTTCGGGGTAGAGCGGGTGGCGGATGAGCAACTGCTGGACGGCGTTGCGCGCGTCGCTCGCGACCACCGCGTCGAGGTCGTACTTCGCCTTGCTGGTTTGGCCTGCTTGCCTGCCGGTCGCAATGGTCGTGGGCGATGTACCGGTCAGGACGCGTGCCATGATGCGGGCGATCTCGCGCATCTCCGTCTCGTCCATGCCGAGCGTTGTCACGCCGGGGGTGCCGACGCGCAAGCCGCTCGTGTACCACGGGCCGTTCGGGTCTATCGGGAAGATCGCGTTGCGGTTGAGCGTGATGCCGCCCTCGCGTAGCGCGGATTCCGCCTGTCGCCCGGTGAGGCCATAGGTTTGCGCCACGTCAATCAGCATCAGGTGGTTGTCCGTGCCGCCGGTGACGACCGCCATCCCTTCCGCGATACAGCCCGCCGCGAGGGCGCGGGCATTGTCTACAATCTTGTGCGCGTACATCTGGAATTCTGGCGTCGAGGCTTCTTTCAGGGCGACGACCTTCGCCGCCATCACATGCGGCAGCGGCCCGCCGAGGACCATCGGGCACCCCTTGTCCACCCAGGGCGCGTATTCTTCCGTGCAGAGAATCAGGCCGCCGCGCGGCCCACGCAGTGTCTTGTGCGTCGTGGAGGTGACGACGTGCGCGTGCGCCACCGGGTTGTAGTCACCGGTGAAAACCTTGCCCGCCACAAGCCCCGCGAAGTGCGCCATGTCCACCATGAAGACCGCGCCAACTTCGTCCGCCATCTCACGCATTTTGGCGAAGTTGATCAGGCGCGGGTAGGCGCTGTACCCTGCGAGGAGGATCGTCGGTTTAACCTCGCGGATTTGGGCGCGCATCTGGTCGAGATCGAGTAGTTTCGTTTCCGGGTTCACCTTGTAGGGGGAGACATCGAACAACTGGCTGGAGATGTTGTGTCGGTAGCCATGCGTCAGGTGACCGCCGGAGTAGTAATCGAGCGCCATGATGCGCTGGCCATGCATCGCCGCGCGTACCTTCTCCCAATCATCGCGGGAAAGTTTCGAGGCGTCCTCCTGCCCGATTTCGGTGAGCAGCGGCGCCTCGATCTTCGCGGAGAGAATTGCCATAAAGGCGACGAGGTTCGCGTCCGCGCCGGAGTGGGGCTGGAGGAAGGCATGATCCGCGCCGAAGAGGGCACAGGCGATTCGCGCGCCCTCCACTTCGACGGTGTCCACATTGTCGCACCCCGCGTAGAAGCGATGGTTGACATACCCCTCGGCATACTTGTCGGTGAAAAGGTTGCCCATCGCCAGTTGCGTGCCGAGCGACGAGTAATTCTCGCTCGCGATCAGTTTCAGATTCTGCCGCTGGTCGCGGAACTCGGCGACGATGGCCCGCGCGACGGTCGGCGCGGTCGAATTGAGGTAATCGAGGGCGGCGTAGTAGGCGGCCGCCGCTGAATTAACCGGTGCGCCCGCCAATTGTTCGAGATAGGTTGTCAGCAGCGTTTGCTGCCCGATTGTGGTTGCCATCCCGCGTCCCTCCTATTGTGAACCGGCCCAATCATGCTGGGAAAACAAACGGGGCGCCGACAGACTCGTCGGCGCCCCAGCCCAGGCGAGTGGCTGCATTCGTCTTCCCCGGCTCCCGCGTGGTCCGTCCCATGTCTCCCCAGTTGCCGGGGACGTGATCGCTGGGTCGAGTATAGATCGTCCCGTGATGCTGTCAACCGGACGCATCATATTCGCGCCCTTCATGATTTCGGGGTCCATATCCCTCTCTGTCACTATCGTTCCGTTCCCTGTGCGGTTACGCGAGGAATGAGGCGACATCGTAGAGTGCGGCGCGCAGGGCGGCCCAGAGGACGGCATACTGATCCCACGGTGTGGCATCGTTGACGCGGATCGTTAGCGGGCCGGTGCGCTCGACCCCGGTGGTGCGTGACGCGCGATCGCACTGCGGCATCGTCAGGAAATCCACTTCGAGGCGGAAAGGCTGGTCCGGCGTGTACGGTGGGACGCGGTCGCGCTTCGCCAGCGCGCGGGCAGCGGCAGCCGTAATCTCCGGTCGCGTCGCGGACGGTGGGCGGCAGAGCGCGGCATTGCGCCCGCACGCTTCCTTCACTGCAACGGTTTCGATCTCCGCACCGAGGAAGGCATGGGCCTCCGCGACGGTCGTTGTGTCGCCCGTCACCAGCACAACAGGGATACCCATTGCGCCGAGGACGGCAGCGTTGATGCCCGTCTCGCCATGCGGCCGCCCATTGATCCGCAGTTCGGAGACGACCGCCCCGGCGATTGTGTGGGGATGGATCGCCTTCGGTGTGCGCGCCATCGCGTGGTAGCCGACGAAGACGGCGGCGTCGAACGAACGGCTGTCCGCCATCTCGATCTGGCAGTGGTCCTTGGCGTCGCCGGTGCCGCTGAGAAGGTGCGTCGCCGGGTGCATCTCCTCGAAGAGCAGGTTGCGCATCGGGCCATGGCCGTCATTGACGAGGATGAAATCCGCACCCGCCTCGACCAATCCCTCGATGGCGGCGTTCGCGTCCTGTGTCATCAGCCTGCGGCCCCGGTCGTACTCCCGCTGCCCTGGCATCATCATGTCCGCATGGACGACGCCAGTAATCCCCTCAATGTCCACCGAAACGTAGACGTTCATCTTCCCCTCCTCTATCTGTTTGGCGCAAACCGCCAGTGGCGATTATCGCGCATTCGGGACGCCGCGTGACGTGGGATAGTCACAGGGGAAGGAAGAACTTCTCAGTCGTCATTTCATATAGCTCGATTCAATGAGAGGCGCATGCGGAGGCGGTCTACCACTCGTTCGAGCAGAAAGCACGGATTCGTATTCCACATGATCCCGATAATTGGCCGACGGTTGCCCTTTCGCTCGCGTCGGTGCGACGATCTGGACAGAAGATCCGCACGGTCTTGCACTATGGTGGACCGATCCGTTGCGGGCATATCGAGCATCGGCTGACGCGAATTAACGCGCCCTGCCGTGAAAAAAGTAGCCACGGCGGATCGGCGGTGTTACACTCTGCCTCGAACGGACCGCACGGTGCCCAGCACAGACCGGCGCGGTCGTTTCGTTTCTGCTGTATCACGAGGGTAGTGATCACGATGGCGCGAATGGCGCGGCAATGGCGCGGCATGCGACCGGAGAGAGGGCTGTCATGCTCTACCTGTCACAACTCATTAGTACCCCTATCCGCGACCGGGACGGCGAGCGGATCGCGTCCGTGCGCGACCTCATCGCGCGCATCGGGGAGGGATACCCACCAATCATCGGCCTCGTCGCGCGGCAAGGGCGGCGCGAGTTCTTCATTCCCATCGGCGGAATCGCCAGCATCGAGGCTAGCGGCGTTATCCTTTCCTCCGCCAAACTGAACATCGGCCGTTTCGAGCGGCGAGACAGCGAAATTCTTCTCAATCGCGATGTGCTGGACCGGCAGATTATTGATGTCAATGGCAAGCGGGTCGTGCGCGTCAATGACTTGCAGATCGCGCCCGTCGAAGGTTCGTATCGTGTGATCGGGGCGGATGTCGGGGCGCGGGCGTTGATCGCCCGGCTCGGCTTCGGGAAGCGGCGGGATCGCGCCCCGCTCGGCGACCTCGTGGATTGGGCCGACATCGAATACCTCGCCGCGAA
>JAABVA010005326.1_pt1 | contig 11688 bp, 17 predicted proteins | sample 5560331 | NCBI WGS metagenome assembly JAABVA01 (sample SAMN12812661, study PRJNA571458) | rock metagenome | isolation source: Antarctica rocks | place: Antarctica: Victoria Land, Mt New Zealand sud | collected 2016-01-07
TAAGGGGTGGTGTGGAGCCCTCGACGTATCGGACCCGGATGGACGCGCCGCAACCGAGTTTCCCGGTGCAGTGCGTAGGCGTTCCTTCCCGTTGCGGAGTAGTACGCGTCCGCCCGCACTTCGGGCAACGCATCCAATGTTTGGCGCGTAACGCTTCCTCTTTTTCCGTGCGCGTTCCGGGCCCTTCCCATTTCGGGTGCGCGGGAACGTATCGCCGCTGCCCGCATTTGGGGCAGTTGGTATCTCTAGTGCGGCGCGTAGTCCGAAAATAGCTGGCGCACGCGGCGCACTGTAGCTGGATTCTCTTTCCGTCCGACACTCTGCCGCCACCCTTCTTTTTCGTAGCTGATACGGGATACGTCTACGCCTCGTAATGCAACATAGCTCCGGGCATGGTTAGTAACGCCATCCGGCCAGGTCGCGGTCCTCATGCGGTCGTTCACGGTTCCAGCCCCGTTCCCGGAATAAGCGGCTCGGCGTGTTGGCTACGCCGGTCCTCAATTTTTAGGTGCGTGATGTACCGGGTTGCTTTGCGGGTAGCGGCCCGCGGCGTCAGTGCCCGGAACGTCCGTAGGACAGTTCCGCCGTCGAGCACATAGACGTAGCAGACGCCGAGCACCGTTCTCCGCGGGCGGGTGAGGTTGAGCATGTCGCGGTTCACTCGGACACATCGCTTTCCGCGGGCCGCTGGCGTCCTAGTTCGGTCACGGTTCCAGCTCCAATCGTTGAATATTGCGGAGTCGGATTGTCGAGCCGTACTTACCCGACAGTGACCGGGTGAGCGCTTCCGCCAGCTCGTGCAGCGCGGTCGTAGCGGACGATCTGGCCATGTCCACCTGCCATGTACCGAGACCGGTATATGCCTCGGCTATCTTCGCTTGGTTCGTTTTGCTCGGTGTGTTCGATTCGGACAGCCAGTTCCGCACGGTGCGTGCGGTCGGGTTCAGCCCGGCACGGTCGGCCAGCCCCGAGCCGCGGGCCGTGCCGGTCAGGGCGCGCAACTGTGCGTGCCAGCCTTTCGCGGTGTACGAGCTGGCCGGGGCCGCGGCGGCCGCCTTGCTGGCTGCCTGTCTGGCCGCGTCAAGCTTGTCTTTGACGGGTGCCAAGTCGACGGGGCCGAGGGTAGTCGACCGCATGCCGCCGGGGCCTTGCTCGACACCGGCCCACTCGATCTGTGCCCGCACGTCAATGTGTGTCGGTGCTGAGCCGGGGCCAAGATCGTCGTAGTCCTGCCACGCGTCGTCTAGGGCAGCTTCCAACATGGCCTCGTCGTGGTCGCTGTATTCCTCTCCGGCGCCGGTGTTGCTCTTGCGTGCCATCACGCGCCGTCCTTCCACGCTTGCGCGGCCTTGACCTTGAAGGTGCCGAGTTTGATACCGGCCGGGTCGATCCCGAGTGGGGCGCGGCCACCAGACCGCTTGGTGGTGGTCACAACCTCTAGGGCGGCTTGCGGGATCACCAGCTCGTCAACGTTGCGCAACGCGACGGGGCCGAGGTCGGGTGCCACCTGGCGGCAGTCATCGGCCCAGCGCCACAGTGTCGCCGCGGACTGTGCCTGTATGGCGTGCGTCCAGTCGGGGCGTCGCGCCTTGCAGTGCCACTCGCGGCGTCCCCCGTCGCCCTGGCGCCCGAGCATGAGCGCGAGGGCTTGACCGAACCCGGTTTTGACCGCGGCGTACTGGTCGGAGTCGCGGCCGTGCTCGGTGATCGCTTCGGCTCGCAGCGTGTTGACGAACTCGGCCCACTTGGACAGGCGCACCCCGTCTCCCGTGTACGAGTCGAGCACGGCCACGTCAGGCCATCGGCCCGCGGTGGCGAGGTCTCGCAGTAGGGCCACCGCGGGCGCCGGTACCCAGACCTCGGCCTGACGGCTGCCCCATTCCCCCAGCGGGTGAGGGATCGAGCCGGACTCGTGCCACGGGTGCACCTGCACCCGGTAGTAGCCGGGCCGGTTGTCGAACTCGCAGGGTCCGGTGTGTTCTAGCTTGCCGTGCGCAACGAGTACCGATGACGCGGCAGCAACGAACGAACCTGAGCGGTCGAGCACCGCAACCTCTCCCGAGTAGGGGCGCTCCCATTCCCACGACGTGATCACGTCCGCGGCGAACGTCATCCCCGGTAGCGGAGGGCGCCAGTAGGGCTCCCGCTGGCGCCGCCGCACGGGTGCGTACTCACCCTCTAGTGCGGCCAGTATCCGCGGTGAGCGTCCCTCGGCGAGCGCGGCGCGGGCGTAGGCCAGCGAGCTACCCGGCGTCGCCTTGCTCGGCCGAGCGGTGCGCTCGCCTGGTGTCGCTGCCGCGGGCGTCGGCTCGGCCTTCTCGGCCTGCTCAGGCTCAGGCTCAGGCTCAGGCTCAGGCTCGGCTTGCTCGGGCTCAGGTGTCGGCTCCGGCTCCGGGAACGGCTCCGGGCCAGGGTCGCTCGGTAAGTCAGTGTCGAGCGCTGCCGCCGGGAACGGCTCGGGGCCGGGATCGGACGGCGGCCCGGGGTCCGTGTCCGGTGTCGGGTCGCCGTCGATAGCGGCCATCGCCACCTGATAGACCCGCGTCGCCCGGCCGAGTATCCGTGGCTGGCCGTGCCATTCTCCTCGGGCTCGGCGAGCCGGGGACACGTATAGGTGCTCGCGTCGGTACAGCTCGGCGCACGCGACGGCGCTATCCGCGCCCAGCTCGTCGGCCATGCGTTTCCACGTCGACGGAAACACGTACAACCACCGACCATCGTCCGAGCGGATACCGGCCGATTCCTGGTCATAGCCACGTTGCGCCAGTTCCACCGCGCGGGGCTCGGTCATCCCGTTGCCTAGGTACTCCGGTCGGGGCCGGTCCAGCTCGGCGTACTCGGCGAGCGTGGGCCACGCCGAGCGGCGCGCCGTCAGCGACTCGGCCAGTGCGTCGACCATCCGGTCGGCGTCGTGCACCGGCTCGTGCCCGTTGACTTCCAGGTGATAGCACGCTGCCAGCAACGCGGCCGAGGTGAGCGCTGAACCGGTGCCGAGTAGTTCGTCGGCCATCATCGCACCGGCAACCGCCATGTGCAGGTGCTTCGCGAGGGTGCCCGGTACGCCGCCGCACTCGGGTACCCCCACCATTGCCTCGGCGTCCGCGATGCGCTCACGAACCATCGGCAGCGTGTACGTCTGCATGATCGCTTGACCGAGCCACCCGTAGCAGTCGCGCAGCAACGCCGCTACCCGCTCGGCCTCGGCCTGGTCCGCGGTGAACGGTGCCGACAGCTCCACGACACGCGCCGGGATGCCCGCGAAGCCACCCGCCGAGATCCCGTCCGTCAGCCGATGGTTTCCGGTGCTGAACAACACGCCGAACCAAGGCGATGCCTTGTGCGTTCCCTGTGCAGTGTTCGCCTCGGCTTTCAGTCGAGACGAACCCTGGCATGTTGCGTAGATCACCTCTCCCCATTTATCGCGTGGGTAGGGGGCGACTTTCCGCTCATCGAGGAAGGCGGGAACGATTCCCAGTTGCCCGAGTAGCCGTCCGAGGCCGATGCTGGTTGCGTCCCACCCGGCGACGATCCCGGCGCCGATGGTCGGGTCCCCCCACACCGCGGCCGCCACGGCCTGTGTGGTGGTCTTGCCCTTCTGCGAGTCGCCGTACAGGTCCACCCAATGCGACTGCCGCCGTAGCGGGCCAACGAACGGTGCCCCAACCGCCGCGCCCAGCACGAGCGCCATCTTCGGTCGCTCGGCGAGGATCGCGACGAGCGCGCGCCACGCCTGCCGCGCCTGCTCGGCGGTGACACCCGGCGGCATCATCAGGTACCCGGCGGGCAGGCACTCGGGAACCGGCACGTCGAGGTGCCCGCTCTCGGTGTGCGCGTCCAGGCGGGCCACAGCTTCCCGCTCAGGCGCAAGCCGGTAGGCAATGTCGCGGATCGCGGTACCGGCCGCGGCGATGATGTCCCGGTCGCTGGACAGGTTCGCGCCGAGCTTGCGCGCCCACTGCCCCTCGGTCAGCTCGTCATCGCTCACCAGCACCCGCGGGCCGTCCTGCTCGGCGCTCATCAGGTATTCAACGTCGACGCGGCGCCGGGTGCCGTCGCGGCGCACCACGCGGGCATGGACGTAGGGCAGCGACGCGCGCTGCGTCCAGGTGGCGTCGCCGTCGTCGCGGACCCGTTCGAACATGGCCCGGCCGAAAGCGCCACCGAGCGAGTAGCGGTACGGGTTGCGTGAGGACACGTTGACGCTGTGATCGGGCGGCGAACCGCCGCCGCGGGTGTCGCCTGACTTGTCCGCGTCGCGAGCGTCGTCGTCGGCTTGCTTCATGTGCGCGTCGAATGTGCGTTTGGACATGACGGCCGCGGGCAGTTCGTCCCGCCAGCTCGCTCGGGTGCCTGCGCCTGCCCGAGCTATCACCGGGATCATCGCCTTGAACCGTCCGCGGGCACTCACCTGGTCGAGGTCGGCGAGCTGGCCGAAGAACTCGACAGGGTCGGGCAGCTCATCGGGGCAGGTGACGCCGTCGCCCAGCTCGGGGGCGCTCACAGTCCCTCCTCGGCGAGCACGGCGTCCGGCGTGGCGGGGTCAAACAGGGCGGCCTGCCCGGCAACGGGTGCCCGCAGGGCGGCCCGTGGTGTGCGCCGGTCCGGGTCGCGGGCAGTGCCGCGCTGCACGGGTAGGGCACTGGCCGCGGCGCGACGGTCCGCGACCTCTCTTGCCAACGCTAGGGCGTCGGGATCGGCATGCCGGTGGACGGCACCCACACGGGCATAACTCCACGTGTCGGGGCGGTTGTCTGTGTCGTCATCGTCGCGCACGCGGTGCCGTGTCGGCGGTGGCGCCAACGGCTTAGCGGGAGCTTGTGGAGCGTCGAGGGTGCGCGTATACGTCTGCTCTGGCATGATGTGCCTATCCCCCCCGCGGGGTGTCCTTAGTCCGGCCAAAGACTTCTTTCGGGACACCCGCGGGGGATTGTTCTGTTTCGGGGTAGGTGGGGGTCTATCTACATGATGGAAGCTCCGAGGTGGCTAGCCCGCTGTCCAGCAGGGCAGGCGGTCCGGATCGGGATAGCGACGATGCGAGGGTTCCGCGACGGCGCGACGACGAAGCAGGTAATGCTGGGGATGCCGGTAGCCGATCGGACAGCAGCCGAGCGCGAACCTCGGCGATGCACTGAACCTCAGCGATGCGTGCGGTCCATTCCGGTGCCATCGCGCACGCCGCGATCAGCACACGCAAGCGGTCCAGCAGCTCGGCGACCTCGGTCATTGCATTATCGAGGCCGTCCGGTGACCATGCCGGATCGGAGACTTCACGAATGAGCCAGTCAGTGCGTGCCAGCAAGGCGCGCACGGTCGGTGTCGGCTTTACCGCCAGCTCTGCCAGGTAGTCCCGGCATGCGGTCACACCGGGCAGCAGGTCAGCGCGCAGCCTGTCGCCTACCTGTGCCCTAGTCAGCTCACCGGGCGCGCGGTCCTCCCACTGTTCCCCGGTCGGCTCGCCCGGCGCGCAGTCGTCGCCATCCCACGGCAGCACGTCCGGTCGCGCCCAGATGGGTCGGACAGACTGTGGCAGTGCGGAAACCCTCATGTCGCCACATCAGGTGGCGTCGGCAACGGAAACGTCGCACCCGCGAGTACAGCCCGCAAGGCCGTAGCAAACGCGATACCCGAGGCAAGCGAGAGTGCCGCGGCCGTGAGTGCGGCTATCGCCTCATCCTTGGGGATCAGTGCTGGCCTGCCCGGCTTATTGCTCTGCCGTATCGGATGAAGTTGCCCGCGCTTTGCGGCCTTGTGCAGGTCTCCGCGCGCCACGTTGGCAGTACGCGCCACGGTCAGCAGCGGCACCAGGGCATCGTCGCCCCACGGTGTACACGAGGGAACTGTTGCGGCCGTCATGGCCCCAACCGTAGGCCGAGAAAATCCGAAGTGCCGCTATTTCGAACACGAAGCGCGTCGCGCCGCTCCCCCACGGCACTCACCGCACCCACAACCGCGCCCAACCGTCCACCGGACCCCGCCAACCCAACATCGCATACGGCAAGGTCAGCCGCACGATCCTCGGTGGTCATCGGGCACCGCCCGAGGGCGGTGGGGACGCACCAGTGATCCCAAGATCCGGTGGCGGTACAGCCCCCGTGGGGACCGGCGGCGACGCGGCCTCAGTCGGCAGTACACCCAGCAGCGGAACAGGGGACGCCGGGGGTACCCCGATGATCGGCGCCGCCGGTTGCGGAACCACCACCCCTGCCGGGGGGCTCGGCGCGGGCATGACCGTCGAAGTCGGTGCGGTCTCAGGTGGTGGCGCACCAGGGGAGGCGAGAGCACCCAGCAGACCCAACACGAGTAGCGCAAGACCAGCGACGAGGAACAGTAACGGGTGTCGGCGCCGCTCCCCCGTCCGACGCTCCCCGCGGTGCTCGCCCCGGTGTTTCCCGACCTCGTACGCCGACACCAGGCCCAGAACTGATCGCGGTTTCATCGCGGACTCGCCCCGGCACCAGAAGTCGACGCAGCATCGGTCGGCCGGGTGCGCTCGGTAGCACCGGTCGCACAGTCGGTCCCGTTTCGGTACTGACTGCGCTTGGTTTCGATCGGCCCTCCTACCGATGCCCAGCGGATGCCACGCACAATCATGCTGACTGAGCCATCCGTGACGCCGAAATGCTCAGCTAGGTCTTTTTGCCGAGCAGCTCGGCCGCGTTCATGCATGTCCTTGATGTTTGACCGCCTAGTGTCGAATCGCAGGTGATGCGGGTTGCAGCACGTCGAGTTGTCGCACGAGTGGCAAGTTTCCATGCCTTCGGTGCGTGCTTCGCCCGTGCTGAACGACAGCGCCAGCTCGTGTGCCCCTCGAATCCGGCCTAGGTAGAAGAACACGCCATAGCCGTTCTTGTCGGTGTCGCCTTGCCACGGCCAGCACTGGTCGGCGGCACTCACATCTACCGCGCGCCAGAAGCGCGAAACGGTGACCGCCTCGGCTAAAGCGGGCGCGGGATGGAGATTCACCCTTCTACGTGTCAAATCTTGCATCGTCGTGCCCTTCTCTCGGACCGCGTGAGGCCAACCCCCTCGCTACTGTGTAACTGTACGACTGTGTGACGGCGTAACGCTAGTCAGTGGCTCAGCTAGTACGGCACAACGGTGAGACTGCTACGCTCCACACCATGAGGCAGCCGGTGCGAGTCGTCGCGGTAACGAACCTGAAAGGCGGCAGCGGGAAGTCCACCACGTCAGGTCTGCTCTTGCATGCGTTCGCCCAGCTCGGGCACCGCGTCGTCGGTATCGACGCCGACCCGCAAAGCACCCTGCTCAGGTGGGCAGAGGGCGGCGAGTGGTCAATACCCGTACTCGGCCTGCCCACCTCGCGGATTCACCGGGACTTACCGGGCATCGTCTCCCCCGAGAGATACGACCTAGCCGTGATCGACACCCCGCCGCTCGAACAGCAACGGGGCATCGTCTTATCCGCCATGCGGGCGGCCACTGACGTAGTGGTCACGCTGGCGCCGACCTCGGCCGAGTGGGACGTGCTGCAAACCGTCTTCGACGTGCTTGACGAGGTCGACGTGCTCCGTGCCGAACCCGCCAGCGTGAGCGTCCTGTGGAACCGCGTCCGGGCGGGCACCACCGCGGCGAAGGTCTACCGACAATTACTTGCCGACACTGGGCGCGCATGCCTCACGGCAGCTATCCCCCTGGCCGAGCGATATGCCCAGGCAGTCGGCGCCCCTGTCGAACTCAGACCGAGAGACGTAGCCATACAAGCGGCCGAACAGATAACCCAATTAGGAAGGTGGACAGCATGAGCAAGGCAGAGGACGCACTCACGGCACGCGCAACGCGGGTAGCGAAACGGGGGAGTGGCGAACCGGCAGCCGATGCCACAACGCCACCCGCCGCACCACCACCCGCGGCGCCACGCTCACGGCCCGCTCGGCTCACCCTTGACCTGGCACCCGTCCAGCACCGGGCGCTCACGGTGTGGTGTTCGGATACGGCCTATGAACTCGGCCTGACCAAAGTGCCGGCCACCTCGGTCCTTCGCCTACTCGTCGGCCAGCTCGTCAGTGACCCTGAACTCGCTGCACGTATCCGGGCGCTCATTCCAGCGGAGCTAGCGTAATGCAGTCGAACCGTAGCAGCGTACCCCAGTCGCACCGTGCCACCGTTGAGCAGCCAGACCGTGCGATACCGGCACGCGGCTACAGGTTCGTGACTCGGACCGATTCTCAGACGGTCAGCCGCTCACCCTTGGTCAGGTTCCAGCATCGGCGGGAACACGGGACGAGTCCACTTGACGAGAACACCGTTCGGGCCGATTCTAGAGGGCACGGCAAGCGAGCGAATCTGTCCGCGTCTAGCTAGGTCTCCGTGTGGGGAGGCTCGTACAACCACGCCCCGCACGTTGCGCAGTGGTACGTCTTGTGCCCGAGCGCGCCCGGCACGCATCCACACGAAAGCCAGCCCACCGTGACGTGTCCACCGTCGAGCCGGTGTCCGGCCGGGCAGTGCTCATGCGTAGAGGCAGACGGAAGGAACTTTGGCAGGGCTCAGTCACGGGCCGAACGGGATGATGTAGCAGCGATTCGCGCCGCCAACCGCGAGCACCTCTATGACGCCATCCTTGTCGATGCCGGAGAAGTCGAACTGGTGCAGCGACTGCCCATCTGTGATCGCCGCGGACTGGCTTTCGTCGGTGCCGGACTTCTTCCGGACGATCACCGTCACTGCCCCCGGATCTCGGTACACGATGGCGCTGATCCCAGCGCCGCTGGCCGACGTGTCCCAGCTCGACGGGAGCGGGCAGGGTGGGTTGCCAGCGGCGTCGGTTGGCGGCGGAACGTAGGCCGGAATCGTGTCGAGGGTCGTCGCAACGACAGGCGGCGAGGCCGGTGCGGCAACCGTCGTCGTGGTCACCGGCGGAGGCTGCGTCGTTGTCGTTGGCGCTGGCGGAACTGTCGTCGGGGTGGTCGTGGGCGCAGGCGTCGTGGTTGTGGTAGCAGTGGGCGCGACGGTCGTAGTCGTCGTGGCCGGAGCCACGGTGGTGCTCGTGCTAACAGCGGCAGCGGACGTCTTGCTCGGTTGCGGACCGACGATCAGGCCGATGATCAGCAGCAGGACGAACACGCCAAGCACGCTGCCGCCAGCAACCAGCCAGGTTCGGCGTCGCTTCCACAACGGAGCACGGTCGCGGCTCGTCCCCTGCAGTCCTGGTTGATCGGTCACTGCGCCCCCTCGGCGTCGAAGATGCGAGCATCATGCACCCGCGTGGATTGATCAGGTAACGATCAGGACTCCACGGCCTAGCCGTCCGCGTTGACGTGCAACCTCATCGGTCAGGCCGTCACGGGCTCGACGTGCACGGTTACCGCTACGTCCGCCCACTCCTACCGCTGCCAACTTGGGGTTTGGCGATGCTGCCTGTTCGCAAGCCCACCGAAGGGTGCGCATCGCTTCCTCCCGCTGCGATCTTGCTTCTAACTCCACGGCACCGAGACGCAGCTCTCGGGCGCCCCTGCGAGTGATGACGGATGAAAGGAACACGCCGAGGAACGCCAGCGACGGTGAGCCGAGGCTGACTGCGTAGACAGCCCATATGGGCAATGTCGTCATCGGCCAAGTTCGTTCAACGGGCCTGCGCTGCCATCATGGTTCCAAACGATAGGTGGTGGTGAGGGTGGCCGATCTTGCGCCAGAGGATCGGGAACGTCTCCTGACGGAGCTGCAAGAGGAGGTGGCCAGGGCAGACGTGCACCCCGGTGTGAGCGCCGTAGATCAGTTGATCGCAGAACGTCGCATGGAAAGTAGGGCAGAACACGCCTGGTTGAGCGGGGGTGAGGAGGCGGAGCACGTGGTGCGCCGCGAGTGGTTCGCGGCCGAGGATCGCATGGAGGCCCACGCCGGAGAGGTGGAGGCCGCCGGGGACCGCGAGGGTGCGGACGCGCTGCGTCAATCTTGGTATGAGGCAGAGGCCGCGGTAGTAGAGCCGCCCGAGCAATGAGAGGTGCCCCGATGAGCAGGACCGACGTGTTCGTTACCCGCGAGGGCGGATGGTGGATGGTGGCCGTTCCCGAGGTCGACGGCTTGACTCAAGTGCTCACACTCGGCGACGCCGGACAGGCGGGGCGCGAGCTGATCGCTCTGGAGACTGGCGCCGACCTTAGCAGCTCCCGCCAGCCTCCAGCTAAGGTCCGGCCCCCCAACCTCCCCAACTTTGGGACTTTGGGATGGCTAGTGCATACACGCGGGTCTACACTTGTGTATGCGAGGCCGACCTCGGCCACGTCTACATAGTGAAGTCACCTAGTGAGGAATCAAAATCATGCCATCCACCACAACCGTCCGCGTCACCCCTCGCACCGCCGACCAGCTCCGCGCCATCGCCGCCGAGCTGCGCGAGCACACCGGACAGTCACTCAGCACGGCCCAAACCCTGGCCTACCTGGCGGACCTCGTGGACCCAGGGGCAGAGGGGGAGACATTTTTCCCCGACCTGTGCCAGTTGGTCGAACGGCACGGACTCGCCAACGTCTGCACCGGCTCGGCATCCCTGCCCCGCGAGGGGGGCAGTGGGGATGAGCTGGACTGTCCGACCTGCGGCGCTCCGGTCACCCTAACTGCCGACCGCGTGATCCCCGTGCACCTTCGGTAGCCAGGGGGCGCGGGGCCAAGGCCCGGCCCGGTAGCGACTACCTGGCCGGGCCAGGCCCGGCCCGCGCGACCTGCTCGGCCAGCTCGACCCGCTCGGCCTGCTCGACCGCGGGGGCGCCTCGGCCACGGGACCGCCTCGACCGCTCGACCGCTCGACCCGCTCGACCGCTCGACCCGCTCGACCGCTCGACCTGCTCGGCCAGCTCGGCCAGCTCGGCCAGCTCGCCCACCTCGCCCACCTCGCCCACGGCCCGGCAGATCAGGGACTGCCTCGGCCAGGTGCCCGCGCTCGGCCAGCTCGGCCAGGTGCCCGCGCTCGACCCGCTCGGCCAGGTGCCCGCGCTCGGCCGGGGCCTGCTCGGCGATCTGCTCGGTGCTCGCCTCGGCAAGCTCGTTCGGTGTGCACCCGGCGGCCTGCTCGGTCTGCTCGGTCTGCTCGGCCAGGGGAGTGCCTCGGCCGGGGGAGTGCCTCGACCCCGCATTACCCGTGTGCGCCATTCCCGAACCTGCCTCGGACAACTCCCCCCCGAATGGCGCCCGGCGCCCCGCCACGACCCGCACAGCGTCAGCGCACCCCGAGGCCACGGAACCGGCCGCGGACACCCGACCCCGCGCCGAACCCCACAAACCCACAACCGCTCAGAGCCTCTCTACCGACCTCGCGACCAGGCCCGGCACAATCCCCCCCGAGCGGCGCCGAACGAGCGGCAGCGGCTACTACAGCCGCCGAACGGTGCACGAGGGGAGTTGCCCGAGCAAGCAGCCACGGGGTGATGCGGGTGCGATGCGGGTGCGATGCGGGTAGTGATGCGGGTGGTGATACCGCAACTGACCTGCGGTGATGCGGGTGATGCGGGTGCCGAGCCCCAAAAGCACCCCCCTAGGGGACTCTCCCCGTGTGTGTGTCCCTGCCCCCCGCCGAGCCCCGCCGAGAGCACCGGCCCACCACTCCCGAACAATGGCGACAAACAATGGCCTACCCAACAATAAAACAATGGCACTCAGCGAATAGCTATCGAGGTCACAACAATGGTCGGCCGGCATCTCTCGAAGAATGGTCGGCCGGCATCCATTACCAAC
>JAABVA010005329.1_pt1 | contig 11683 bp, 14 predicted proteins | sample 5560331 | NCBI WGS metagenome assembly JAABVA01 (sample SAMN12812661, study PRJNA571458) | rock metagenome | isolation source: Antarctica rocks | place: Antarctica: Victoria Land, Mt New Zealand sud | collected 2016-01-07
CCAGCACCTCGGAAAACCGGTCCGTCAGAACAGATGCTGCATCTTGCATCTGCCTCCAAAACCAAGCCGCTCCGAGCGGGTCAAGCACAATTTTAGCGCCTATGGGGACCCGCCCCCTCCCAGCCCGTGCCGGATGACACCCACCGCTTCGCCCCGTCGATCCGCCATTCGCCGTCGTTCAGGGTCGCCCGCGTCCGTACGCCCTCGGCCGGCGCGGCGGCGCCGAAGTTGGCACTGCCGCCGGGCTCGCTCGACGCGAACGCTGCAAGCGGCGCGCCCCGCCCGCTCACGAACGATGTGAACCACGACGCCTGGTCGGGCCGCCCGGCGAGGATCAGCGGGAACAGCCCCAGCATCGTCCCGAGCAGCGTAAGCGAGACGTTCGCGTCGGCCGCATGAAATTCTTCGGCGAGGACCGCCATGTCGACGACGCCCGTGCCGCCGCCCCCGAGCGGCATCGGCACGAGGCGTTTCAGGAACCCCGCCGCGACCGCCTCCTCGTAGAACGGCTTGGTCGCGAGGAACCGCGCCATCGGCGTCGGCAGGTGCGAGGTCGCATCGTGGACGCGTGTCAGCACGTCGTTGGCGAAGGCCCGGGCCTCGGTGCGGAGACGGAGCTGGTCGTCGGTCAGCGTGAAGTCGATCGGCATCCGGGGCGCTCCGTCATGAAACCAGCGCTGACGTTACCTCGCCCGCACCCGGACCGTTTGACTTGCCGCGCGAAATCCCTTGACTATGCGTGCGGAGGAATGATGCCGATCTGGAACACAGCAGCGGTCACCCACAGGGACCGGTTCGCCTTTTGGCGCGAGGTGATCTGCGAGGCGTTCGCCGCCCTCGACCCGCGCCGGGCTGCCGATGGTCCCGGCTTCCAGGGCCGGGTGAACCTCGCCGGCGTCGGGGCCATCCGGTACGCCACCGTTCACGCCCTGCCGCACCGGGTTATCCGGGGGCCCACCGAGATTCGGCGCGACCCGCAAGAGGCGGTGTTCGTCAACCTGCAGCTCGCCGGCACTTGCGCGACCCGGCAAGGGGACCGCGATTACCTGTTGCGGCCTGGCGACTGCGCCCTGCTCGATCTCACGCGCCCCTATGAGATCGACGTCCGCGACGACTTCGCGATCCTTTGCGTGCACCTGCCCCGCGCGCGCCTGGCCGCGAGGGCACTTCCCGGCCGCATCGACGGCGCTCGGCCGGAGACCCGCGTCACAACGGCGCTGATGCGCGCGATCTGGTCAGACGCCACGATCCTCGGCCCGCACGCCGCATCCCTGGAAGGCGCGATCTGCGATCTGCTCGACGCCGCCCTTGGCCACCTTAGGCCGCCCCCCGCGATGATGGACCGGATCAGGGTGTACGTGCGCGCGCGACTGAGTGAACCTGGGCTGAACCCGACCAGCGTCGCGCGCGCGCTAGGTATGTCCGTCCGCACGCTGCACGCAACCTTCGAGGGCACGGGCAACACCTTCGCCGCCTATGTTCGCGCCGAACGCCTCGCCCGCTGCGCCGCCGACCTTCGGGCGGGACGCAACGGCGGAGTCGCGGAGATCGGCTGGCGCTGGGGTTTCTCGGACCCCGCGCATTTTTCGCGCGTCTTCACCGCCACGTACGGCGTGTCTCCCCGGGCGTACCGCGCCGAGCATACCGCCGCGCATTGACCAGGGAAGCGCCCCCATCAAAACCGAATCTCACGGTACTTACACGCATGGCTTTGTCTCAGTCGGCTCGCGCTCCGGTCGAAGCCGTTCGCAGTACCCTCGTCATCGAAAAGTTACATGCGCGTGTAGCCAACCAGCATGTGCAGAAAACCTCATGAAGCAGGGTTCCGCACCATGCCTCATTCCGACACAGTTTGCCGCATAGATTTGCGGGTATAAGTGGAGGGTTCCAGATACCGCAGCGGCGTTGGCGGTGAGTGTAAGCATGGCACCGTTTGCGAGCATAGACCGATTAGATTGCGAGCGCCGACGTCGAGCCTTCCCGAAGCCCGGGAAGCAAGCACGGTCTCGCGCTCATGGAGTCGCGCGAAGCAACGTCACCGTCGCGCGCTTCGCCACGGTCACCGGGTCCGCCACGCCTTTTAGATAGGCCTCGGTCACCGCGCCGTCGAGCAACAGGACAATCTGGTCGGCAAGTTCGGCGCGGTTCGGGCGGCCTGCGTCGAGGAGGCCGAAGACATGCTCGCGTAGGTCGCGCTTGTAGGCACGCACGAGCGCATACACGGTTCCAGCCGGTTCCGCCGCTTGCAGGCTTGCATGGATGAACGGGCAGCCGCGGTAGTCGGATCCGTTGCTGGCGATGTCGAAGTGGTCGAAGATCGCCAGGATGTTGTCTTCGTCCGAACGCCCCGCCCAATCGATGGCGTTCAAGCCCTGCAAGGTCGCTTGCGCCATATCCGCATACACGGCTGCAGTCAGCGCGTCCTTCGAGGCGAAATTGTTGTAGAGCGTCATACGCGCGACGCCCGCCGCCCCGGTCACGTCGTTGATGCCGACGTTGGACGCGCCGTGGCGCGTGAACAACTCCCGTGCCGTCGACAGAAGGCGGTTGCGACCCATTGACCCGCGGGGTTCACCCGTATCGTGCGACATGTCGTCTCCGATTTGACAATTGGAACAGCTTATAGGTAGATCAGTCTAGCTAACCTGCGGGGCTATACTGTAATGACAGATATCAAGTTTTGGTATGCACCGGGAGCGTGCTCGCTCGCACCGCACGTCCTGCTCCAAGAAACCCGCCTTCCGTTCGACCCTGTCCTCACGTCGTTCGCGGCGGCGGCGCATCTGACGGACGAATTTGCCCGGATCAACCCGAAGAAGCGACTGCCCGTGCTCTCCCTGGACAGGGAGGTGATCACCGAGGTGCCGGCAATCGCCACGGCCATCGCGAACTTGGCGCCGGAGCGGCACCTGATGGGCAGGACCGCGCTCGACCACGTACGGGTCTATGAGTGGATGATCTGGCTGTCCGGTACCTTGCACGGACAGGGCTTTGGCGGGCTGTGGCGGCCGGAGCGGTTCTCGGACGACCCGGCGGCATTCGACGGCATCAAGGCCAAGGGCCGGCGGACGATCCTCGACTGTTTCCAGCTCATCGAGACCAAGATCAAGACCCCCTATTCGGTAGGTAACGGCTTCACGGCAGTCGATCCATACCTGTTGGTCTTCTACCGTTGGGGGAACGGCGTCGGCATCGACATGCCGGAAGCCTGCCCACGCTACACGGCCTTCGCTCGAGAACTTGTGCAACGGGAGTCGGTCAAGGCTGCCCTGGAGGCCGAGGGGATCGGTCATCAAGCGCTCAAGGACCACGTGCCGGAGATGAGTCCGGCCGCGTCCACCATCTAAGTCATCCGAGGGAATTATAGTGAAGATCGCACTTATCGGCGCGACGGGCATGACCGGAACCAAGATCCTGTCGGAGGCACTCGATCGCGGGCACCAGGTTACGGCCATCATTCGCAACACCGGCACCCTGCCGGCGCACAAGCACCTGGCTGCCGTGGCGGCAGACGTGACCCGGCCCGCGAATCTGGCGGGCGCGATCGCGGGGCATGACGTCGTCATCAGCGCCTTCAACCCTGGCAAGGACGACACCGGCACGGGCACACGGTCGATCATCGAGGCGGTGAAAACCGCCGGCATCGCCCGCCTCCTCGTCGTGGGCGGGGCGGGATCGCTGGAAGTGGCTCCCGGCAAACGCTTGGTCGATGACCCGAATTTCCCCGAGATGTGGAAGGCGGGCGCGCTCAAGACGGCGGAATTCCTCGACGATCTGCGCACCGAGCCGGTGTTGGATTGGGTGTTCGTTAGCCCTGCCGCCATGCTGGCGCCGGGTGAGCGGACCGGCACGTACCGTGTCGGCGGGGACCGGTTCATGACGGATGAGAAGGGTGAAAGCCGCATCTCGCTCGAGGATTTCGCGGTCGCCATGCTCGACGAGGCTGAGCGTCCGCAACATCATCGCGCACGGTTCGCTGTCGCGTACTAAGCTGCCGTGGCCGTGCCCCGGCTTTTTTGTTGAAGGGAGAACGTCATGTCTAAACCGTTCAAGGTCGCCGCGGTACAGGCCGCGCCGTCTTTCCTCGACATCGGGGCCGGGGTTCGCCGGGCCGTGGGCTATATCGAGGCGGCGGCAGCGGCGGACGCCAAGCTCGTCGTGTTTCCGGAAACCTGGCTGCCGGGGTATCCGAACCACATCTGGCTGGGTCCGGTTGCCTGGGGGATGCAGTTCGTCGGTCGCTACTTCGAGAACTCGGTCGTGGCCGGGTCGGACCATGACCGCGCGATCGCCAAGGCCGCGCTCGACAACAACATCCAGGTTTCGATGGGACTGTCGGAGCGCGCGGGCGGCAGCCTGTATATCGCGCAGTGGCACTACGGCGAGGACGGCAGGATCATCAAGCGCCGGCGCAAGCTGAAGCCCACGCATGTGGAACGCACCGTCTTTGGCGAGGGCGACGGCAGCGACCTGGCGGTCAGCGAGACGGCGATCGGCCGCATTGGCCAGCTGTCATGCTGGGAGCATCTGCAGCCGTTGAGCAAATACGCGATGTATGCTCAGAACGAGCAGATCCACTGCGCCGCCTGGCCCAACCTGGCGCTCTACGAGGGCGGTGCCTATGCGCTCGGCCACCAGGTGAACAACGGCGCCAGCATGATCTATGCGGTCGAGGGCGGATGCTTCGTCGTCGCGGCCTGTGCGCTGGTCTCGAAGGAACAGCAGGACATCCTGTGCGGCGGCGACCCGGCGCGCGAGGCGCTTTGCCCCGTCGGCGGTGGCTATACCAAGATCTACGCGCCCGATGGCCAGAGCATCGGGACCGGGATCGCGCATACCGAGGAGGGGCTGGTTACGGCCGACATCGACCTGTCGATGATCGCCTACGCCAAGGCCGCCGCAGACCCTGCGGGCCATTACTCCCGCCCCGATGTCACGCGCCTGATGCTGAACGCGAAGCCGCAGCGCCCGGTCATGGCCTTCGATGAGACGTCGGGCCTGGTGACCGACCTGGCGCCCGAGGCACCGAAGCCCGGTGTCCTCAAAGCCGCCGAATGAGTGCCGGTGGCGCTTGCGGGCATCCCTGCCTGCGCCACCGCGCTTCCGAATGTCCCGCCCGTAACGGAGAGTGACCATGCCGACCGCCGATAAGTTCTACACTGCGTCAAGCCGCAGGCTTCAGACCGAAAATGACAGCTTGCGGCTGGCCAACGCCGTCGCCGGTTCGATCGTCGATGACGAGCTGCGCCCCGAACAGATAGGCTTCATCGGCACCCTCGATTATTTCTTCCTGACGACGCTGAACGAGAAGGGCGAGCCGACCGTGTCTTACAAGGGCGGCCCGGTCGGGCTGGCCCATGTGGTAAACCCAAGCAAGATCGTCTTCCCGAACTACGACGGCAACGGCATGTTCCTGTCGATGGGCAATATCGCTGCGACGTCGAAGGTGGGACTGCTGTTCATCGACATGGTGACCCCCCTGCGCGTCCGCGTGCAGGGCAAGGCGCGGCTGACGCGGGACGCCGGCCACCTGGCGCGGTTCCCCGGCTCCAACATGATCGTCGAAATCGACATCACGACGGTTTTTTACAACTGCGCCCGCTACATTCACAGGCATGTTCGGGTCGAGGCATCCAAGTACGTTCCCGACGCGAACGGCGAACAACCCTTCCCCGCTTGGAAGCGGATCGACGGCCTGCAAGGCTCCCTGCGCCAGGAAGACGAGGGCCGGGCCGCAGCGGAGGGAGGCATCATCACCGAACAGGAATACGAGGCAAAGGTCATGCACGGCACGTCCTGACCCTTGTAAAGATCCGCTCAGGCCCCGGCGATCGCCCATAGCCCGGCGCCGGCCAGGTCCGGGCGCACGGCGTCGGAGATTAGGTATGCAACGAGCGCGGTGCTACCGACGACATCTTTCGTCGCGACCGGGATGCCGGCCGACAGAATCGAAAGCTGCTGTATCTCCGCCGGCAACGGACCGAGCACATCGATGCCCTCGACCGGCAGCAACTCACTCATTTGCTGGAACCCTAGCGCAGCCTCGCCGCGGGCCACGACCGATCCAACCGGTTCGCCGGTGACGCGAACGCCCCGGCGGCTGACCTCTTCCGGCAAATCGAGCTTCGACAACAGGTCGGAGGCGACGTAGTTCCCGCTCATGCTTGCGGAGTATGCAAAGGACGACGCGCCAAGGATCGCGCTCCGCACGGCGTCGACCGAACCGATGTCGGGTCTCGGCGAGCCTTTACGCACCGCGATCCCGATGGCGGACGTGGCCAGGCGCACCTTCGAAACTTGTACAAGCAAACGCTCGCCGATCAGCGCGTCGATGGCGTCGTCGAACAAGATGACAAGATCCGCGGCCTCGCCGCCGCGCAGCCGCACCGGGATCGCGCGCCGCGTGGTCCCGACCGAGGAGCCTGCAATGATCTCGACCACCCGCCCCGTCCTCTGCTGGAAACCAGGCCGCACCTTGTGCAACACCCCGGCGAAGGCACCGGAGCACATCACGACCAGCGTGTCTGCGGCCGCGGCACGCCCGTCCTGGACATAAGCGGCGTCCTGTGATCCCGGGGCGAGAGGGGCTGGCAGCCGCGGCATTGGGAAGGTTCCTGCGTGCGGTTGCAATGCTGCAACTCCGCGGTATCGTAAAGCAAAATGGCCCGGGCCGAGAAGCCCTCAGGGCGTGGGGGCAGGGACAGGGGAGGCGCCGGCCATGTCAGCCAACAGCATAGCGCCCGCTCCTCTGGCAGCTGTCACCTAACCATCATGACTGGCAACGCCGAAGCCAAAGGTGGGCAACTCATCATCCGCACGCTCGATATACTGCGTGCGCTCAATCACCGCTCCTTCGCCACGCTGCAGGCCTTGTGGGAGGATACGGGGCTGCCGAAGCCCACGCTCCACCGCATCCTTAGAACGCTGTGCGACCAAGGCTTCGTCGCGCGTGACCCGGTGCGCGGCGTGTATAGGCTGACGGCCCGGGTGCAACTCCTCAGCGCGGGTTACAGCGAGCGCAGCCGTATCACCGATGTGGGCGCGGGCATCCTGCGGGCGGTCACAGAGGAAATCCGCTGGCCGTTGGCGCTCGGCACGCTTGAGCGGACGGAGGTCGTGGTGCGCTACAGCACGATGCCGTTCAGTCCATGGGCGGTTAAGGCCACCACCGTGAACAACCGCCACCGATTGCTCGGCACCGCCATGGGCACTGCCTATCTGGCCGCCTGCACACAGGATGAACGTGACACGCTGCTGGACATGGTGTGGCAGGGCGACGACCCGGTGGCGGTGCTAGCCCGCGACACTGCCCACGTGGCCGGGGTCCTGGCCTGCACGCGCCAGCGCGGCTTCGGGTTGCGGGAGGCCGGGCCGAGCGGGGACAGCACGTCCATCGCGGTGCCGATCATGGTGTCGAACCGTGTTGCCGGCGTCGTCAGCCTGACCATGTTCCGCCGGTCGCTGACCGCTCAGGCGTTGCTGCGCTATCCGCCGATCTTGCGGGACGTCAGCCTCCGCATTGCCGCCAAGCTGCAGGAACCATGCGGCGACGGCGCGCCGGGCGGCCCACGATGCCACGAGGGCGCCTCCGATGACCGCCGCTCCGTGAGCTGATCGTTGCCCGCGAGAGGGCTGCCACGTCTTTCCGCCACACGGAATGCCCGCGCGTGGCGCAAGACGCTGGCTGGCGGATGTTGCTAGGTTTTCCCCCAGGATAACTTTCCAGCGAGGACGGTATGCTTGGTCACGCCATCAACTGGGACGCAGTGGAGTGGCAAACCATCCGCGGCGGCATGGAGCGCAAGACCTTCACCGGCGAAGGCGCCACCCTCGCGCTTCACCGCATCCAGCCCGGCCACGAGCTGCGGCCCCATGCCCACCATTACGAGCAGATCGTCTACATGCTGGGCGGAGCCGCGGACTTCCACGTGGGCGAGGAGGTGCATCACCTGACGACAGGCGGCCTGTTGGTCATCCCACCCAACATTACCCACTACATCGAGGTCCAGGGCACCGAGGAGGTGCTGGAACTCGACGTGTTCACCCCGAAGCGGCCCGAATACGGTGGCTGACCCGGTGATCCTGCCAGCGCTCTCTGAAGCGACGATCGAGAACCTGCGCTCCACCACGACGGCGACGCTGACCACGCAGCTCTTCAGGCGAGGCTTCCGCAACGCGTTCATGCAGGGCGTGCGCCCCTTGGCATCGTATCGTGCAAACCTGATCGGGCCGGCGTTCACGCTACGCTACATCCCGGCGCGCGAGGACGTCGATTCCTACGGCGTCAAGCCGGACCCGAACCAACTGCAGCGCGAGGCCATCGATAATGTGCCGGAAGGCCATGTGATCGTGATGGATTGCCGCCGGGACGGGCGCGCCGCGTCCGCAGGCGATGTCTACATGACCCGGCTGCGGGTGCGCGGCGCCGCCGGGATGGTGTCGGATGGCGGTTTGCGGGACAGCGTTGCCATCGCCCGCATGGACCTGCCTGTGTTCTGTGCCGGGCCGAGCGCGCCAAGTAACCGCATCCTGCACCGCGCGGTCGACTATGACCTGCCGATCGGTTGCGGCGGCGTGGCGGTCTACCCAGGCGACATCATCGTCGGCGACGGGGATGGCGTGGCGGTCATCCCGCGGAGCATCGTCGACGAGGTCGCAGCGGACTCCGCGGAGCAGGAACGGCTGGAGGGTTATATCCAACAGCGTGTGGCCGGGGGCGAGGCGTTGCAGGGCGTCTATCCGGTGAACGAACGGACCCGTGCCGAGTATGCCGCGTGGCTTGCAGCAGAAAAACCCTGACACAGATGTCGCGTGCATCAGGGTAGGCCAGAGGCTCGGCATGAAACGGGTCCTAAGCTTGGCCAAGGACCATGCGGGCCGCCACGCCCACCTCATCCGTATTCTGAAGGATCGAACCCCAATGCCCCTGCGCGAAATTGTCCTCGACCCGGCGTTCAACACCACGCGCGTCAGCCACGTCATTCTGACTGCCCGCGACCTGGACGCGAGCCGGCGCTTCTACACGGACGTGCTGGGCATGGTCATGACCAAACAGGATGACGACGCCCTTTATCTGCGCGGGCTGGAGGAGGCATGCCACCACAGCCTGGTGCTGCGGCGAACGGGCGATGCGCCGGTCTGCTTGGGGATAGGCTACCGCGTCCTGACTGATGCCGACCTGGATCGGGCCAAGGCCTTTTTCGATGGCAAGTCCGTCCCGGCCAAGTGGATCGACGCACCGCATCAGGGCCGGACGCTGCTCGTCACCGATGCGACCGGTGCCCCGATGGAGTTCTGCGCTAGCATGGAAACCGTGCCACGCTTGATGCAGGCGTTCGATAAGCACCATGGCGGCAGCCCGCAACGCCTCGACCATGTGCAGATTGCCGCGTCCGACATACAGGCGGCCTATGACTTCTATGTGGCACTGGGCTTTCGCCTGACTGAGTACACCGCCAAGGACGGTAGCGACGAGTTGTGGGGCGTTTGGTTGCAACGCAAGGGCAATCCGCATGACGTAGTGTTCAGCAACGGACGCGGGCCGCGCCTGCATCACTTCGCTTATGCGGTGCCGGAGGCCGGTAACCTGATCCACGCTTGCGACGTATCCGCCAGCATGGGCTATGCCGCCAACATGGAACGTGGCCCCGGGCGCCACGGGATCGGCAATGCCCTGTTCGTATACTTCCGCGATCCGGACGGTCACCGCATCGAACTGTTCAACACGCATTACCAGGCCATCGACCCGGACGAGGAACCGCTGCGCTGGGACCTGTCGAACACAAGCCGGTCGCAGCTCTGGGGACTTCCGGCGACGCGTCGCTGGTTCGTGGAGGCGACTCAATTCGCTGGGGTTGAACCGTCTGACGCGGTCTTGCGGGCCGACCCGGTCACACTTGAAACATTCCTCGCCAACCAAACCTAAACGCAAGTTCCTTTATGTACAGGAACGTTTGCGTTTGGCGGCCTGTGCCTTGCCCAATTGCTACTGTCGCCTCATTCATGCCCCCAGTTCCCGATGTTCAGCCCACCATGGGATCAGGGGCCGACCCAACATTCGTGCTGTGAGCCGCAAAGTAAGCGTGCCGCCTGGGTCGGGCTGCTACTGGCGAACAGCAGCACGTGGGCTAGCTTGTAGAGCTGTCCTTGCGCCCGGCGCGGATCAGGAACGTCCGCCAGCACATCCAACAACGGCGAAAACACAGCCATGGCAACCTCCGACCCAGTTGCCGCCACATAGGTCAGACATTCTCCGGTTCGGAAATCCCTCTTGGATCAGCCATCTCACTTCGCCTCGAATGTGTGGCAGGGCGGACTCAATACCGTCGACCCAGCAGCGTTGAACAGCCCTGGCCTGCATCCGACTTGGTCAACCTCTCCGGCCTGATGGACGATACCAAGAGCTTCGCGCTTGTGCGCCAGCATCGCTGGCCCAAGGGCGTATGCTGCCCTGGCTGCGACGGTTTCTCGGTGATCCGGGACGGATGTGACGACACGCAGCTGCATCGGCAGCGCTATCGGTGCAAGGCGTGCGCGTCCCGCTTCGACGATCTTACCGGCACGGTGCCGGCCGGGCATCACCAGCCGCTGCGGGTGTGGGTGCTGTGCCCAGCGTGGTGCATGGATCGGCATCGTAGTTCTGGAATATTCTCGAACAATTTGAGCTGTTTAGCCTTACCGTGAGTCAGGCGTAGATGATAAGAGTTCGCAATTAGCGGTCAAATTACGTTCGTTGCGGTATGAACTATGCCGATTTTGACCCCAAATGCGTTCTTGACGTTTCCTAAACCACTGAAGTTGCTTGTATCAATCCATGCACCACGCCAGCTCGCGTTGCTTCTGCTCGGGGAGCCAGTCAGTGCCTCGCTGCCGGCAGCGACGGCGCTCATCCTATTCGGGGTGTGGATCGCAACACGGACCAACTTGCATTTCCGCCTGCGGCTTAGGGAGGGCCAACGATGATCGACGCCATCAACCCGCCTGGGGTCTGGTCTCCCTTTGGGGCTTTCTCCATGGCCGTCATCCAGGGCGCCGGCCAGATCGTCCACCTAAAAGGCCAGGTTGCTCTCGACCAACAGGGCCAGGTGGTCGGTGCTCAGGACATGCGCGCCCAGGTCCGCAAGGTCCTTGAGAACATCGAGAGCGTGCTGGCGAGCATGGGCGGCGAGATGGGCGACGTCATCTCCCTCGTTCACTATGCGACTGACATCGAGCGGTTCATGGGCACGGGCGACATCCGCAAGGAGTTCTTCGCCGCACCCTATCCGGTCACAACAACGGTCCAAGTTGCGCGGCTGTATCACCCCGACTTGCTGATCGAGATCACTGCCATGGCGGAGATTCCCCGGGAGCGCTTTCGTCGCCCACCGGGTTGATGCAGCCGGGGTTCAAGGTGGGGGTCGTGGGGCCACTTGCGCACACCTTGCCCGTCAAACGAAGCCCAGACGGACACTCGGCTATGATGGTCCGCTCTCGACCCATGCACGAACCCGCTCCGCGGGAGCGGCGCTTCGCGCCGGGTAGGGCGTCACCATAGAGCGCGATGAGGGGTTGAGAGGGCATAGGCGCTAAAATAGGTCCCGGACGGGATATCGGATGTGAGGTTTGCGCCTTCGCGGCGCGTTGGCGAGGTGCCGGTGAACCATGGGGTGTGGGGCGATGAGGCTGGCCAGAGAGAGTGGGC
>JAABVA010005330.1_pt1 | contig 11683 bp, 10 predicted proteins | sample 5560331 | NCBI WGS metagenome assembly JAABVA01 (sample SAMN12812661, study PRJNA571458) | rock metagenome | isolation source: Antarctica rocks | place: Antarctica: Victoria Land, Mt New Zealand sud | collected 2016-01-07
GCGCCTGGCCCGCTACAACCAAGCCGCCACGTTCGCCGCCGGCCTGCCCCTGGGGTTGGTGCTGCCCGCGCACCTGGCGGTGCCCGACTGGATGCGCGACGCCCTGTGACCGCGGCGAACACCGCGGCGTGGGCGGTGTTCGCCGCTGCTGGTGACCGGAATGGTCGCGACCGCCCACACCACCACCACCCACTCCTTCGCTGTTTCCTTCCTCCGCTGATGCTTGAAAGGACGATCTGATGAGTTTTCCCTTCGGCCGCCACGACGCCAGCACAACGACGGCACCCCCGCGGTTGCACACCCCCCCGAGTGGGGAGGACGCCGAGCTGACCCGGGGGCAGCGGCGGGCGCTGAAAAAACTCGAGTACGCGGTGCTCCGCGCGGCGCGGGCTGCCCGCCCGAGCGGGAGGGGCTGGAAGATGCCCGGTGGTGGGTCGGTGGCCTGGGTGGAAGCTTTGCCGGAGTACCGGGGCACCACGGTGCAGGTGTGCGGGTTCTGGCCCTACGCCGCCGGCTCAGGCACCCCCACCGACGGGGCCCCGCTGGGAAAGCACGAACGGACCGGGGCCACCGTGTGCGGGGACCCGATCTTCTGGTTCCTGGCCGGGCGGATCAACAACCCCTCGGCGTTCGTGCTGGGCCGACCCGGGTTGGGCAAGTCCACCCTGGTGCGGCGCATCGTGAACATCTTGGCCGGGTTCGGGATCATCCCGCTGATCCTGTCCGATCTGAAACCGGACTACCCGGACCTGGTGCGGGCCCTGGGCGGCCAAGTCATCGAGGTGGGCATCGAACGGGGCCACATCAACCCGCTGGACCCGGGCCCGTTGGCCGAGCAGCTGCACCTGCTGCCCGAACGGGACCGCCGGCGGGTGCGGGCGGAGCAGATCAGCCGCGCCCTCAACGTGGTCAGCGGGTTGTGCGAGCTGGTGCGCGGGGCCCCCCTGGGTGAGGAGGAAACCCTGCTCACCGCCGCGTTGCGGGTGGTGTACGCCGAGGGCGACGAGACCGCCACGGTGCCGCTGATCTCCGACGTGGTCCGGGTCATCACCGAGCGCCACCCCCGGGTGCGGGCGGTGTCGCTGGACCGCGGCCAGGACGAACGCTACGACAACGTCGTGGAGCCCCTGCTGAGTTCGCTGATGGCCCTGGGTGAGGACGGCCGGTTCGGGGACACCTTCGCCAAACACACCTCCACCCCGATGAAACTGGACCGGGCGGTGGTCTTCGACGTGTCTTCCATCGACGACGCCGAACTGAAACTGCAAGCCGCGGTGCAGTTGGTGTGCTGGTCCTACGGCCAGGCCGGGGTGTCCGCCGCCAAGGAACTCGCCGACGCCGGGCTGCGGGAGCAGATCATCTACGTGATGGTGATGGACGAGCTGTGGCGCACCCTGCGGGCCTCGATCGAGATGGTCGACCGGGTCGACGCGATCACCCGGCTGAACCGGCAAAAAGGGTTGGGCCAGATCATGATCACCCACACCATGAACGACCTGAAACTGGCCGATGAGGCGGCCACGTTCAAAGCGTGGGGGTTCGTGGAACGCTCCGAAATGGTGTTCCTCGGCGGTTTGGCCACCGGGGAGATGGGCAACCTCCGGGAGGTGTTCGCCATGTCCGACGCCGAGGTCGCCACCATCGGCGACTGGTCCACCGAGGGCGGCTACACCGAGGACGGCAAAAAAGCCGACCCCCCCGGGCGGGGCAAGTTCTTCCTCAAAGTCGGGAAGAAACCCGGCACCCCGTTCAAGGTGGAACTCACCGACGTGGAGAAATCCGTCAACGACACCAACAAACGCTGGGCCGCCCTGGAGGCCCGGCACAACGGGCCACGACAGGACTCCGCGGCATGAGCAGCCGGGCGCCGTCGTCGAACCCCGACCGCATCTGGGTGTGGGCCGTCGGCCTCGCCGTGGTCCTCCTGGCCGGGGTGGGGTTGGTGTGGGCGGCGGTCACTGTCGCCGCCGACGGGGCCGGGCAACCCGCCCCGGGCAACCCGTTCCAGCTGCTCGCCGACCTGGGCACCGGGCACCGGGCGTGGCCCGGCGGGAAAGCCACCGTCCTGCTCATCGGAGTCCCCGTCCTGCTGCTAGTGCTCGCCGGGGCCGGTGTGCTGGTGTGGCGCTCAGGGGCCGGGCGACGCACCCGGGTGGACCCGCTGGCGCGGCGGATGGCCCCCGTGGGCCAGCTCGGTGGGATCACCCCCGCCGCCACCGCGGCCACCGCCGCCCGGCTGCGCCCCGGCGCGGACCTGGACGCCCCGGACGCCCACGGCCTGCCGATCGGGAAAACCGTGCCCGGTGGGATCACCGTGCGCCAAGGGTGGGAAGACGTGTCGGTGGTCATCGCCGGGCCGCGTACCGGCAAGTCCACCTCCCTGTGCATCCCGGCGATCCTGGCCGCCCCCGGGGCGGTCGCGGTCACCACCAACAAACCCGACCTACACGACGCCACCCGCGGACCCCGCTCCAAGACCGGCACCATCTGGCCGTTCGACCCCCAAGGGGTCGCCGACACCAGACGGCAGGCCAGTTGGTGGTGGAACCCGCTGACGCCGGTGACGTCGATGGCCCCGGCGAAAGCGTTAGCCCAGCACTTCGTGGCCACCTCCCGGGCCCCGGATGCCCGCACCGACGCCTACTTCGACGGCGGCGCCCAAGGACTGCTGTCCACGTTTCTGCTGGCCGCAGCGTTGGGCGGGGGGGACATGCTGCACGTGCTGGGGTGGCTGTATGAGGACACCGACGACACCCCGGCGATGCTGCTGGCCGCCCACGGCAACCCCCTCGCCGCGTCGCGGGTGCGGGCCATGGCCAACCTCACCTCCAAGCAGAAAGACGGCCTCTACGACGGTGCCCGCCGCTTCCTGGAGGTCCTCGACGAACCCGCCTACGCCGCGTGGGTGACCCCCCCGGCGCGGGCGCGCTTCGGCGTCGACGCCGGCCACGTCACCACCGCAACCGGCCCGGTGACCCATGAGTTGCCGGAGTTCTCCCCGGTGGACTTCGCCGCCAGCAGCGACACCTTGTACGCCATGTCGATGGAAGGCCCGGAATCGGCGGCCGCGTTGACGACCGCGTTGGTGGCGCAGGTGTTCGACGCCGCGTCCCGGCGGGCAGCCACCCTGCCCCGGCGGCGCCTCGATGTGCCGCTGACCGTGATCTTGGACGAGGCCGCGAACGTGTGCCGGTTGACGGAACTGCCGAACCTGTATTCACACTTCGGGTCCCGCGGCATCGCCGTGATGACCGTGTTGCAGTCCGGTGTGCAGGGTGAGGAGGTGTGGGGCGAGAAGGGGCTCCGCAAGCTGTGGACCGCGGCGAACCTGTCCCTCTACGCCGGTGGGGTGTCCGACGAACGCTGGTTGCGGGAACTGTCCGCCCTCATCGGCTCCCGTGATGTGTCCCGGTGGTCCCAGAGCAACGGGCGCGGTGGTGCCACCCGCTCGCAGAGTTGGAGCCGGGAACCGATCCTGGACGTCGACGAGCTGATGGCCCTGCCCCGCGGCCGCGGGGTGCTGCTGTCCTCGGGGAACAAAGCCACCATGCTGCGCACCGTGCCGTGGATGGACGGCCCGCACGCCGCCGCGGTCCGCGCCTCCCTGTCCCGGTGGGAACCCGCCGAACGCACCGCCGACCGCGAGGAGGCGAGCGCCGAGTGGGAGGCCGAGGCCGCCACGGCGGGCACCAGCACCACCGTCAAGGGCGACGCATCCGTGCCGGTTCGTCCGCGCGGCCCCAACCCGCTGATCGGCGCATGAGCACGACGCAGAACAACACGCCAGGCGAGGCTGCCCTGCTGCCCGCGGTGCTCATTGAAGCGGCGGTTGGTGCCGCGGACCGTGCGTTGCGGACGGTGTTCGACACCGAGGCCCGCACCGCCCTGGAACAGGCCCTCTCCCAGGGTGAGGCGGATCAGGGTGGGCGTCCCCCGCAGTGGGATGCCGACCCGCTGGAGCCGGTCACGTGGATGGTTCGGGTTCGCCACGAAGTGCGGATGGCGATCCAAGCGGCGCTGGAGGCGGCGCTGTCCGAGCCCGGTGAGACTCCGGAGGAGGATGAGCCCCCGCCGCCGCGGAAACCGGCGCATGCCACATTGGAGGCGTTCGTCGTCGACTTCCTGGGGCCGATCATTGCCCGCAAGATGCCCGGTGCGGGCCGTGGGTTTGGGTGGTGCCCGCAGTGGTGGCGGCACGCCGAGGCTATCGGCCGGTTGATGGCGTTGTGGGAGGCGTGGGAGTTCGCCCGCATCGACGGCGGCCCGGCGATGAGCACCTGGTGGACCGTGCACTGCGACGGTCAGCTGGCGGTGCTGATGGACGCCGAAACCGGGCCGTTCCACCTCTGCCGGCCCGACCGTCACGGCGGCACCCCCGCACCCCTGCACTGCGACCCGGTTCCCGACGACTGGTGGACAGCCCCGGAATAAGCACCCCCGGTCTCAGATCCGTGCTTCACGGTCGTGGTGGAGCATGTTCCCCATCCGGTTTCCGTTGGGGACGACCACATACCGGGCAACCACCGCCATGCGAGCGTGCGGCGACGCGGGTACACCACTCGTGCGCACAATCGGGGCACTGCCACCAAGCGTTGACAGCCTGCGACCACGGTGTGACGTCCTCAGGGGCGAGTTCACCGTTGCGGGTGGGGTGCCATTGAGCGGCGAGCTCTGGGCGCACAACGGCTAAGTTGTGCTCCGCTGAGGGTTTCTTCCCAGCGCAGTAGGGGCACCTCGATCCGCGGGTCCGGTGATTGACCCCGGTACGCCAGGCGTGCCCGCGATCGCATTGCCACCACACTCGCCGGTTCGAGCCGTGTGTTACCTCCTCCGGCCTCGCTTCGCCGTTGGCGACCGGGTGCCACTGCGCTGCGACGGCCGGATAGGACACTGTCAGCGGGATATACGTCTTGCGGTTGTTCGCCCAAGCGCAGACCTGGCAGCCCGAGCCCCGGGTAACACGCTCACTCGGGGTGGCACGCCAGTCATGCGCACATACCGGGCACCGCCACCACACTCGCCGACCTGATCCGGTGGAAACGCTGTCCGGCGTCAACTCCCCGTTGCGGGTGGGGTGCCATTAGGCGGCAATCTCGGATGCCAACCCTGCAAGGCTCGTCTCGGTCGTCACGCAACGATTCGCGCAAAACGGACAGCCACAGCGACCGCGGCTACCGATCACCGCATCCCACTCATGGCCCTGCTCGCAGAGCCACCAAGCCCGCCGGTTCGAGTTGGGTGGTACCTGCCCGGGGGTCAACTCCCCGTTGCGGGTGGGGTGCCATTGGGCGGCAATCTCCGGATGCGCGACCCCCAGGTTGTTGATCGCGCTAGGCCGCTTGCCCGCGCACACTGGGCATCGAGTGTTCTGCCCTGCCCTATTGGACACTGACGTCCGCCACTCATGCCCCTGGTTGCACTGCCACCACACCCGCCGGTCTGTTCTCGGTGCGACCGCGGCGGCGGTCAACTCCCCGTTGCGGGTGGGGTGCCACTCCGCAGCGATGTGGGGATGCGTGACCGCCAAGTTGGTGGTCGCGCTGGGCTGGTTGGCGCAGGTCGGGCAGCCAGATCCTCGCCGTACCCGGCTCTGCACAATCGCCTGCCACTCATGGCCACGCTCGCACTGCCACCACACCCGCTTGTTCGACCCGGCCCGCACTTTCAGCGGGTTGAGGTCGGTGTTGCTACGGGGATGCCATTGCGCCAGCAACCACGCTACCTCCGACAGCCACCGTGGGCCGCCCCCGCGTACCCCAGGCGATCCGGTGGTACCCCCAGCTCTGATCACCCATCCTCCTCGGGACTCCCCGCCTCCAAGAGCATTATGCCGATGTCGGCCTTCGGTTCGGGTTCAGCGTTCGCGTTCGGCGTCGCGGTGAGTGCCGAGTCCGGGTTGGCGTGCCCGCCCGGGTTGCGGGGTCTTCTGGTTGCCGCGGTCGGCGAGTTGCTCGGCCACGGTGCGGGGGTGGGATTGCCCGGCCAGCCGTGCAGCGGCGGCTCCGGTGGCGAAGGCACCGGGCGCGGCGGTGGCCTCGGGTGCAGGAGTCTGGGTGGTGTTGGGTTGACCGGCGCTGTGCAGGGCAGCGCGGTCGGTGTCGATGTCGTGGTCCATGGCGGCGAGAGTGGATAGGAATTCCTCGTCGCGGTCATCGAGGGGCCCGGATTCCTCTACGGGCACGTCTTTCGCGTCGGCCCGGATCTGATCGGGGTCGATGTGTTCGGCCCGCAGGGCGTCGTCCCACGCGTGGGCCGCCTCGGGGTGGGTGTCGCGGTGTTGTTGGGCGTCGGCGTAGTCGCGGGCGGTGCCGATGGGGTCCGCCGCGAGCGCGGCCAGCACCGATTCGGCGTGCCGATCAGCTGGTGCAGCCCCCCGCGTGCTGGCCTGTCCGCCAGCGGTGGGGGTGTGTTGCTCGGCCCGTTTGGCCAGACGCCATTGCAGGACTTTCGCGGGACTGTTCGCCCCGCTGAGGTTGCGGCGTCCTTGGACGGCTTTCAGCTCGGCGGCCGGGTCGCCCCCTTGTTGTGCGATGCCGTGCAGGCTCGCGCGCAGCGCCGGCCACGCCCGGTCGTTGCACACTTGCTTGGCCATGGCGGGCATCGCGGTGTGCACGACCGCCCGGAGGTGCTTGTCGTGGGCGGCTGCCCCTGTGGTGGCACTCATGGCATCCGCCCGGGCCTGGACGCGTCTCGTCGACGGCTCCGCTGCCGCGGTACGCACGGTTCCTGTCTCTGCTGCCCTCGGTGGTGCGGTCGCCGCTGGTTCCGGGACGGTGCTGCTTGCGGCTGCGGCGCGGGCCTGGTTGGTCTCCGACGCCCACGAACGGTCCTGCTGTGAGGTCGAGGTCGAGCGGCCGGGGTCGGTGCCCTGCTCCGAGGTTGGCCGGTTCTGTGCTTGGTTTTCCGCGTCCCGCGCCGCTTGGAGGCGGCGGCGGGCGCGGACGTCGGCGACGGCGGTGCCCGCGGACAGCAGGGCCCGGGCGACCCGGGACACCTCCGCGCTCATCTCCGCCATCTCGTGGTGCGGTGCACTCATCGTGGGTGTCCCTTTCTCTGGTTGGGGTTAGCGGCCGGAGCCGGTGTCCCGTTCGGGGCGTCCCAGACCGGGGCGCCGGGCCGGGGGTTGCTGCTGATGGGTGGTGTCGCGGCTGCGCGGGATGTTGGCGCTGGGCCCGTACATGGCTTCGATTTCCGCGGCGTTGGGGTAGAGACTCTGCTTGCGCGGTGTGGGTGGGGTGTGGGTGTGGGTGTCCAGGGAGGTTTGCAGGACGTCACCGGCACGGGTCGCCGCCTGCGCGGCCAGGACCCGGCCTTCGGTGGCGTGGACTTCGGCGATGGTCCGGGACAGTGTCACCATCTGCGCGAGGATGACGTCCATGCCGTGCCGGTTGCTGGCCGAGGCGGCCAGCACGGTGGAGGCCACGGTGAAGCAGCGGGGTTGCAGCCGGGAATGCTTCCCCCGTGGGGCGCCGTGCGGGGTTTGCCCGGCGCGGCTCATCTGGGTGGCCGCCTCGGCCACCGCGTGGCGGTGTTGCGGGGGTGCTGTCTCGGCGAGCGCGGCGTAGGTGTTGGCGACGTCGCGTCCGGTGCGGGTCCAGGCCGTGGTCAAGGATGGTGGCCCCACCATGGTGGAGTGAAACACGACGGTGTCCAAGGTGGTGCGCACCGTGTCCCACCGATCACCGGCCTGCTCCGCAGCCACCTCCGGCTGCCGGGCCGCACCCGGCTGCCGGGCCGCCCCCGGCTGCCGGGTTGCCTGCTCCTGCGATGCGGTGGCGGTGGGGCCGGCGGCAGCAGTCCGCCACACTCCGGCGGTGTCCTCCTCGGGTTCCCACCCTTGGCGCAGCGCGGGCAGGGACAGGTCGGGGGCGAGTTTGCCGCCGCCGAACCACGGCACATGCCCCCCTGGGTGCTCGGGGTGCCCTGCGGCCAGGCTGACCCGGTAACCATCCACCCCGGCGCCGCCTTTCTGCCAGTGCGGGGCCACCGCAAGCTTCCGGTGCTCGGGGTGCCCTGCGGCCAGGCTGACCCGGTAACCATCCACCCCGGCGCCGCCTTTCTGCCAGTGCGGGGCCACCGCAAGCTTCCGGTGCCCGAGCTGGGTCACGAACTCCGACTCGGTTCGGGAGGCGGCGGCGGCGGCCCGCACCGCTTGCTCGATTCGCCGCCGCGGTGCTCGGCCCACCGATTCCTGCAACGCAGCGACGGTGACCGGTGGCTCCACCCCTGGGTGCTCGTCGCGTTGCGCCGCCGCCGTAGCCCGTAGGGTTTGCACTTCCTGGCGGGACAGGCTGGGTTGCCCCGCCCCGGCCTCACGGACCCGGACCGCCAACCCGAACCGCTGTTGCATGTCCTGGGCCACCTCCCGCAACGCCACGAAGTCCTTCCCCAGATACACCGGGGTGCCGTCCTCGCGGACCAGGGTGGCCTGCATGTGGATGTGGTCCCGACCCCCCGACGCCTCCCCATGGTGCACCGCGATCCACCGCACCCCCGCCCGCTGCTCGGTGGCGGTGAACCCCAGTTTGTCGGCCACCGCCTCGGCCACCGTGTTCCACTCGGCGTCGGTCAGGGTGCGGTCCTCGCCGTGGTTGCTGATCGACACGTGATACACATGCGCCTGCGGTGGGGTTTCCCCGGCCAGCTCCGCCGCCAACAGCGGCCGGTCGAGCTCCGCCGTCAGCAACGCCCGTTGCACCTCATCGGGTCGGGTGATGCCCACCCACCCTTCTTGCCACGCCCCGACGATGCGTTGGTTGGTGTGTTCCTCGTGCCTGCCCGGACCGAACAGGTACTCCACCAACCCCCGGGTCCGGCCCCCCTTGTTCACCACGGTGATCATCGGGTCACGTCGATGCCGGGGAAGAACTCCTTCAACCGCACCAGGAACTCCTCCAGGCGGGCGTTCATCGCCTCCACCGACGCCAACGCCGCTGCCGCCGTGGGTCGCACCTCACCGGTGCCCTGGGCGTAGCGGGCGATGCTGTTGATGTTCGCGGTGAGCTTCCCGAAGGTGCGGCGGATCGCGAACACCTCCCCCAACAACGCCCGCTCCACCTCCGGGTCCACCCCACCACCCCGCCGAGTCGACAACGTCTGCACCACCATTACCGCCGGCACCGACAACCGGCGTGCCGCCGCCAACGCCGACACCGCCACGAACTCCTCCTCCGTCAGCCGCACCGTCACCTTGTGCGGGCGCCCACCGAACACCCGACGGCGACGCTTACCCAACCCGCTCGACAGCTCGCTCACCACACCGTGCCCCTCTCCTCCGACGTGCCCGCACGTCCCCGCCTAGCGCAGCGCCACCCGCACACCCCACAGTGTGCCACCGGCAGCCCCGCAGGGCCAGCCCGAGGACGGCGATCCGACGTCTGTTTACTATCTTGCTCCGCTCCGCGTGCGGCGACCTCCGGTCTCCACGGGCCAGACCGTGGTATGCCTGCTGAACAGGACAAACAGACGACGGAAACGGCTTTGCCGCCAGCACACACGCGGGGCGCTGCCCCCCACCCCGGCCCTCGCTCCGAGGATGGCCCAAGCTCCCCCACCGTCAGTGGTGTGGGCGGTCAAGGGTAGGCATCCCCCTCGCTCGTACACCGCAGGAGAGCCAGCGAACCCGTCCGACCGCAAACGGTGAAACGTGTTTGCCCCCGGACGGAACCCCCGGCTGAACACTCCTGCCCGAGCGACGAGGATGCCTACAACACTCCGCGAGTGGGCTCTCGGCCAGTACACTGCTACCGAGCGCCCACCACGAACACGGATAAGAAGGCGGCAACCAAATGCCGACGAACGACGACACCACCACGAGCGATCGTCCGGATGAGGGCGCCGTGGGAGCGGCAGCTGCGGCAGGAGCGAGTGATGCTGTGGCACGCGCGGTTGCTGCCGCGAAAACGGGCCAGCTCAACCCCGCCCAAGTGGTGCACAGGCTGCACACCGCCGCCCATGAATACACGATCGAAGCGTATACCGGCGACGACGAGGACCGTGCCTACACGCGTGCGCTGGCCGATGAACTCCGTAGCGCAGCGGCCAGCGTGAGCGCCAACGACCACACCGCCGGTGTCTGGGACGGCGACACCTTCCGCGCCACCAACGACACCGACACCGACACCCCGACGCCGCCGCGCCCGCGTGCATCGGACACGGCGGCACGTCCGAACATGGGTCAATACATTCGCGAACCTCTGTTTCCTGCCGGATACCGCACCCAGCCACCCGCCTAATCAACGCCACTGCACCAACCGAAGGAACGCACCATGCCGACCACCCCCGGTAAGAGCACTGCTGCCAAAGCCGCGAAAACGTTGCTCGCCGACCGCATCGCCCTCGTCGAAACCCTGGGTGCGGCCATCGACTCCCACGAGAAAGCCGTGGATGCGGTGGTCACCGCGCAACAGGCCGCGGACACCGCCGCGGCCTCGGTCCGCGACGCCTTCGCCGCCGCCCGCGCCGGCGGCTGGAGCAGCACCGAACTCACCAAAGCCGGCTTCACCACCCCCGCAATCACCCGCAAAACCCGGACGCGGAAGACAGCGTCCGGCAACGCAACGTCCAACGGGGCTGCGCAGCCGGAGGCGACCACGGAACCTTCCGAATAGGGGTAACGACAACCGGCGCCCATCGTGCGCACCGATCCCGCGCTACAACCGTGGCGCGTCGCCGTGGCCGACGCCGCCCGACGTGCCAGCCACCCCGACGCGCCCGGTGCCGCGTTCGGCTCCAGCAGCCGCCTGCACTACCACCACCGCACCGACACCATTCACATCAGCAGGGGCTTCGCCGGCCGATGGGGACCGACCTCACCGCAGGCCATGTACCTCATCGTGCACGAGCTCAAACACCGCATCACCGATGAGCACCACGCCCGCATCTTCGCCCGGGCCCTGTGCACACCCGGACCCCTACTCGCCCTGGCCGCCACCTTGGTCGCGGCCGCGTTCTGGGTTGCCCTCGCTAATGCTCTCCTCGCCGTACCCACCATCGGGTGCCCGTTTCTTGCCGCCGCCTACACGCTGCACGCCGCGCAACCCGCGCGGTTCGAGCTGGAGTTCACCGCCGACGACTACGCCACCGACATCCTGGGCCTCACCGGTGCCACCATCCTCACCGACATTGCGGAAGACACCGGCTTCGTTGCTTGGGCCACCGGGCACCCCTCCGGTGCCGCGCGTCTCGCCCGCCAACGGCAGCGGGGGGCACGGCAACGAGCCGAATGAGGAATCGTTGCCCTAGGACGAGACGTCGAGCAAAGCGGCCAGGGCGTAGGAAGGGTCACGGTCCAGGCGGCCCCGGGCGCGGTCGTAACGCCGCGTGGTGCGGGGGTCGGCGTGCCCGGCCATGTCCTGCACGTCCACGAGGTTCGCCCCGGAATCCAGGGAGAGGGTGACCGCGGTGTGCCGTAGGGCGTGCGGATGCACCCGGGCGAAGTTCGGCACCGCGCCGTCGCGGGCCAGGCGCCGCACCACCCGATACGCCCCGGACGGCTGCCACCGCGCCCCCGTCCGCGTGCGAAACACAGGCCCTTCGGTGCGCCCGTCGAGCAAGGTGTCCACCGCCCGGGTGACCGCCGGGGGCAACGCCGCCACCCGGGTGCGACCGCCCTTGCCGACCACCCGGGCGATGCGATGCCCGCGCAGCGTGTCGCTCACGTCGGGCACATCCAAAGCCAGGG
>JAABVA010005331.1_pt1 | contig 11683 bp, 10 predicted proteins | sample 5560331 | NCBI WGS metagenome assembly JAABVA01 (sample SAMN12812661, study PRJNA571458) | rock metagenome | isolation source: Antarctica rocks | place: Antarctica: Victoria Land, Mt New Zealand sud | collected 2016-01-07
CCGACCGGGTGCAGCGGACGGCGACGCAGCGGGCGGCGAGGTGGCTGAGGCCGCGGGCGGACGCCGAGCAACTGCGCGATGACCCAGACGACGTCGCGGCCTCGCGGCAGTTGGCCGCAGAACTGGACGTCATCCGTGCGTGGTGACCTGTATCGGCTGAAGGCACCCGGAGGCGTCCGCGGCCACGAACAAGCACCTCCGCGGCTGTCTGCTCGGCCTGGTCGGGGCCGTGCTGGTCGGCGCTGTGCTGGTCGGCGGCTGGGGGTTCACCGCGGGAGCGCAGCTGCGGGGGTGGCTGCAGCAGGGTGCGGCGTAGGCCAGCAGCCGCAGCCCGGCGGCGGTCATGGTGAAGCCCCGCCAGCCGGCCGACGCCCGGTCCAGCACGGCCCAGACCAGGCTGGTGACCGAGTGCTCGCCGGGGAGCCGGCCGATGACTTTGACCCGGCGGCGGGTCTGTCCGAAGGTCCGTTCGATGAAGTTGGAGTGCCGGACCCGGGGCCAGTGCTCACGGGGGAAACGCAGGTAGACCGTGAGGCTGTCGCGGTCGGCGAGCAGGCAGCGCACCGCGGCCGGGTAGGAGTCGCGCCAGCGCAGCGCCACCTGGTCGATGCGCTTGTGCACCAAGGCCACCGCGTCCAGGCCGGGTTCGACGGTGTCAGGCAGGTCGAAGATCGCCCAGTAGTCGGCCTTGACTGCTCCGAGCGCGTTGGTGGGGACCTTCGCCAGGATGTTGCGGGCGCGGTGGATCAGGCAACGCTGCCGCAGCGCCGCGCTCATGGTCTGCTCGGCGGCCGCGATCAGCCCGGGTGCACCGTCGCTGATGACCAGCAACGGGCAGCCCAGCCCGCGCTCACCGAGGTCGGTCAGGAAACCGGCCCAGGCGTCCCCGGACTCGGTCGCGGCGGTGTCCAGCCCGACGAACACCGGCTTACCGCCGGTGTCGATGTCCCACGCGGCGAGCACCGGTTCGGCGCCGGCGTTGGGGTGATAGGTGAAGGCTGGCGTCCAGAAGCAGGTAGTCCAGCGTGACGTCGTCCAGGCGGCGGCGGCTCCAGGTCGCGTACTGCTCCTTGAGCTCGGAGCAGATCCGCGACACCGCCGATTTCGACACCGTCGCGTCCGCACCGAGCGCCTCGGTGAGGGTGGCCTCAGCATCGCGCACCGACAGGCCGCGCACGAACGAGGCGATCACCAACGCCTCCAACGCGTTCGTGCGCAGCACCCCAGTGGAGAACAGCTGCGAGGCGAACCGTTCGGTCGTGCCCCGCAGCTTCGGGCGCTCCAACGTCACCGGCCCCGCGGTCGTCTTGATCGTGGTCGGGCAGTAGCCGTTCCGCATCCCCTCCCGGGCCTCGTGGCTGCCCGCCTGACGGGCATACCGCTCCCGACCCAGGAACTCACTGACCTCAGCCTCCAACGCGGCCTGCAGCAGCAGCTGAGCACCCAACCGGGCGACCTGCTCCACCGCCCCAGCCAAATCGCCGATACCGGCGAACACCTCATCGATCTCGACTCGCAAACGCTCAGCAGGTGATACTCGTGCAGACACGGATGTGGGTTCCTTCCTCGGGAGCTTGGTGGCTATCGAGGGAAACCTACGTCCGTGTCATTTACACCGGAGCTGGGACGCGACCCTGTTCACCTGCCCGAGCGCCGCTCCGCAGTCGTGCCGGCTCAGCTCTCTTCGGAGAGGTCGAGTTCGGCCAGCACCTGCCGGGCGATCGCGAAGCCGCGATTCGCGCGCGGCAGGCCGCTGTACAGCGCGGTGTGCAGGAGCACCTCGCCGAGTTCGGCGGGGCTCAGCCCGTTGCGCAGCGCAGCGCGCACGTGCATCGCGATCTCGTTCTCAGCCCCGAGCGCGACGAGCGCCGCCAACGTGGCGATGGAACGCTCCCGCCGCGCCAAGCCGGGACGTGACCAGACATCGCCCCAGGCGTAGCGGGTGATGAACTCCTGGAACGGCGCGGTGAGTGCGGTGGTGTTGGCCACTGCGGTGTCGACGTGCGCATCGCCCAGCACGGCGCGGCGGGTTCGGTACCCCGCAACGAGCGTCGCGCCGGCCACACAGTGTTCGAGCAGCAGGCGGGTGACGGCCCCGGCCTGTTCGATCGGTGCGAGGTGTGCGGCCGGACCGACCTCCTCCAGGCGGGCACCGGGAATGCCCGCGGCGACTTCCCGCGAATGTTGGGGCGGAAGCGCCGGGTCCTCGGCTCCCGCGATGACCAGGGTCGGGGCTGCGATTCTGGGGAGTTCGGCGCGCAGGTCCAGTGCGCCCAGTGCCTCGCAACATTGCGCGTAGCTCTCGGCGTCAGTGCTCCGGAACACGGCCCGCAGTTCGTCGACCAGCTGCGGGTCGCGCTGGCTGAATGCCGGGGTTATCCATCGGGCGACCACGACGTCGGCGATAACCCCCATGCCGTCGGCGCGGACGGTTGCGGCCCGCTCGTGCCAAACCTCTTGGCCATCCGGGAAGGCGGAGGTGCACACCAAGGTGAGCCGGGCGACGCGTCGCGGGTGGTGGATGGCCAGCCACATTGCGGTCATACCTCCGAGCGATACGCCGGCGATGTTCACGCGGGAGAGGTCGAGGCGGTCGAACACGGCGAGGACGTCACCCCCCAAGTCGGCGATGGTGCACGGCTGGCCGGACGGAGCCGCAGGGGAGCGGCCATGCCCACGTGCGTCGATGCGGAGGACGCGGAACTGTTCGGCCAGCGCGCCGATGTGCGGGTCCCACATCGCGTTGGAGCACCCCACCGAGTTGAGCAGGACGAGTACGGGTGCACCGTGGGGGCCGTCGTCGTCCCACGCGAGCTCGACGGTCATCGCGCGCATCCGCGGAGGTAGTCATCGACGAGGTCGGGTGCGTGGCCGATGTCGCCGACTGAATCCAGCTTGCGCTCCATCGCGTCGGTGTCGACGTGCAGCTCGCACAGCGACGTGCTCAGGCGAGCCGCGGCGCCACCGGTGGAGTTGAGCAACGCTGTGAGGGGCTGCCACTCGGCGTGCCAGGAACCTGCGCCGCGCTGGAGTTCGGCGGCCATCGCAGTGAGCAGCGTGGCGACGAGACCGGGGGTCTGCGCGGCAGCGGCGCGAGCGGTGACGGCGGCTATCGGTTTCTGCTTGTGAGGCATCGCCGAGGATGCCCCGCTGTGATGCTCGTGGACCTCGCCGACCTCGGTCTGGGCAAGGAGCACGATGTCCGTTGCCACCTTGCCGATCACGCCGCTCACCGTGCCGAGTGCACATGCCAGCTCGGCCACGCGGGTGCGCTCGGTGTGCCAGATCGTCCCCGGATCGGCCAAGCCGAGTTCGGCGGCCAAGGCGGAGCGGACGGCCGGCCCATTCGGGTGCAGGGCAGCCAGCGTGCCGGCGGCGCCCCCGAGTTGCACGGCGAGGCCCTCGCGCACCGCTCGCAACCGGGTCGTCGCACGGTCGAGACCCTGACCCCACCCGGAGGCGACCGCGCCGAAGGTGGTGGGTAGCGCCTGTTGCAGCAAAGTGCGGCCCATCATCACCGTTGTGCGGTGCGTGCGGGCGAGCAGCGCGCACGCATCGGCGGAGCTGTCCAGGGCCGCGAGAACCACGGCCAGCGCCCGATGGGCGACGAGCATGGATGCCGTGTCCATGATGTCCTGGCTGGTCGCACCAAGATGCACGGAGCAGGCGGCTGATGGGCTGACCCGCCCGCGCAGCTCGCCGACCAGCGGGATCACTGGGTTGCCGTCCGCCGCCGCACCACGGCCAAGCTCACCCGGGTTGATCGCCGAGACGGCGGCGCAGGCAGCGCCGATCTCATCGGCGACCGAAGGCTCGATGAGGCCGCTTCGCGCACAGGCTCGCGCCAGCGCGGCTTCGACGTCAGCCAGCGCCTGCAGCCACGCGTGATCGTCGGTGGCGGCGGCCACCTGGGCGGTGCCGAAGATCGGACCCCACAGCGGACTCATTAGACCTCGTCTCAGATCTCGAAGAAGGGCGGCTCGTCTCGCCCGCTACGCTACAAACCCGAAACCCCGACCAGCGGCGGCGCCAGTCACCCGGCGGCAAGAAGCTGGTGACACCTCATCGAGGGGGCAGGGCATGCGGACACAGGTTGTGATCATCGGGGCAGGCCCCGCGGGCTTGATGCTGTCACAACTGTTGCACCTGCAGGGCATCGACTCGGTGGTGCTGGAGGCCCGGGACCGCGCGTACATCGAGCAGCGGGTCCGCGCAGGGGTGCTGGAGCACGGCACCATGGAGCTGTTGCGCGAGGCCGGTGTCGGCGAACGCATGGACGCCGACGGCCTGCCGCACAACGGCATCTACCTGCGCCTGGACGGGCGCAGCCACCACGTCGACTTCGTGGAGCTGACCGGTAGGTCGATCAAGGTCTACGGCCAGCAGGAGGTGGTCAAGGACCTCATTGCGTGCCGGTTGGCCGACGGCGGCGACGTGCGGTTCGACTGCTCCGAGGTGGCGCTGCACGACGTCACCGGCGCGCGTCCCCGCGTGAGCTTCGCCTACAACGGAGCAGAACACACCGTGGAAGCCGACTGGATCGCCGGGTGCGACGGGTTCCACGGGGTCAGCCGCGGCCACGTTCCCGGCGAGGTACTGCAACGCCGGTATCCGTTTGCCTGGTTGGGCATTCTCGCCCACGCCGCACCGTCCTCCGACGAGTTGATCTACGCCACGCACGACAAAGGCTTCGCCCTGCATTCCGTGCGTTCTCCGACGGTCACGCGCAACTACCTGCAGGTGCGCATCGACGAGGACCTCGCGGAGTGGCCGGACGAGCGCATCTGGGGGGAGCTGGCTACCCGACTGGCCGGTGACGACGGTTTCCGACTCATCACGGGGGACATCTTCGAGAAGTCGGTAACCCCGATGCGCAGCTTTGTGCACGAACCGATGCGCGCGGGGAGGCTGCTGCTCGCTGGCGACGCCGCACACATCGTTCCGCCCACCGGCGCCAAAGGGATGAACCTCGCTATCGCCGACGTTCGGGTGCTGTCCCACGCGCTGGGGCGCTGGGCCACCACGGGCTGTACCACGGGCCTGGACGCCTACTCCGACACCGCGCTCGGGAGGGTCTGGCGGGTGACGCACTTCTCGTGGTGGATGACCGCGATGCTGCATCGCTTCGCTGGCTACGACGCGGCGTCCACCCGTTTCGACGAGCAGCTACAGCGATCCCAGCTGCGCTACACCGTCAGCTCCCGCGCCGCCCTGACCACGCTCGCGGAGAACTACGTGGGCATGCCCTTCGACACCGGATGGTGCTACCGATGACTGCCCGCCTGCACCTGCCAGCCGGCTACCGGCCCGACCCGGCCAGCCACGCCCCGGCCGACTCCCCCAACTACCGCTCCACCCGCCTTCGCCATCCCATGAAGCAGCTCCGGTTGTTACCTCAGCGCCTGACCGAGCTGACGGGTCCGTTGCTCGGGGCGGAACGGGTCGGCCCAGGAGACGACGACCTGACCGTAGACGGCACCGGTGAGGCGGTTGGCCAGCGGATCATCGTGCACGGCCGAGTGCTCGACGCCGACGACCGGCCGATACCCGATACCCTGCTGGAGGTGTGGCAGGCCAACGCCGCGGGCCGCTACGCCCACATGCTCGACCGTTGGCCCGCACCCCTGGACCCGCACTTCACCGGCGCGGGGCGGTGTGTGACCGACGCGCAGGGGCGCTACCGATTCACCACCATCAAGCCCGGCGCATACCCGTGGGGCAACCACGCCAACGCCTGGCGCCCGGCGCACATCCACTTCTCGGTCTTCGGCCAGAGCTTCACCCAGCGCCTGGTCACCCAGATGTACTTCCCGGAGGACCCGCTGTTCTTCCAGGACCCCATCTACAACGCGGTACCCGAGTATGCGCGCCACCGCCTGGTGAGCACCTACGAGCACGCCACGACGGTGCCGGAGTGGGCGCTGGGCTTCCGGTTCGACCTGGTGCTGCGCGGCCGCGCGGCCACCCCCTTCGAGTCGGCGGACCACGACGATGACTGACCCCAGGGAGACCACCCCCTCCCAGACCGTGGGGCCGTTCTTTCACCTCGCGTTGCCCTGGCCGGACGGGTCCGACGTGGTGCCCGAGGGCATGGCGGGCGCCGTCGTGCTCAGCATCCGGGTCTTCGACGGTGCAGGGTCGTCGGTCACCGATGCTCTGGTGGAGACCTGGCAGGCCGATCCCGGCGGGCGCTTCGACCACCCCGACGACGTCCGCGGACCCGGCCCGACACGCTTCCGCGGCTACGGTCGTTGTCCCACGAACGCCGAGGGCCGCGCCTGGTTCCGCACCCTCGTTCCCGGACCCCTCCCGGCGGAGGACGGGATGATCGAGGCGCCCCACGTCGACGTGTCGGTTTTCGCCCGCGGGATGCTTCACCGCCTCCTCACGCGGGTGTACTTCCCGGACTTCACGGAACCCAACACCGCCGACCCGGTGCTCGCCGGCATGGCCGCCGACGAGCGGGCGCGGCTGGTGGCCACGAGTGTGCAGGGGGGATACGACTTCGACGTGCACCTGCAGGGTGAGCTCGAGACACCGTTTTTCGACGTGTGATGACGAAGTCCGATGCGGTGACGAGGCGCAACGTCAGGCGTCCTGAGACGTCGAAGTATGCGAGAGGCCAGATGTCCCAGGCGCCGCCGTGCCCTGGGTGATGATCAGTGCCGTTGACGAGTCGGCGTATCGGGTTGCGCCGTTCGTCGCGACGAAGCCGTCGGCTGTGCGCTGCGGGTCGTCGATTTCGCAGGAGCGACCACTGAGCTTGCAGCGCGGAGGTGAGCAGCGAGGTGCTCTCCTTGCCGGTGGTGACGAGGAATAGTCAAGACCTGTGGATCGGCGTGTCATGCGACTTGCTGTTCGCTTCCTGGGTCGTGGGGTCGTTCGACAAGTTTTCCTTTCTCGAAGCGCGCTCCGGCTCGCACCAGCGGCACCAGATGAGGTGCGTTGACACAGCGCCAGCGCTGCTGTGCTGACTCGATGAGCTTGCACGCCATGGGGCCACGCCATGGGGCCACGCCAGCGGCGCGGGAGCCGGGGCCTTTGGTGACCCGCTGGCGGAGCCGCACGGTGGCGAAGGTCGGCTCGATCGTTATCTGGAGCCGCTCGCGGGGTGTCCTGGACGTGGTTGACGAGCACCGCAGGTCCCGGATTCTGCCTGGTGGACGTGGTTATCTTCCGCCGTCCAGCACGCGGTGTCCCGGGAGGTTCGATGCTCGTTCAGCAGGTGGTGATGCCCTCGTCGCGGCGTCGGTCGCAGACGGTGCTCGGCACCGATGGGGTTCCGGTCGAGCCGGTCGAGCGCTACCTGGCGTTCCTGACCGACGTCGACCGCTCGCCGAACACGGTCAAGGCGTATGCGCATGATCTGAAGGACTGGTTCGTGTTCCTGGCCGGGCGGGCGCTGGACTGGCGGGAGGTCCGGCTGGAGGACGTTGGGGAGTTCGTGGCCTGGTTGTGGCTGCCCCCGGCGACGCGGGACGGCCGGGTCGCGGTGTTGGCGTCGGTGGTGCCGCACTGCGGCGCGGCGACGGTGAACCGCAAGCTGTCGGCGGTCAGCGCGTTCTACCAGCACGCCGCCCGCCACGGTGTCGATCTGGGCGAGCTGTTGACGAGCTGGCAACCGGCCGGTCGTCGCGGGACGTCGTGGCGCCCGTTCCTGCACCACATCAGCAAGGGCCAGCCGGCGGCGCGGCGGGTGATCGGGTTGAAGGTGCCGCGCAAACACCCGCGGATCCTGTCCGCGGCCGAGATGCAGGCGATCCTGGACGCCTGTGACCGGTTGCGGGACCGGCTGCTGTTCGCGGTGCTGCACGACACCGGCATGCGGATCGGGGAGGCGCTGGGGCTGCGCCACGAGGACTGGGCCGCGGCCGAGCGCACGGTCGCGGTGGTGGCGCGGGTCAACGACAACGGCGCCCGCGCCAAGTCCGCGCAGCCCCGAACGATCCCGACTAGCGCTGGGCTGGTCCGGCTCTACGCCGATTACCTGCATGGTGAGTACGGCGACTTGGACAGCGACTACGTGTTCGTTAACCTGTGGGGTGAACCGCGCGGGCACCCGTTGACCTACGCCGCGGTCTACGACCTAGTCAAACGCCTGCGCCGACGAACCGGGATCGAGTTCGACCCGCACTGGTGCCGCCACACCTACGCCACCGGGCTGCTGCGCGCGGGCACCCCGGTGGAGGTGGTCAGCAAGCTCCTCGGGCACGCCTCGGTGACGACCACGTCCGAGGTCTACGGGCACCTGAACGTCGAGGACGCCCGCCAGGTGCTGGAGCAGGCGGGCTGGTTCACCAAGAGCACGGTGGCGCTGTGAACGCGTCGGCACCGGCCCGGTCGCCGGCCCCGCACCGTCGGGTGCTGGAGGGGTTGATCGGCGCGGTCCGACCTGAGTTCCGCGCCGATGTGCTCGTGTTTCCCGCCGAGGACCCGGTGTTCGGCGGTGGTGCCTGCCGGGTCGAAACGTGTCCGCGGCCGGCTCGCGGGCACGGCCTCTGCCAGGGTCATCACCTGCGGTGGGTCGGCGCGGGCCACCCCGACCTGGGCGAGTTCGCCGCGACTACCGATCCACGGTGGCGCCGACAGCGCCCGAACATGGGGTGCCGGATCCTCGGCTGCGGCTTTGGGGCCGCCCGCGGCGGACTGTGTCAGCTCCATCATCAGCGGTGGGACCGCGCCGGCTCGCCCGACCCAGACGACTGGGCTGCCCCGTGGGCGGCGCTGCGGCCACCGGCGCCCGGCGCGGTCTGCCGGATCGATCACTGCCAGTTGTGGCCGCAGGCGACGTTGCCGTTCTGCCACAGCCACGCCAACACCTGGAGAGCCAACAGGCAACCCGACGTGGAGACCTTCGTCCGCCGGTTCGACGAGATCACGACCACCGAGAACGAGATCATCCGGCTGGGCGGGCTCGGCCGGCAGCTGCGTCTGGAGATCGGGTACGCGTTGCAGTGCCGCCGCGACCAGCCCAGCACGAAGACGGCACCGGCGGTGGTCATGGCGCTGGTCAAATTGCTGACCGCGACGAACGCGGTGTCGTTGTTGGACCGGAACGAGCACGAGTGGCGAACCCAGATCGGTCGGCCCGCGCCCAAGGACGGCGGCCCGCGGGCGCTGCTGGTCTACGCCCGCCGCCAGGTCTGCGATCTCGCCGACGCCGGGGGCTGGGAGGCCGAGTTCGGTCGCGATGTGTGGCAGATGCGCCGTCTCGGGTTCACCGGCAACCAGCAGTTGATCTTCACCAGGATTCTGCAGCCATGGCTGCGGGAGCTGGTCAAACGGTGGCTGCGCTGCCAGCGCATCGACATCACCGCGCTGGCCGGCATCGACCGATCGGTGATCGAGCGCTACCTGGCCGACCTGCACGCCGAGCTGGCCGGGAGCCAGTGCCACGGCGACCACATCGGACAGCTCAACATGTTCCTGCACGCGGTCCGCCAGCATCACTGGGATGACTCACTACCGGGCACCGCGCTGGTGTTCACCGACGACTTCCCCCGCCGCACCGAGCGGGCGCCCCGCGCGCTGGCCGAGCAGGTGATGGCCCAGATCGAGGACCCCGCCAACCTCGCGCGGTTCACCAACCCGGCCTACCGGCTGGTCACCCTGATCCTGATCCGGGCCGGTCTGCGGGTCACCGACGCGCTGAGCCTGCCCCGGGACTGCGTGGTCGCCGACGCCGACGGCGCCCCCTACCTGCGCTACGACAACCACAAGATGAAACGCCAAGCCCTGGTCCCGATCGACGAACAGCTCCACGCCCTGATCATCGAGCAGCAGACCCGCGTCGGAGATGCGCCGGTGCTGTTCCCGCGGCCGACGAAGAACCCCAACGGCGCAGCACCGACCGCTTCCTCGACCTACCGGCTCGCTCTACCGGTGGCTGACCCGCTGCGAGGTCCGCGACACCCACGGCCGGCCGGTCGCGTTGACCCCGCACCAGTGGAGACACACCCTCGGCACCCGGTTGATCAACCGGGACGTCCCGCAGGAGGTCGTGCGGCGCATCCTCGACCACGATTCCCCGCAGATGACCGCGCACTACGCCCGGCTGCACGACACCACCGTCCGGCGGCACTGGGAAGCAGCACGCAAGGTCGACATCACCGGCCAGGCCGTCGCCCTCGACCCCGCCGGGCCGCTCGCCGAGGCCGCCTGGGCCAAGCAGCGTCTCGGCCGGGCGACCCAAGCGCTGACCAACGGGTTCTGCGGGCTCTCGGTCCAGAAGACCTGCCCGCACGCCAACGCCTGCCTGACCTGCCCGATGTTCGTCACCACCGCGGAGTTCCTGCCCCAGCACCGCACCCACCGCGGGCAGGTCATCGAGCTCATCACCGCCGCCCAGGCCCGCGGCCAGACCCGGCTGGTCGAGATGAACCAGCAGGTCCTGGGCAACCTCGACCGGATCATCGACACCCTCGCCGACGACCCCGCCATCGGCGACCAGAAGGTGCCGGATGCGGGCTGACAACTCCCAGCAGCTCCTCGCCGCCGCACGCCGCCGCGCCCAGGCCACCCGCCGCCGCGCCGTCACCGCCCTGCGCCACATGGACAACACCGGAACCCTCGTCACCTTCGACGCCCTCGCCCGCGAAGCCGGTGTCTCCCGGTCCTGGCTCTACAACCAACCCGACCTACGCACCGAGATCGAACGGCTGCGAGACCGGCCGCGTCCCGCCGCAGGCCGACCCGTCCCGGACCGCCAACGTTCCTCCGACGCCTCCCTGCTACGCCGCGTCGAGGTCGCTACACAGCGCATCCGCGAACTCGAAACCGACAACACCCGGCTCCGCCACGCCCTCGCCGACCCCTCGGCGAACGCCGCGCCACCATCGCCCGCGAACCCCGACACGACACGCCGACACCACGAATTTCGAGACCCACCAAACCATGCTGAGCGACTGCGTCACAGACACCATCCACGACGAAACACTGCAGCTCACAGCCTTGATCATCACCGGGGCTCAAGATAACCAACGGGTTCGTGGTGCGCAGGTGCACCCAGTGCTCTGCGGGGTAGGTGTAGAACTCCAGGAGCACGTCGAGGTCGTCGGTGATCTTGGCGACCGCCTTGGGCCACTTGGCGCCGTAGTCGGCCTCGAACGCCTTCACCGCCTTGCGTGCATGCTCGGCGTCTTCGGCGTTGTAGATCTCGGCGAGCGCCGCCTTCGCCCCCGGGTGCGCGGACTTAGGCAGGGCATTGAGCACGTTCGCCATCTTGTGGAACCAGCAGCGTTGCTCGCGGGTGTCGGGGAACACCTCGCGGATGGCCTTCCAGAAGCCCAATGCGCCGTCACCGATCGCGAGGACTGGCGCGGCCATCCCGCGCCGCTTGCAGTCCCGCAACAAGTCGGCCCACGATTCGGCCGACTCACGGAACCCATCGGCCAGTGCGATCAGCTCCTTGGTGCCATCCCCGCGGACTCCGATCATCACCAGCAGACAGACTTCGTCCTGGTCCAGACGGACCTTGAGGTGGATCCCGTCGACCCAGCAGTACACGTAGTCGGTCTCGGCCAGCGAACGCTTGTTGAACGCGTTCGCGTCGTCTTGCCACTGCGCCGTCATCCGGGTGATCGTGGCCGCCGACAGGCCTGCAGCAGAGCCGAGGAACTGCCCCAACGCGGGCGCGAAGTCGCCCGAGGACAAACCGTGAAGGTAGAGCAGCGGCAACACCTCG
>JAABVA010005333.1_pt1 | contig 11677 bp, 11 predicted proteins | sample 5560331 | NCBI WGS metagenome assembly JAABVA01 (sample SAMN12812661, study PRJNA571458) | rock metagenome | isolation source: Antarctica rocks | place: Antarctica: Victoria Land, Mt New Zealand sud | collected 2016-01-07
GGCATCTGCAACGAGGGCCGCAACGTCGTCGGCCTGATGCCCCATCCCGAGCGCGCCTCGGACCCCCTTCTTGGCTCCGAGGAGGGCCTGAGGGTCTTCGAGTCCGTGCTCCGGTTCGCGGGGGCGCGGACTTGAACATACAGGAGACGTATGTTTCTTTAGGGCTCTCGGACTTCGAGTACGATCGCATCCTGGAGCTTATGGGCCGGGCGCCGAACTTCCTGGAGCTCTCGCTCTTCAGCGTGATGTGGAGCGAGCACTGCGGCTACAAGAACTCGCGTCCCCTCCTGGGGCGCTTCCCGAACAGAGGGCCGCGGGTCTTGCAGGGGCCGGGGGAGAACGCGGGTGTGGTCGAGGTCGGGGATGGGTGGGCGCTAGTGTTCAAGATGGAGAGCCACAACCATCCTTCGGCGGTCGAGCCCTTCGAGGGGGCGGCGACGGGCGTGGGTGGCATTATCCGGGACGTGCTCGCGATGGGGGCGAGGCCGGTTGCCCTGCTCGACTCGCTGCGGTTCGGGCCGCTGGACGACGAGCGGAACCGCTACCTCTTCCGGGAGGTCGTGCGCGGCATCGGGCACTACGGGAACGCGGTGGGAGTGCCGACCGTGGGCGGCGAGGTCGAGTTCGCCCGGTCTTACTCCGGGAACCCGCTGGTGAACGCGATGTGCGTGGGGATCACGCGCTCCGAGAGCCTGATGCGGGCGCGGGCGGTTGGAGAGGGGAACCTCGTTATCCTCTTCGGGGCCAAGACCGGGCGGGACGGTATTCACGGGGCGACCTTCGCGTCGGACGAGCTCGACGAGGGCTCCGAGGAGAAGCGACCGAACGTGCAGGTCGGGGACCCATTCGCTGAGAAGATGCTTATCGAGTGTAGCTTGAGGATGCTCGACGAAGACCTGCTAATCTCGTTGCAGGATCTGGGGGCGGCGGGGATCACCTCCTCCGCCTCGGAGATGGCGGCGAAGGGCGGGGTCGGGGTCGAGATAGACGCGAGCCTGGTCTCCCTGCGCGAGGAGGGCATGGAGCCGTGGGAGATCGTTATCTCCGAGTCTCAGGAGCGCATGCTCGCGATAGTCGAGCCCGAGAAGGCCGGGGAAGTCCTGAAGCTCGCCGAGCGATACGAGCTCGAAGCCGCCGTCGTGGGCCGCGTCGCCTCGCACGGGGACCTGCGGATACTCGACGACGGCGAAGTGGTCGGCACCGTCTCCGCCGGGCACCTAGCCGATGCCCCGATCTACGAGCGGGAGGTCGTCCGCCCACCCTACCTGGACGCTGTAGAGCCCCTCGATCTGGACCTGACGACCCTGACTCCTCCGGAGGACTACAGCTCCGCCCTGCTCGCGATGCTCGCCCACCCGAACCTCTGCTCGCGGCGCTCCGTCTATGCTCAGTACGATCACCAGGTTGGGGCGAACACGGTCGTCCTGCCTGGCGCGGACGCGGCGGTAATGAGGATCAAAGGTACCTCTTTAGGCTTCGCCGCGACCGCCGATTGCAAGGGCCGGCACTGCTACCTCGACCCGAAGGGCGGGGCGGCGTCCGCCGTCACCGAGGCCTACCGGAACCTCTCGTGTGTCGGCGCCGAGCCGGTCGCGCTCACGGACTGCCTGAACTTCGGCAGCCCCGAGAAGCCCGACGCCTACTTCCAGCTCGTCTCGTGTATCGAGGGGTTGGCCGAGGCCTGCGAGGCCCTGAATACCCCGGTCGTGAGCGGGAACGTTAGCCTGTACAACGAGACCGAGAGGGGAGCCATCTATCCGACGCCGACGGTCGGCATGGTGGGCGTCTTCGAGGACGTGAACCGCCGCGCGACCCCCGCGATAAAGCGGGGGGGTGACGTCCTGGTGCTCGTCGGGGACTTCCGGCCTTCTTTGGGCGGCTCGGAGTACCTGGAGGTAGTGTATAGACGGATGGCCGGCGCGCCTGCCGCCCCGGACCTCGCCGGCGAGAAGGCCGTCGCCGACGCGGTGCGACGGGCGATCTCGGCTGGCGTCGTCGATACCGCCCACGACCTCTCGGGCGGAGGGCTTGCGGTGGCGCTCGCCGAGATGGCGATGAAGGGAGGCGTCGGGGCGGAGGCGCGACTATTGCCGGGTGGGCGCCAGGACGTGGCCCTCTTTGGGGAGGTTGGCGGATGCATCCTCGTCGCGGTCCCTGAGGAGAGGCTGGGGGAACTGGAGGAGCATCTGGGGGGCGTCCGTCACAACCGGATAGGGCAAACGGGCAGGGAGAGGCTGAAGGTCGCGGGGATCGACGCGGGGCTCGACGAGCTTCGGGGGGCCTACGAGCGAGATCTCTTCGAGCGTCATGCTCCGGAGGGAGGCCAGATTGGCTAGCGTGTCTCAGGACGATCTGCTTCTCGACGACTCGGCGGGGAAGCCGAAGGAGGCCTGTGGGGTGTTCGGGTTGTACTCGCGAGAGATCTCCGGCGAGCTGGCCCAGCGGACGTACTTCGGGCTGTACGCGCTCCAGCACCGGGGACAGGAGTCGGCCGGCATCGCCATCTCGGACGGGGAGCGGACGCTGGCGATGCGCGACATGGGCCTCGTCTCGCAGGTCTTCGACGAGCGCAAGCTGGAGTCGCTCGAAGGAGGCCACATAGCCCTTGGGCACGTCCGGTACTCGACCACGGGTTCGGCGTCGTGGGAGAACGCCCAGCCCGAGTTTCACGGCCGGGGAGAAGTCAACGTAGCCGTCGCCCACAACGGCAACCTCGTCAACACGGCGGAGCTGAGACGCGAGCTCGAGGGGGAGGGCTTCGAGTTCGAGTCAACGTCGGACACGGCGGCCATAGCGGCGTGCGCCGTTGGGGAGCTCGAGAAGGGTCATTCGATGTCGGAGGCTATTCTGAGGACCATGCGTCGCCTGAGGGGAGCGTACTCGGTCGCCATGATCTTCCAGGACAAGCTCGTCGCTTTCCGGGACCCGCACGGCTTTCGTCCCCTGTGCATCGGCAAGGTCGAGGGTGGCTACGCCGTCTCCAGCGAGACGTGCGGCCTGGATATAATAGGCTCGGAGTTCTTGAGGGAGATCGAACCCGGAGAGGTCGTCGTGATAGACGACGAGGGGCTCAAGAGCTACCGGGCCGAGGAGGAGCGCCGGGCACTGTGCGTCTTCGAGTATGTATACTTCGCCCGCCCCGACTCGCGCTTTGCCGGGCGGGAGGTCGGGGGGGCGAGGCAGAGGATGGGCGAGATCCTGGCCGAAGAAGCTCCTGCCGAGGCCGATGTCGTCATCCCGGTGCCGGACTCGGGGATCATGGCGGCCACCGGCTACTCGCACAGGAGCGGCATCCCGTTTGGTGAGGGTCTGATAAAGAACCGCTACGTGGGCCGGACGTTCATAGCGCCGACGGACGGGATGCGCCAGGCGGGACTCCGCCTGAAGCTCAACCCGCTGCCGTCGGTTATCAAGGGCAAGCGCGTCGTGGTGATTGACGACTCGATCGTGCGCGGTAACACGGCCCGCAAGCTTGTGGGGTTACTCTTCGACGCGGGCGCCAGAGAGGTCCACTTCCGGGTCTCCTCGCCTCCGGTGACGGGTCCGTGTTACTACGGGATAGACATCGACGACAGGAAGGGGCTCGTCGGTGCCAACTACACGATCGAGGAGATACGCGAGCAGATCGGGGCTACCACCCTCGCCTACCTCTCCGTCGAGGGCATGACCGCCGCGACCGAGCAGAGCGGGAAGGGTCTCTGCCGGGCCTGCTTCGACGGTGACTACCCGCTCCCCGGGACGACCAGGAAGCTCGCCCTGGAGAACTTGGCGGCGGTAGTGGAGAACCAAGCGTGACCGGAGGCTCGCTGATGGATCGGCCTAGTGCCGGGGTTAGACCTTGACTGCCTCCGAGGTTCAAGTCGTCAGGTCCTGGCATGATGCCTTGAACGACGGCGACGTCGAACATCTGGTGTCTTTATCACACTCGGATATCGAGGTAGGCGGCCCTCGCGGGGCCGGGCGCGGCACGCAGATACTCCGAGAGTGGGTGGGACGCGCGGGCGTACATCTCGACCCGCGGCGCGTCTTCCATCGTGGTGACATGGTCTCCGTGGAACAGGAGGCGAAATGGCGCTCCGCCGATAGTGGGGAGGTGACCGGGGACCAGGTCGTCGCCTCTGTTTTCGTCGTCCGTGACGGCCGGATCGTGAGCGTGTTGCGCTATCCCGGCCTTGCGGATGCCCTGCGCGCGGCGAACCTGAACGAATCGTACGAGGTAAGGCCAGACTAGCTCTTGAAGGATCAAGACAACACGGCCCCCGCGGAGAGGAGCCGCCCGGCCGTTTCTGGTACGGGGACGAGTGGATCCGGTAGCGGTGCCTTGCAGTATGAGGCCGCAGGCGTCTCCATCGAGAGAGGCGACCGCGCCACGCAGATTATGCGCGCCGCCGTCGAGGCCACCCACGGCCCGGAGGTCATCTCCCCGCTGGGAGGATTCGCCGGCCTGTATGCGCTCGCGCATTACAGAGATCCCATCCTCGCCTCGACCATAGACGGCGTGGGAACGAAGGTGCTGGTGGCTAGAGAGATGGGTAGCTTCGCCTCTATAGGCGAGGATATCGTCAACCACTGCGCCAACGACGTGCTCGCTACTGGCGCGAGACCGCTTCTCTTCCTGGATTACGTGGCGAGCGGTCTGCTGGAGCCGGGGAGCGTGGCGGAGTTCGTCCGTGGGGCGGCGGAGGCTTGCCGGTCTCTAGGCATCTCACTCGTCGGGGGCGAGACGGCTGAGATGCCGGGGCTCTACGGGGAGGGCGACTTCGACGTGGTGGGTGTGTGCGTGGGGGCCTGCGAGCGGGGGGAGGTCGTCACCGGGGAGAGAGTGGAGGCCGGGGACGTCGTGATCGGGCTGCCCTCCAGCGGCCTGCATACTAACGGCTACACCCTCGCCCGAAAAGTGCTCGAAGACGCGGGTATCTCCTACCCCGAGACGCCGGAGGGCCTCGACCGGCCCGTGGGCGAAGTCTATCTCACGCCGCACCGGACCTACGCACGCGAGGTCCTCGCTCTACGGCAGGCCGTCGAGGTGCGCGGGATGGCGCACATCACCGGTGGCGGCCTGCCGGGCAACCTGCCGCGCGCCCTCGGGGGGCTGGGTGTTCGCCTTGGTCCTGGCCTCTGGGAGGAGCCGGCGGTCTTCGGCCTTATACGTACTTTAGGCGGCGTGGCGGAGGAGGAGATGCGGCGAGTTTTCAATCTCGGAGTGGGGTTCTGCGTCGTGGTGCCGGCTCGCCAGGCGGAGGAAGCCCTGGCGGTGCTCGCGGAGGCGGGGTGCGACGCGCGTCGAATCGGGGAGGTCGTGGATGCTCAAGGGGTAGAGTTTGCCTGAGCGACTTCCGGAGGGGTCCCGTTTCGCCGTGCTCGCCTCGGGGTCGGGGACGAACCTGCAGGCGCTTCGGGAGGCTTACCCGGAGGAGCTCGTAGTGGTGGCCGGGGATAAGGAGGGGGCGTTCGCGTTCGAGCGGGCGCGGAGAGCGGGGGTGGCGGTCGAGTACGTGGACCCGCGGGACTTCGAGACGCGTAAGGGGTTCGACCGGGAGCTTGCGGAGAGGGTGGCCTCGCACGAGGTGGGGTTGGTGGTTGGAGCGGGATACATGCGGGTGCTCTCGCCGGTGTTCCTGGAACGGTTTCCGGCGGTTATCAACCTGCATCCTTCGCTCTTGCCGGAGTTCAGGGGGCTTCACGCGGTGAGGCGGGCTCTCGAGTCGGGGGCCGAGAGGACCGGGGTAACGGTTCATTTTATGGACGAGGAGGTGGACGCGGGGCCGATACTCTGTAGGGAGGCGGTGCAGATCCTGTCGGGGGATACAGAGGAGACGTTGCTGGAGCGGCTGCACCCGGTGGAGCATCGGTTGCTCGTGGGGGCGGTCGCGGACTACTTTTGGGGAAGGGTGAAGATATGAAGCGTCGGGCGCTCATCTCGGTATCGGACAAGAAGGGGGTTGCGGCGTTCGCGAGGAAGCTGCACGAGATGGGGTTCGAGATCATCTCGACCGGCGGGACCGCCAGAGCCCTCGAAGAGGCCCGCGTCCCGGTGGTCCCGGTCTCGGAAGTTACGGGCGCGCCGGAGATGCTCGGGGGGAGGGTCAAGACACTCCACCCCAAGATACACGGCGGCATCCTCGCCGACCTCGAAGACCCAGATCAGGTAGTAGAGCTCGTAGACTACGAGATAGGACCGATAGACCTGGTCTGCGTGAACCTCTACCCGTTCGAGGAGACCATAGCCGGCGGGGCCTCCGAGAAGGAGGCCATCGAGCAGATAGACATCGGCGGCCCCACGATGCTGCGGGCGGCGGCGAAGAACTTCAAGAGCGTCATAGTCGTGCCCTCGTCGCGGTTCTACAAGAAGGTCGTAGCGGAGTTCGAGATCGGCGAGGTCTCCGAGGAGACCAGAAAGCGCCTCGCCCTCGAAACCTTCCGCAAGACCGCCGAATACGACGCCGCCATCGCCGCCTGGCTCGAAGAGAGGGTCGAGAAGGACGCGCAGATACCCGGTGAAGCCCCCGAGGATAACGGCGAGGCCTCCAACGTCCCCGTAGAGTTCCCGGAGACGTTGGAGAGGCGCTACGAGCGCAGGCTGGAGCTACGCTACGGGGAGAACCCGCATCAGGGGGCGGCCTACTACGTCGAGGAAGGGGAGCCGCACCTGCTCTCGGGGGTGGAGCGGTTGCAGGGACGCCCGCTCTCGTTCAACAACCTCTACGACGTGGACGCCGCGCGCAACCTGCTCGCGGACCTCGCCGGGGACGGAGAGCCTGCGGCGGTGATCATCAAACACGCAAACCCCTGCGGGGCGGCCGTCGGCGAGAACCTGGCCGAAGCCTACAGAAAAGCCTTCGCCTCGGACCCGACCTCGGCCTTCGGGGGCATCGTGGCGTTGAGCGGGCCTGTGAACGGGGAGCTTGCAGCGGAGATATCACAGGTCTTCACGGAGGTCTTGATCTCCCCGGGCTTCGATGAGGAGGCCCGCAAGCTCTTCTCCGCGAAGCCAAACATGACCGTGCTGGAGGCCGGTCTACTGGAGCGCTCCGGGCTCTCCACGAAGCACGTAACCGGCGGAATCCTGCTCCAGCACGCCGACCGCGTCGAGGACGACTCCGGGTATGGGGTCGCCACCACGAGGCATCCCTCGCCGGCCGAGCTAGGCGACCTCCTCCTTGCCTGGAAGGTCGCAAGGAGCGTCAAGAGCAACGCCATCGTGCTCGCTAAAGACGGGGCGACGGTCGGCATAGGGGCGGGCCAGACGAGCCGGGTCGAGGCAGCGCAGCTCGCGGTCAAAAAAGCAGGCGAGAGGACGATGGGTGCCGTGGCGGCGAGCGACGCCTTCTTCCCGTTCGCCGACGGGCTTGAGGCCCTGGCCGACGCGGGCATAAAGGCAGCCATACAGCCCGGCGGCTCCAAGCGCGACGCGGAGGTCGTAGAGGCGGCGGACCGGTGGGGGGTGGCGATGGTCATGACCGGACGTCGCCACTTCCTGCATTGAAGAACGGAGGTTCAAAGGAAGCGAGCGGCGGGCCGGAGAGACGGCCGCGGCTCGTGACGATCCTGAACCATTCAGAGAGGGTGGTGTACTACGGGGCTGCATTCGCGCTGCTCGTGACGGTCGGCATGCTCTTCGTCTCGGTGGGTGCCAATCTTCTGGCGGTCTTCGAGGTAGGTCCTTTAGAGACGGCGCTCACGATCCTCAACCGGGTGCTCCTGATCTTCATCTTCGTCGAGCTATTGAACACCATCCAGATCTTCGTGCGGGAGAACGAGATCGTCGCCGGGCCGTTCCTCCTAATCGGCCTGATAGCGGTCGTCCGGCGCATCCTGCTCCTCACCGCCCAGGCCGAACAAACCCTCGGCACACAGGAGTTCCAGAACCTCGTCATCGAGCTCGGGGTGTTGACGGCGCTCGTGATCTCGCTCTCCGCCGCCCTCTACTTCACCCGCCGCATGGAGGGGCGAAAGGAGTCCGCACGCTAGACTTCTCCGATCCGCCGGAGTTTGATAAACTCCTTAGAAAGGTCGGGCCAGTAGCTCAGTGGCAGAGCAGGGGACTTTTAATCCTCGTGTCGTAGGTTCGATCCCTACCTGGCTCACGCGCCCCCATCGTCTAGAGGCCCAGGACACCGCCCTTTCAAGGCGGCGGCACGGGTTCGAATCCCGTTGGGGGCACGACGGGGGAGACCCGTCGCAAGGGCGATTAGCTCAGGGGTAGAGCACCTCCCTTACAAGGAGGGGGTCGCTGGTTCGAACCCAGCATCGCCCACTACAGAAAACCCGATAGATAAGCCGAATATTCGGAATAGAGAAGACCCCCGGAGACCGTCCGGGGGTCTTTACACACCAACCACCACACCAACGGGGGCGAGAATCCATCCTCGACTACCCCAGGGCGTCCCCCAACGCGGCCGCCATAGCGTCGGCGGCCTCGCCGCCCATGCCGGGAAGCATGTGAGAGTAGGTGTCGAGGGTTATGGCTACGCTCGCGTGCCCCAGGAGGTCCTGCACGAGCTTTGGGTGGACGTTGCGCTGGAAGAGGAGGGAGGCGCATGTGTGCCGGAGGTCGTGGAAGGTGATCCTCGGCAGCCCTGCCCGCTCCAGGAGCGGCGCGAAGGAACGTTGCCGGAGGTTCGAGGGGTTGAGGAGGTTCCCGGCCTCGCCGGCGAAGACGAGGCTCCGGTCCTCGTACAGCTCGCCGGCTGACGTCATCTCGTCCGCCTGCCGCGCGCTGTGGCGCTTGAGGGCCTCGACTGCCTCGGGCGTCAGCCGGACGGTCCGGCGGCTCTTCTTCGTCTTCGGCTCGCCGATGGCGAGGCGCCGGCCGTTCTCGACGCGCGTCAGTGTTCTACGCACCCGGATGGTAGAGCCGTCGAGATCGACGTCTCCCCACTTGAGCCCCAGCAACTCCCCGCGCCTCATGCCAGTGTGGATCGCGAGCACGTAGAGGGCTTCGAGCCGGTCGTCCCGCGCCGCTTCGAGTAACCGCCGGGCCTCTGGAGCGGAGAGCGGGCGCATCTCCTTTGAGGATGCCGTAGGAGCCTTTACGTCATCGGCGGGGTTGGTGGTTAGCAGTTTCCACTTCACAGCCTGCGAGAGGGCCTTGTGGAGCGCGTGGTGGATCTTCTGCACGGTCGAGCCGGAGAGCCCGGGGGAGCCCTCGGCTCCGTCGAGCTTCTCGCGGTAGAGACGCTGTAGGTGCATAGCGTTCACGTTCTTGAGCTTCATCCTTCCCAACGACGTCGGCTTGACATGGTTGTTCATAAGGTACTCATCCCGGGAGTAGGTGGACTCGCGCACCGTTCCCTTCACGGCGTCTGTAAGCCAGCGGTCGGGGAAGGCGCTTACGGTGAGCCCCTTGTCGTCGAAGACGACGCCGGAGTCCCGGTCGGCTATGGCCTTCGCGAGCCTCTTTGCGAGGTCCTTGCGCGTCTCGCTCGTCTTCCCGTAGATCGTCTTGCGCTTGCTGCCGGTGGGGGTCTCTACCCAGTAGCGGGCAAAGTAGGTCCCGTCCTTGCGCTTCGAGATAGTCCCCTCGCCGTTCCCTCGCTTCTTCGTCATCTCTACCCCTTCCGCTCGTTCTCTAGCCGCTCTACGTCGGCAGGGTCCACTAACCACCCCAACGCCGTCCTTGCCCCCCTAAGCCTCTTGTTCTCCAGGAGCCAGACCACGCCCTGACGCGACATGCCCAACCTACTAGCGGTAGCGCCAGTAGTGGGCCACCGCTCGAATTCCCGGATGCTCGGCATATTCACCTCCCTACTCGCCAACAAATCCACGATAATATTCTCTCACATCGCTTGCGTTAGCGCAAGTAGCATGAGAGAATAGGGGCGTCAAAGAAAACGGCCCGGCGAGGCAGCCACCTCCCGGACCACGGACCAAGGGAGCAAACCCCATGGACAGCAAGAGTCTAGCGCAACCAGCAAGCCGAGAGCTTCGAGGCCTCGCCCTCTACCGACAGCACGGAGATGAGATAGAGCGCATCCTCCCCCATGCCTACAGCGTGCCGAGCTGCACGGGCACGGGGACCTACGTCGTCCGCCTCGACCGGGGCACGTGCGAGTGTCCGGACTTCGAGTACCAGCGCGGCCCGTGCAAACACCTCTACGCTGTCACAGTCGCCGCCTCAAAGACCCGCCGGCGGAAGCTTAGCGCGTGATACGGGCGATCCTAGTGGGGCTGGCCTTCGCCGCCCCCGCCGTCGTGGCGTTCTACCTCGTCACGGGCTTCTAGCCCGTGGCGGACCGGGTGAGAGGGCCACCACGCGGGGATAATGCGACCGAGGGGAAGGCTACGAGAAAGGGGACAGCTGAGAAACACACAACAGACCACGGAGAGCTGGCAGCGGACATCCTCGAACGTCTGGGGGCAAGTGAATACCCCGGCGTGGTCGGGGAAGTCGCGGCGCACGGAGCGGATGCCGGTTGGGGCGGTTTTACCTACACCTCCGAATGCGTCGAGTTCTATCAGGCACACAAAGAGATTATCTGGGAGATGTTGGGCGAGCAAGCCGAAAAGAGAGGCAGGTTGCTTCGTCGTCGGATGCAACGTCGCTATTACGCAAGAGGTTTACTACGATTCCGGCGCCTTAACTCCTTTCGTCGTCGGGGCTTCTTAGCACTAGAGTTACCGTCTCTTGTTCACCTCTCGATAGGCAAGGGAAGCGCTGATTACCCCGTTGCCCCTTCAAGCGCGGTTCCATACTGCTCGGCGACCGACTTCGGCACACCCCCGTCGATCTGAAGTAGGAAACCATCCGTCTCATAGACGTGGCTGTAGAACATCCCGCCGGACTCGTTGACGGTTGCTAGGTACTCACTTACCACCCGCCGATCGTCAGCGCTGGCGAAATGGTACACAGTGCCTTCGCGGGGAGTATCCGGTGTGGGCGCATAGCTGGGTAACTCGAAGCGGGTTCCGCTGTCCATCGTCTTCGGCAACATCCCCGTACCCCACTCGGGGTCATCCTCAACGTGGAAGTAGTCGCCTACCTCTAGTCCCTCACCCTGAAACGCCTGTATAACATCGTCGGGGGTAGCCTCCGGCGGCACTACCTCTTCGACACCAGCCTCGTCTTCTTGCTGCTCGACCGCAGAATCTTGCCCACCGCACCCCGCGAGCAGGGCCGTTACTAAAAGAACCGCTAAGAACTTTGCGCATCGTGCCACGCTTCCCCTTTCCCTGGATACAAGAGGGAAGCATAGAGGCGCTCCGTGCCCCGCGCTACCGTTCAAGAGAAGAAGAGCCGGACTGGGCTTTTAGAAGGGGGGTGTACTCGGCACCAGTCCGGTTCAACGAATTAGAGAAGAAGAAGCTCGCAACCGTTGCACCCCGATTCAAGAGGGGCAGGATAAAGGCCGAAGCCCCGACAAGGAGCCCCGGCCCTCTGTTGCACGCACACAAAGCTATGCGTAATGCCCTCCGGCGCTCTCCCCCGGTCCTAGCGAAGCTATCCTTACCCGACCGGGTGAATGCGGCCTTATCCCGGCCGTGTTCAGGCTCGGTTTCCGATAAGGTGTCTTCTCGGAAACCCATATCCACCATCCTGCATAGCGCGGGCCTCTAGATGTGTGTTGCATGGATTGACGGTACAACGGGGGCCACCCGAACCCCCAGCGAAAGGAACCTCGGATGGCCCAAACCCAGCACACCCCCACCCTCGCGTCCTTGGAAGAGGCGATCACGC